>Ga0315316_10004058_pt1 | contig 10663 bp, 7 predicted proteins | sample M160m3416metaG_FD_203702 | JGI IMG/M metagenome (GOLD analysis project Ga0315316, IMG submission 203702) | Ammonia-oxidizing marine archaeal communities from Monterey Bay, California, United States - M1 60m 3416 | ecosystem: Environmental > Aquatic > Marine > Intertidal zone | place: USA... | reverse complement strand
CTAAAAGTGCTTTTCGGATGACATTATGAGGCACCTTTTGCCCGGCAACCACCTGGCCAATTTTTTTTGCAAGAACAAATTGGACTTCCCCGTCGCTCACCTTCTTGTCCAGCTTCATGGCGGCAAATAGTCTGCGCGTCTGCGTCGCAGTTAATTTAACCTCAGTCGGCAATCCTGCCTGAGAGAAAAGCGCCTTCATGCGTGTAACCTGTGTCGCGGGCAATCCGCTGACTGCGTGGGAAATTTTTGCGGCCGCCACCTGCCCGATACTGATGGCCTCCCCGTGCAAATACCTGCCGTACTTCGAAATCGCCTCCAGTCCATGGCCAATTGTGTGCCCAAAATTCAGGGTTGCCCGCACGCCCGACTCCTTTTCATCGTGCCCGACCACTTCAGCCTTAATCTGGCAACACCGAGCTACTACCGCAGCCACTGTCTTCGAGTCTTGCCTTAGAATATTGGGCAATTCTCGCTCCAACCGCTCGAAAAATTGGGCGTCATAAATAATACCATACTTTATCACCTCAGCCAGCCCTGCGCAAAATTCCCTTGTCGGCAAGGATTTCAAAACTTCCAAATCACAAAGAACCAACTTCGGCTGGTAGAAAGCCCCCACGAGATTTTTCCCCTCGGGCAGGTTTACCCCCACTTTGCCCCCCACCGAGCTGTCCACCTGGGCCAGCAATGTGGTCGGCACCTGAACAAAGCCTACCCCTCTTAGATATGTTGCTGCACACAGTCCTCCTAAATCTCCCACTACGCCACCTCCCAGTGCAACAATGAAAGAACCACGCTCTAATCGGTGTTTGGCCAGCTGGCCATAACAGGCCTGCACGTTTTTCAGTGTCTTAGATTTCTCGCCAGCCGGCAGGGATATAAATAATGGGTCAAATCCTTGCCCCTTCAATGAATCGAGGGTTTTCTTTCGATAGCGCTTGGCAACATTGGTGTCCGATATCACCGCACACCTCTTGCCTAGCTGCAGGCGCGCGCACTGTTCGCCAATCTCCGCGAGCAGTCCTGCCCCGATGCGAATTGGGTAAGAACGGTCTGCTAGCGGTACTTTGACCGTGCGCACTTTGAATCAAGGTTAAGGCGCGTACGCAGAAATAGATTCCACACGTAGGCGACGGGTTTCATCCCCTAACTGGAGCGTCACTTCTTGGCCTACTGTGCTGCCGAAGATGGCCTGCCCCATCGGGGTTAGATAACTGATAAGATTATTGTCCGGATCTCCATCCCACGCCCCAAGCAGCGCAACATCTTCGCGCTCTTGCGTCTCCAAGTTGGTTAAGGTGACTTGGGTCCCCACATTTGCGACGCTGGTATCGACTTCGGCATAGTTAATGCCTCTTGCCCGGTCAATGTCCGCCTCCATCTCCGCCTGCATGGTCATGAGCACTTTTTGGTGCTCCTTGGCCGCCTTGAATTCAGCATTTTCACGTAAATCCCCATACTCTCTGGCAATTTCAATTTCTTTGGAGTTTGCAGGGATTTTTTTCTGCACCAATTCCTCGAACTCCAGCTTCTTGCGCTCCAAGCTTGCCCAAGAAACAATCAACGTGGAGTCGGCAGATTCCTTAACCGCCTTTTCTTTTTCCCCATGGGTGATAAATGATTGAATCTCGGGATGCGCCTTTACAATTTTACCCAGTACCGAGCGTTTATCCATCCCCTCAAAGCAGGTAGACATTTGAATTGCGCGTGTAACATCCTTCACTACCTCAATGTCTGCCCCTGAAGTAATCGTGTCGAAAAATTTCGGATCGGTAAGGAGAAAATCGCGCAGCTTTGATGCCCGTTTTTCGTCGCTGGTTTCTCTCTCTATTGCCGAGAGCATCGCCCCAAAAGCCTCAGGCGTTAAGAGCGAGGAAAAATTCCCTGATTTATCCTTAACAAGCCACAACAGCAACTCCCCGGGTGCTCCGTGATGATTAATCAGTTGGCTTATTTCGCTAGTAAGTTCGTCTGTATGTCCGGCTTCTCCCAGCAATTCGGCACATTCTCCAACCACACGAGCCGGAACTTGGGTTATCAAGCCGAGGAACGCCTGAGGCCACCCTTCATTGATCGCTTGATAGCTCTGGAGTGCGCGATGCTGCCGCGACGACGAAATAACGGGAACCACCTCGGACAGTTTTACTTCAGTCGCCCAAACAGCTGCCTCATCGGGGACATCGTCTCCTGTTTCCACGCCCAGAGCCTGCGCAAGGTCATCTCGGGCCATCACCGATTCCAGAGCCAACGCCGGCTGGGTTCGGGTGTGGCTTTGAATCTCTTCATCAAGTTTTCCGAGTGTGACACGGGCCATCTCTGCCTTGTCTGTAATGTCTCCTGCGCTCTTTGTGATTTCCCCCACAACGGGAAGCCGAGCTTTTAATCCGCGTGCGGAGTTAAAATCATTAAGCAGCCGCTCTTGAAGAGGCGCATCTTCCTCCAGATATCGGATCGCCTCTGTTTTTTTTGTCGGCACCTTGAAATGCCCCCCTTTTCTCATTTCTCGACGGGCCGTCTCCCACCATTTCTTGTAATCGTCCGCATCAATCACATCGGGAACGAGCACATCCTTAACCTTGTCGGTGGTAGCTAGGTTACCATAACTAGCTACAATAACCTTGATTACCTCGTCATGGTGAAGGGCTGCCATCTGCTTAAGACCATCCTTGTCGGTTGCTTTGCGCGCCTCAATGTGTTCCTTCGCGATAGGAGTGAGAATCTTGGGGGCAAAGGATAGATCAATCAAATGTCCCTCCCGGCCTGAAAAATCTACTGTCATCTTCCCTAATACCACATCAACTGTCGTGATGTTGCCAAAGCCCCAGCTTTTGTGCATACAAAAGCCCTCCGTCGCCATTTGAGTGAGAGGCTCCACATCATTAGGCTGAATTTTTCCAGAAATCGCTAGTTTTTCAAATTCTTCTTTCATGGCCGAGGCAACGCTCCGCCCAGTGAAAGGGCTCGCGTGGGAATGCCTGTGCCCTAATAGTACGCGCGTGCCGAGCCAAAAACCAAGAGAAATCGCAGCGCGCATCCTTCGCCAGTGGGAACAGGAGCCGATTACAGCAGACGCCCTTCTTTCAGGCGCCTTAGCCGATGTTTCCGGGCCTGATCGAGGCCTTTGCCAAGAGCTCGTCTTGGGGGTTCTTCGTAACAAGACCTGGCTTGATTGGTTGATAGACCAAAAAACAAACGGACGGCGCCAACAGCCCCTTCCGCAAATCCTCCTGCGCCTCGGTCTATATCAAATTTTCCTCTTGGGCCGAATTCCCGACCACGCAGCTGTAAATGAAGCCGTAAATCTTGCCCGCCGCCTCGATTTGGGCAACCAAAGCGGCTTCATTAATGCCGTTCTACGTAATTGTCTTCGCGAGAAGGACTCATGGCTCGAAAAACTTGCTAATCTCCGCAAAAATCAGCCGGCGATTGGCTATTCTCATCCCCTTTGGCTTGTCCAGCGGTGGCGAGACCGTTGGCCAGACTATGTTAGCCTGCTGGAATGGAACAATCAGCCTGCCCCGGTTTACGCTAGGCGCAGCACCTTATTAACTACTGTCGAAGATCTTGAAGCGCAATGGGCTCAAGAGGGGGTCTCCTTTGACCGATTCAAGCTTAGCTGGCTCAAGGAAGGGTTAATGTTCAAAATTAAAGCGAATGGCTCGATCGGCGACCTCCCAAGTTTTCAAGAGGGAAAATTTTACATTCAGGACCCGAGCACGGTCGCCTCTGTACAAGAACTCAACCCCCTGCCCGGTGAAAACATTCTTGATCTGTGCGCGGCTCCCGGAGGCAAGACCACCGCGATTGCACAGCGCATGCAAGACAACGGATCCATTCTTGCTGTCGATATTGACGAGTCACGGCTAGGCCGCTTGCGGGAAAACATTGAGCGGCTCAGGTTGCGCTCCATACAGCCCAAAGCCCTTCATCAAATTGATCTTAAAACAGCAGGACCGTTTGACCGAATTATTATTGATGCTCCCTGCTCCAACACCGGCGTAATGCGCCGAAGGGTCGATGTCCGTTGGCGCCTGAACACGCGCGAACTCCCCGTGTTGGCTCGCGCTCAAACTGCCCTCCTCAATCGGGCTGCACCCCTACTGAAGCCCGGAGGGTTATTGGTTTACAGCACCTGCAGTATTGAGGCAGAGGAAAACGAGGATGTCATCGCTGCGTTTATGCGTAAACATCGAGGGTTTAAAATGGAATCCTCCCGCGCGCTAACTCCCATGCAAGATAAAACCGACGGCGCCTTTGTCGCGCGAATAAGAAAAACTAACCCCGAGAGCTAGCGCTTGCTTTTCAGCAATCCTCCTGGAGGAGCAAAGTCATCCGTCAATAGGCTGGCTCGGCGCGCTCCCGGAGGAGGCGCGGCGCGAATGCGCCCAACTCTTCTTCCATAATTTCTAGGCAGATTAGGCCGTGCCTCCTGCAAGACTTTGACTTTATTTTTCAGCGACGTACTCGTTAGGGGAGTCTTTGACTTTATCCCAAGCATTACGATATTACGCGTATCCGTTGCAGGGAAATGGTAAACATGGGGAAACACAGACTTCAGCGTCTGGTAGATGGACCCCACAACATCCGCACGCCATCCATCATAGGTGCCAATCACATTAAAAACCAACGCCCCTTCCCGGGTGAGGTCTTCGGCTGCCAAAGCAAAAAACTCCTTTGTCGCCAGATGAAACGGGATGTGCGTCCCATACTTGTTTGAGGTATAGGCATCCATCAAAATGGCGTCATATTTAAGTTGTTTATTGAGCCGCAGGAATTGACGGCCATCCTGGAAATAGATTTTGTGTTTGGGCGTTTCCTTCACATGAAAAAACTGTTTCGCCACTTTCGCCACAACAGGATCCAGCTCCACTGTGTCCATGTGGATATCCGGATAATGATGCTGAAACACCCGCACCGTGCTGCCTCCTCCCAGCCCCATTAACAATACTCGCTTGGGTTTTGGATTCCACAACAGCGGCATCTGAAAATATTCGGTGTATTCGAAATGCCCAAGCAGAGGATTCTTAATCCACATACGAGTTTCCATGGACCCATTGAAGCGCAGCAGCCGGTATCCCCCCGAGTCCTCCACTGAAATTTGGTTGTGTGCCGAGGTTGTGCGAAGCCGCACCTGTGCGTGGGCCAAGCTAAGCGACGCCAGCAGGAGTCCTATTCCGATTGTTTTGATGTGTTTTCCTTCCATACCAAATCCAAGGCAAAGCATAGTGCTGCCAGCCCCAGCGTCAATAAGCCTGTGATCCTAAATAATTCGGTGTTGGAAAAATGATCAATCAACACATAGGCGGTCACAAACACCCCCCCAATGCTTCCAACTGTGCTGGCGGCATAAACTGTCCCGCTCAGGGCTCCTATATTTTCCAGCCTATATACCCTCAGGCGGATGATATAGGGTGAGATCATCGCCAGAGCAAAACACGGCAAAAGAAACACTACGGCACTTCCCATTGCCGGGTCTAGTTTTCGCCAAATGACTGGCACCTCTGGAACCTCTTCATTCGGGGCCGGACCACCCGTCGGGTTCTTCCCTTCATTGAGTGTAAACTCAAGTGGCAATTCTGAAACGAGTTCGGAAGCCGGTTCGTTATCAGAAGCGCGTTCCTTTGGAGGAGGCGCATCGGTCGCATGCCGATCCCTAATCGCATTTAGCCCTTTGGGCGCTGCCTCTGGAATAAACAGAATGAAAATGCCTGCAGAAATCAGCACCATCCCCAGATCGCTTGCACGCTTCCGGTGATCGGCCAGGCGCCCTCCAATGGCATAGCCCATTGCCAGAGCAAGCATGACTACTCCTATCTGGCTGGTCCACACATAGAACGTCCCTCCGAAATATGGCTGTAAAAACCTCGCCCCGACAATTTCTAAAACCATGACTGCAAACCCTCCAAAAAACACAAGTGCCCCGAGGGCAATCGTTCTTCCCGCTGGCATTGTCGGCCCGTCCTCCATGGTTATGGAAACACCGCTACCTCTATGTCTGTCTCTTTTCGTATCTTTTGTGCGAAGGCTTCCAGCTCCTCTTTCTCTAGCTTTACGGCAAAGTCCTCAGGCGTAGGGCGCGCGATCGTGTACAGATGCACCTCCTGGATCCGCCCTCCTCCGGACGTAATATCATTGAGGCGCCCGCAGAATGCTTTTAGCTCCTGATCGCTCATCGCCTTTCCGTGTGCCCTGAGGAAGAGGCTTTGGATAATAATCGGGCGCTCCCTGGCTGTTTCCAGTAGGTTGCAGAGCACGCGTTCAAACTTCACGCTGGAGCGGTTGACCGTCTTGTAATAGAGCTCCGATCCGGCATCCAGCTTTGCCCATACCTCCCCATTATGTGAGTCCATTATCGACAAGCCGTGCTTCACGTCTATTTTGTCCAGCCCTGCCGCGTCCGTGATAAGAACTATCTTTGTTTCCGATAACCCCTCGTGCCGCTTCACCTCCACCACCGATTCAACGCACTCTGAGAAATTATTAATCATTGTTGGCTCCCCGTCTCCGCTAAAGGCAATGTCCTTCACTTCGCGAGCCAAATCGCCCACCTCATCAAACTTTGGCTCTCTGGCTAATCCGCCGTCCTTAACAAACTGAACCAGAGCCAGCAGCTCCTCTCTCATTTGGTTGAGGTCAACCTCTGTCCTTGTTCCTGGCGTGCTTCGGTCCACCTCACAATAAATGCAGTCGAAATTGCACGCCTTGTCAGGGTTGAGGTTAATGCCAATCGAGAGCCCTTGGCTGCGGCGCGAAATAACGGGATAAACGAATGTAAAGCCTGAGAAATGCCGTGTGTGATCCTGGACGGCTGCCCAACTCGATTTGATTTCTCCCTCCGCCACGGCCCCGACCCTACGATGCTATTGGCAGCTTGCCAACGCCCAAGGCTAGCGCCCGAATCGATTTTTGGCCTTCCCGTAGGTTCGTAATTTTCCTTTACCTCCGAACTGTTCCCATTTTTTAAGCTCTCCGTTGGTGTATTCGGATCTAAAACTCGGGACCCCATCCTCATGCCAGCCAAACCAGACTCCGGCTCTTTCATTCAGCGAATGATATCCTTCAAGCTCAATCTGCCCATTGGCATAATAATAGATAACCTTCCCCTGTTTACGGCCCCGGGAAAATTCGGTTTCCTCCCTCAACCGGCCTTCTTTATCCCATCGTTTCATCACTCCATCTCGGTGCCCGTCAACCAGTCTATATTTCAGCTGAGGACTTCCATTGGGATATTCAAGGACTACCGTGCGATTATTCAATAGCTGCCTCTCGCGCGCTTTTCGGTCCATCCGCTCTAATCTCAACCTGGCCTGGCGATGCCTTTGTGCTCTCTCTAAGAGTTTTTCTTCTTCTGCCAGGCGGCTCTCTCTCTCCAAGCGCACCTTTGCCCGGCGTATTTTTTCCGCTTGTGCCTTTCTAAGGCGCTCTCGCTCCTCGAGATATTGCCGGTCTCTTTCTCCCTCTACATTATATTGCTCTGCAGAGAGGCCCGCCGGCCACTCCGGCAGTTTTCTGGATTTAGCGATGCTGCTCCACGAGGTTCGGCTTTGCCAATTTGTTAACCCGTCATACCGCATCTTTTGTAATTCAGCCTGGCTAAAGCGTTCCTCCCATTGCGCTGGATCCATTCGATAAATTTTCTTCATCCAAGAATATAATTCACCCCTAAGATATTTCAGCATCTCGGACCGCTCGAAAAAGGCCTCTGTAGCGCAGGTGAAAAACTCTGGTTTGGCTGTCGTTGCATATTTGCGAATGACTTCTGTGTTATTTGTCTTTTTTTCCCATGCACGGCATATGTCTTTATATTCCTCCTCCATGAATTTTTTATATTCCCGCTTGGCTAATTTTTTTTCAAAGCCAGGAACGCTTTCATTACTTGTTTCTCCAAAATCGAGCATGTGCGCAAACTCATGAATGGTCACATTATAATTGTCTCCTCCATCCTCCATTCCTTCCTTGGTCCAATACCATCCCTGCCGGATCTCCCCTGCGTATGATGCATCGCCTACTGCTTTACTTCCCTTTCCCTTCACTGCCGCTAAATCTGCCGGGAAAAAAGTGAATTTTTTGAAATGCGAATAATCCTTCTTGGAGCGGCGCGCGATCAGAAGACAAGCCTCACATGCCACACACACCTGTTGGAGCTCTTTGTCTGGAGCTGCTCCCACCCAATGGCTCCATTCCCACTCGACCTTTTCAATAAACCACGGGATGAGTTCCTCAACAACCAAGGTCAAGTCCTCCGGAAGGCGCCTGTAGATAGCCACATTTTCCTCGAGGATATCGCGCCAACGCGGTTTAAACCCCGGGGGGGCTGGGGCCAGATGTGAAGTGATTGCCACGGGCCTCGCCATGACACAAGGGTCGCCAATTTATAACAAGGCCAAAAGCCCCCCTACAGGCCCATGATTTGATATCCGCAATCGACGTATAATACCTGGCCGGTGATGGCTGCAGCTCCGTCACTGGCAAGGAAAGTGCCCGTGGCCCCGAGCTCCTCCGGTAGCACATTGCGCTGCAAGGGGGCATGTTCGGCGTTGTGCTTTAGCATGCTGCTGAATCCGGCAATGCCACGGGCCGCAAGCGTGTTCATCGGTCCGGCACTAATGCAGTTTACCCGAATTTTTTGTTCTCCCAGATCACTGGCCAAATAACGTGTGCTGGCCTCCAGTGATGCCTTGGCAACTCCCATCACGTTATAGTGCTGGATGACCCGTTCTGAGCCTAGATAACTCATCGCTATAATACTGCCGCCCTCGGGCATCAAGGGAGCCGCCGCCCGGCTCAAGGCTACCAGTGAATACGCACTCACATCATGTGCCACGCGAAAGGCTTCACGCGTAGTGCCAACAAATGTGCCTTCCAGAGCTTCCTTGGGAGCAAAGGCCACTGAATGCAACATCAAATCCAGCTTCCCGTTGAACTTGTCTCCCACCTCGTTGAAAACACGGTCAATGTGATCATCCTGAGTTACATCGCATTCGGTGATTAGTGTCTCTTCACCGAAGGTCTCGGCCAATTGGCTCACGTTGTCCTTGAGTCGTTCTCCCTGATAAGTGAAGGCCAGTTCGGCCCCCTCTTCTTTCCACGCCTGTGCGATAGCCCACGCAATGGACCGCTTGTTCGCTACGCCGAAAACCACGCCTTTTTTGCCAGATAAAAGTCCCATAACAAGCTTCAGCCCTACGTAAATCCTCTGCTGTGTGCAAGCCGCAATTGTTCCAACGCTTACAGAAGCTCGACGTCATTGCTTCCAGAGGTATGATCTTCCCATGGTTCGTTTTTTCCTCCTGCCTTGTTTCGCTTTTTTGTCATCGCTGTGTGCGGCGGAAACGCCCGCCAAAGCGAAAGCAGCCCTGCTCAAAGGAGCCGCCTTTATGCGTTCCATTTCCGCTGAGGGAGGGTATCTCTGGAGGTATTCACTCGATTTGAAGACTGTTGCGGGGGAGGTGCGCGCCAATCGCACCACTATCTGGATGCAGCCCCCGGGTACCCCTTCCATGGGGATGGCCTTCCTGAAAACATATCGACACACCGGAGAGCGCCGCTTACTAGACCATGCCATGGCCGCTGGAGCAGCGTTGGCCGCCAGTCAGCTCGAGAGTGGTGGATGGGACTATCGGTTCGATTTTTCCAAGCCCTCCGAAGCCAAGCGGCGCAATATTTCCACCTTTGATGATAACACTTCCCAAAGTGTCCTGCGCTTCCTGCTGGCACTCGGAGAATATTGTAATGGTTCTTCTCCTCGCGAACGCGCCATCAAACACGCCCGTGATTATGGATTAGCCAAACTCCTGGAAGCTCAATTCCCCAACGGAGCTTGGCCGCAGCGTTATGATGGCGTTCCTAAAACCATCCAAAACTACCCAGTTCTAAAAGCACGTTTCCCAGAGTCTTGGATGCGGGCGTATCCCAAGGAAAAATACATCGACCACTATACCTTCAACGACAACTCCCATCGCGATTGCGTCCTCCTGGCTCTGGAAGCGCACCGGGTCTCGGGCGAAAAGAAATTTCTAGAGGCGGCCGTCCGCGGGGGAGACTTTATTCTGCTTGCCCAAATGCCCGCACCGCAACCGGCGTGGGCCCAGCAGTACAACGCATCTATGGAACCTGCTTGGGCACGGAAATTTGAACCGCCTTCAATTACCGGAGGCGAAAGCGTGGGGGCCTGCCGGACTTTAATCGACCTGCACCTTGCCACCGGTAAAGAAAAATATCTGACGGCAGCGGGCCCCGCAGTAGAATGGTTTCTGGAAAGCGCTATCGCCAAGAACCAATGGGCCCGATTCTATGAATTAAAAACTAACCGCCCTCTTTATTTCACCAAGGATTACCGGCTCACCTACCAAGATAATGATATGCCGACCCATTACAGTTTTCAAAGTTCCTTCGGGGTCGCAGACATGATTCGTTTCTATAAAAAAGTCCGCTCCTCGGGGCGAGAGGCATACCTTGCGTCTCAAAACCCTCGTGGTTTGTCCCCTAAAGAACGCACGCGCCGCGCAACTGCCCTAGAGAAGCACGTTCTCTCCATTATTTCTGCGCAAGACAAGCTCGGCAGATGGATCACAGAGGAGCCCCTTGAAACGCGAGGAATGAACTTTAATGAGCGCATTGAGACCCGCGTTTTTATGGACAAGATCACTGTGTTGTCAGAATATTT
>Ga0315316_10004055_pt1 | contig 10669 bp, 10 predicted proteins | sample M160m3416metaG_FD_203702 | JGI IMG/M metagenome (GOLD analysis project Ga0315316, IMG submission 203702) | Ammonia-oxidizing marine archaeal communities from Monterey Bay, California, United States - M1 60m 3416 | ecosystem: Environmental > Aquatic > Marine > Intertidal zone | place: USA... | reverse complement strand
ATATTCCACTTTCTCAAATTCATTCTTTGCTGATAAGACATCCATTTTTGGTGTCCATTTCAACTCATTTAATATTCTAGAGTTATCAACTTTGTAGCTTCTATTATCATCTTTATAATCTACAATCTCTACATCATTTGAAATTTTTTTTGCAATATCTAAAATCAAATGATTCTCTCCAACTAGATTTAATGTTGTTTTGATATTCTCTCTTTCAACCCCCATGATTAATGCTCTAGATGCATCTTTTACGTGAGTGAGTGGTCTCCATTGATTCCCACCAAACACTTGAATCTGTTCATTCCATAATGATTTCTCTATGAACAGATTAATTCCTAAATCGAATCTCATTCTAGGCGACCAACCATATACTGTCCCCATCCTGAAAATCAAACAATTATCCACATTTTCTATTATTACTTTTTCACCCAATACTTTATGGTGACTATATGCATTGAGAGGATTTGGTTCTGTCTCTTCATCACATGTATTATCATTAAATCCGTACACTGAACATGTACTCATAAAAACAAGTCTCTTTTTCATATCATCACAGAATTTTGCAATATTTTCTGTTGCATCTACATTAACTTCTTGAGCACTCTTTGGATTTATTGGACAAGAATCACCTACAATCCCTGCCAAATGTATTATTGCATCATTCTTTTCAATTAGTTCTCTCATCAAATTCTTATCTCTTATGTCTCCCTTCACAAATTCAATGTTCTTGTTAGGAGTAAAATTCTCATTTCCAACATAAACATTATCAATTACAGTTACTTTCCATTCCTCAGGAATTTCTCCTAATAGTACTTGTCCTACATACCCTGCACCGCCTGTAATTAGAACATTTTTTGAAAATTTTTTTTCCATAAAAATGTGAAAAACACAACAAATTTGAATCTATATGACTAATCTAAAATTAAATTACAGGTATTTCCATCAAGAAAGATGTCAAAAAGAAATGATTGTCGCTTATGTGGAAGCAATATTGTTACATGCTTCTTAAATTTATCCAGCATGCCTAGAGCAGGCGCATACTTAAAAGAAGAAGATCTAGAAAAACCAGAAATTTCATACCCATTAGATATCTATTTTTGCCAAAATTGTTTTTCAGTACAACTTCTTGATATCATCCCAAGAGAAACACTCTTTGATGATTACAGATACCTATCGTCTGTTGCATCAATTTCTGTTTTAAATCACTTTGATTCGTATGCTGCAGAAATAGAGAAATTGTTACCCGAAAAATCCAAACTTGTATTAGAAATAGCATGTAATGATGGTATATTATTAAAACCTATTATGGATCGTGGAATAAACTGTCTAGGAGTAGATCCTGCATCAAACATTGTTGATGTTGCAAAACAAAAAAACCTCAATGTAATAAATGATTTTTTTGGGAAAAAAATCTCTGAAGAAATATTATCAAAATATGGAAAAGCTGAAATCATTGTTGCAAATGCAGTATTTGCTCATGTTGATGATATGGATGATATGACTTCTGGAATTAGTAATATTCTTAGCGATTCAGGCACTTTCATTTTTGAAGTACATCATTTGGTAGATATAATTGAAGATATGCAATATGATTCATTTTATCATGAACACTTTTCATATCATTCTATACTAACACTGTCAAAATTTTTAAAAAAATATGATATGGAAATTTGTAATGTAAAGAAATTTGCAATTCGTGGAGGGATGATACGAGTTTATGCTAAAAAAATAATAAATAATAACAAAATTAACCCTTCTGTTACAGAATTTATCAATAAAGAAAAAGAATTGGGGTTAGATAAAATTGAAACGTTTGAAAAATTTGCTAGCGCTGTATATGATCATAAATCTGAAGTTTTGACTTTACTAAACAAACTAAAATCAGAAGGAAAAAAAATTGTTGCTTATGGAATGTCCGGTAGAGGTAACACACTACTAAATTTCTGGAACATTGGTACTGACATAATTGATTATGGCATTGATGCCTCTCCTGAAAGATATGGTAGATATGTTCCTGGAATGCATATTCCAATCAAACCTCCTCAAAACTCATTGGAAAATGCTGATTATGCCTTATTATTGGCATGGATCTTTAAAGATGATATTATAAAAAAAGAAAACATCTTTACAACTTCTGGTGGAAAATTTATTATTCCGATGCCTAGGCCACACTTTGAACCTTAGACCAATTCTTCCATTAAATCAGCTAATCTTTCAACTGCTAAATCATTGTTAAAATTCTTCATAGCAAATTCTCTACCTGCATTTGCTATCTCTTCCCATTTACTATTTTCATTATCATTTAGATATTCTAAAAATTTTTCTTTATAATTTTTTTCATTAATGAAAATTGCAGTTTCATCATCTCTAAACCCTATATGTGCTCCATCATTTTTCTTTGTAATCTCCATGAATGTTAGACAACCTGACGCAGGTATTTCCCAATACTTTTGAACTGGAGTGTATGTATCAGCAGCAATTGCACTCTGATATTGTTGTAAAAGTAACGTATAACGATCATTAACAAAATCGTGATTTTGTGTAAAACTATAATCCACATAATCAAGTTTTGAACATTTTGTTCGTAAAATTTTACATCTATAATTATTCCATTTAGGATTTCTAATGTCGTTTATTATTTTACTAACAAATTTATCATTTCCAATATTACCTGAATTCAATATCCTATTCTTTTTTCGATCACTAAATGGTTTGACATTCTGAAACAAAGAAGTTTCAAGACCATAAAAAATTGTTTTATAACGAAATTCTTCTGGATAGATTTTATGAAAAAATGAATCTGAAAAAAAATCAAAATAGTAATCTATTTTCCATTTGTTATGTAATTTTTTTGATCTACTTGCTCTACTAGGATCCCCGGTCCTTGATATTACTGGAATATCTAATTTTTTAATATTTTGCAATTCCTTAGGCATCCCAAATGGTGAATTTTCCCATAATAGTATAACATCTATCTCTCCTTTCAAATTTGAACAATCAAAAATATCATCAGTTTTGAAATCTTTTACAAGTAATCTATCATTTCTTTTTAGTGATTTTCTAAAAAAATTATAATATGTATTATCAAAATGATTACCTAATAAAAAATAATTATCCTTATGAAAAATGAATCCTACTTTAATTTTATTTTCCACATTAAGATCATATGACTAATAATTAAATACATTCCGTAGAATAACCATCTTCTACTTTAGATAAATATCAATTGAGCATTGTGATCATTATCTATCACTAGTGAAATTGATATACTAAACTCATTTTATTTATTTTAATGGGAAAAAATCCTGGATTTCGTGCTTGGTTCTACTTTAGACAAGGATGGAGTACATACTTTGCATTTATTTTTGCTGCAATTAATACACTGACTGTTACTTATTATTTAGCTATTGATAATTATCCATTCTTAAAATCTGTTTTCCCTTCTTTTGAACAGTATATACTAATTGTTGTTATAATTGGAATACCATTATTGGTAGGTGTCGGATATGCACATTACAAAAAAACTCCATCATTTAGAGCAGAAGCAGATGTTTTTGTTGAAAGTAATCCGTATCAGGCTAGACTTCTTGTAAATACTCAATTATCATTAGAATTGAATATGAAACTCACTGATATGTTACTAAGACTATCATCTAAAAAAGAAATTTCTGAAGCTGAAATTGAAGAAATAAGAAAATTACAATCAAAATTTCTTGAGCATACGGATAATAGAACTATCTCTAACAAAAAAGATCAGGCTTACTTCAAAGAAAATTATAAACTATAAATAATTCATCTATGGAAAAAAACTAAAAATGTTAATTGCATCTCAAAATATTACCAATTATGATGTTAATTTACCTGATGATGTTATTTTTAGAATAAATCTAGCATGGATTGATGATCTTAAAACTTTAAAAAAAATTCTTGATGAACATAAAAATCATAATATCTTTATTGATTTACCGAAAAACAGGACTAAACCTCCTAACAATAAATATTCCATGGATGAAATAAAACCTATTCTGGAATCCTATTCAAATATTAAATATTTTGCAATTTCTAATGTTGATTCAGCAAATTATCTTACAGAATATTTGAATTATTTACCAAAAAATGTCATAGCTGTACCAAAAATTGAAAGTTCTCTTGGAGTAAAGAATATTGAAGAAATTTCAAATTTATTAGGTAATGAAAAAATTGTGATGCTTGATCATGATGATCTATATTCTTCAATGTTAAGGAATAATGATGATCCTAAGAATTTTCAAGTCTACATACAATCACTAATTGATTTTTGTAATCAAAATAATGTCACATTATTAAGAACTGTTGGAGTAATGTTTGCTGATACTGAAAAGCGTGTATCTGACTATGTCAAATAATCATTAATTCCAATCAAATCTCTTTCCAATAGATTCAAACAATTTCTCATTATGTGATTTGTAAAATTCTAATAACATTTTTCTTGTATTATCTTTCATTTTTTCATATTTTTCAGATTTTTGTTTTTGTGGATTTTTTATCTCATAGTCTGGTATTTCCAAAAATCTAAATACATTCTGTAATTCATTTTTAGGATTTTTTTGCATATCCTCTGTTGACAAAAAATGAAATTGTTTTTTTGTGAATACATTAAGCCAAATATTCATTTGAATATCATAAAATCCTTTTGCCAAGTATGAGCGTTTACGATTAGCACATTTTTCAAATGAGTTTTTTTCCAAAAATCTCATTTCTTCATCTATTGCCTCTTCAAATGATAGTTTTTCTGTTTTTGTTCTCAAACCTAAGTTATAATTTGAAAATGCTCTATCAACAGGATTTCTAAAAATTATAATCATTTTAGATTTTGGTAAATCTTTAAAAATTCTTTCCGCAACAGATTTTTTCCAAAAATAAAATGGAGTATCTTCTCCTGTCATTGCATATCCCGTATTATTTTTTATTTTATCCATAATTTTTTGTCTTGGGAACATTGATCTATACCAATTTTCTCCTAGGTGATAATTACTATCAAAATATCCTATCTCATCATATGCTGCATCTAACACAGATGGATGTTCACAAATATTGTAATACAATGAAGTTGAACCACTCCTTACAGTACCAATTATTATGAAATCTGGAAGTACTCTTGATGAGGCTGTAATTCCTGAAATACCACGTTTTCCAAATCTATGATATGCATTTCTTATTGAATTTCTAAAATTATTATCTTCATTCATTAAATATCATCCATTATCTCAAAATTATTTTTATAGATCTTAAATCTATTATCAAAATTCAAATCTTTTGAATCAAAAATTTTTTCTAAATTTTCATATTTAGTTTCATCTTGATTAATATCCTCAAATATTTTACTACGATCTTCAACTACGATATATTTCAAATCAAAATTTTTAGAATCTAAAAGGAAATTTTCAAATTTATCATATTCATTTGTAGGAATTTTTATAAAATCATGCATAGGTTTTCCATTATCTCCTGCATTTGGTATATCTGGCCATTCTGAAATTAAAATTGCGGTTTTAATGTATCCATCTTGACTAAACACATTTGTTCTGTCTGTTAATTTTATAATTTCTTGTGAAACTCTAAATGATTCAAAATCATGTTGCGAATCTCTTTTTTCATATTCTATAAACATCAATGATAAAATTATAACAATTAATATGCAAATTGCTAAAATCTTTTTATTTTTTCCAATATTAGAAAAATATTCTATACCAAATGTTGAAAAAGATATGATTAATGGAATAGTTACTAAGACATATCTTATTTCTAAAATATCTCTTCCATATGCATAAAATGATGGTATTATCATTACAAATGTTAGAACAAATAAAATTATTAGATCATGTTTTTTCTTAATGAAATTATTTTGTTTTAAACTAATTATTGTTAATAAGATGAAAAATATCAAAATTGGAATTAACACAAAACCAAAAAACATGAAAAAATTTGTGATGCTATAAAAAACAAATTTTTCCATCATTCTTTCATTCTCATAATAAACTTCATCATCTAAATCTGGAATTCCTTGAATCTTATCATTAATTGAACCACTTCGATCCGAAAAACTGTTCAAAATTCCATCTTTACCACAAATTTCTATATCAAAAATTTGATAACAATTTTCTTTAGTTGCATCCATCCGTAATAATGAAACTGGAATAATTATTGATGTGATAATTAATGATATGATAAAAATTTTTAAAACCAATTCTTTTTTCCTTGAATTTTTAAAAAATATTATCACAAGTGGAATAAATAATAAAACTCCTTCATATCGAATTAATGATAATAAACTAACACAGACAAATGATAGATATATCGGAAACTCTTGTTTCTTAAAAAATAATGCAATAGATAAAACAAATAGAAAGAAAAATATAGAAAAATTTGTACCTTCTAAAGAAATTAAAAGTAATCTTGGTTCAACAGATAAAATTAAAGCTCCTATTAATGCAATTTTTGTATTTGTAAATTTTTTAAAAATAAAATAACCTGGAATAATAGTTAAACATGAAAATATAATGCTAGAAATTCTTTGTATTTCCATTAAATATAATGGATCAGATTTATCGAAGAAAAAGAAAATTAGTGATAAGAAATTTGACCAACCAGAATTAGTTGGATCATAACCAATTGGTAGTGCGTATTCAAAAACTGTTTTTGTTGCATATACAAATGAAAGAAATCCATCAGTTACAATTGGAACATCAAATGGAAAATAATAGAGTCTAATTCCTAATCCTAAAAAAAATATTGGAATAATATAAAAAATATATTTTTTTGAATCTAAGAAAGATATGGATTTTTGACTCAATTTACTCTCCTTTTTACATATTCTATACTATAGAATCCTACTTTTGTGCATGATGAAATAATGAGACTTATTGCCACACCTATAATTCCAAAATTTATTCCTAGAATAATTGTTAAAACTATCAAAACAAACAATGATACTCCAGTACCAATTAGAACTGTTCTACTTTTTTCATTACCTAATAATTGTGATTGAAAAATGTATGCTATTGTACCTGGAATAACATTAATTGACAATATTTGAATTACAACTTTTGTTTCCAAATACTTTGGAAAAAATGCATCGATTAAAATCGGTCCTACTATTATGCCTAAAATAGCCATAACGATTGAGATTAAAATGACTATTCCTTTTAATTTTCTGAGATTTATTCCACTTGAATCTTGAGTTAAAATATATTTATAAAAAATTGTAGAAAAAATCATCATAATGCCTAGAATTTGAAGTCCTAAACTATAATTTCCTAAAACAGTAAATCCAAGTATTGGTGCTACAATTATTTTATCTACTTGTCCTGTTCCAATTGAACCAGAAATAAGAAATGTAAAATAATTATTTGTAATAAATCCAATTCGTTCTTTTACCAAATTAAAATTAATTTTTATATTTCTAAAAATTGAAATTATTCTTTTGAAATGTAAAACATAAGTTAGTGCAAGTGCAAATAATATTGCTTCATAGCCAAAAATATAGAAAAATAATAATCCTATGCCTAAAGTTAATCCTTTTTGTATGACTGTATATTTTGAATAATTTGAAAATTCTTTTTTACCTAGTAAATCTCCTACCGCGAGTGTATTGATAACATATGCTATAACTAAAATTCCTATATCTATTGTGTAAAATGTAGGAAATAGCAAAATTATTGTCAATGATAAAACTGCACTTGCTACTAATGAAATAAAATTCAGAGTTGATTGAATTGGAATATTTTTTGCAACGTAAACTGTTATAGTGTTTACATTTCCAAATAATGCAACACTACTAAATATTGCCGCGATTCCAATGAACCATTGTAATTCTCCATACGCTCCTGGTTCAATTTGTGATGCTAAGAAAAACCAAAATATTGCTGATAATCCATTCCCAAATAGATCTCCACTTCCAACTGTAGCTAATTCTTTTATCTTTCCCAATTAATTTCAACTATTTTTTTTATCATTTCTCTATTTTGCAAAATTGTTTAGATATAACACTCAATTGTTTTTCCATTTTATAAAATCATAATCATCAAATTTTACATTAATCATCTCACCATCATTTGGTTTCCATGCTATATCTGCCATAACAAGTATTTTTGTAACATTTTTTGATGGATTAATTATTGCTGCCGCAATTCCATTAGAGACACAAATTAATTTTGGACTTTCTGCATTAGCTTCTATCTCATGATATTTTCCATTCTTGTCTTGAATAACAATAACCATTTTCCCCTGTATGCAGAAAAAATAACTAGTCCTGTTTTTGTGAATATGTGGACCTTTCACTTCTCTTGGATTTACTGAATTTAGATAAATCATCTCTGGTTGATTTATGATTTTATCCCAATTTCTCCAAATCACGGTTAATTCACCATTTACATGAGAATCTGATACATCCTTTGTGTCATGCTTCTCTAATTCAAAAATACTAAAATCTTCTTCTTCCATCTGAAAAACTCTTCAATTTGACCAATAAAAGTTTGGATTGATAGATTAGTTACTTCTCATACAATATTTTATTAGTATTTGAAAAATCTAAATTATATGAAATTACTTGTAACTGGAGGTCTTGGATTTATTGGAAGTAATTTCATTATAAAATTATTAAATGAAAATACTGATCTACAAATACTTAATGTGGATGCAGAGCTTGATGGCTCAAATTTCAAAAATCTTGAAAGTATAAAAAATTCAGAAAATTATGAGTACGTAAAAGGTAATATTTCTAATAAAAAATTCATGGAAGAACAAATTTCTAAATGTGATGCAGTAGTTAATTTTGCCGCAGAAACGCATGTTGATAGAAGTATTAATGATGCAAATCCATTTCTAATATCTAACATTAGAGGTGTATTTACAATTTTGGACATAATAACAAAACAAAAGAAACGTATGATTCAAGTGTCTACTGATGAAGTTTTTGGGAGTCTATCTGAAAGTACAGCAACTGAACAATCCCGCTTTAATCCTTCTAGTCCATATGCAGCTACAAAAGCCTCTGCTGAATTATTAATTAATTCATATTCTGCTACATATGATTCTGATGTTATTATTACACGATGTACTAATAACTATGGGCCAAGACAGTTTGCTGAAAAACTCATACCAAAAACAATTATTTTAGCAAATCAAAATAAAAAAATTCCAATATATGGAAATGGTAAAAATATACGTGATTGGATTTTTGTAGATGATCATTGTAATGCAGTATCATTAGCACTTTTTCAAGGTATGGCAGGACAATCATACAATATATCTGCAAATAATGAAATCAATAATATAGTAATAGTAAAAAAAATTCTTGATATGATGGATAAATCTGAAGATCTAATTGAGTTTGTTCAAGATCGTCCAGGACATGATTTTAGATATAGTATGAATTCCAAAAAAATCACTGATGAATTAGGTTGGAAAATAAAATCTAGTTTTGAAAATGGACTAGAAAAAACAATTCAGTGGTATTTTGATAATCCAGAAATAATGCATAATGTTTCGACTGAGATACTGGATTCTACCCCTTGGAAAAGTTCTAATTAATTATATGTAATTGATGCTGTATGAAAGGAATAATTCTTCATGGTGGACATGGAACAAGATTAAGACCATTAACACACACAGGTCCAAAACAACTTTTACCTATAGCAAATAAACCCATGTCTGAATATTGTGTTGAAGCTATAAGGAATTGTGGAATAATTGATATTGCAATAATCATTGGAGGGATAGGCTCAAACAAAGTTAAAGAATATTATGGAGATGGTTCAAAATTTAATGTAAATATTTCATATATTGAACAAGACGAACCTAAAGGAATTGCTCATGCGATAAATCTATGTAAAGACTTTGTAAAAAATGAAAAATTTCTTGTTTTCTTAGGTGATAACATCATCCAAAAATCTATCTCCGATATTTCAAAACGATTTGAGTCGTCAAATAATGATGATGCACTTCTACTTTTATGTGAAGTATCCAACCCTGAAAGATTTGGGATTGCTGATGTAAAGCAAAATAAAATCATTAAGATCATGGAAAAACCAAAAAATCCTCCAACAAATTTAGCAGTAACTGGGATCTATTTTCTTACGCCAAAAATATTTAATATATTTACCAGATTAAAACCATCGTGGAGAAATGAATTAGAAATAACGGATGCGTTACAAATGATGCTAGAAGAAAAAAATATAATTAATTTTGAAATGATTACTGATTATTGGAAAGATACTGGTACTCCTGACGATATAATACACGCAAATGGCGAAGTTCTAAAAAATATGGAATCATACAATTCAGGAAAAATTAATGATGATGTAGATATAGCAAATAATGTTATGATTGGATCTGGAACAAACATCCACAATAATTCAAAAATTATAGGACCATGCATAATCGGAAAAAATTGTGAAATTGGTCCTGATGTTATTCTAGGTCCAAATGTAAGTATTGGTGATGACTCTAAATTATCTGAATGTAATATACAGAGTTCAATCTTAATGACAAACTGTTCTATCATGTCTAAAATTAAAATAAAAAATAGCATTCTAGCCTCAAATTCAAAAATAACTGTGGATGAAAATACTGATGAGAAAACTTTTCTTTTAGGAGAGGGAACTACTCTATCTCTATAATCTAACACTTG
>Ga0315316_10004052_pt1 | contig 10671 bp, 7 predicted proteins | sample M160m3416metaG_FD_203702 | JGI IMG/M metagenome (GOLD analysis project Ga0315316, IMG submission 203702) | Ammonia-oxidizing marine archaeal communities from Monterey Bay, California, United States - M1 60m 3416 | ecosystem: Environmental > Aquatic > Marine > Intertidal zone | place: USA... | reverse complement strand
ACAGTTAGTGGATTTACTTCCAAACACAGCTATCTCATTTAGCGGCGCAGAAGATGTATTGTTAATTGAATTCACGCAAAATCAGACTAATCCCCCTGAAATATTTACCCTCGATACAGGACGGCTTCACCCTGAAACCTCTCATTTTATAGAGGAAGTCAAAAATCATTACGACAGATCAATTGAAGCCTTACTACCAAACCAAAAAAAAGTAGATATGCTCATAAAACACAAAGGCTTGTATAGTTTTTATGAAGATGGTCATGAAGAATGCTGCAATATCCGAAAAGTCGAACCTCTCCGCAAAAAGCTCAAACATTTAGATGCCTGGATTACAGGGCAAAGGCGAGACCAAAGCCCTGCTCGCGCTAGAGTCGCGGTAATTGAAATTGACCAAAATTTCTCTTCTGCCGAGCACCAAGTAATTAAAATCAACCCGCTGGCGAATTGGAGTTCCGCCAAGGTATGGCAAACTATCAGGCGATTCAAGGTCCCTTATAACAAGCTCCACGATAAAGGGTTTGTAAGCATCGGCTGCGAACCCTGCACAAAAGCTATAAGACCTGATCAGCATGAACGCGAAGGTCGATGGTGGTGGGAAGAAGCAACCATAAAAGAATGTGGGCTGCACCGTAACAACACCGTCGATAATTAGCTGATTAGCCTACTATGAATTCAATTGGCACGCTATCTGGCTATAAAATTATGTCAAAATAACTCTTTTCAGAAAAGATTATAGGCTCTAGTTTTTATCAAATCGATTATCTCGATTACCTGCACATTAACTGCTTTTTAAGCAATGTAGATCAACATGGAATTTTTGCTATATATTTTGGCTGGCGCGGCCGTCGGGTTTGCCATCGGGCTTACCGGAGTCGGTGGCGGTTCCCTAATGACCCCATTGCTGCTCCTTTTTGGTTACCCTGCTCCTGTGGCAATTGGGACTGACTTGCTCTATGCCGCAATAACAAAGGCTGGCGGTGCCGTATCGCACCATCGGCGAGGTAATGTCGACTGGAAAATAGTCGGCTTTCTAGCCGCTGGAAGTATTCCTGTTTCCATTTTACTTCACAGCTTTTTCTTAAACATCAGTTTTCAAGAGTCCCCCGAATTTGAAAGCCTTCTTACTTTTAGTTTAGGAATAATGTTAATAGTTACCTCCGTTATATTGATATTCAGAGATAAAATAAGATTAAGTGCAGTCGAAGAGAGGCCAGAATTTTTCATGCATACTATTCATCGGAGCCGCAGCACCGTTACTTTTCTGATGGGGCTAATCTTGGGAACCTGCGTTACCCTTTCCTCGGTTGGTGCTGGGGCTTTTGGTGCTGCGATATTGATGACCATTTACTCCCAAACTTCAACAGCTAAGATCATTGGAACTGACATCGCCCATGCTGTGCCGTTAACCTTTATTGCCGGGCTAGGCTACCTAAGCATTGGGTATGTTGATTTAATGTTGCTGGGGAGCTTATTAATAGGCTCTCTGCCTGCTATTTACTTAGGCTCCAAAGCCAGCAATCAAGTGCCTGACAAAGTTTTACAGCAAATATTAATAGTACTTCTACTAGGGCTAGGTATTTATTACAGCTTTATTCAATAAGGGCATTGTATCTAATTGAGATATTCATTCATTAGCAACACCATGAGGAACGTGTCCTGTTGCCACATGATTTCTAGCTGATTCACAATGGCCCTGTTGATCGTCAAAAAACACATCGGCGTCAAAAGCCTTAAGAAATTTCCCCTTGTCCAGACCGCCTAAAAACAATGACTCATCGATACGAATATTCCACGCCCTTAGGGTTCTTACGACGCGCTCATGGGCGGGAGCAGCACGCGCAGTGACCAGGCAAGTTCGAATAGGCACCTCTCCGGCCGCAAAAACGCGTTGAATTTGCTGCACCGCGGCCAAAAAAGGTTTGAAAGGACCACCACTTAAAGGATCATTTGCAGATTCAAGTTCATTCTTAGTAAATGCTTCTAAACCACTGTCTTTATAGATTTTTTCTGAATCATCTGAAAAAAGAACGGCATCACCGTCAAAGGCTATTTTCACAATCTCTTGTGGCGCAGAAGATTTCTTCGACGGTAAAATCGTGGCTGCTGCCACCCCGAGCTCCAATGCCTGACGCACATCGGCGCCATCAGATGACAGAAATAAATGACTGTTAAAGGCAGCTATGTAGCGATAGGGACTGTCTCCCCCACAAAATGCGGCTCGGGTAATATCAAGACTGTAATGCTTGATTGAATTAAAAACTCTCAAACCAGTATCCGCAGAATTTCTAGAGAGTAAAATAACCTGCACCGGAGACTCATCTAGCAACTTGTTCAAATTCAGTAACTTTTGGACCAACGGGAAGGCGACCCCAGGATCCAAAGGCTCCTCTTCGTGAGCGATTTGGTATTTCTGATAGGCGTCCAATCCTTCTTCTTCGTAGACCCGGTGGCTTTCAGACATATCGAACAAAGCACGGGAAGAAATTGCTATAGCTAGAGGGTCTATTTTAGGGTTTTGCGTTTTTGACAATGCTTTAATTTCGCTACTAAAGTTTAATTTTTCGACAACACCTAAAATTATTCAGCCTTATAACAGGCACCGGTGCCCGCTAAGCCACAATAACCATTTGGATTTTTTGCTAGATACTGCTGATGATAATCTTCAGCATAATAAAATGTATCTATATTACTGATTTCTGTAGTAATACTAGGATAATATTTACTGGATAAAGCTTTTTGAAAATTCTGGCTACTATTTAAAGCAGTTATTTGTTGTTCGGCGCTAGTCGTATAAATGGCAGACCTATATTGCGTTCCCCTGTCGTTACCTTGCCGCATGCCCTGAGTCGGGTCATGGGATTCCCAAAACACAGTAAGCAAATCCTCAAAATTAATCTGCTCTCGATCAAATACAACAAGAACCACTTCCGAATGACCACTCATACCCGAGCATACATCTTCATAGCTCGGGTTCACGGTAATACCACCGGCATAGCCCGCAGCCGTACTGTAAACACCGGGGAGTTGCCAAAATAAGCGCTCTGCGCCCCAAAAACAGCCCATGCCAAATATAGCTTTGGATAAATGCTTAGGAAAAGGCTCAGCTATGGGATTAGATGAAACGAAATGCGCCATCCTAAATTCTGGCGGCTCTGGCCTGTCGGGCGCGGCATTTTCCTTTGTTGGCAATTCTACTAGCTTATTACTTACTCCAAATAGCATAAAAACTTTCCTATCTTTTATGTCTAAGATGATTGATTGAATTGATAGATCTATTTGATTAATGCATGATGCTGAAAAAAATAGCTAAAACTCTTATCCCTGAACTATTGTAGCGCAGACTGGCGAATCGAATAAGGACCCCTTAACGTTTTGATTTCTTCTCAGCTGCTTTATTTTATCCAGTCAAACAGCATTCAATCTTCTTGAGGCATTCATGGTATCAATTACTTCAAATTTTCAGCGATTAATCGCTACATCAACGGTATCTTTTCTTGCATTTTACTACGCATCATCAGTAACCGGCGATCCTTTAGACTTAAGTCAGCAATTCAAAAATAATAGAGATGTAATAACTTCGACAATGAACAATCAAGCAGAGTCCTTCGCAAATAATAGTATTACCCCATTTCAAATCTCCATTTCCGATGAAGATCTTGAAGACCTGCAGCTTAGATTATCCCTCACACGATTACCCGACCAGTTGAATAATATTTCCTGGGAATATGGCACCGATCTCAACTATATGCGTGAATTAATTGGTTATTGGCAAGATGGATTTGATTGGCGTGAACAAGAAAGAGAATTAAATCAGTTCGATCAGTTCAAAACGGTAGTTGATGATTTAAACTTGCATTTCATTCACCAGCGCTCAAATAATCCCGATGCCATACCATTAATGGTTGTTCACGGCTGGCCAGGCTCTGTGGCCGAATTCAGCAAAATTATCCGCCCGCTAACTGACCCGCTATCTTATGGTGGGGACATTTCTGATTCTTTTCATGTCATAGCGCCCTCACTACCTGGTTTTGGCTTTTCTGGCATTCCTGATGAAACTGGATACTCACCGGAGCGGATTGCGCTTCTGCTAGCTGAGCTAATGGAGAAAATAGGATATGAGCGCTACGCTATTGCTGGAGGCGACTGGGGGGCAATCATAAATCGACATCTTGCCAATCATTATCCTGATCGGCTCATTGGCCTCCATTCCAATATGATGTTAGCCGGCCCTCCTTCCGGCACTGAGCAAAGAGCAAACGTAACTGAGGAGGAAGATGAAGCCCGCACATCAAGACAGGGTTATATGCAGAATGAAGTTGCTTACCAACAAATTCAAGGTACCAAACCACAAACTTTGGGCTACGGATTGAATGATTCACCTGCAGGGGTTGCTGCATGGATCGTCGAAAAATTTCACGGCTGGACTGATATGCCACAAGGCGCTGATGGGTATCTTGACAATCATTTTACCAAAGACGAATTGCTTACCAATATTGCTATCTATTGGTTTACCAATACTATTACTTCATCAACGCGCATCTATTTAGAAAATCGAAATACGCCAGCGATAAAACCGATGGAGTTTATAAATGTACCTACTGGTGCCGCTATTTTTCCAGCTGAAATATTTATAACCCCTAGATCATGGGCAGAGGCTTCATATGACCTTAGACACTGGACCGTCATGGAAGAAGGAGGCCATTTTGCTGCCTTAGAACAGCCAGAGCTCTACCTAAATGATCTGCGCGAATTTTTCCGCTTACTCCGCTAATAGCAGTCGACTTTTCAATTTAGATTAACCAATAAAGCTAGATTTCAAAATGACTGATATAACCCAAGAGCATGCTAACGGAACAAAAGGTATTCTCGCCTGGATAGAAAGACGCGGGAACAAGCTCCCCGATCCTGTATTCATATTCCTATGGTGCATTGCTGCTGTAATAGCAATAAGCGTTATTGCCGCCTTAATAGGCTTATCTGCGCCCCATCCAACTTTAGTTGATGCTGCTGGGAATGCGCTTGTCATTAACGCTGAAAGCTTGCTGTCAGCATCAAACATCCAGCGCTTATTAGTCGAAATGCCTTCGACTTTTACTAGCTTTCATCCCTTAGGTTACGTTCTAGTAGTGATGCTCGGTGCAGGGGTTGCGGAAAGGTCAGGGCTATTTTCCGTAGCTATGAGTGGTGCGATGTCCAAAGCACCACAATCTATGCTTACACCCGCTGTTGCCTTGATCGGTATGTTAGGTAACCTTGCTGCTGATGCTGCCTATGTGGTTTTGATTCCACTTGCCGGTGTTGTTTTCGCAGCCGCTGGCAGACATCCTATTGCTGGGATTGCAGCAGCTTTTGCTGGAGTCTCTGGTGGTTTTTCAGCAAACCTGATCCCCGGGCAATTAGAGCCTTTATTATTCGGCATTACTGAGGCAGCAGCAGAAACTCTAGATCCAACCTGGGACGCAAACATGGTCGGTAATTGGTATTTTATCAGCGCTATGACCTTTGTCTTTCTACCAGTGATCTGGTTTGTCACAGATAAAATTATCGAACCACGCCTTAACCCAATAGCACCCGGAGAAGCTGAGAGCACGACGGCAGGAATGGTCAAAGCACCCAACTCACAATTAGATAATAATGAGCTTAGAGGACTGCGTAGGGCAGGATTTGCTTGTTTAGGTGTAATTTCATTTTGGATTATTCTCTGCATAGCACCAGGCACACCTTTGATTGAAGATACTGCCACAGGGGTTGCGCGCTTCAACCCTTTTCTACAATCATTAGTAGCCGGCTTCTTTGTTCTTTTTTTGGCCGCCGGCTGGGCATATGGCAGCGCGTCAGGCAGCGTTAAAAATCATCGAGATATCGTCCGCATGATGAGTGAAGCGATGGGGGATCTCGCCTACTACTTAGTGCTTGCTTTCACAGCAGCGCATTTTGTTGCAATGTTTAACTGGTCTAACCTTGGATTAATCTTTGCAATCAATGGAGCAGCATTTCTAGAAGGGTCAAACCTCCCTGATTCTATTCTGCTCGCATTTATCATATTGTTTGGCGCAATTATTAATTTGTTTCTAGGTTCTGCTAGCGCGAAATGGGCATTGTTAGCACCGGTTCTAGTACCAATGCTAATGCTAATTGGGATAAGCCCTGAAATGAGCACTGCAGCCTATAGGGTGGGTGACGGAGCGACCAATATCATTACTCCTTTGATGCCATACTTTCCATTAATTCTTGTTTTCTGCCAGCGCTGGCAAAAAGAGTTCGGCCTCGGCAGTTTGGCTGCAACAATGCTTCCCTATTCTATGCTACTTTTGGGATCAGGAATAATATTGACAATAGTATGGGTAGTACTTGGCATTCCTTTAGGCCCAAATGCTCCGGTGCAATTTACTTTGCAATAAAATAAATTTCCGTTTTTGCAGAATCACTGACCACTTAAGAATTTGTTTTGCTCTTTGATTGGATTTTGAAATGAAATACGTCTCTATTGTTTTTACACTATATGCAGGTCTAATCGGTCTGAGTAATGCGCAAGAATTAGACTACCCTGACTCTTTTAATGAACCAATGGAATTGTTCCCAGACGCAATGGGGGATTTCTTTTTCCCAATCTCATCGGAAAATGATTTAGCTCAGGCCTATTTTAATCAAGGCTTTCAGTTAATGTATTCTTTTGCCAAGGAGGATGCAGTACGATCATTTCAAGCCTCACACCTTGCAGACCCAGATTGCGCAGTTTGTTGGTGGGGGGAATCTTGGGCTTGGGGGTCATATTTAAATGGCGCCATGACTTCTGCGCAAGCACCCCGAGCTTATTTCGCTCTAAAACAAGCGCTGCTCCGTGTTGATTCGGCCACCGAAAAAGAGGCTGACATGATTCGCGCATTAGAAGTGCGCTACATTGAAAATTTTAATCCTGCGAATAGGCGAGTCCAAGACCAAGATTATGCAAACGCAATGGGAGAACTTGCCAAAAAGTATCCTGATGATTTAGATCTGGCTACACTTCATGGGGATGCACTTTTCCTTCTGGAAGAACGCAGAGGCTATCGATCTTTAGAAAATCCCAATGTAGTTCGAATACATAACATTTTCCTTTCAGTTCTCGAAAAAGACATAAGACATCCCGGTGCCTGCCATCTCCTAGTTCACGCAACAGAATCAACACCAACCCCCGAAATCGCAGCACCCTGCGCCAGATATTTAGGTGACACCATTCCAGGTGCGAGCCATATCAACCACATGCCAAGTCATACATGGAATGAGATGGGTCTTTGGCATGAAGCCGTTAGAGCTAATACTATTGCCTGGCATTCAGACCAGAAAGCAGCAATAGGCAAAGGCTTCGCAATCTACCCCACACACAACCTCACGATGCTCTATTACGCTGCCAGTATGGGTGGAGAAAGTGCTGTCGCAATTCAGGCCGCTAAAGATTTAGCGAAATTGAATCGTAATACGGCTATGCATGCGCTTGCTCTAATTAGATTTGGTCGATTCGACGAGGTATTAAAAGTTAGAAACAAGCCTAATGGTGAGATAAATATTAGTATGTATGATTTCTCTCAAGGTTATGCAGCACTAAAGCTAGGCAACATAGAGAAGGCCAAATCCATATCTAATGCCTTGTGGGAATTAACAAACACTACAACAGCAAGATTTAGATTTCATGCCGGCAAAGATATTGTAGGGACTATGGCTGGAATTCTAGAAGGTGAAATAGCTTGGAGCGAGGGAAAAGTAGAGGCAGCGGCAGAGTCCTTTAAACGCGCTACGGACTATTACGAAAACCTTAACTATGACGAACCTGAGCCTCTACCTTTCTCACCCCGGCATTGGCTAGGTGCTGCCTATATGGAGTTAGGTGCCTACGATAAGGCTTTAGAACAATACGAACTAGATTTAATCGAGCATCCGCATAATATCTGGGGTTTGTGGGGGACTAACCAGGCCCTCGATAAACTTGGCCGATCTGAATCAACCATCCAACAAGATCTGTTTGAAGCAAAATCTTATGCAGATATTTGGATACCGAGCACAAAACTATAAAATGCAAAGTTTGGCTATATAACCATTAAGCCGAATTTCTAGAAGCATTAATATTACCAAAGAGGCTTCTTATTATCATATTTTCATACATCTCAATTTGCTCATCTTGAATTGAATCACTGTCATTCAATTCATTGATCCTCATCAATGCAAATTGCTGGATAATTAGAAGTGGTAATACCACTCTTTGGCGTAAACCGATACTGTAACGGCTACCAGGATGGTCTTCCAGCAAAACTGTTTGACCTGATACTTTTAAGGCCATTTCCATACTCAGAGAATACTCATCATAAATGAGTTCCCAAAATACTCCGAATTTCTCATCGTTCTTCATGTACTTAGTCAGAGGAAAATTAGCTTTGCTCATACTCTGCATACTATTTCCAACAAGGGCACGAAAAAAACCTGACTCTTGATAGAGTGCGCGACACTCTTCTAATCTGCCCTGCTCTTCTAGAGCCTTCAGCGCTGTACCTAAACCAAAATATCCAGGAACATTCTGCTTTAATTGGCCCCAGGCACCAACAAAAGGAATAGCTCGCAGATCTTCAAATCGTAATTCTTGTCTAGAGCCGCGTTTTGTTGGGCGACTCCCAATATTAGATTGGCCATAGTAGTTGAGAGTGCTCATCTCTTCGAGATATGGCAGAAAAAGCGGGTGAGATTTGAAATCCACGTACTTTTTATGGCTGTGCTCAGCAAGCTCTGACATCAGCATTCTCTGCTCAACAGTAAACTCTCTCTGTGTTCTATCATACAGGTTATTTTCTAGCCCAGCCGCCAACAGCTGTCTTAGGTTGTGGGTAGCACCAATTTTTGTTCCATAATAGGAGCTAATTGTCTGGCCTTGCACCGTTAATTGAATCTGGTTAGATTCAATATTCTTGCCTAGCGCGGCATAAAACTTGTAAGTGCTCCCTCCACCGCGCGCAGGAGGACCTCCTCGACCATCGAAGAAACACACTTCAATATTGTGCGACCTAGAAACTTTAGTTAAAGACTCTTTGGCCGAATAAATAGCCCAGTTAGCCATCAAATAACCACCATCTTTTGTCCCATCTGAGAAACCCAACATGACCGTTTGTTTATTACCACGCCTTGCTAAGTGAGCCCGATATTCTGGCACACTATAGAGCACTCCCATATTGGTGCCAGCGCTCTTTAGGTCTTCGATAGTTTCAAACAACGGGACTATATCGACTGTTAAATTATCTAAACTCCAGCCCGATAATTGGAATAGAGCAATTAATCTAGCGATGTCCAAAGGCTCGCGACAGTTGCTAATAATGTAACGATTGCACGCACGCTCACCATTGGATTCTTGAATTTCTTGAATGGTACGCAGTGAATCTATGGTGTCTCTTGCGATCGTTTCGCTCAATTTACTGGCATCAACCCTACTCGAAATACCAAGCAAAGCCTGAATTTGTTCTTTCTCCGTCAAGGTGGGAAAGTGACGCGGCAAAAGCTCACTATTGCTTGTAACTATGCTATCCAGAGTGCTCTGAAGCACTCGCGAATCTTGACGAATATCTAGACTGGCAAAGTGAAAACCAAAAGCAGTTATTTTACGTTTGAAAGAAATAAGCCTATCTACAAATAAACCCTGGAAATCTTTTTCTAATGTCTGCTGAATACTATTCAAATCTTGTATTAATGCTTCTGGGTTAGAAAAACAATCACCACGCTCGTGGGTTAGCTCGTTATACAACTGTTTCTCTACTGCTTCTATTTCGCTCGCAACTCCAACAAAGCTTAAACGCCTTTTTAACTCACGCACTTCTTTGTGATAACACTCGACAATACGAGCCCGTAATTTATCTGCCACTTGACGAGTTATTGTTGTTGTTACAAAAGGATTCCCATCCCGATCTCCTCCAGGCCAAAAGCCAATGCTAAGAAGCTGATCTTGCGTCGCCTCTCGATCTTTTTGATAATCATTAAGATAATCCAGGACATCTCCAATAGCTGGATAAAATACATTACCTAAATACCAACTTAGCTGAACGGCTTCATCTAAAGGGGAAGGTTTTTCTTTTTGAAAAAAAGGCGTATTACCTAATTGTTGGAGCAGACTTCTCGCTAAGCCAATGTCATTCGCTTGAACCGCATCGGTAAGATCGGTAATGATCGCCAACACCGTACCGGGGTAAAATTGAGTTGGGTGAGCCGTTAATATGACTCTAGCACCGAATGAAGCGAGTATGTTTTTCAGTTGTTCTTGTTGTCCTTCAGATACCACCCGCTCAGTTAGTTGTCGTAACTTATTAGACTCTTCTGTTCGATGAATTTTTTCATAAGCTGCATCTTCCAAGGCATCGATTAATACTACTTGCCTTTCTATATACTGAATAATCTTAAACAGGAACTGTGCTTGCTTATGCTCATCTAGGTCTGGCCGATGGGACTTAAAAAACTCGTCTAATATTTGCTTGGGATTAAGCCCTACTTTAAGCCCTGCATGACTTGCTTCATCTAGCAAAGGAAGTAGTAGGCTCGTTTGCTCTACAGCATCTAAAGGCAAAGTTAAAAATAAGCTATTATAGAGCTGATACTTTAACTCCACTAAATTTTCATAATGATCTTTTACGGGATTATCTGTCATTGATAATTACAATT
>Ga0315316_10004048_pt1 | contig 10673 bp, 7 predicted proteins | sample M160m3416metaG_FD_203702 | JGI IMG/M metagenome (GOLD analysis project Ga0315316, IMG submission 203702) | Ammonia-oxidizing marine archaeal communities from Monterey Bay, California, United States - M1 60m 3416 | ecosystem: Environmental > Aquatic > Marine > Intertidal zone | place: USA... | reverse complement strand
AAGAACAACGGCTACTATGCCGCACGGGTCAGCAAGATCTACCATATGGGTGTGCCCATTGGTATCGAGCAGGGCAGTCATGGCGCTGATGACGAGGCCTCGTGGACCGAGCGCTTTAACAGCAAGGGACCCGAGTGGAGAGCCCCCGGTGACGGCGAAACCCTGCAGAACAATCCCGACGGGAAAAAACCGGCAGTGGGCGGTAATACCTTCGTGGTGGTGGAGGCTGACGGGGATGACCTGGTGCACTCCGATGGCAAAACCGCACAGAAAGCCGCCGAGCTCATTCACCTGCACAAGGACAAGCCTTTCTGGCTGGGTGTCGGCTTTGCGCGTCCACACGTGCCCTTTGTCGCCCCACGCTCCTATTACCCGCCCTTCAAGCCCTACAGCAAGATGGTCCTGCCTCCCAAGGTCAAGGGCGACTGGGACGACATCCCGAAGGCAGGTATTAATTACTGCACCAGTGCAAACATGAAGATGGATATCCGCCGCCAGAAAAAGGCGCTTGGCGGCTATTATGCATCCGTGGCCTACATGGACGCCCAGGTCGGCAAGGTGCTCGATGCCCTCGAGCAGGCCGGCCTCAACGAGAAGACCATCGTGATCTTCACCAGCGACCATGGCTTTCACCTGGGCGAGCATGACTTTTGGGCAAAGGTCAGCCTGCATGAGGAATCCGCGGCGGTGCCGATGATTATCAGTGTCCCGGGTAAGAAACCCGCAGTGTGCCACTCACTGGTTGAACTCCTCGACCTTTTCCCCACGGTGGCCGCACTTTGCGGGCTCAAGGTTCCCGACCGCCTGCAGGGAAAAAACATAGCACGAACCCTCGATGACCCGAAACACGAGGTCAGGACATCTGCCTTCAGTGTTGCCCCAAGTCGCAAGGGATTCCTCCTGCGCGAGGATCAATGGGCCTACATCCAATACCGTGAGGATGCCTCGGGGGGCAGCGAGCTCTTTGACATGGACAAGGACCCGAAGCAATACACCAACCTCGCGCAGGATCCCGCCCATGCTGAGCGGGTTGCCGGGTTCAAGGCCAAGCTGGCCATGAAGCTGAAGGCCGTAAGGGACAACGACCTGAAAGCCCTGCCCGTTAAGCCCAAGCCAAAGAGAAAGCCCAAGGTTTAAAACTTACTTGGACTTGTTCCAGTAGATCACGACATTCTTACTTCCCCTTCCGGCAGCAATCACATCAGGTTTGCCGTCGCCGTTGAGGTCAGCCACTTTCAGGTCCTCGCAGGTGATACCGCCGTCATCAAGAGCCTCAGCCTTCCAGCTGTCGGCTCCCTGAACGTAAATTCGTATGCCACCCTTACCACCTCGCCATCCGGCAAGCACTTCGGGTTTCTTGTCACCATCAAGATCGGCAATGGCCAGCGCATGCCCCTGGTTTAATGTCGCATCCAGGGAAGTGCGTGAGGGCTCCTTCGACCCTTTCTCAGGCGCGCCATAGACGACCACCTCATTGCCGTGCATCGGTTCAATCGTCGCCACCAAATCATCTGTGGCACGCACCTCACCAACGCCCCGGGAAAGCGGATTGGGCACCAATTTTTCCTGCTTCAGGTTGTCCCAGATAATCACCCCCTCCTTACCACCAACAATGACCGCTTCCCTGCTTCTATTGGAAACCACATCAAAGTTGTGGGTGGCATGCAGGCCAATATCATGGGCGACCATCTTCCACTCACCGGCCGCGTAGTGCAGCATCTTGACCGCTTCGCCCGCTCCACCCCTGTTGCCGACCCCGTGCAAGGGAAGCACCTGGAGCTCAAAGCCCTTCCCGGACTTGACGAAATGCATGCGGTGAACTGTCGGCAGGTGATCAAGCTTCTTCGATCCCCAGCGTTTAGTGGGATCATCCGGACGCTCGAGGATATGCACTGATCCACTCTTCGCCTTGTCCGAGGTTTCCCCAGGGTTCCAGTTCGCTCCGACGGCAACCTCGACCTTGCCGTCCCCGTCAATATCGCGGGCGGCGATGCAGACATTGTCCAGGAAGCGTGTTACAACCCGCGGGTTGATGTTCTCCGTCATCACGAATCGCTTCCAGTCCCCGTTGCGATACCAGGCAACCTGGGACTTGTCGGCCAGCAGGATATCAGGCTTCTTGTCCCCGTCGACATCACCAATGGCCAGCCCGTAGCCGATGGAGATCTTTGCGTCAATGACCTGACGTTCAAAGGGCAATGCCGCAGTCCCGTTCAACACGCCAAGACCGAGGAATAACATTACAAAATAGCCGGATTTATTCATGAGGGGAAGCTTACCGGCTTGAAATCCAATTGTGAAGGGCAAATCAGTCAGCAACGCAGGTCTCCATTCCCCCCACTTCCTGGATAACTTCAAGCAAGTGTCGCAATAGCGACTGGGTGTCGGGCAAGACTGCGAAGGTGAACGGCTTGCTTGAATCAAGACCCTACTCATTGGCTGGTAACGAATCTTCTGCCATGACTCTTTGCAGGAGCGAGGCAAACAAGACAAGGATTACGGCATTCATTTTTATGAAATTCCGGTTGATGGGGAAGGAAAATACTTCATGAAGCACCTGAGAACGCTCCTGAGTGTTACTTGGAGGTCGTTTATGCAGGCGACCCGCCGAAGGTTAACACGAAGACCAAAAAAAAGATAAAGAGCATTAGAGGGGAAAGTTGAAATAGAGTGATTTTTGTCGTGTTAGTACGATTCTTTATTCGCTTTACAGTTAGTATACTTATGATCACCGCATAAGCAGGGATCAGCAGCAGCAACGCCGCCCCAGAAAATACGAAAACGTAGTAACCTCCAAAAGAATCTCCAATGGAAAATAAGGCACCCGCCAAAAAAACAATCGGAAAATAGGCTAGAGCCCAGCATGGCAGTAGCACATTCAAATCTTTTTTCTTTGGCTTCGTTTTGGACTCTTCCTTTTTCTTATTTGAATTCGATTTGAAAATAGAAGGGTGCGCAAGAAACTCGGAAATCAATACCGCATCTACAGAATACCCTTGTGGGCAAACAAGCCACTTCTCTGTTATCTTCCCAGCTTGAAGCATTTTCTGAATATCTTCAAAACTGAGGTCGGTCTTCCAGAATACCGCCTTCGGCTTCTTGATGGCTAATTTCATCATTCTCTACCTGCCACTACATGAACTACATGAACGGAAAACCCCCATTAAATCAAATCAAGTGGACAGGAACAATGGAGAAATATTTCCCTTTCATGATGGCATCGACAAAAACCACGGAATTTGCTATTTAAAGGAAATAATCATGGTTCGCCCGTCCACTTTTCTCGTGTTTTCCGTACTCTCCCTGCAGGGATGCTCGGTGCTGACCATGGACCGACCGATCAATGACCGGGACTTTGAATTACCCGGAAAATGGACAGGCTCAGGCAAGGGTAATGAGGGCAAAATCGTTACCGGGTGGATTGCCGGTTTTGAGGATGCCCGGATGCAGAAGCTTGTCGGCGAAGCCCTGGAAAACAATAACAACTTGAAGGCTGTGGCGGCACGACTGGAATCCGCAAGGCAGGGAACCATCACCGGGCGGGCGGAGCGCTTCCCCTCAATCAACCTCAATGCCTCCAGCTCAAACAGCGGCCGGGATATATTCAGTGAAGCGGCCAGATACGAGTCCGGCTACGCCCTGACACTGGCAGCGTCATGGGAAATGGACCTCTGGGGAAGGCTTCGCGACCTGGACCTGGCTGCTCGCGCCGACTACCAGGCGTTGCGTGCCGACTACCGTGCCGCAAGGCTCTCGCTGGCGGCAAACGTTGCCAAGTCCTGGTGCAACATCATTACCGCCAGGCAACGCCTTGAGCTTGCCGAGCAGACCCGTGACAGCTTTATCAGCAACTACCGGATCACCGAGCGCAACTATAAGGCCGGTGATGAAACAGCCACCCCCCTTTCTGTCCAGTTCGGACGCAACAACGTGGCATCCGCCGAGCGCAACCTGATCGCGCGCAAACTTGCCAGGGACAACGCCGCAAGACCCCTGGAAGTCCTGCTCGGACGGTATCCCTCAGGAGAGTTGAAGAGCAGCAACAGGCTTCCCGGGTTGCCGGAAAGTGTACCTGCAGGATTACCTTCCGAGTTGCTCTGGCGACGCCCTGACATCGCCGCGGCTGCGGCATCCCTGAGGGCATCAGCCAAGCGCGCTGATGCGGCCCGCAAGAACCTGCTACCCTCCTTTTCCCTCACCGCCCGCGGCTCGGACGCCAGCGGGGACCTGGACCGGATTCTTGCCAACCCCGAGACAATCCTCTGGAATGCGGCATCCTCGCTGGCTCAAAGCATTTTCCGTGGCGGCGCATTGTCCGCCCAGGCACAAAGGGCCCTTGCCCAGAACGAGCAGGCACTGCACAATTTCACCGGAAGTGTCCTTGAAGCCCTGCGTGAAGTCGAGTCCGCACTGGCCACCGAGCGCTCGCTGGCCGAGCAGGAACGCTTTATCAGCATTGAGCTGGCCCAGGCCAAGCTTGCCGAGGCGCAAGCGGGACGGGATTATTCCGAGGGATTGATCGGCATCCTCTCCATCTTCGAGGCCCAACGCCGGGGTGTCGCGGCACGCAATGCCATGATTACGCTGCGCAACCAGCGCCTTCAGAACCGCATCGACCTGCACCTTGCCCTTGGCGGAGACTTTGAAAGCCTGCCTTCCGGGGAGCCGGGGCTATAGGCTCTTTACCTTCAGGTTGCGCACCCAGAACTTCTGACCGTGGTCCTGGATCGCGATCTTTCCTGCATCCGCCAACTTCTTGTTTTTCGGCTTCTTGGCAGCCAGGTCCAGCTTGTCCTGCACCGTCTTGCCATTGAGAACAACACTCAGCTTGCCTTCCTGCATGGTCACCACCATGCGGTTCCATTCGCCGGCGGGCTTGGAAGCGTTAACCAGCGGACCGGCAGTCCTGATGACTCCTCCAAGGTCATGCTGGCCGAGTTTCTTCTTGCCGATGCAATCGAGAATCTGCACCTCAAAGCCGTGCGCAGTCGGGTCGGACTCATCATAAATCCGGAAATAGAGGCCTGAATTCCCGCCTTTGCCGTGCTTGTATTCAAAATCGAACACGAAATCCTTGTAATCCTCCTTAAGCCACAGGTAGGAACCGTATCGCGTCCAGCCCTTCTCGCCGGGCCTTGGATCCAGGTAAAGTGAGCCGTCTTTCTGGATCTTCCAGTTGCCGGTGGTCTTGATTTTCGACAGGTCCTTGCCGTCAAAAATCGTGGTGAAATCCTCCGCGGCACGGGACAAGGGAGCGCAGACAAACAAAAGGGCTAAAATGGATGCTAAAATCTTCATTACCAAGAAGGTTTATCACAACAAACGGCTCAACAAAACAATTATAATCATGCCCTGGCAGGAGCAGTTGGCAGACAGTCGCCTTTCCCCCTATGTTCCCATGAAATGATGATGCGCCCGTTTTTATTTATCAACCTCCTGCTTGTAGCTGCCGCCGGCGCAGCTAGGCAACCGAACATTGTGGTTGTCATTGCCGACGACATGGGATTCTCGGATATCGGCTGCTATGGTGGTGAAATTCCCACCCCGAATATTGATGCCCTTGCCGCGGGTGGATTGCGTTTCACCAACTACTACGTAAACAACATGTGTCTGGTCACCCGCGCCAGCCTCATGACCGGCAACTATCCGAAAACCGCCAAGCCCGGTGCCACCCTCAACAAAAATTGCGTCACCCTCCCTGAAGTCCTGCGCCAATCCGGCTACACCACCCTGATGGCCGGCAAGTGGCATCTTGGGCATCACGCCCGCGCGGGTGCCGGATCCCCGAACAACCGGGGATTTGACCACTGGTATGGTATTCCCGGGGGGGCGGCCAGTTTCTTCGACCCCGACCTGTTAACCCGGGACGGCAGGGATATCTCCCATGAGGCACGCAAGGATCCCGGATACTACTTCACCGATGCACTGAGCAATGAGGCGGCAGGCATGGTCAACCGGGCACTCGATAAAGATCCCGCGCGCCCGTTTTTTCTCTACCTGGCCTACACCGCCGCCCACTGGCCGCTGCACGCCCGTGAGGAGGACATCAAAAAGCACAAGGGATCCTTCACAAAAGGATGGGACAGGTTGCGCAAGGAACGACTCGACAGGATGAAAAAACTTGGCCTTATCTCCCCCGCCTGCAGGATGTCACCGCGGCATCCAAAAATACCCGCCTGGGAGAATGAAGAACACAAGCAATGGCAGGAGCGCCGCATGGAGGTCTATGCCGCACAGGTCACGGTCATGGACCAGGGCATTGGCAGGATTATGGACCTGCTCAAGAGACGAAAGGTCTTTGAGAATACCCTCATCCTCTACATGCACGACAATGGTGCCTGTCATGTGGAATACGGCGCGCAGCGCAAGGGGCCCTATCTCCCTGCAAAAACCCGTGATGGTAAGCCAATGATACCCGGTAACCGGCCGGATATCATGCCGGGACCTGAGCATACCTACCAAAGTGTCGGCTACGGCTGGGCCAACCTCGGCAACACCCCCTTCCGCCTGTTCAAGCAACACGACCATGAGGGAGGCACCCGCAGTCCGCTGGTCGCGCACTGGCCGGAGGGCATTTCCGCTCAAGGCAGGCTGGAAAATGCAGTCTGTCACGTTACCGACCTCATGCCGACATTACTTGAAACCGCCGGTATCAAGTATCCCGAGGAATTTAAAGGACAAGTAATTCTCCCCCATGTCGGCCGCAGCTTAGCTGGGGCATTCTCCGGGAAAGCAGTTCCGGACCGCGAGACCATCTTCTGGAAACACGCAAAAGGCCGGGCCCTGCGCGATGGGAACTGGAAACTGGTAGCCCAATCCAGGGGGCAATGGGAACTCTACGATCTTGCCAAGGACCCCACAGAACTGGATAATCTTGCCGATTCACACCCGGAAAAAGTCTCCGGCTTAAGAAAAAAATGGCAGGCTTGGCAAGACGGGCAATGACATGCCAAGATCAGGATATGAAAAACAGGCGAGCATTCCTAAAAACCTCCGCCGCGGCCACAGCACTGGTGAGCGCTCCCGCTGTATTGGCACGGGAAAAACCCAACCAACTCCTGCGCATCGGCGTCATGGGACTCAGTCGCGGCAAGGCGCATATCTCGGGTTTCCTTGGCGTTGAGAATACCGAGGTTGCCTATGTTTGCGATGTCGACAAAAACCGCCTGGCTGGCGGGATCAAGCATGCTGCCAGCCGGCAGGCCGGGAAAGAGCCGAAAGGAGTCACCGACTTCCGGACAATTCTTGATGACAAGGAAGTTGACGTGCTTGCCATTGCCGCACCCAACTTCTGGCACACGCCTGCTGCCATTCTTGCCTGCGACGCCGGCAAGCACGTTTATGTCGAGAAACCCGGCAGCCACAATGCTCACGAGGCCCGGCTGATTGTCCAGGCCGCACGTCACCACAAGCGGCTGGTACAGATGGGCAACCAACGCCGCAGCCTGCCGTCCTTTCGTGAAGGTATCGAAAAAATCCGCGCGGGAGCCCTTGGCACCCTGCGCTATGCACGCTGCTGGTATGATAACCGGCGTACTTCCATCGGTCGCGGCAGGCAAGTGGCAATTCCGCAGTGGCTGGACTGGAAACTCTGGCAGGGACCGACTCCGGAACGACCCTACAAGGACAACCTGGTGCATTACAACTGGCACTGGCACTGGCATTACGGCGGCGGTGAGCTTGCCAACAACGGTGTCCACGCTCTCGACATCGCCCGCTGGGGCCTTGGCGTTGATTACCCGGAGCGGGTCACCTGCAATGGTGGACGCTACCACCACGACGATGACCAGGAAACTCCCGATACCGCTGACGCCACCTTTGATTTCGGCAAGGTCGGTATCAGCTGGCACGGCAGTAGCTGCCTGCAGCGCAAGCACGAGAAACACAGCTTTGTCAGTATCTATGGCACCAAGGGCATCATGGCTTTCGAGAGTTCCGGCTACCGTATTTATGACCTTGAGGGAAAGCTGGTCGAGGAGAACATCCCGCCTTTCACCGACCTGCCACACTTCCAGAATTTTGCTGCCGGCATCCGCGATGGCGCCAGCCTCAACGCCGAAATCGGGGATGCCCAGAAAAGTGCATTGATGTGCCATCTCGGCAACATGGCCTATCGCAGTAAAAGCGAGGTCAGGTTCGATCCGCAAACCCGCCAGTTAATCGACAATCCTGCAGCCGGAAGATTCTGGCGCCGCGAATACCGCAAAGGCTCGCAACCTAAAGTATGAAGCTTCTTATTTCCCTCTCGATTTGGCTCTTCCTCTGGGCTCCTCCGGCCTTCACTAAGCCGCCAAACATCGTCCTTATCCTTGTCGATGACATGGGCTACGGCGATCCGGGCTGTTACAACGCCGGCTCAAAAATACCCACACCGAATATCGATGGCCTGGCAAAAGACGGCATGCGCTTCACTGATGCCCACGCATCGGGTCCGCTATGCCACGTCTCACGCTATGGGCTGATGACCGGGCGGTATCCCTGGCGCACTGAGTTTAACTGGCGACGCCAACCCATCATTGCAGAGAATCAGGACACCATCGCCTCGTTCCTCAAATCCCGGGGCTACCGCACCTCGATGGTCGGTAAGTGGCACCTGGGATTTACCGAGAAACTCCTCGAGGACTACACCGGCGAGTTGCGGGGCGGCCCCGTGGACTGCGGCTTTGAAACTTTCTTCGGGATACGTGCCTCTACGGACATCCCGCCTTATTTCTATATCCGTGACAACAGGGCAATCATGCCACCAAGCGCAACCATTGCCGCCAATGACACACCAGGCTGGACGAGGATACAAGGCGCATTCTGGCGTCAGGGAAAAATTTCGCCCGACCTCAAACTTGAGGAAGTATTGCCACGCTTCACCCGGGAAGCGATCTCAGTGATCAACAAGCACACAGAGAAAAAGGATAAAAAACCGCTTTTCCTCTATCTTGCCTATCCGGCTCCGCACACCCCCTGGCTTCCCTCCCAGGAGTTCACCGGCAAGAGCGAGGCGGGCCTCTACGGCGACTTCATGATGATGGTCGATGCCATGATAGGCAATGTGTTAAAGGCACTCGATGCCAACTCCATGCGTGATGATACCCTGGTGATATTCAGTTCAGACAATGGCCCGGTCTGGTATACACAGGACATCGAGAAATTCGGACATGATTCATCGGGCGGGTTGCGCGGCATGAAGGCTGACGCCTGGGAAGCCGGGCACCGCATGCCCTTCATTGCCCGCTGGCCGGGCAATGTGGAGGCCGGCAGCAGCACGGGCCACACGATCTGCTTTACGGACCTGTTTGCCACCCTCGCAGCGATCTGCGGCAAGGACCTTCCCCATGCAGCCGGCCCGGACAGCCTGGATTTCTCGCCGGTGCTTCTGGGAAAACAAACGGAAGGTAAGCGGGTGCGACCTCCAATCGTCATGGCCGCCGGCGGCGGAACAATGCTGATCCGTGATGGTGACTGGAAACTGATTAATGCCCTTGGCTCCGGCGGCTTCTCAAAACCAAGGAGAAGAAAGCCTCAACCCGGTGAACCTGAAGGTCAGCTTTATAACCTCGTCAAAGATCTCTCTGAGGAGAACAACCTCTATCTGGAGAAACCGGAAATCGCCGCCCGGCTCAATGCCAAGCTCAATGCCATCCGTAAATCACAGCGAACCAGGCCATAGGGAATACGGACGCACTCACACAGGACAAAGTCCGTGAGTTTATCTTCCCTCCCTCAGTTATATACAGGATAGAAACCCCCCACCTGATGCCCTTTCACTCCAAGGTTTGCAATCCGTTAAAGACCATCCTCCCCGGTCTCCTCCTGATTCTCACCTACAGCACGCAACTGAGCGCACAACGCGCCACGGGAGGACTGCTGGCCCTTTATGACTTTGGTGAAACGGAGGGTAAGATCATAAAGGACCACTCAGGTGTCGAACCTGACATGGATCTGGAGATTGAAAACCTCAAGGCAGTTTCCCGCTCTGATGGCATCCTCAGGGTGCACGGCGCAACCCGTATCCTTTCCCTCAATACGGCCACCAAAATCCAGAAGGCCCTGCGTCAATCCGGTGAAGTCACTGTTGAGGCATGGATTCATCCCGCGAACACCACCCAGTCCGGCCCGGCCCGAATCCTCACCATTTCCAAGAACACCAGTGAGCGTAACTTCACCCTCGGGCAGAACGGCAACAAGCTCGATGCCCGCCTGCGTACTACCCGCACAAGCAAAAATGGCATACCTTCCACCCTCTCCCGGGAAGGCAGCCTAAAGGCGGAATTAACCCATGTCGTCTATTCCCGAAAACGCGACGGGGAAACGAGGATCTACATCAACGGCAGGCAGGCCGCTCAAAAGACCATTGCAGGTGAGCCGTCAAACTGGGACGGCTCCTTCCGACTCGCGTTGGCCAACGAGGTTTCCCTCAAGCGCCCCTGGCAAGGCAGCTACCACCTCATCGCGTTCTATGGACGCAGCCTCTCCGGTAGCGAGATAGAGCAAAACTTCAAGGCCGGCGCGAATGTGGGCAGTGAGCAACTCCTTGCCCGCCTGCGCATCGCTGCTAACACCCGCCGCTTTCACCGGGAAATTGCCCCCTTGCTGGTAAAGCATTGCCTTGAATGCCATGATGCGGCTACCAGCAAGGGCAAGCTGGACCTTTCTCATCAAGCAAGCGCAATGGCAGGTGG
>Ga0315316_10004047_pt1 | contig 10674 bp, 8 predicted proteins | sample M160m3416metaG_FD_203702 | JGI IMG/M metagenome (GOLD analysis project Ga0315316, IMG submission 203702) | Ammonia-oxidizing marine archaeal communities from Monterey Bay, California, United States - M1 60m 3416 | ecosystem: Environmental > Aquatic > Marine > Intertidal zone | place: USA... | reverse complement strand
GTCTTGCCATATCGACGGCATACTGGCCTATGGTGATGCCGGGGCCTTATCGGATCACGGCCTGCATCGAAACCGGCCAGCACACCCGTCTTGATTTGCCAGTACGGTGCGGCAACGACAGCTATGACATGCCTGAACCCGATAACCCTAATCCACTACCCGAGTACATCCAGCATCGTCCGGCCGAATACCGCCGATGGGTAACACACGGCTGCGAAAACAACGCTACCCAACTGCAAGTCATTGATGATACTGGTGAGGAAGAAATGCCAGATCACGGACTGCGGATACGCCACCGCCACGAGGACTGTTGGTCGATTATCCCGGATGACCCGTTAAGTGTTTCGTCCAAAACCCTGTATTACTGCTGGATGTCGCGCGATGACTGGTCTATTCGGACCGAAACCGAAACCACCATGTCGTGTGATGTCGCTAATTTTTATATTTGGGCCAAGATTAGCGCTTTTGAAGGCAACGCAGTCGTCCACGCTCGTGAATGGGAGAGAATCATCCCTCGTGATCTTCTGTGATGGCTGTCTTCTGGGTCAAGCCCAGGCAGTTAACCTGGCGTGGGATTTTGCCCGGAAAATAAAACAACCAATCATTTCGTATAAATAAGACGCTAATTCAATGTTTATTATTGACTTTGGCTCCCAGTCGACATTAACTACGAATATCGTTGCGAAAACGGTCAACGTAGAACATCGTGACTGAATCATGGTCTCAACGGAAAACATGCTAAACACACCTTAGGAGATGAGATAAATGTACGACAGACAAAGATCTGAAATCGATCAACTACAGGCCCGGGTGGCCAAAGGCAAGATGAGCCGACGGGAATTTCTCTCCCGCATTTCGGCGATGGGCTTGGGTGCCATGGCGCCGGGACTTTATATGCAGAGCGCTCTGGCTGCACCAAAGCAAGGTGGACGCTTTCGCCAGGGTGTGACCGGCGGCGCCACTAGTGATGTGCTGGATCCAGGCCAGATCCTGGACCACTACATGTTGAACGTGCAGTTTGGTCAGTTGCGTAACAACCTGACCGAGGTCGCACCCTCAGGCGAACTCGTGCCAGAGCTTGCCGAAAGCTGGGAAGGTAGCAATGGTGCCAAAACATGGAACTTTAAGGTTCGCCAGGGTGTCGAATTCCATAACGGCAAATCGCTGACTTCTGAGGACGTCGTTGATTCGCTGAACCACCACCTGGGTGAAGATTCCAAGTCTGCCGCTAAAGGTCAGTTGGGTGCAGTAACTTCAGTCAAAGCGGACGGTAAATACGGAGTCGTGGTAGAGCTATCAGGCGGAGATGCTGACTTTCCCTTTATCCTCACCGACTATCATCTGCTGATCTGCCCGTCCAACGGAGATGGCACGGTCGATTGGCAATCCGGTACGGGCACAGGCGGTTTTACGCTGGTTGAACATGAGCCGGGTGTACGTACCTTGACTAAAGCTAACCCCAACTACTGGAAGCCTAACCGCCGTTTCTTTGATGAAGTGGAGACGCTCCAGATCGCTGACTCGGCCGCTCGGGAAAATGCCCTGCGCACTGGTGAGCTCGATGCAATGAACAACGTCGCCCCTAAGACCGCTGACCTGCTCAAGCGCCAGTCAGGCATCGTGGTAGATGTCACCAAAGGCAACAAGCAGGTCACTCTGCCCATGCTGACTAATATCGCGCCGTTTGATAATAACGACGTCCGGACAGCCATGAAGTACATCGTTGACCGGGAGCAGTGGCTCAAGGTGGTCGCACGTGGATATGGCGAGTTAGGCAACGATAACCCGATTGGTCCGGCTAACGTTTATCGCGCCACCACGGATGAACTGCCACAACGTGGCTACGATCCCGACAAGGCCAAGTATCATCTGAAAAAGGCGGGCTTTGATAGTCTGGATGTCAAATTCCACGCCGCTGAGACAGGATTTGGCGGATCGATCGACGCCGGCCAGATGATGGCCGAGACCGCGCGGCCTGCGGGCATCAATGTCGAGGTAGTGCGTGAACCTGATGACGGCTACTGGTCAAATGTGTGGATGAAAAAACCGTTTTCGGCCTGCTACTGGTCGGGTCGTCCCACCGAGAACATGATGTTCTCCACTGTCTACTGGGGAGAAGCCGCTTGGAATGACACTTACTGGAAAAACGCCCAGTTTGATGAACTGCTGCTGCAGGGGCGGGTCGAAACTGATGCCACCAAGCGTCGTGCCATCTATGTAGAGATGCAACAGATCGTGCACAATGACGGTGGTACGGTGCTGCCGCTATTCCTGCAGGATATCTTCGCCACCAACGACAAGGTCCGTCACCCTGATGTGATTGGCGGTAACTGGGAGTTAGATGGCTGTAAAGCAGCTGAACGCTGGTGGTTTGCCTGATCACAAGTACGGGTTGTTAAACTAAAAAACCTGGCGCTGCACCCGTAGCGTCAGGTTTTTTTTGACCTCGTAAATTTTGAGAACGAGGCAAAACAGTCAGGCCTCGGAGACGGCATGACCAGCTTGGCGCTGCGCGCTATTCACAAGCCACACACCATAAATGGTGACCCCCAGGGCAACCCAATGCCAGACACTGTAACGCTCACCAAATACCACCAGTGCAATGGCGATTCCGAAAACGGTGACCAGATAGGCTACCTGGCTGAAATAGACCGGCCCAGAAATACGTACCAGGGTAAAGAACAAGGTAAATGCGATTGCCGATACAACCCCGTGGAGGGTTATCAGGCCGTTGACCAGCGTGGCATCTTCCCACAACGCATACCATTGCCCTGAAATTAGCATTAGGCATAGCAACAACAAAGCAGAGGCAAACATCATACCGTTGGCGCCAACCAGTGATTCCACATCGGCGGGCTTATATTTAGCCGTATATACGGTCCCGGCAGCATAGGCGGCCGGGGTGAAAAAAGCCATCATAAACCAGCCGATCGGTTGGTCTGCCGGCAGCCCGTTATCTGGCAGAATGACAAGCAGCGCCCCTAATAGACCTAAGCCGATCCCAGATGCCCGTTTGATATGGGGCTTTTCCAAACCAAAGACCACTGCCAAAAGATAGGTGATCAAAGGCACCATGGTCAGCGCCAACGACATAACGCCTACACTGATGTAATGAAGACACCAAAACATATTTGCGGTCGGTAACCCGGAGCTAAGAGCCCCTGCAACCAGGTAGTACCCAAAATGCCTCGGAGACAGAGGAACCCGTCTGCGGCGAATAAGATTCACCAGGGTCAGTAGAGCCGCACCGATCATCAGTGTCCAAAATGCATAGGCCAGAGGTGGGATTCCCGAGAGCCCCACAAAACGGGCAACATTGGTCACTCCCCCCCATAAAAGGCCCAGCGATATCAATATCACGATGGGCGCCCATGCCGGCGGGGTATGCTCAGACCTCAGGGGCAACAACATATAATAGCTCCGGTTTTCTTGCGCCCAGATAACGGCATCCTGGCTCCAGGGGCGCGAACAAAACAACTGGTGCATTCCGTAACCCGGTCATATTCATTCCGGTGGTACATCGAATGCTGCATCGCCGGGTGATCAACCGCCTGCACGGTTACTAAAGATAAGGTCACGCGCGATGCGACAGTGGTCACGAGCCCCGCATCGCCTGAAACCCTTTAATCAAGCGCCCCTTCACGCATGACACCAGTGGACTGTCAGGAATTAACAAATGCGATCCTGTTGTCGCGAAGATTCATCGCGCAGCAACAGGCACAAAGCAAGTATGGTTGCCACAACGCCCAGCCACACCATCAGCGGGGGCAGAGGGTGCCTTAAAGCGAATTCCCAGAGTATTACCCAACTGGGTGTCAGATAGGTATAAGCCATTACCTTAGAGGAAGGCAAATGAAGCGTGGAATACTGGATAAGCAAAAAGGACATGGCGCTGGCAAAAACCCCAAGATAGATCAATGTACCCCAGACTATAGGTCGTAATCCTTCATAATCTATGGACATGAGATCGCCAAACCCATAGACAAGCGCCAACAGCAAAGCTCCCAGGATCGTGCCGAAGGTCAAGACAACAGGCGACTGACCCCGATTAAGCTTTCGGACTAATGGCGTGTAGACCGCATGCGCAACGCACCCCAGGAAATAAATCCCCTCTCCGCGACCAATATCCAGCGCTAAGATTAAATTAAAATCGGCGCGGAAAATTACCCATAGCGCCCCAACTACCCCTATACCCAGCGCCACCACAATCCGCGATGTCACCAACTGAGATAGCAGGATATAACCAAAGACTGCACTCAAAGCGGGTGTCAACGTAAATACTGCCGAGGTGGACACCGCCGAGGCTGTTTTCAACCCTTCGAACATCAGGATGAAATAAGTCCCCATCAGCCCACCCAACAGTAAATAACGCCACGGCGCTACCAGATCATCACGAGAGACACCGCAGGTCCGCCACACCAGAACCCCAAGAATTGCAGCAGCGATCACAAAACGCAGCGCCGTTAATGCAGCCGGCGTAATCTCATTTGCGATCATGTGGCCGAGGCTGAATGACCCCGCCACTAAGGCAGAGAAAAGCAACATAGCACCGTGCGACAACGCAGTTGGTCTATTCATCATCGGTCTGGGTCAGTTTGATCTCAAAAACAGGAAGGGATTCTGCCAGCATTGGATACCGGGGTTGAAAAAAGGTTGGAGGGTCAGACACTTGGGAGATACCACTAGCCTGAGTACCCGGTTAAGGTCATCGATTAATTTATGAGCCAGATGCGGGAAAGGTTAAAATCACCTACTTTATCGGGTTGATCGCCTGGACTCACATCTAAGTATAACGGGCCAACGAGGCGCGTTAACCCTCAGCCATTGGACCGCGCACTTTGCACGCATTTCGCCTAACTACCCGTTAACTTGCCCAGACCCAGTGTGCAAGCACTAGGATCTCAGTTTAATACCAATTATGCTCTGGATTCCTATCACAATCGCCGCCGCGTTTTTTCAGAACCTGCGCTCTGCAGTTCAGCGCCACTTAAAGTCTGAACTCACCGATCTTGGCGCCGCATCGGTTCGCTTTCTTTACGCTCTTCCCTTTTCTTTTCTCTGGCTTGCTCTTTTGGTCGTGGGGTTCGAAATGAGCACCCCCGCTGCAAATCCTGCGTTCGTTGGCTGGGTTGTTGGCGGGTCTATTACGCAAATTATCTTTACGTTCTTGCTGATGTGGCTTTTTTCATTATCAAATTTTACAGTTGGTACGGCGTTGTCGAAAACCGAAGTGGTCCAGGTAGTGTTGCTCGAAGCGCTGTTACTACAAGAAAGTATTTCTGGCCGAGCTCTGATTGCGATCCTCATCGCCTTTATCGGGATTATGATTATGACGCTCGGAAAATCCCGGATTTCTTTTTCTAAACTGCTCGCCAGCCTCGGTCAAAAAGTCACTCTGGTCGGTCTCACCTGCGGCCTCATGCTTGGATTATCTTCGGTCTTGTTTCGCGGCGCCGTACTTTCCCTGGAGGAAGGCGGCTTACTGATTCGTTCCGCCTACACCCTGGCTGTGGCAATCACAATACAGAGCCTGATACTACTGATTTGGCTACGCCTCTTTCAACGCGGGCAGATCACCCGGACCCTTGGGCATTGGCCGATCTGTATTGGCGTGGGCTTCGCCGGATGGGCTGCCTCCCTCTGCTGGTTCGCAGCATTTACACTAACCCACGCAGCTTACGTTCGCGCGTTAGGCCAGATCGAACTGATCTTTACCTTTCTGGTTTCAGTACTGGTATTTCGAGAAAAAGTCAGCCGAATCGAAATCACCGGGGTAGTGCTATTGAGCATTGCTATTGTAATCTTGGTGCTGGAAAAAGCGGCCTGACTGCAGCCTTGACTCACTCCCAGATTACTCGCCTGAGCACCCAACACGCTGACGGGGTGACCAACTCCTAAACACTAAACTGTCAGGTGCTTAATGCAGGTGAATCTGCTGTCCCTGGCTTGGCCACCAAAAAGTACCGATCGAGGAAGTGATCCAGCCACTGACGCGCACCCTGTGCATGACTCGCATGATGGGCCAATTGTTCGATATGCGATTGAGCGCCGGGCAAGGTGAGTTTTGGTTCACCTCGTTCGGAGGTGCACCAGCGATCGACCATTTCCCGAGTAATTTCGGGATGAAACTCAATACCAAATACATGATCACCAAAAGAGAATGCTTGCCCGTTAAAGGCGTCACTTCTCGCAAGGTGAACCGCATCCGGGGGTATCTCGAAAGTCTCTGAATGCCACTGGTAAAACACAGTTGGCCTTAAAAGAAACGGTTTTCCATCTTTGGTCGGGGACACTTCCCAGTATCCTATTTCAACTAATCCATCGCCACGAGGACCTACTTTTGCTCCAAGAACCCGGGCCAGTTCCTGAGCGCCAAGGCATATTCCCAGGGTCGGGACATCGCTGGGAATAACCACAGACTCCAGCCAGTCTAACTCGGCCCGGATTCCCGGATCGCCATCATCTGTCGCACTTTGTGGCCCACCGAATACAACTACCGCATCATAGTCAGCAAGATCCTGAGGCAAGGACTCCCCAACGCATGGGCAACGCTGATCGAGATCAAAGCCGCGCGCTATTAGCACTTCGCCAAGTAGGCCCGGGGTCGAGGCCTGCTGGTGAACCACAGTGAGAATCTTATTCAACACAATTAAAATTACAAAGAAGGGGCAGTTGAGTTTATCGGATCAGTATGAAAATCCAAAATGATCGAAAACATAGGATAAGAAAGCCGATTTCGGGTAAACACCCACGCTATCGAGGTTTAACCTCCCGCGAAACCGCAGTCTGACCGGGAAACCACTCAGGATAAGGCTAGACAATTTCAAAAAATACCTGTATATAATTACAGTATATGAGAAATCTCTTTCCAAGCCAGGTACTGCTATGAACCGGCCACTCACTGCCCGACAGTTGCAGGTACTTGAATGCATACAGGCTTTTGTCGATGCCACGGGCATGCCTCCTACTCGAGCCGAAATTGCGAAACAACTGGGTTTTCGCTCGGCCAATGCAGCCGAAGAACATCTGCGAACGCTGGCACGCAAGGGTGCTATCGAGTTGCGATCGGGCGCTTCACGCGGCATCCGGGTGCTGGCGCCGTCTGGGGTACCAGTGATAGGCGAGGTCGCCGCTGGCAATCCAATCCTGGCAACTGAGCATATTGAGGATCACTACCCCCTGCCACCCAGGTTATTCAGTCCCAAGGCCGACTATCTGCTACGGGTACGCGGTATGAGTATGCGTGATGCCGGCATTCTCAACCGCGACCTGCTGGCAGTACACCGCAGCCAGGAGGCCATCAATGGTCAGATCGTCGTTGCCCGACTGGACGATGAGGTCACCGTTAAGCAATTCCGCCGTCGCGGCAACGTGGTTACCCTGCTGCCGAAAAATCCTGACTTCACCGCAGTACGAATTGACCTGCGGCAACAGTCTCTGGTGATTGAGGGGATCGGGGTAGGTATCATACGCAACGATACCCTGCCGTGAATCTGGAATCCTGCCTGCAGCGGCGGGATATCTGGCGTGGCTCGAAGATATCCGCGCCAGGACGTACCATCGCAACTGGTTTTGCCGTGCTGGATCAGCACCTGCCAGATGGTGGTTGGCCAGTAGGCACACTGACTGAGATCCTGGTAGAGGATGTCACGTACAGCCCCTTGTGGCTGTTATTGCCGGCCCTGATAACACTGGCGCCACAAAGACCCTGGCAGGCCTGGATCAGGCCACCGGCAATTCCTTACGCACCCGGCCTGCACCAAAACGGTTTGGACCTGTCAAAAATACTGCTCATACGCCCCACTAGGCACACTGATGTATTGTGGTCAGCAGAGCAATCGCTACGATCCCGCGCCTGCAGCGCTGTGCTTTTCTGGTCAGACAAACTACAGCGCGCAGCCACACGACGACTGCAACTTGCAGCCGAGCATGGGCAGACACTGGGAATCTGTTTTCAAAATCACCATGGAACAAACTCTCACAGCATGGCATCTTTACGACTGCACTGCCGGCACACTGCGAACGGCGTTTACATTGATATTATTAAATGTCGTGGCGGGCCATTGCACCAAGGATTGCTGGTACAGCGCCGAACGGCACCTGCCGTATCGGTCGCGTCGATCTGATAGTGGAGGTAAATCAGCAAAAAAGAGTCTCTGGAAGGAAAGTTTCTGGTAACGGCCCATCCCTGGTACGCAATCTACTGCCGACTCATACTCCTGTCGAACCAGTTGCTCGCCCTGATCACCTGTGGCTCGCTATATACCTACCATACCTGCCACTGGAGTCTCTTGGACATGGCAATAATAACCAGGCAATTGCAGTTTATGAACAACAGGGTCAGACACAACAAATAGTTACTCCAAACCAACAGGCACAGGAAAATGGTGTACGTCCTGGCATGACATTAGCCGTGGCCCAGACCCTGGCGCCTGCACTCAAAGCGGTAGTCCGAGATACCGCGACAGAGAAAGCACAGCTAACACAATTTGCGATTAAAGCAGCATGCTGGACACCCGCCATTACCGTACTTGAAGACGGTTTGCTGCTCGATATCGCCGGCAGTTTGCGACTTTATGGTGGCACCCAATCATTACTGGGGCAGATTCGCTCCTGGATTACCGATAAAGCCCTGCTTCCTTGTATCGCTCTGATGCCAACACCGACCAGTGCACTACTGTGTGCTCATGCAGGAAAATCAATTTGCGTTACCAGTCAAAGCAAACTGAATGCCGCAGTACGCACTCTGCCAGCACAGATGCTGGCAACACATCCAAAACAGCATCGACTACTGATGCAACTCGGCATCAGGACTATAGGCGACCTACAGCGTCTGCCACGCAATGGCCTGGCACGACGTCTGGGACCAGACATAGTGGGTCGCCTGGATAAGCTGTTGGGTCAAGCTCCAGACCCACAAGCCTTTTTTACACTCCCGCCAGAATTTACACGAAGCGCTACATTACCGGCAGAAGGCGTCGAAGCCCCGTTTTTACTTCCCTTTATCGAGCGCCTGCTGGTACACCTGGAAAATTATCTATACCAGCACCACATTCTGGTCGAACACCTTTACTGGTGCCTGGCCGGGGCCAAGGGCCCACTGATGAAAATCCCGGTACCACTCACTCGGCCTTGCCGAGACACTCAGCATTTATTATCTCTTTCACAGTTAGCATTTGAAACTGTGCAAACTACTAGCCCTATAACAAATATCACACTGCAGGTGCATCGCTTTACCCGGGCAACACAAATCAGTGGCGGCCTTTTTCAGGAAATGCAAAGTGATGCCAACGATGGCAGCACACTGGTAGAGCGCCTGCAGAGCCGGCTGGGGCCAGCAGTCGTATATGGCATTTGCATACAGGCTGACCATAGGCCGGAAAAAGCCTGGCGCCATTGCACGCCAGGTGAAACTGGACTCCTGCCTGGCGGCGCACAACGACCCTTGTGGCTGCTGGAAACACCTCGCCCTGCCCAGGCAAGCCAGGGATTTCTGCAACGGCTGAACTACCGGGAGCGCATCTGTAGCGGCTGGTGGGATGATCACCCGGTGCGCCGTGATTACTACCAGAACACAACAAGTGTCATAAAAACCTGGATTTTCCGTGACTTGAACAGCGGCCAGTGGCACCTGCATGGTATCTTCTAAGGCAATACCAACAAATCACAACCTCGCTTTTATTCGCAGCCTTGCTAACTGACACCCCAACCAGAGACACCTTGCGCCGGACATTCCTGTCCCAGGCGGGCCTCGCTGACGCTGGCTTGCAACCGTTGTGTCCGGACGCCTCCTTTCGCCGTTATTTCCGCCTGACACCTTCTGGCGGGCAATGGCTTCTGATGGATGCGCCGCCGGATTATGAAGATGTCGATGCTTTTGCACGCATAGCGAAACACTTGGCGACACTGGGGCTGCGCTCACCACAGATCGGCAAAGTGGATAACATTAACGGTTTCGCCCTGGTAGAGGATTTCGGCAACGACACTTTTACTGCGCTGCTGGATGCCAGCGAGGATGAGCAGCCTCTGTACTGTTATGCAATTGATGTACTCACCACGCTGCACCAGCAGGCCAGGGCCACGGACCTCACCTTACCCGCTTATGACCTTGATGCTTTTATGGACGAAGCCTTGCTGATGGTGGACTGGTATGCCCCATTGCTTACAAATGCCAGACTGGCCGACACTGATCGACAGCGTTACCAGCAGATCTGGAAAGCCATATTCGAGGCATTACCACCCCCGGTCACCTCCCTGGTGCTGCGCGACTTCCATGCGGACAACCTGATGCGGGTTCCAGGGAAATCACCTGAGGGGCAAATTGGCCTGCTGGATTTTCAGGACGCGCGGATCGGACCAGTAGCCTATGACGTGGTCTCCCTGTTGGAAGATGCCCGACGCGATCTAAACCCCGAATTGGTTAACGCGATGCGAAGACGTTATCTGAAGGTCATGTCGTTCGAGGATACGGAAAACTTCAATGCCTGGTACCGGGTGCTTGGCGTACAACGCCACTGCAAAGTCGCCGGTATCTTCAGCCGACTTGCCCTGCGCGATGATAAGCCTGCGTACCTTCGACACCTCCCCCGCGTTATCAACCTGCTGCAACAGCATCTTGGCGATCCACTACTGATGCCCCTTAGCCAATGGCTCGACGAAATCATTCCGCAGCGC
>Ga0315316_10004041_pt1 | contig 10688 bp, 9 predicted proteins | sample M160m3416metaG_FD_203702 | JGI IMG/M metagenome (GOLD analysis project Ga0315316, IMG submission 203702) | Ammonia-oxidizing marine archaeal communities from Monterey Bay, California, United States - M1 60m 3416 | ecosystem: Environmental > Aquatic > Marine > Intertidal zone | place: USA... | reverse complement strand
TGAAAGCTCGGGTTTATCAACGTAGCGAAAAATAAGATTCAGCGCGGTAGAAGCCGCTTTTTTCTCGCAGTTAGCATGGTCAATCAGCAATGTCGGCAAGTCTGCTGCAACCGCGTCGATCCAAGCCTGAGGCGTACTACAATACAAAAATTCGTTAACTTCGTTCATATTCTAAACTTAACTTTTCGACCGCACAGATTAACGATTAAGTTGCGCTATTGAAAGTCACCCTCTCCCCTGACCAGCGGGTCTGCGTAGGCCAAAGTATTTGAAGATATTTCAGCTTTGATTGTGGATCTCAATGAGTTCCATTTCGACAGCAGATTCCTGAGATTTCGCCTGATCATTGCGGAGTGATTCAATTCGCTTAAGGTATGATTCATCAATACCGCCGGCAACATATTCGCCATCAAACACACTGGTATCAAATCTACTGATTTTATCGTTAACACCTAGCGCGCATGCTTCAAGATCTTCGAGGTCCTGATAAATTAGCCAATCGACGCCAATTTGTTCTGCAATTTCCGCTTCTGTATGCCCGTGGGCTGCAAATTCTGATACCGCCGGCATATCGATACCATACACATTAGGGTGTCGTACCGGCGGGGATGCACAGGCCAGATAGACTTTTCGAGCACCCGCCTCTCTTGCCATCTGAACAATTTGTTTCGAAGTCGTGCCTCGGACAATTGAATCATCAACCAACAAAACAACCTTGTCGCGAAATTCAAGTTCAATGGTGTTTAGCTTTCTACGTACAGATTTTTTTCGCTCTTCCTGACCCGGCATAATGAACGTCCGACCAATATAGCGATTCTTTACGAGCCCCTCCCGATATTTTACCCCTAGACGATGTGCCATAGGCAAAGCTGCCGTACAACTTGTATCAGGAATGGGAATAACAACGTCGATATCATGATCCGGCTTATGACGAAGAATTTTATCCGCCAGTTTTTCGCCCATTTTAAGTCGCGCTTTGTAGACTGAAACCTGATCAATAACGGAATCTGGCCTGGCAAGATAAACGTGCTCAAAGATACAGGGATTGTGTTTAGGATTCCTCGCACACTGTTGTTTATGAATCTTGCCATTCGACTCAATATAGACCGCTTCCCCGGGTTCAATATCACCGATCAACTCAAACCCCAAAACATCCAAAGCCACGCTCTCAGATGCAATCATAAACTCAGGTCCCTTGTCAGTTTCTCGTCTACCGTAGCAAACCGGACGTATGCCATTTGGATCACGGAATCCCACAATGCCGTACCCTATGATCATCGCAACAACAGCATAGGCACCGATCGCCCGTTCATGCACATTGCTGACCGCTTTGAATACATCTTCTACATCGAGTCGAAGGCTCGACGCTTCTTGTAGTTCATGCGCAAAAACGTTCAGCAGGACTTCGGAATCAGAACTAGTATTAATATGTCTTCGATCTGCACGGAACAGATCTTCATTTAACTTTTCATCATTTGTCAGGTTACCGTTATGCGCCAGACAAATTCCAAATGGTGAGTTAACGTACATGGGTTGGGCTTCCGCTGAACTTGAAGTTCCCGCGGTCGGATAACGAACATGCGCAATACCCATGTTGCCCGAGAGACGGTTCATGTGTTCCTGTCGGAAGACATCCCTCACTAGACCGTTGCTTTTTCTTAAATTAAGTTTGTCACCGTCGCAAGTAACGATGCCGGCTGCATCCTGGCCGCGATGTTGCAACACAGTAAGCGCATTATACAGGTCATGGTTTACCTGCCCTTTACCTACGATTCCTACAATGCCGCACATAGTCCCAACACCTCATTTTTCTTACTTTTAGTGATAGTCAATCTAACGAATGAACTAAAGAAGCTCTAAACCCGTTCGTTCTTCGATGCTGGAGGCGTTCTCCTCAAAAAACTCAGCGGCAAATACCTGTAACTTTTCCGCCGCCGACAGCACGTGAGGTATCGCTACCGAATCCTGCCACCACGTATCACCACTCAAGGGCAGTTTGCTCAGTATGCCCACGACAACCATCGTAATCAGCAAACCTCTGGCAAAACCAAACACCATACCCAGTAGTCTGTCCGTACCACCCAAACCTGCCATCCTAATCATTTGAACAATCAAATAATTAACCATCCCGCCAACAACCATTGAGCCTGCAAACAAGCCAGCATAAGCAGCGGTTAAACGCAGGGAGGGAACGGCAATATGATCGATCAGTAAAGTTGCCACTTGAGCACCGTACAATCTAGATATGACAACGGCGGCAACGAGAATCATCAGGGAGAGCGCTTCCTTCACAAACCCTCTCCCAAGACTAATTAGCGTCGAAACCAATATCGTTGAGGCGATCAACCAGTCGACAAGGGTCACCTGCTCAAGCATATCAACCAATTACTCGGTCTCCATGGCGATGCACCGCCGATTTAGCTTAACCACCTATCTGCCCCTTATCGTCCTGAATGTTGTATCGTAATATTCGCCCTTTAAGACCAAACACTGTTTCAATCTCAGAAGCCGTTTGTTCCAGCACGCTCTTATCAAGCATTGGACCCACCAGCACGCGTAAGGTCTTACCCGTTTCGGTGTCAGCTTCGATGATGTAAGTCCGATAATTAGCCGCTCTAAGTTTTTCTCTGAGCGCCCGCGCATTATCAGCGTTCTCAAAACTGCCTAATTGCAGGCTCCAGCTAATGGGGAGTTGATTGGCATCAAGCTTGAAAGCTTCGGCGTCATTCTTCTCGGAGTTGATATCTACAAGCATCTTGGGGAGTTTGGCAGCACTCGCGTTCGCTCCCTGCTGCATTCGACGTTCAATGTCTTCCACAGAGAGTTCTGTCAAAGTCACCATCGGTGGTTCCGGAAACTCTGCAAGCACCCTTTCGCGATCTTCCGGTGATCCATCCAGCAGCATGGGAAGAAGAATAATTGCAAGGCAAGTAAGAACGATTGCCCCGATTGCACGTTGCTTCAATTTAGTTTCCAACCGCTAGTGACCTATCATGTTCATTAATACCCTCGATCGGTATCTCAAAGAACGACAGTGCCTCTGCAACCAGTGGAAATGTGCCAAAAACGAGTACCACATCATCTTTTGCGCAATCCGCATCGCTTCTAGCCAAGGCGTTTTTCCGAGCTGCTGCACAAGCTTCGGATACTTTACCATAAGTACCGACATCAGATTCACCTAGTTGATTAAGTGTTTCTCGTATCGCCAACGGCTCAAGCGCGCGATCCTCTCCAATATCTGGCAAATACCAGACATCAACTACTGACTTCATACCATCAATCATCGTCTGGTAATCCTTGTCTTTATAGACAGCAAACACCGCGTGGCAATAACCATTCGGGAAAGTCTCTCGAAACTTTTCAGCCAGCCTATCCACTGCATCCGGGTTGTGCGCCACATCAAACAACAGCGTTGTGGTTTGTCGTTCTATCTGAAAACGCCCCGGCAATGAAACTTGCTTGCGAACGTCTAATAAGTCTTCCAGCGTTAAAGGATAATTCAGACAAAAAAGCGCTTGGACAGCGGCGAGAAAACTCGGTAGGGGTAACTGACCTGCAGGCGGGTTTTCCACCCTTAATGTCCCATCTAGAGCAGCAAAGTAAATAGCCTTTTCCGTAATCCCGAAAGCGTCTCCGCGCTGAAACAGTGGCGTATGCAATGCCTCTGCGGCGTCAATCACCGACTGCGGCATTTGTTCTTCCCCAAGCACACAGGGAATACCGGGTCGCATGATCCCCGCTTTTTCACGGCCAATCAGCTCAACCGATTCACCGAGCCAGGATTGGTGATCCAATGCGATCTTCATAATAATGCTAATATCGGGATTAACGATGTTCATCGCATCAAGTCGACCACCAAGGCCAACCTCAAGTATCGCCAGATCCACTTCATGCTGCTGAAACAACACCAAAGCAGCCAGCGTCGAGAATTCAAAGTAGCTTAAAGAAATTTCCCTGCGGCTCGCTTCAATCATTGCGAACGCCTGGCAGATTTCTTCGTCACTTACAGGTGCACCGTTTATCACAATGCGCTCATTGAACCGGCGTAAATGAGGCGATGTAGTCTTGCCCGTAGTAAGCCCTTGTTTTAGCGCCAAACGCTCGATGTATTCACATGTGGAGCCTTTACCATTAGTTCCGGCCACCAAGATTGTATGCTTACCCGGATGAAGCACATTCAGGCGCCTACCGACCTCCCCGACTCTATCAAGACCGGGATCCCATGCCCGGTCATGTAAGACTTCGATATAAGCCAGCCACTCCGGCAGAGATCGACTCACTGAGCTGAGTCCATGCCTTCCCGAATGCTTGCAACCAGGCTACCCACTTCTTTTAAAATCACCTCTGGCTCAGATTCGTTTTGCTCGATCAATTGAACGATGGCAGACCCCACGACTGCACCATCTGCCATTTTGGAAATTTTCCCGGCAGATTCAGCATCCTTAATGCCAAACCCTACCAGAATCGGTGTATCAGTCATGGCTTTAAATTTCGCGACACGCTCTGCGACTTCGGTATAGTTTAGATTAGAAGCCCCTGTTGTTCCTTTTAGTGAGACGTAATAAATAAAGCCCCTGCTCTGCTTACAGATCAACTTTGCCCTTTCATTTAACGTCGTAGGTGATAAGAGATAAATGGGAGACAAGCCTTTCTCAATCATGGCACTGCCGAGAATTTCTCCCTCTTCAGGCGGCAAGTTAACAATGATCGTTCCGTCAATCCCGGATTCAAGCGCTTTATCAACGAAAACGTCATAACCCATGGCTTCAATTGGATTTATGTATCCCATCAAGGCAATTGGTGTTTTTTTGTCCTGCTGGCGGAACGCACGTGCCATAGCCAGAGTATCAGTCAAAGTAGTACGAGCACGTAAAGCGCGCTCGTGTCCCAACTGAATAACAGGTCCTTCGGCCTCGGGATCTGTAAAGGGGACGCCAAGCTCAATGATATCAGCACCTTGGCTTACCATTTCGTGCATAAGTCTAACGGTAGTCTCCGATGCTGGATCCCCCGCCACTATGTACACCACAAGTGCTTTCTTGCCGCTAACTTGCAGAGTGGAAAAACGTTCTTCAAACCGATTCAAACTTGTAACTCCTGTTTCTTCTGGACAACTACCAAACCGCTTAAAGAGCGAATGTATGCTACGACAACGAAATGCCATCAATACCGGCCATCGTAGGGATGTCCTTGTCACCACGCCCAGATAGATTGATAACTAAAATTTCATCAGGTTTCATCTGTGCGGCCAACTTCATGGCGTAGGCCACCGCATGTGCTGATTCGAGTGCAGGAAGAATACCTTCCAACAAGTTGAGCTGGCGAAACGCACCCAGCGCTTCCTCATCATCAATCGTGACGTATTCAGCTCGCTTAATATCCTTGAGCCAGGAATGCTCTGGTCCAACACCGGGATAATCAAGTCCAGCAGAGACAGAATGCGTATCGAGAATTAATCCGTCTTCGTCCTGCATCAGATAAGTTCGATTACCATGCAATACCCCGACCGAACCAACGCTTAGGGGCGCTGCATGTTCTCCCGTTTCCATCCCATGACCTGCAGGCTCAACGCCAATAAGTCGAACTGAGGTGTCATCAATGAAAGGATAAAACATACCCATCGCATTGGACCCACCACCAACACAGGCAACAAGCGCATCGGGCAGTTGCCCATACTGGGCCTGACATTGACGTTTAGTTTCATTACCGATGACTGATTGGAAATCTCGAACAAGCATAGGATATGGGTGAGGACCCGCCACCGTACCGATAATGTAGTAAGTTGAATCAACGTTTGCCACCCAGTCTCTCATGGCCTCACTCAACGCGTCTTTAAGGGTTTTTGTTCCGCTGTCAACCGGCACAACGGTAGCGCCAAGTAACTTCATGCGATAAACATTGAGGCTCTGTCGAGCGATATCTTCGGTACCCATATAAACGCAGCACTCAAGTCCAAAACGCGCAGCGACAGTCGCTGATGCAACGCCGTGCTGCCCCGCGCCGGTTTCAGCTATCACTCTCGGCTTACCCATATGTTTAGCCAACAGCGCCTGACCTATGCAGTTATTGATTTTATGCGCGCCGGTATGATTCAAATCTTCGCGTTTTAGCAAAATTTTTGCACCGCCCACATGTTTTGTGAGGCGTTCGGCGTAATAGAGTGGGGATTCACGGCCAACATAGTCCTTCAGATCCCGCTCAATCTCGGCGATGAACTCCGGATCATTTTTTAAGCGTCTATATTCGGTTTCCAGTTCACTAATTGCAGCCATCAATGTCTCGGACACAAACTTGCCACCATAATGGCCAAAATAACCACGTTCATCCGGCATAGCACTCGACAACTCATTGCTGCCAGGCGGGATTTTATACTGCTCGTTCTTCATCTAACTACTGCTCCTGTCGGCAGCTGTCGCTGCACTAATAAAACTCTTGATTTTGGCCGGGTCTTTTTTACCGGGGGCCGACTCTACCCCACTGCTAACATCAACCGCGTATGGTCCGACTGTGGTTATCGCTGATCCTACATTCTCTGGTGTCAATCCACCGGCTAACACCACACTGTAATCATTTACACCAGGTCCACGCTCACGCTCTTGCAACATCTTCCAGTCAAAGGTCTTGCCGGTGCCTCCAAACAACTTCGGCTCATGGGCATCAAACAGGAAACCTTGGCTCTCAGGATTATTTGCGACTTCAATATTTAACTGCTCGAGTGACTTGACCCTAATGGCTTTCATATAAGGCACATCAAATTGAGCACAGAATTCACTTGTTTCGTCGCCACTAAACTGAAGCAAATCAAAACTGACTCGATGACACGCTTCGCGAACAAAGGCTGCTGTTGCGTTCACAAATAACCCTACAATCGTCACATACGGGGGTAACTGCTCAACTATCTGATTTATTTCAGACAGCGGCAGGTAACGCGGGCTTTTCTCATAATTATTGAAGCCAAGGGCATCGACGCCAGCGTTGATCGCCTCAAGGGCATCCTCTATGTTAGTGATACCACAAATCTTAACTCTGGTTCGGGTCTTCATACTGTGATCTTTTGTTACAGCGGTGGTAAAAAAGTGCGCAAGTTTAGCAGAATAGGCGCCCTGCAACATAGTACCGAACGTTAGCGGTCAAACATTGGCATTGAGGGTCCATCAGGGACACCAAAAGTCGCGGGATATGTCACACCCACCAGAAATAATCCATTGGGGCTGGCGGTAATGCTACCCTTATTTCGATCTCTTAGCGCGAGAAGCTCAGCCACCCAAGTCGCTTGTTTCACACCAGCACCAACATCCATTAGAACGCCGGCAATATTGCGCACCATATGGTGCAGAAATGCATTAGCCGTGATGTCTATCTTGACCAGGTCCTTATCTCTCGACACCTCAACAGAGATCACATTTCTCATCGGAGAGCGAGACTGACAATGGGAGGCCCGGAATGATGAGAAGTCATTTTCTCCAAGCAAAGCCTGAGCTGCCTGATGCATTGCCTTTGCGTCAAGCGGACGGTGATCTCTGGTCACAGTCTGATCATCGACCGCAGATCGAACTCTCGAATTGCGAATATAATAGCAATAGCGGCGTGCTGTTGCCGAGAACCTTGCATTAAAGTCCGGGTCGACATTACCACTCCATACAACAGCGATAGAATCAGGGAGGTGCGCGTTACTGCCGAAAATCCAAGATTTTTCAGAACGCTCGGCAACCGAGTCGAAATGAACAATTTGATGCGTGGCGTGAACCCCGGAATCGGTTCTTCCGGCACAGGTGACTTTGACAGGGTGGTTCGCTACCTTGCTTAGTGCCTTCTCCAAATAATCCTGAATAGTATCCACGCCGCTACTTTGTGATTGCCAGCCATGAAATTCGCTACCGATATATTCGACACGGAGTGCAACTCTAGACAAACTATCACCCTACTTTACTTATTGGGTTATTCATTCCCGCATTACTTAATGTTTAGTCAGAAATAGATTCGAGTAAATCCTTAGCCTGAGCTATCTCTGACTCGTTTCCTTCCCGGCTCACTTCCTGCAACACGCCCCTCGCGCCTTCTTTGTCACCCATATCGATGTATGCACGTGCAAGGTCCAGCTTGGTTTCAGTATCTTCTTCAAGATCTAGCTCATACTCATCATCGAGATCAATATCTTCACCTTCAAGATCGAGATCCCCGTCACTCAAATCTATTTCGAATGCATCATTGTCGTCATCCGTGTCCAGAGCAGCTTCAGCCGCCAAAGCTTCATCAAGATCGGAATCAGAATCTTCCGGACTTAGTTCCAGTGCGTCTTCGCCAAGATCATCATCTGGGTCAAAGTCATCGTCTAGTTCAAGGTCATCGTCTAGTTCAAGGTCATCGTCTAGTTCAAGGTCATCGTCTAGTTCAAGGTCATCATCTAGGTCAAAGTCATCGTCTAGATCAAGGTCATCGTCTAGATCAAGGTCATCGTCTAGATCAAGGTCATCGTCTAGTTCGAGGTCATCATCTAGATCAAAGTCATCCTCTAGGTCTTCAGCAGTATCTGAAACATCAAACAAATTGTCATCATCATCCAGATCCAGCCCGGCCTCATTCATTTCCGACGTCGCGTCAAGATCCTCATCATCTATGTCTAAATCAAGATCCAGATCTAGATCGTCTTCGAAGTCAAAACTTTCGTCATCCCTTTCGCTATCTAGCTCGTCCAAGTCAAATGAAAGGTCATCGTTCTCTGTGGTCGCTTCTCTAGATACGATCGGATCAGCACTTATCGTCGTCGCATCCATTGACGCGGCGGCAGGTCCGTCGGCATCGGGTAACTTTGCTTGCATCGTCAGCGCCTGATCATTGGCTACTTCATCACCTAAGGTTTTAAGCTGATCAAATTGCTGGTTGAATGCAGTGCTGTCTTCGGTCTGAACATAGACTTCGAGCAACTTCAGTTGAATATCAACTCGATCCGGTTCTGCCTCTATCGCGTTCTCAAGGAAAATAATCGCCTGCGAAAATCGACCGTAGGCAATATAAATTTCCACTTCGCTTATGACGTCTGCCGTCTGGGGCGTGATATCGTCTTCGTCTTCGTCTTCGTCTTCGTCTTCGTCTTCGTCATCGAATTCTGAATCATCGTCATCAAGATCAGGCAGGTTTTCGACGTCAAGCTGAGCAGTCTCACGGGTTTCCGCTTCCAACGCTTCATCATACTCCGTCTCTTCCTGCTGTTTCCGACGCATGAGAAACAATCCACCCGCAACGCCAACAACCAAGAGCACCGCAAGCAACCCCAGTACAATCGGGTTAGAAAGCAGAGCACCATCGTCCGATGGCGTCTGTGGCTGTTTCACTGCTCCACTATCCGCGCGCATAGCTGACTCCTGAGCCTGCATTCTCTGCACTTCAGCTCGCAGCGCTGCTAGCTGGTCTTCTTTCAACTTGACCAGTTCTGTTAGCGTGTCCATTTGCTGTTCAATATCTTCAACTCGGACGTTTAACTCAGCATTTGCTCGATTTGCGCTGTCCAGATCCTCTTGAGCTACCGCGAGGCTATTTTCCAACTCTTGCGTTCTTTGCGAGTCACCTCCGCTGCCAGCTCTCTGGCCAATACTTTGGTCCTGAGCCAGCAGTTTGAGCTCCCCGCCCCTAACAGAACGCTCTCTGAGAGAGGGTGAAGATTGACGCTGTGAGGCGTCCATTTGAGCAACACCACTCTCTCGATAAACATCAAAATCGCTGTTTTGCGCTCGAACCTCCTGAGCAGCGGTCGCGAGTGTCTCTTCCCGAAACTCTCGCGCATCCGGCATACGCAGAACATACCCGGCTTTTAGCAAGTTGATATTGTTATTTATAAAAGCATCTGGATTGGCTCTCTGCAGCGCCAACATTGTTTGCTGAACAGAGACAGAACCGTTTGGCCTGATTTTCGTCGCAATCGACCAAAGTGTGTCGCCACGCCCAGTGACGCCGTATCCGTCGCTGAGATCAGCACCTTCCTGCAGGGCGGAACGATCGATTTTCATATCACCGCTGCTTTTGCTTTCCACCCCATCAGAGTTCATGGAGGCTCGGTCGATCGTATTGCTGTTAAATGACGCCGTGTTTCTCGCAGCGGCACTTTGTGTCGCGTTACTACTCGAGGAAGAGACCTCATCATCTCGGATGACTTCAGTAGGTTTGATGGGGGCAAGGCCAGCCTCCGTGAATACGGGAGGATCCAGCAAAACGATATATTCCCGCAGGATACGACCACTCGGCCAGAGGACTTCAACGATAAAGTTAAGAAAGGGTTCGATAATGGGGCGGGTGCTTGTCACTTTTAAGACGAGCTTTCCCTGAGGGTTTGCCACGACCTTAAAGCGCAGATCAGTCAAGATATCGTTTCGTTCGACCCCTACTCTTGCGAAATCATCTTGAGAAGCAAGGTTCGGCAGCACCTCATCAATTGTTAGCTGTCCGACATTGGTGAGTTCTATTTCCGCTTCAAATTGCTGATTGAGCGCCGAACCCAGTTCCAGCTTGCCAAGCCCCAATCCAAAAGCAGAACCAGATGCTAATAACAAGATAAACGCGCACGCCAAAGAGAGCTGCTGAATCATTGTGTTTATTCCTTTTCACTCCCAAAAGATCGAAACCACCGAAGCAAAATGATTTTGTGATAGGCACAAAACTGCATTGCTTCGAACGACCGTACCAAACGCGCTAGT
>Ga0315316_10004039_pt1 | contig 10691 bp, 14 predicted proteins | sample M160m3416metaG_FD_203702 | JGI IMG/M metagenome (GOLD analysis project Ga0315316, IMG submission 203702) | Ammonia-oxidizing marine archaeal communities from Monterey Bay, California, United States - M1 60m 3416 | ecosystem: Environmental > Aquatic > Marine > Intertidal zone | place: USA... | reverse complement strand
GCCTCTTCAATACAATCAACGCGACACATATCTTCCTGACCTGCTTATTTGCAGGAAAGAGTTGGCTGAAGCAACACTGGCTATCCTAAACTAGGTTTTCAGCTAAGGTCCGAGGATGCGTCTTATAGTAGTTCAGTGTTCAGTCAGTTACGAAGGGAGGCTAAACGCCTATCTCCCTTCAGCCCAAAGATTAATCATGAGCAAAGCTGATGGGTGCATCGCAATCCACGCAGATGGGGGTGCGTATAAGCCTTTAATGTGGATGAATGCACCAAATCGTTTGGTAGAAGATGAAAGCGAATGGATTGTCACTAACCCTAAAGGTGAGAAACTTAAGATTCAGATAGAGAAGATTATCTCAGATGTTTCATACGAACTAGGAGAAGATCCGGGTTTGCACAAAGATGGGGTTGAGTCACATTTGCAAGAGCTTCTCGCTGAAAACCCTCAAAGTCTGGAAGAGGGTCTCACTCTAACTCGAAGAGAATACTTTACAGAAATAGGGCCTGTTGACTTGCTTTGCAGAGACAAAGACGGTCAGGCCGTTGCCGTAGAAATTAAGCGAAGAGGAGGTATAGACGGAGTTGAACAATTAACCCGATACTTAGATTTTCTAAATCGTGATCCCAAACTCCGGCCCGTGCGAGGAATCTTTGCAGCACAACAAATCACTCCACAAGCAAAAGTGCTTGCAAAAGACCGAGAAATATCAACTATTGAAGTTGACTATGATGACCTTAGAGGGATGGAATCTACTATTCTTCGACTTTTCTAAAGCCTTAATGTTTAAAGGATATCTAGCGTGACCCCACCAAGTCACAAGCGTCCTGTACTCTACGAGAATCGTGAACTCCCCTAAATCATCACAAAAAAACAGGCCCAAACGAGCAAAAACTGGGCTTAAAGCATACCTTCCTTCATTTGCTTCTAGGCCTTTGGTTAGCACATGCATTGGTTTCTTTATTGTCATTATCTCTCTAGGAATCGCTGGCTGGGCTATAGATGACGCAAGATACGACGGAAAAGTGGCAAGAAACGTTACTGTTTCAGGAATAAGCGTCGGGGGTCTCTCCCCTACCGACTTATCTATCGTTCTGGATGCCATTTCATCTAATTACGCTTCAACACCAGTTTTGATACGCACGATGGATGGAGAAATAGAAACTCGTGCAGGTGTTGTAGGGATTGAATTAGATGCTCTAGCTACAGCAGAAAAAGTTCTTAATGTTGGGAATGGAAGCTTCATCACGGAACCATTTAGATGGGCAAAGAGCTTGTTCTCCTCTAGGCAGTCAAAAGTGGTGGTTTATTTACGCACAGGTATGTCAGAAGAGTTCAAGGGTGTGGTTATTGATCAACAACCGGACCCAATTGAACCTAAATGGACAGTTTCTGATGGTCAGGTTGTCGTGATCTCTGGGATCGCTGCGAAAGCATTTGACCTAGAAACTATTCAAACCGATGTTTTAGCTGCTGCAAGCGCTGGAAGAAACCCAATTGAAGTAAATGCTCAAGAAATTGAAATTCCCCCTTTAATATCTGACCTGCAAGCACAGCGTTTTGCTCAAACGATGAATGAATTAACTGGATCTGGTTTGGAGATAACTGTCGGAAACAGAACCCACACTTTCTCACCAGTGAATTTACGAAATTGGATGTCATTCTATTTAGTAGATGGCAGCCCTACCTATTCATTTGATGAGTCTTTAATTAAGGAAGCTATAGCTCAAGAATTAGGCGGAGTAGTCGCCGATAGTGATGATGACCCTCAGCTAAGAGTTGAAGATGGTGAATTGAAGATAATGAATCTGACTGCAAAGGCATGTTGTTCAAGTGACTCTCCTCAGTTGATGATCCAAGCAATTGAGAGTGGCCAAAGTCAGGTAAGTCTAGATTTGATTGACTTTTCTGATGGCACTGATGAACTCTTAGCCGCTTATGGAGTAACAGAATTAATCTCTCAAGCAACGACACATCACCCCTGCTGCGCTAGTCGAGTTGCAAATATTCAACGCTTTGCCGAACTCATGCAAGGCCAAATGATTAAACCAGGCGAATCTCTCTCGCTCAATAGCACCGTAGGTGAAAGAACAGAAGCGAAAGGTTTTGTTGAAGCAGGAGTTATCGTTAACGGTGAATTAACCAAGGATGTTGGAGGAGGGATTTCACAATTCGCGACGACTTTCTTTCAAGCATCCTTCTATGGTGGCCTAGAAATTGATGCATACTTCCCACATACAATTTGGTTTTCTCGGTACACAGATTTCGCTGGACGAAAAGGCATAGAATCCACCATTTCCTGGCCAAGTCCAGATGTCCGCGTCAGAAATATTTCTCCATACCCTATTCTTATTTGGCCCACTTGGACGCATACTTCTGTGACAGTCAGCCTTTACTCAACTAACCACGCACAAGTCGCTGTGGAAGGCCAGACATTCAAGATGTTAAAAGAATGCGAAGTTATTGAAACCATTCGCGTTCGGACTTATCCGGATTCCTCTGAAGAATTTGATAAATTCACAGCGAGATACCAACCTGAGAATGGTATTGACTGTGATGGAGAGCCAACGTATCCGAGGCCACCAGACCCGCCCGTAGATGTGACCGCTATCGCAGGTGATCAACAAGCAACTGTTTTTTGGGGTGTCCCCGAACCTGAAGGCGATTTTGACATCACTGAATACTTCCCGATTGAAGAATATCTCGTGACCGCAGAACCTGGTGGTGGGACGTGTTCATCAATCCCGCCCGAACTGACTTGCACCGTAGAGGATTTGTCAAATGATGAGAGTTATACCTTCACTGTAATCGCTGTTAACTCTGAGGGAGACAGTGAAGAATCTGAGCCTTCTGAACCAGTGACTCCTGAAGCGGCACCGGAACCAACGCCCGAACCAACGCCCGAACCAACGCCCGAACCAACGCCCGAACCAACGCCCGAACCAACGCCCGAACCAACGCCCGAACCAACGCCCGGAGATTAACAAGCAGTAAGCGCTACCGGAACACAACCGGTACGATAAATCAGTGGCGCTTAATAGATTAATCTCAGATGTAATTGTTGTTGGAGCAGGCCCAGCGGGCTGCGCTAGCGCTATTGAACTTTCCCGAAATGGGTTGAAGGTTACGTTAATTGATAAAGCTGAATTCCCTAGAGATAAATGCTGTGGAGATGGCTTGACCACAGATGCATTAAGAATCTTGGAAGAAATTGGCTTGAAGACTGAAGCCATTCCAAATTGGAACACTATTACCGATGCAGTCCTATATTCTCCCAACGGACGTCGGGCCCAACTCCCTCTTCCTAATAGACAGGGCCAATTCGCAGCCGTCGTTCCTCGTCTTGAACTTGATGCAGAACTTTTGAAATTAGCTGAGTTATCTGGAGTTCAAGTTGAAACTCCGCTTAGCTTCTCCGACATAACGCAGAGAAAGGACTATGTTTCGGTTACTACAACTGATGGCAGGGTCCTGCATGGACGGTATGTAATTGCTGCAGATGGCATGTGGTCAAGTGTGCGTAAAGTTGTCGGTGGGGGCATAAAGAGATATCGGGGTGACTGGCATGCCTTCCGGCAGTATTTCTCAAATACTGGTTCAGATGCTCAACATCTAACCGTTTGGTTCGAACCGGATTTACTCCCAGGATATGTTTGGCTTTTCCCACTCCCTGGACAAAGAGCAAACTTTGGCTTTGGTATTTTACGTGGGCACTCTCATTCAATCCAAGAAATGGGAAGACTCTGGCGAGAGATATTAAACCGTCCAAGGATCCGGAATGTTTTGGGTGAGAATGCTATTCCAGAGGGCACTCACAAAGCATGGCCGATACCAACAAGAATGAACAGTTTGGATACTGGAAAGGACCGTATTTTCTTTGTAGGTGACGCTATCGGCGTAGCAGATCCTATGACTGGAGAAGGTATAGCTCAAGCACTTCACACTGGAAAATTAGTTGCAAATTCAATTATTCGATCTGGTCCCTTTGGAATTGAAAACGCTCAGCGGATATACAAAGAGTCTGTGTCAGCAGAATTAGGGCATGACCATCGTTTCGCCGACAAATTACAAACTTTATTAGTAAAACAGGAAACGACTGAATTAGCTCTTAGGTTAGCTGATACCAACGACTGGACGAGGCGAAATTTTGCTCGGTGGATGTTTGAAGATTATCCGAGAGCGGTCGTTCTAACCCCAAAGCGTTGGAAATGGGGAATGTTCAATCAGGAAGGCGCTTACCAGAGAGGTAAACTGGAAGAATCATCTAGAAATAACCAGATGATTCTTTCAAAGGAATAATATGGGCGAACCAATAAGTCTTTCTTTACCAAGTGTCGTTGATGATTTTGATCAGGCGATTGACACTGGCTGGGAATATATTCGTTCATCAGAATCAATGAATAAGTTATTTTATGCTGCCTCTGCCGCAGGGGACTTTAGTTTAATTTGGCACGCACTGAATTTAGCCCGAAGAATGAATAATCCTTCTCGAAGAGGATCGGTAATGCGTCTCGCTCTTGCATTAGGAGCTGAATCACTTATTGTAAATCAGGGTATTAAAAGAATCTTTCGAAGAAACCGCCCTGAGGTCGGGTCCAGCAGCCATCCTCACAAAATCCGGAAACCTCTTACTTCTAGTTTCCCTAGTGGTCATGCCAGTTCAGCAGTTCTTGCAGCTTCAATACTTTCAGAAGGAAGCAATGCCGCTCCTATTTATAGAACATTGGCTGCAATTGTTGCTACGAGCAGAATTCATGTTCGCGCTCACCATGCTTCCGATGTCATAGCTGGAGCCGCAGTTGGGATATTTTTTACAAAGTTGATCAGAGCTATTCGATAGCTACCTAATTCAGCTGGTAGCAGCTGCTGGTTCTTCTATTGATTCAAATTGCATGAGCAATAAACGAATATCTAATAGCAAATCGCTTACTTCTGGTCCTGAAAGAATTTCACGACTCTGGACACTGCTCAGATGTGTATCAATCAAACTTAATGCTTCTTCTACATATTCAGAATTTTTCATATCTGCCTCTCCAACCAACTTAGTGTGAAGCTTCTACCTATGCATAGCTTTTCGCATCTATAGCTAATTTGGCAAACCATGCTGCACAAAGTATTACCTAGGGGCTAAATCTTTGATCGCCTGGTTAGGGTCAATCCCACCGAATGGCATGATCATCAGAGCCGCAGTTGTAACACCGTTCTTTATATATCGGTCAATGTGGTTTCGGCATTCTTCTGGGGTTCCATGCACGATTAGGTCATCCACGACAGTGTCTGGCATAGCGTCAAGAGATCCAGCCCTATCACCTTCATCCCATTTTTTCCAATGTTCTCCCAATACTTCAGTTCTCCCTAACCATTCATGGAAAGCTCTGTAAACAGGTACATTTAGATACGAGGCAATAGCGCGTTTGGCTTGCGTTCGGACAGTTTCTGTATCTGGATTTGGGCAGACAAATATTCGGGCGACTATTTCTTTATCCGGCCCTTGATCATGGACTATTTGAGACACTGTCTTCACATCTTCAGCTGAGAGCCAGTTAATAATTGCTCCATCTCCTTCACGTCCTGCAAGGCGAAGCATCCCTTCACGCAAGGCTGCTACAAGGATAGGAACCGGAGTTGAGGGAATTTCCATTCCTAACCGAAATCCTTTAACTTGTAGCGTTTCAAAATCCACACTCACTTTTTCACCTTCTAAAGCTAATTTCAGAAATCGAACCATGTCTCGAGTTTTTTTGTATGGATTCTCAAAAGGTATTCCATTCCAAGATTCAACAATGACATTGGAAGATGAGCCAACCCCTAGCGCAAAACGGCCAGGCGCTATTGCAGCCATGGTTGCTACAGATTGAGCTAAAAGCGCTGGCCCTCTTGTATATGCAGGAACGATTGCAGTTCCTAGTCGTAACTCCGGAGCATGCACAGCCCCCAACACCAAGGGTGAAAATGCATCTGCGCCATTTGCTTCCGATGACCATGCCTCCTTATACCCGAGGTCAACTAGTTCTTTCAGTCCTTCACGTTGATTATCAAGCCCTCTTGGGAGAGGCACTGTCATCGCATAATTACCCATCAATCCACCTATTCATATGTGTAGAAACCTTTACCGGTTTTTCTTCCAAGGTGGCCAGCTGTCACCATTCGTTTAAGAATTGGCGGAGGAGCATAGGTTGGTTCTTTAAATTCTTCATAGAGAACTTCAGCAACTAATTGGAGAGTGTCTAGACCAATGAGATCTGACAGCTCTAAGGGGCCTTGAGGGTGAGCGCAACCAAATTTCATTCCGGCATCTATGTCTTCTTTGGTGGCCTGACCCCTATCAAACATCTGCATTGCTTGAAGAAGATACGGGACAAGTAGTCTATTAACGACGAATCCTGCACGGTCGATGGTTCGTATCGGGTGTTTACCCATGACGTCACGGGTGAACATTTCGACTTTTTGTAGAGTTTCTTCAGATGTTACTTCAGAAGATATAAGTTCCACTAAGGGTTGAACGGTTGCAGGGTTAAAGAAATGCATTCCTAGCACTTGGGGGCCTCGATTGGTGGAATCCGCTATTTCCCCTATCGATATTGAGGAAGTATTGGAAGCTAGAATGCCTTTTTCTTGCACGATTTCATCTAAAGTTGAGAAAACTTGCGCCTTTATTGACGGTGATTCTATTACTGCTTCAATCACCAAATCCCGATCTTCTAGATCTTCGAAACTAGTAGTGAACGAGAGTCGACTGAGTAACCCATCTCGATCCTCTTCATTCATTTTTCCTCTAGCCACGGCTTTCTCAGTGCTTGCTTCTAATTTCTTCTGAGCAAATTCTGCTAAGCCAGCGTCAATTTCCACCACGATGGTGTCACAACCAGCTTTTGCGGCAACCTCTGCGATGCCGGATCCCATGGTTCCCCCACCTACAACAGCGACTTTTTCAATAGTCATTACCTTCCCTCTCTTTCTTCTTGAGTGAGGTTACTAGGATGACTGGACTTATGACAAAGAACAACGCAAAGACTGAACCTAAAAAAATGTCACACCCTTCATAAATACTAATTACATGGCAAAACAACTATCACTTATTCACTCAAAGCAATTTGAATGGAAATTAACCCATGCTGAACGAGCAGCAGCTCGGCGTGGCATCGCAGCATCCCGAGAAGCTTTAAAGAAAGGGCGTCGTCGCTGGTCAGATGTCTTAGACGCTGCTTAATTAGTTCACTAATGAACTCACAATTGGGAAAATTTATCCTTCTCTGAGCCCCGCTGATTTCTCAAGCGATCTACACATTTCTTTCCAATGTTCTGAGTTTCTTACTGATTCGAAATCTATCAAATACCGTTGATGGTCCCCTTCGACTTTGAGGTCACCTTGCATAAACGCTTCTATAATCTCTTTCTCTCCAGAGAGGATCTTAAACGCTTCTGAAAGAGTCGTTGAAACTCCACAATCAGCGTTTTTGTTTTTTCCTGCCAAAATTTCTTTGATCTGACTATCTTTAATAACCACAGAAAACCGGAGTTTTCCTTCTTCAGTTCCAGAAATTTCGTATTGGATAGTTATCGAAAATTTTCCTTTGGGCAGATTTGACCCTGCTTCCTCTAATTCTCTAAGCCATTCTTCTGAAAGGAACCTTGTCATGTGATGCCTTCAAATAAATCTGTTTCTTCGCTGATAGGGCCCGCTCTATTGAACGCGAGAATATAGTCATCCCAGGGATACGCCTCTGCGGACTTGTCGGATGGGAGACCAAACCAGAAAGGTGACTCCGGGTCGACTTGCGTTGCGTGTGCAAGAAGCGCATCTGTTCTTCGTTGGGAATGGTCCGAAACATTTATTTTAGTGGTTATGCGATGATCTTGGGATGGCCTGTCAAACCAGGCATCGTTAAATGGAGACTCCAACTCAAGTTTTTTGAACATAGCGTGCAGAGCTTCAATTCGTGCTCTGCTCCATGTTGTGTAGTAAAGCTTAAGAGGCGTCCATGGATCTCCGCTTTGAAGAAATTTTGTTGGGTCACCCGCTGCCTCCCAAGCAGGAATACTTATATCAAATACTTTCAAATGATCTGGATGTTGATAACCCTGTTGGTCATCTGGGTATGTAACGATGACATGAGGTTTTTCTTCTCGGATGATACGCACCAATCTTTCAACTGCTTCATCCAGCGGGGCATTCGCGAAACAGTCAGGGTTATTATTTGCTTCCGATTCAGGCATTCCGGAATCTCTATAGCCAAGGTAATGTACATCACGGTAGCCAATTATTTTTGCAGCTTTGGCAAGTTCCTTTCGACGTACCGCTCCTATGTTTTCGCGAACTTCTGGTAAGTCCATAGCTGGGTTTAAAATATCCCCTTCTTCTCCGCCTGTACAACAGACAAGGGTTGCCTTAATGCCAGCGTCTGAGTATAAAGCAACGGATCCAGCACCTTTCGATGATTCATCATCTGGGTGAGCATGAATTGTCATCATTCGTAGTTCATTTGACACGTGCATAATTTAGCCGTTTTTTCGTGGAATCACCCACCTGTATAAGATGCGTAATATTTTCTTGGAAGGTAAGGTCGGCTAGTACGTTATTTATTGCTAGAAGTAGAGGAGTTTATATGGCAGGAAGATTAGAAGGCAAAGTAGCAATTATCACCGGTGGAGCGAGCGGTATTGGGGAAGGAACCGTTCGGCGATTTATCGAAGAAGGAGCAAAGTGTGTTGTTGCTGATATCCAAGGTGATTTAGCAACTTCGATAGCAGAGGAAGTTGGAGAAAACGCTTCGGCATTTGCTCTTGATGTAGCTGATGAAAAGCAAGTAGAGGAATGTGTTAATTTCGCCGTTGACACCTATGGGAAACTTGATGTCATGTTTAATAATGCTGGGATTTTAGGCTCTGTCGGGCCAATCTCAGAAATTGATGGAGAGGGATGGCTTAGAACAATAGATGTTCTTCTAAATAGCGTTTTCTACGGAATAAAGCATGCAGCTCGAGTCATGCAAGAACAAGGTTCAGGAGCAATTATCAACACTGCATCAACTGCTGGAGTTAGAGCTGGTTTAGGACCACATGTATACACTGCAGCTAAACACGCCGTTGTTGGGTTATCGCAATCAGTGGCGACGGAGCTTGGTAGACACGGAATTCGGGTAAATGTAATTGCGCCGGGAGGAACGATCTCAGGTTTAACAGCTCGGCTCGTTACAGGAGACCATCAGAATCTTGACAAAGCTTCAACAATTATTGGAGCCAACAATCCGTTACAAAGGGCCGGTCGTCCCGAAGATATAGCTAACGCTGTTCTTTATCTAGCTTCAGACGAGGCGAGCTTTACCAATGGTGCTGTCTTGGTTGTTGATGCCGCTGGGGAGAGTATTGGAGATAGAAATGGGAGATTTGTTCAAATGGGGTCGCAGACAATTCAGGAAGCAGACAAGTCCGGCCTCTAACTAAACCATTCCTCTGATACAAGGAGTTCTTGAACTGAAGAAACAAGACTCTCTGGGAATCGTTTAGGTTTCCCGTTTATAGAAGTGCAGCCGGTTCTAGTCCTTTGCGTAGCGATAATTAGATTATCTTTCCTAATTTTCTGCAACCACGTAGTTGATGCTCCCCGAAGTTCAGATATTCCGCTCTCAACGGTAAGTTCGTCTCCTAGGAAAGCAGGCGCAAAATATCTTGTTTGAATATCTGTAATGACTAATGCGATATCCCGCGATATCAGATCATCCACGCTTTCTCCTACCTCAGAGAGTGCTGAAATTCGGGCTTCTTCGAAATATTGAACGTAAACAGAATGATTTACATGTGCGTATGGATCAAGTTCAAAGAAACGTACACGAAGTTTTATTGAACTGTGCACAATTAATCGTTTAGAACAAAAGTTATCTTCAGAGTGACCTGAAATTCTGAGATTGATCCGTTTGTAACGGTAACTTTTTGGTCCAGTACCCAAGCCCCATTTACATTATCTAAGGTTCTTGCTGCACGTTCAACACCTTTTTTAATCGCGTCATCGAAACTAACCGTAGATGTAGATATCACTTCTGTGATTCTTGCTATAGACATTGGACTCCTCTGGTTTGGTGCGCAAAAGATTTTTTCTAAGTCTTAGTCTAGCCTTCAATCAGTTATTCAAAACTTGGGACCTCTACCCCTGGCAAGTAGAAGGTGAACATCTTGGCAATTGTGTTGATGATTTCAACAGGGTTAACGCCTCCCTTGCCAAGGTCAAGAGTTACGATGTTGCTATTGATGTGGATTCTTTCGATGCCTCCAAGGCCAAAGAGGGATTTCGCTAGCTGATCTGGTGGGCGGTTTCCATGTATCTCTTGATCATGTAAATATCGTTCGTGATCCATTCCAGTAATGCTTCTGTTAATTTCGAAGCGGAGAACTCCTGGTTTCGTAGCTGATTTTTGGATAACGGTAACTGGCTGCCCCATGCAATTGATCGTACATGCTCCGTGGCTGTTATGGCGAGATGTAACACAATCGGGTAGCGCTTGAAGTTTGAAATTTCCTATTCTTGAAACAATGATCCTTGCATTGGGTTTCTCTTCGGTTTCGGAGCTCTCGGGAAGGGTGTTTGATCCATGAACGCCCAAGATTTTCTATGAAGCTCACATGGGCCAATTGTTTTAAGTGCATTCTTGTGATTTGGGCAAGGGTAGCCTTTGTTGCTTGAAAATGCGTAGTTA
>Ga0315316_10004032_pt1 | contig 10700 bp, 8 predicted proteins | sample M160m3416metaG_FD_203702 | JGI IMG/M metagenome (GOLD analysis project Ga0315316, IMG submission 203702) | Ammonia-oxidizing marine archaeal communities from Monterey Bay, California, United States - M1 60m 3416 | ecosystem: Environmental > Aquatic > Marine > Intertidal zone | place: USA... | reverse complement strand
TTCTGGACAAACGCAGGTAACGTGCATTCCACTCCGTAAACCGGCGGCTATCAACGAATTTGCCACATTATTTAGCATGCCGATATATGTTAGTCGCACCCCTTCTAAATACCCTAAAGATTCTTGAATTGTCATCAAGTCAGTAAGTGCCTGAAGTGGATGATACCTATCACAACATCCGTTTATAACAGGTACATCGGAAGACGAAGCAGCGAGACAAATATCGTCGTGTTTCATGAGCCTCGCCAAAACAAAGTCTGCATAACTACTCAAAACCCGAACTTCATCTCCTAAGTCCGCTAGCCCAAAGTTTGTATTTCGCCAGTCCATATATAGAGCATTTCCGCCTAATTGAGTCATACCGATTTCACTGGCGCAGCGTGTTCTAGTAGAAGTTTTTTGAAACAGTAACGCTAATGTTTTTCCACTTAATGCTGCACTGTAATGACTAGGGTTGTCCTTTATATCGAGACCTCGTTCAACTGTCTCAAGCGTATCAACTTTAGACCAGTCTTTCAGTGTTATTAAATGCAAAGGAATATCCTCTATGTTAACTGATGTCCGATCTCGGTCAGTAATTGATGTTTAATATTCTCAAGGCTACCCTCTAGACTACAGCCTGCCGCTCGTATGTGGCCCCCCCCGGAAAAAACCTGCGCAATTTTATTTACGTCTATATTCTCCCGCGACCTTAAGCTGACTCTATATTGTTTTGGCCCAGATGTTTTTACCAGTACTGCTACTAAAACACCTTTAACGAGAAGGCCGTAATTAACGACACCCTCGGGCTCACCAATGCGCATGGCTTTCTCATCCAAATTAAGGATGGCCACACGGCCGTCGTAGTGGGTTTCCATAGAATCAATAGCCTGCCCAAGCTGTTTAACCTTATCATAATCTTTATTGCCAAATATATTATCAGCGATCTGATCTACGGCGATGTCGTGTCCAAATAGAGCCGCTGCAACATTGAATGTTGAAGCGGTTGTTGCAAATCGAAATCCACCAGTGTCGAATAAAATACCTGCATAGAGTGCAGTAGCTGATATATCATCAAGTCTCCACCCGGCCTTGTCAACCATGTGAAACACAAGTTCACATGTGGAGCTAACGTTTGTTGATACAACATTAGTTTGTCCAAAGTCGTGTCCGTCTTGGTGGTGATCTAATTTCAATATCGGTAAACCGACTATATAATCTGCTGAATTACCAATACGTTTCAAGGTAGGGCTATCAACTACAATGACACAAGAGCATTTATCGAGAGGAGTATCTTTTATGTAATTTACTTTTTCCCATCCAGGAATAAAGTCACATTGATCTTTAGGTGGATCGGGTAGACCAATATATGCGACTTTACCCATTTGGTGTAGAATACGTTCAAGAGCCATTATGGCACCGATTCCATCTGCATCACTATTGGAGTGGGTAGTTAGTAAAAAGCTCTTTTCACAATGTATGAATCGAATTGCTTCTTCTAAGCCTTTTATTGATATAATTTCTTTCATTTATTTTCCGGCGTACGAACTACGTAGTGAACTCGATTCGAATCTTCGGATCCTGTGTTAAAAGTAAATTCATCAAAAACACCTATTAACGTAAAGTTACAGGTTGATATTTGGCCCTCTATGTCCTTAAGAGAATAAATTCTTTGTATATGTTCTTCATGATAATTTGTGTCATCATCGTCAAACATAATGTCGAACTCATTATACTGTAGGCGACTCTCTTTGTTGTAGTAACTCCTACGTTTGTATTTAAAACCTGGGCCCTGTTCTTGATCTGATAGGTCACTGAAGTACGTTACAGAATTGCGTTCGGTACAAACGTCAAAAACGAGCAAACTTCCAGGAGTAAGTACATTACATACTTGGGCTAATGCATCAGCTATATCGCTGGTTTCGAGCAAGTAGTTTAGGCTGTCATAGACGCATACAGCTCCGTCAAAGCAGCCAATTCCATTTAATTCTCTAATGTCTCTACGGATGAATTCATTATTGCTCCCGTCAACAAGTGTCTTTTGCTGAGCAATAGATATCATTGATTCGGAACTATCGACTCCGGTTAACTCGTATCCGATTTTTTCCAGTTCGTTAGTGATATTTCCGGTTCCGCATGCCAAGTCTATTAGATGTTTTGTCTCGGGTGCATATCGCAAAAAGATACTGTGCAGAAACGAAGCCCATTCGTCGTAGTCGACATGTCTCATGACATAATCATAAACGGGGGCTAAACTCTGATACGGAATTTGGGGCGCTCGGTCTTTTTTCATTAGGCTTCAGAAGCTGAGATCAGAAAATGGATCAATCTGCTGTTCGTCCAACAAGCGAAAAAAGCGCTGCCTCTCTCTTCTCGAAGGAATTCGGACTGGTATTTCCAACACTTCAATTTGGAATCGTCGGTTGTCCAGTTCAATTCGAAAACGCTCGCCGATGTGTACGGGTTGGCCCGCTTTGGCAATTTTTTCGGGCTCGACACTTACCATAACAACCTGTTGTTTGTCACAGGCCCGCTTTGCAACACTTCGTTGCTTAATTAGGCCCGTGTGTTTCAGATATGTGTCTAGACGCATCGTTGTTGGGTTTGCGTAAAAATTCATTTTCTAAACGTGTTTCTATATGGATTTCTCCCCTGTATTCGCGAATCATTTTGTTCATAGCTAGTTCTGTGCGTATTTCCCTTATGAGCCCTTCGACGGTCGATTGGTCGTCATTAATCTTAAAAATAAACCAGTCGCCTTGTAAAAAGAATGGCTTACAAATTTGGCCTAGATTTAGTCCTTCAACATGCGGGCTCAAGAAATCAGGGATTTGGTCTCTAGGGAAAGTTCCCCAGAGACCGCCTTGCATAGATGAATTTGGGTCATCTGAATAGGTTCGAGCCAATGCGCTAAAGTCTTCATCTCCTATTGATCGACTGCGGATCACTTCCAGCTTCTTTCGTGCACGTTCCTTATCCCGTTCGTTTGTCTGAGCGGAAATTAATATGTGGCTTGCACAAATAGCGTCTTCACGTTTTTCATTGAGAAGAATTAGGTGATAACCGTATTGCGAAAGTACCGGTTTACTAATTTCTCCGTCATTGAGTTTAAATGCGGCTTCTTCAAATTCAGGGACTAGGGTACCACTTTCAAAACATCCGAGATCGCCCCCGTTGCCAGACGAGCCGGGATCCTCTGAAGTTCTTATGGCGAGTTTATCGAAGTCTTCTCCATCGATTAGTTGCTGATAGATTTTTTCTGCGGTCTCCAATTTCTTCGAAAGGAGTGCTGAGTCAGGTCGCACAGTAATGCGAATGTTACTTAACGATATTTGGAGGGGGAGCGTATCTCCTAATGTTTTACGATAGTTTGCCACATCTTTATGGGTGATATGTTGCCGAAAAGAAACTAGACTACGCATTTGTCGGTACAGTAGTCGATGCCGTATTTCAGTTCTGTACCTGGCCTTTAATTGTCTTTCATTAAGCCCTATCCGACTAAGCATCTCACTGAACTCAGTATTACTAAGATTTTTCTGGGCCATATGAAACTGTTGCGACAGCATCTCTTCCACCTCAGAAGGATCTATCTGGAGGCTGTCTTTTTGTGCTTTTAATATAAGGACTCGTTCGTCTACCATATTTTCCAGCAGTTCTGCGCGAAGCCTATCTATTTGGCCTTGTGGAGAGTAGGGCGATAGGCCTCTATTTTCCATTTCAAAACGGAGACGATAATTTAACTCCGACCAAAGAATTACATGATGGTCGACAGAGGCGACGATCCGGTCAATTAATTCAGCTGCGAGTGTGGGAGACGTTAATAAAAGTAAAGCTAACAAGGTACGTGAAAAATTTAAAACATTTCGATTCATGGGAGATCCTTTATAATCCAGTCAGCATTTTTTTTTAGAGACGTAACCAATTCTTGCATGCGCGAACGATGTTTTTCCCACACAACGGCTTCGGTGATTTGCTCCTCTATCTCATCAATTTTTCGCAACCCACCTTCTTCATATTTGGCGAGTACCTCAATTAGATGATAACCGTAATCAGTTTGAATTGGTGAAGAAATAGTATTCAATTCTAACGACATACAAGCCATCCAAAGGATGGGCTCTGTAGACTGACTGATTAGGCCAAGATCTCCACCAATATGATATGTGTCAAGGTCTTCGGAGTGTTCATGAGCCATGTCACTAAAGCTTGCACCCTCGCGTAGGGCCGTTCGGACACCTATCGCATCCCGAAAACTTGAAATCAAAATATGTCGTGCGCGAATTTCTGGTTCGCGTCTAACATGAGAGTCTTTGTGAATGGCGTAATACTGGTCAATGTCAGACTGTTCAATTTTGATCTCTTTTCGCCCGAATTCGGAATCAATTAAAGCAGATACAAGCAAGTCTTTTTTTGTTTGTTCTAGTTGTCTTTTTAGAATTACAGTTTCGTGTAATCTGCGCTTAAGAGCTTCCTGAAAAAGTAATTCTTGGTTGACCCATTCATTAATAATACGATTTTGTTCTTCAATAGAAGAATTAACCTGGACGAGTTTCTCGAACTCTTCGGTTCTTAAGTATGAATTCCCGACACTTGCTATATAGTCTTTTTCATTTGGGGTTGGATCACAGGCTGTTATGGTCCCCCATAGAAGAAGCAGGTACACTATAAAATTTCCTCCAGTAAATTTCTGGTTTTTTCGATGCAGTCTAATTCATCACTTCCATTAACAGAAGTCTGTACACAAAGTTTTTCAGTTAATTCAAATTCTAAGTCAATGGGTGATTTCTCGACAAAACGTTGAATGTCTTGTGATTCGATTTTGCGTGCTGTACAAAATGAGAACGATAAGCGGCCTTTATCTAATTGAAGACTGTCTAGCCCGAGTTGACGTGCCATTATTCGAATTTCCATAAGGTGGATCAACGACATTGCCGGATTCGGTATCCGTCCGAAACGATCTTGCATTTCCTCTCGTATCGCAAATAAATCAACGATAAGTTGAGCATTGGCCATACGTTGGTAAAATTCCATTTTATGGTCGGCATCCGGGATGTATTCATCTGGAATATAAGCACTTACTACTATATTGATGTCTGGTTCGGGATAATCTTTATTTTGTCCATCTTTTAGTTCTCGCATTGCTTCGTCTAAAAGGCGGCAATAAAGATCAAAACCTATCGCGGAAATAAATCCATGCTGTTGGGCTCCGATAAGATTGCCAGCGCCTCGGATCTCCATGTCTCTCATGGCTATGTTGAAGCCAGACCCTAAGTCAGTAAATTCTTCGATTGCTCGCAGGCGTTGTCTACTTTTTTTCGTCAATGGCTTGTCTTTGGGCACGAGGAGGTATGCGTAGGCGCGCTCGTTTGATCGTCCTACGCGTCCACGAATCTGGTAAAGTTGGCCCAATCCTAGTGTGTCCGCACGATCGATAAATATAGTGTTTACAGAAGGAATATCGATGCCGGATTCGATTATCATCGTAGATATAAGGCAGTCGTATTTTCCAAGCATGAAATCCATCATAATTTTCTCGAGTTGTCGCGCGGGCATTTGTCCGTGTGCGGAAACAAAGCGAGTATGAGGGAGTAAATCTTGTAATTTAGTTTGTAGATTATCTAAAGGTCTGATTCGGTTATGTACAAAATAAACTTGGCCTCCACGCTCAATTTCACGTTGGATGGCTTCCGCGATACGATCTTCATCAAAGGCAAGTATTTCTGTTTGAATCGGTATTCGGTCTTGCGGTGGTGTATTAATTACTGACATATCACGAGACCCCATCATCGACATGTGTAAGGTGCGGGGTATTGGCGTAGCCGTTAGCGTTAGAACATCTACTAAACGTTTGAGTTTCTTTAGTTTTTCTTTGTGTCGAACACCAAAACGTTGTTCTTCATCAACAACAAGAAGGCCGAGATCTCGAAACGATATATCTTTAGAAAGAATTCGATGTGTTCCAATCAGAATATCGACATGGCCATTTTTTGTTGCTTCTATCACTTGTTTTTGTTGTTGGGTGGTACGGAAGCGCGATAGCACTTCGATTCGAGCAGCCGTGTGCTCCATTCGTTCTGAAAAGGTATGGAAATGCTGTTCGGCTAGTATTGTTGTAGGGACGAGGACAGCTACCTGTTTTTCGTCAAAAAGAGCTTTGAATGCTGCGCGCACGGCAATCTCCGTTTTTCCATATCCAACATCGCCGCAGACGAGCCGATCCATAGGGTGGGGAGCCTCCATGTCGGACTTGACTTCCTCCATTGTTTGGAGTTGATCTACAGTTTCCTGAAAAGGGAAAGAAGCCTCTAATTGCTGATGTTGAAGCCCATCGGTTGAAAAACCAAATCCGGGCCGTGCCTTGCGCTCGGCGTATAGCTGTACAAGCTCACTGGCCATTTCAAAAATTTCAGTTCGCGTTCGCTCTTTCAATTTTTCCCAGGCAGTGCCACCTAGTTTACTCAATGTGGGAGCATTTTCTTCGGAGCTCGAGTATTTTCGTAATCTGTCTAACTGTTCTATTGGCACAAAAAGACGATCTTCCCCGCCATATGTCACCATAAGGCAGTCATGCTCTCGACCTTCTATTTGCAAGTGTTGTATACCTATAAATTGTCCAATGCCATGATCGATATGTACGACATAGTCACCACGTTGAAGTCCAGCATGACTATTTAGTTTGGTCCCAGAGCGGAATCGCTGATACCGGAAACGGCGTTTTTTTCGGCTAAATAACTCGTGATCATTAACTACAGCTACTTTTGCATCTGGAAAGAAGAAGCCTTCATGAAGGGTTCCGGTTCCAAAATTTATCTCCGGCCAATCCGAGAAAATTTCTTTTAGACGGCTATTTTGTCCCTGAGTTTCGCTACGGATATAAACGTCGTAGTTGCTTTCAATAAGACGCTGTATTTCGTTTTGAAGAAGCTTTATATCGCCATCGTGATTTTTGATCGTAGATGCTCCAAAGTTCAGTGCATTTTCAGTTTGTCCGATGGTAGTGGGACTAATCGTTGTTTGATTTTCTAGTTTGTTGGCCAGCCAATCGGCATTATGTATGAGTTGTTCAGGTTGGAGACCATTCGGTTTTTGACGATCGAAAGTTCGGCCAACTACTTTTACGAAACTGTTTACGGCTTCTGTGATATCGGATAGATCTTCTGTAAATATGATGGGTTTCGAAAGGTGTTCGAAAAGCCCATCGTCAGACCCATATAGAAAAGGCATATATTGCTCCAAACCCTCAAGCGATTCGCCTAGATCTAATTTTTCGATTAACTCTTCGAGATGTTTCGTTTTAGAGCCAATAGAGCGAATCCGCTGTTGGTAGTCTTCGTAAAACGGTTGGCACTCAACTAATTCTCGTGCTGGCGGTATTATTGCTTCTTGGCAACTACCTTTTGATCTTTGAGAAACTACATCAAACTGACGAATCGAATCGATCTCATCGTCAAAAAATTCGATCCGAAATGGATGGTTGGCACTGTTCGGATAGATATCGAGGATGCCACCTCTTTGGCTGAATTGGCCAATATTGTCTACAGCATTAACTTGATCAAAGCCTGTTTCCAAAAGATGTGAGAGGATTTCGTTAATATCATGGTGCTGTTCTAATTGTAACTTCAAAGTACATAATTCTAATGCGTGTGGAGGAATCAAAGGCACTAGAAGTGCGACAGCGGGGGCAACAATTACCCGCCTTACTCCTTGTGAAAGATGGGTGGCAGTTTCAATTCGGAGTGCACTCGCCTCTTGTGTAAGGGCAGTGTTTTCATAAACGTTGTTTTCCCACGCTGGGAAGTAGCTGACATTGTCTTTGCCAATGATAGCCTGTAAGTCGTCACGCCATTTTTCTGCTCCTTCCACTTCGGCTGTTAGCACAAGGATATCTCTGTCTAATTTTGATTGAACATGTCCAATCAAAAAGGCACTGAGTGAATTTGGTATGCCGCTTAGTTTGAGTTTTGACTCCCCCGTCGACAGACTTTTTACAACTTCTTGAAACCCACTGCCTTTTGCAATTTTGGGTATTAGTTTATCAAATGATTGAGGCGGATTCATAGCGTAAATTTAGAAACCCAAAAAAATCAAGAAAGGAAATAAAACAGTAGTTGTAAGAATTAAAGTTATTGAAGATGAGATCTAAGTGCAAGAATGAGAAAGTCTCAATTTTGTCTTTATTTAGAAATATGATGGCCTAAGAATGACGCAACGGCATTAGCTGTTTGATGTCCGGACACCATAGCCCCTTGCATGGAAGGGCTGGAACGATAATCGCCACACACAAAGAGATTGTCGGTAGCCTGGGGCTTATTTTTGAGATCAAAAAGTGATGGAATTATAGGTAGTGCATTTTTGATTTCATAGGTTTTAATGAGAGCCCAGGAGCCGACTTGTTCCCCAAACCAAGATTTCAGCTGAGACCTTACTTGCTGTTCAAGATCATTTGTCATGCCTCCTAAAACGGTGACGGAGACCAAAGCTGCATTGGGAGGGGCATATTTCGAATTAATTTGGCTTGGTACGCAAAGGTTATTAATAGGACCGTAATTTTCTCCGTTCAGTACCAGAATGGGTTCAGTAATTGGGGGAATGGTTGCGTGATAGTAAAGGCAAGTTACACAGCGACCATTTTTAGGAACTAACCCCAAAAATTTTTCTGTGATTTGAGAAGGTGTAGCTAAAACGACGGCCTTTGCACGTAAAACTTCACCACTTGTTAATTGCACGGAGTTATTGCTTATCGAATGAACGGGTCGCTCAGTCTGTATCCAACCAGATGGCAATTTCGAAGCTATTTGTTCAGGAATGGCACCCATACCTTGGGAAGGAAGTGCTGCTGCGCCCTCGGAAAACATGCGAAATATGAATTCAAACATCCCGCTGGGAGTTGACAATTTATCCTCTAGGAAAATGCCTCCGAAAAATGGCCGAAAAAACTCTTTGATTATTTTATCCGAAAACCCTATTTGTTTCAATGCTTCCATTGTTGACAGTTTGGAAGGTTTTAAAAGGCGCTCGAAGTTTCCACGCCCGAGTCTATGTTTTAGTTGGGCTATTTTCACCTTATCTCTGAAGTTACCAATTGGACTGAAAAGAGTATGAAGTAGTTTCGAGGGACTTCGAAATGGGTCATAAAGTGAGTAAAAATTATCGGAACTTCGTATCAGAGCACCCGGAGTAAAATTATTTAATTGTAGAGTCTTGTAGTTAAGAATACGACGAGCTTCAGGATAAGCAGTTAAAAGAACTTGAAAGCCGTGATCGAGTAAAAACCCGTCGACTGGGTCGGTTCTAACACGTCCGCCGATAAACTGACTGGATTCAAGGACATGACATGTTAGTCCAAACGTTTCAAGTTGACGGGCACAACAGAGCCCCGAAATGCCAGCTCCTATAATGATTACATCTGAATTCATTATATCTCGATTTTACAAGTTTTAGCGATTTTCTTCTTTTTTACCTCGTTGCTGAATATATTTCCTCTGGCAGTAAAATATTGCGTCCCGTTTTCGATAGAGTAGGTGGCAGTCCGTCTAGTTGCCATTCGTCCACCTGAATAGTTACGTTTTTCAAATAGTTTCACGCAATAACCGTTTTCTTGCAGGAGAAAAAGCAGCTCTGAGGGTGGGAAACCTGGCACCAATAATTCCAATTTTCGTAATTTTTGACAACGCAGATCTCTCGGAGAGGTCTTCTTCTGACTGCGAAGAATATATGAACCTTCGATTCGATTTCAACATGGAAATTATGTTCGCGTTGACAAACGCACGACCATAATTATTTTCCACAAACTACGCTGGTCAAACCAAAGTTAAAAAAATGGTCAAATTGCGTTACTTTCTAATTGGTCTTATCACGAGCCTTAGTGTTTTTTTCGTTGTTACCGAATCCAAGGGTCAGATTGCGTTGTTGGTCGAAGATGCGATATCAAGAGGTGTCCCTCTTTATAACAACGGCGACTATGTGGCTTGTGTAGAGGTCTATCGACTTTGTCTTCGGTCTCTTCAACTTTTGTCTTCTGAGGAATATCCGGAAAGTACGGTAGAAAGGGCTTTAGTACTGGCTGCTAAAGAGCCCTCTCGGAAAGCAGCTTGGACATTGCGTTATGCACTAGATGAGGTTTATTTGAATTCTGTTGAAGGCTCCTCTATGAACGAATCGGTTTTGCAATTGGACATGGACGGATCTCGACGGTGGTATTCCCTTAATGATAACGTAATGGGTGGCATCTCAAGAGGCGATTTAAAGCTCACTCCCGATGGGACCGGCATTTTTTCTGGACAATTGTCATTGGCAAATAATGGTGGTTTTAGTTCCGTGAGAACTGGGGTTTCAAAGGGGGGACTAACAAAGGCAGATGGTATAAAAATCAAAGTAAAGGGTGATAGAAGAAAATATTCGGTCATGCTTGGAACAGACGAGATGAGGGGGTCTTGGCAAGCGTCCTTCGTTGCGGGAAAAGACTGGGGTATTGTCAGAATACCATTTGAAAAATTTAGTCTTTCTATTCGTGGATGGAATCCACAGTCAGCTCCTTCTCTCCCAAGATCACGAGTATCCACTATTGGCATAATTATTGGGGATAAGGATGAGCGCCCATTCATGCTTCAGATAGATTCGATAAGTGGATATGTAAATGATACGAAGTTGTAATAAACAAAAGATCATTGCTTGTTTATTACAAATCCTAAATACGATTCGAAATAAAAAACGCAACTGTTTGT
>Ga0315316_10004031_pt1 | contig 10700 bp, 8 predicted proteins | sample M160m3416metaG_FD_203702 | JGI IMG/M metagenome (GOLD analysis project Ga0315316, IMG submission 203702) | Ammonia-oxidizing marine archaeal communities from Monterey Bay, California, United States - M1 60m 3416 | ecosystem: Environmental > Aquatic > Marine > Intertidal zone | place: USA... | reverse complement strand
AGCTCCGGAGCACTGGTCTGCATGCGATATGCCATTTCGTAGGCTCGCATCCGCGTGGCGATCTCAGGGTCACCAGTCAGGTCCAGTCGCTGCTGGTTCAGGTTTCCAACCAGATCGAAGAAGTCGCGTTGTTGATCCGAGCTAAATCCCGCGGGACTGTTCAGATTCAGAATCGCATCACCTGTACCACGAAACGGAACCCCCTGAAACGTAGTCGGCAGGAATCCGCTGGCCCACAGAGCATTACCAGCGCGTGGTCCCCGGGGTCCGGATTGCAGCACCACAAACCCCGGCTGGTTGCGAGATTCACTGCCCAGACCATATGTCACCCATGCCCCCATACTGGGACGCCCGGGAGTCTGGAACCCACTGTTCATGAACAGTTTAGCCGGACCATGGTTGAAGACGTCCGTCACCATTCCCCGCACCATACAGATATCGTCGGCGACCGTACCCAGGTGGGGCAGCAGTTCGCTGACTTCCATACCGCACTGACCGTGCCGCCAAAATCGACGTTCTGCCCCCAGCAGTGTGGCCCCCTTCTTGATGAAGGCAAAGCTCTTCTCCTTATCGAAAAAGGAATCCGGCGCGACCTCACCACTCATTTTCTGCAGTTGCGGCTTCTGTTCGAAGAGTTCCAGCTGGCTAGGCCCGCCGGCCATAAACAGATAGATAACGCGTTTGGCTTTTGCTGGAAAGTGGCACTGCTGCGGGGCTGCAATATTCGAGGCATTGATGGCCGCTCCATCCTCTGCCAACAGATTTGCCAGCGCCATGGCGCCGACACCAACGCTGCAGTCGCGAAAAAAATGCCGCCGTGTGTGATCGCGTTCAATATTCATGAAGTGACTTCCGGATGCTATTCCCGTGTTACAAATTCGTCAGCATTCATTAGCGCACGGGCAACAGCCGTCCATGACGCCGCCACATCGACGGAGTACGAGTCCGGATAGTCCCGGGGAGCCACGTCCATCGCGGCCTGCGGGTCTGTTCTGAACCGGGATACCTGATGCTGCTGAAATTCCAGGACCAGTTCGCTTTCCACAGCTGTCGGAACTCGGGAATAGCAAATCCGAAATGCCTCCCGAATGCGGTTCTCGCTGTCGGCCCGACCTGTCCCCCCCACGACGTGCAGCAGCCGTGCAGACAGACCCTGAGCCATCTCAAAAAAAGCTTTATCATTAGCCATGGTCAGGGATTGCAATGGTGTATTGGAACGCGGACGACCAGTGCAGACCGACTGAAAGTCAGGCGCGTCGAATGTTGTCAGCATCGGATAAGGAGCGCTGCGATAAAAATGAATGTACAGCGCTCGGCGGAATCGGTTGTCACCCGCATCAGTTGTCCATGATTTCTTTGTCTGCGTAAATGCGTAGACGCCTTCCGGCTGCGGCGGCCTGACGCTTGGCCCGCCGATCTTCGGGCTCAAGAGCCCGCTGGCAGAAAGGCCAATGTCGCGAATGATCTCCGCGTCAACTCGTAAACGATTCTGTCGACCCAGCAACAGGTTTCGAGGATCCGCGGCGTCCAGCTCGGGACGCCGGATTGAAGCCTGTCGATACGTAGCGGACGTAACGATCAGTTTGTGCAGGTGCTTCATAGACCAGCCGGATGCCATGAATTCATTTGCCAGCCAGTCCAGCAGCTCAGGATGAGTGGGATGAGAACCCTGCGTTCCGAAATCATTTTCGGTCTCGACCAGTCCTCGACCGAAGTAACGCATCCAGACACGGTTGACCGTAACGCGTGCCGTCAGTGGATTCTCTTTGCTGACGATCCAGCGGGCCAGATCAAGGCGACTGCGTGAATTGCCGGACAATGAGGGCAGAACTGCTGGAACATCGGGCTGTAAAAGTCCTGTTTCCTTGTCCTGTCGCAGAAAGTCACCTCGAATATGAATGTATGTCTCACGAGGCTTGTCCAGTTCCCGCATTATCATTGATTTGACGGACACACCAAGGCCCAGCTTTTTGCGGAGTTCAATGACACGGGATTCCGCGAGCTGCTGTTGCACATCGACAGCGGCGAATTCCGCGGCGATCAATTTCTTGTGCTCAGCAGTCTGATTCTCGGCAGGAACACTCAACGCCGCCAGTAACTCTTCATGCAGCACTGATGCCGGCACCGTGCTGGATACGTCCACCGCAAAATGACCAACGTTGTAATTTGCATTGACTTCGTGTCGCAGGACGATCGTCAGCGGTTCAGTGTTGGAAGCCAAAGGCTCCGGGAACACGAGATGTGCCTCGTGCGACGCGTTCATCTTCACCCCTGCCCGGGATCCTTTTCCGATATTGATGGCCCAACCGTTTTTCGGGCTGCCGTTGATAATATTGGTTACGGGATGACCGGGCTGGGCGTGGTCAGATTGAACATAGCTGATTGGCACCGCCTTGCCACCGGACAGGACTTCCAGTCGCGACAGCACAAAGTTGCCGTTCGATGCACGTCCCGGGCCGTTCTTCGGCAGACTTTCATGCGGAAGAACGCGCAGCCGAAGAGCGGCGACCGGGATGTCTGTCGGAGTGAACGTAACGGTGTACGTCTCCATTGGCGCCCCCTGACCAGCAAGGATCGACTGATCTTCCAGCGTTCGCAGTTCAGCGCTGCCGGCCGCCCGCAGCCGGCAGGGCACCAGAGTCTTCCATACCGTGGCCGGCTGGTTCTTTCCGGCGCCATGAATCGTTCTTTCCCACTCCGCCTGACGCTGCGATTTCGCCATCTCCAGATCAGCAACCGCAGACAAGGCGGCTGCGAGCTTCGCCTGCAAATCAGCATCTCTGCCGTCCTGCAGCAGTTCACCCTCACGAACCTCAACGGTCGGCCCGACATTGTTCACGTCGACCGTATGATTAAAAAAGGCGAACAGCTGATAAAACTCTTTCTGGCTGATGGGGTCAAACTTATGGCTGTGGCACTGAGCACACCCCAGAGTCAACCCGAGCCAAACTGCACCGGTCGTGTTCACGCGGTCGACGACCTCTTCATTGCGGAACTGTTCGTTATCCGTACCGCCTTCCTGATTGATCAGTGTATTACGATGAAATCCAGTCGCAACGAGCTGCAGCTTGGACGGGTCGCGCAACAGGTCTCCCGCCAGTTGTTCGATGGTAAAACGATCGAACGGCATGTCGTCGTTGATCGCGCGAATGACCCAGTCGCGATACGGCCACATCACACGGTCACCATCAATGGTATAACCATGTGAATCTGCATATCGCGCCTGATCCAGCCAATACCGCCCCCAACGCTCACCGTGATGCGGACTGTTGAGTAAATCCTGAGCAAATCTCTCAACGGCGTTTTCAGCATCCATTTCATACTGCGTGGTGAACGAGTCGACAACTTCCGGGGCTGGCAGAAATCCGACCAGATCCAGAGACATCCGTCTGAGCAGTGTGTGGGCATCGGCAGCCACCGACGGGCTCAGATTTGCAACCTGTAGTCTTTCGAAAATGAACTGATCAATCGGATTCCGCACATAACGGTTCCACTGCGGCTTCAGCACGGGCGGCACGACGTCTGTGATCGGAAGAAAAGACCAGTGTTCCTGATACGCCGCGCCTTGGTCGATCCACGCCTGCAACAATGCAATTTCGCGTTCGCTCAGGCTCTTTCCGGTTGCCGCCGGCGGCATCTTCGTGTCGGGATCATGCGTAAGAATCCGCGCCATCACGCCCGACAGACTCGCCTGGCCCGCTACGATCGCAGCATTTCCGTCTCGGTCCGCGGTCGCATCCTTCCGGTCGTCCAGCCGCAACTCTGCCTGGCGAGCTGCTGCATCCGGACCGTGGCACTGAAAGCATTTGTCCGCGAGAATCGGACGGATATCCTGGTTGAACCGAAGATTAGAAGAAACGTCACCAACGTCCTGTGCCGACACCACGCCAGTCATCGCGGGCAGCAGACAAAGTACGCCACAAATCTGAATTCGCCTCATCATCATTGTCGCCGAATAGCCACAGAAAATATTCCCCGGAACTTTGCACGCGGCTGTCCGGGGCCGGATCAAACTGAATGGTACTCGATGGTCCGTCAGTGATCAGCTGTTCTTCGAAAATTGCGACGAGAACCTGCAGGAGTCCAGGATTGCGCCGGGCCTCAACGTGGAGTGAAATCAGAAAGGCGTATTCCATCACGCGACGACGTGCCGCCAGCGCAGCTGCGCACTGTGTACTTGTCGAAGGTAGGTAATCCGAGGAGAATACGCTTGCAATTTGGTTTCATCCTGAGGAATTCATGCTAGCCGACGCCAACGTGTTACTGGTCCTTGCGGTCATTCTTGTCGCTGGAACCACTGCTCGACTTCGCACTGTGACTGATGGCCGTGGCTGTTGGCACCCACCTGAACTATCGTCGGCTGAAAGTCGCCCGACGGCGGCTGATGTGGCTGTTGCTGCTGGAATCAACCCTGACGCCACTGATCGTGTACAGCGGACTGATGCTGTTTACAGACATCGCGTCATCGACAGCTCTGCTGCTGGTAACCGAAGACACCGTCTTTGACAAACAGATGCGAGATCTGTTCCTGGCCGTCGTGCTGGCAATGATGCTGATCAACGAATCAAGCGGTCCCATCCTGACTCAGATAGGGCTGAATCGTCCCGATGACTTTGGTCGCGACCGCGCTCGAATTCCGGATTTTCTGAGTGAACATAACATCACGACAGAATTGCGGGGGCCGGACAAACAGACTGCCATTCGGCAGTTGGCTGAACTGACGGTCAAGGTTCATAACCTGTCGATCGATGAGGACATACTGTTCGACGCCGTGATGGAAGGAGAACGGCCGGCCTCAACATGCGTGGGTGAGGGCCTCGCGCTCCCGCACGCTCGACTGAACGTTGGCAAAATCATCATCGGTGCGATGGGAATCACCAGGGAAGGACTTTCGCTGGTAACACCGGTTCACCGTGCCGTACACTACATGGCCCTGATCATTACGCCAACGTCAATGCCCGAACGGCACCTTGAAGTCCTGCAGGCTCTGGCCGCTTCCATCGGCCGAGACCGCTCTATTCAACAACAGCTATACCACATCGATTCGCCGGCCCATGCCGACGAACTGCTGCACCTGGATCAACAGTTCGAAGATTGGAACTATTACCTGGAAGACGCGGAATAGCCGGAACTGCAGTGAAGTCGCAATCACGTGGAGCACATCACCATGAACACTCGACACGCCGATCATTCGTCCGTCACGGGCGAATTGCGGACCCGTCGCAATGTCGTACACGCCGGGCTGACGGGACTATTCGGTCTGAGTTGCCTGACACGAACAACAGCCCGTGGTAACCAGTCGTCAGTCAGTACAGAAGGCGACCACCTGCTGCTCGGCTTCAGCACCTACGGAATGAAGACGCTCACGACGGAAGCCGCCGTCAATCATGTCGCTCGCATCGGCTTCGATTCTGTGGAAATCACAGTCTGGCCCGACTGGGATGCCGCCCCGGCCAACATGCCACCGGAACGGCGTCAGACCGTGCGTTCTCAGCTGGCAGATTCGGGATTGCGTCTCACATCGTTAATGGAGCACGTCACACCGAGTGAAAACGATGCAGAACATGCCCGGCATCTTGCTCGTCTTGCCGGAGTTTTTGAACTGGCGGCGGACCTTTGCCCACCGCAGGCACCACTGGTTCAGACAGTGCTTGGTGGCGGGCGATGGGACCAGAAACGAGAGCTGCTGCGTGATCGAGTGGGCGATTGGCTTGAACTGGCAGCTGAACACGAAAAAGTACTGGCCATTAAACCGCACCGAGGTGGTGTCATGTCGCGACCTGAAGAGGCCGTCTGGCTGATCAAACAGCTCGGACCGTCCAGGCACCTTCGAATCGTCTACGATTACAGCCACTATGCTTATCGAGAAATGTCGCTGGAAGACACAGTGAATATCGCATTGCCCTACTTGGGGCACGTCGCCGTAAAGGACGCGGTTCGGGAAGGTAATCGAATTGTGTTTCAGCTGCCTGGACAGGCCGGAACCATTCCATACGCAAAGTTGCTGAAACTGTTATTCAACGGTGGTTATCGCGGCGACATCAGCTGCGAAGTCAGCGGCATGGTCTGGAACAGAGTGGGCTACGACGCCGTAAGGGCTGCCCAGACGTGCTATCAGCATCTGCAAAGAGAATTCCGAAAAGCAGGAGTCAGTCGGCCAACGTAAGCAGGATCGAAATCCGGTCAGGGTCCACCGGCGTGTCTGTGTGGAGCCACTCCGGCTTCTCGCTCATACGACGATGGCATCCCCAAACGAGATTATGACCGCGTTTCACGTTCAGATGGTCAGAATGCATTGCTATTACGCCCTTGTGTGGGTAGCGTCACCAGTGTCTGAGTTTGATACAGGCTCTATCCTGTGTCGTTCGAACCATTTGGTGCAGGTCAAAGCATTCCCGAAGACAGTCCGGTCCGCTCATGAGTCCTCCTGCAGCATACATCTTTTGATGCAAATTCGGATGGAATTCGAGTTTTCAAATTCAGCGTTTTGAAGGCTGCCGTGTGGCAGCAACATATGTTTTGGCAGCTGAAAAGCTCAAGGGTTTTGTGAATGAGTAAGAACATTTTTTGTGGTAGCCTTGCATGGGGTACCACGTCCGAAGGTCTGGAACAGGCGTTTGCGGAATTCGGTGTCGTAACTTCGGCCAAAGTGATCAGCGACCGGGAAACCGGACGATCTAAGGGATTTGGCTTTGTGGAAATGGAAACGGGTGGTGACGAAGCCATCGAAGCCCTGAACGGTGCTGATCTCGACGGTCGACAGATCGTTGTGAACGAAGCCCGTCCACGCGAAGATCGTGGCGGCGGCGGCGGTGGCCGAGGTGGCTACGGCGGCGGTGGCGGTGGCGGCGGCGGTTACGGCGGTGGCGGCGGTGGCCGCTACTAAGAATCGACCTCTGCCCGATACACATACGAACAGAATGTGTTCCGGCACTGAAGGTACAAGAGAAGACAAAAGGGTGACGAGCCGATAAGGCCCGCCACCCTTTTTTTGACCAGACGGACTGTATCAACGGAGAACACGTCGCCGACTTCCGGGATCGCTTACTCGCTCCCGGACGGCCCCGGTTCTGCCGCCTGAAGCATACAACAGGCACGTTTGTGCGCAATTGTCGCGACAGGACGTTGTCTTGCGGTTTTATGTTGATTTTGAGCAACAGCCTCTACACATTCAGTCGCCCACACAGCTGTCAGCAACAAATCGTGGTTTCATCAGACATATCTTCTGCTCTCAAGCGTCCCGCCTGCACCCTGCAACGATTATGATCGCGAGAAACCCAATAAGATCTGTGTTCATTCTGGCCGTGCTCACGCTGCCTGCCGTTGGACTGCCCGACGCGAATGCACAGCCCCCAGGCCGCGACAGAAGCAGAGATGGCGGTGACCGAGGACGATTTGGCGGACGAGAAAGCGAAGGTCGCGGAGGCTCGTCAGGTGGCTTTGGCAGTCGCCTGGATCAAAACGGCGACGGACGCATCGATGAGAAAGAACTGAATAATATCCCCGAGGGTTTTCGCAGAGCGATGGAGGCGAGGGGAGTCAAACTGACCCCCGGTTTGTCGGTAGAGAAGTTTTCGGACAGTGTGCGGAAGCAGTTCGAAAGGAGTCGTGAAGGCAGCGGTCGCCCGACGGAACGGCGTGATCCGGAGGAACGCTCTGCAGGAAACAAAACTGAGTATAAGCCACCAGCGCCGTTTCGGCCACGGGACAAACCACGCCTGACCGTAGACCTGCCTCCCAGGTACAGTGAACTGGATACAGACTTCGATGGACAGGTTGGACTTTACGAATGGATTGCCGCACGGCGTGAGAACCTGCAGCAGTTTGATGACATCGACATCGACCTTGATGGCATACTGACACCAAGAGAACTCAAGCTCTACGACAACCTGTCAGTCGACGGGAGCCCGACGGTCACGTCATACAAACGAAATCGCGTGACCATCATCGGTGGTCCCCTTGCTACGTCCTCCGTCGGTCGCTCGAAAGGAAAGAACGGCAAGTCACGATTGTCAGAAGAAGCCAGAGAAAAACACGCAAACTTTGCCAGCACTCAGGCGTTCCCGTATATCGACGTCAACAAAGACGGAAGAATTACGCTGGAAGAACTTCAACGAGACGACAAAACCAAACGCATTATCCCGATGTTTGAAAAAGCCGGCATTCGTGTGGAGCCAATGTCCCAGCGGGAATTCACGGACCGTTGGATGGAAGCTCAGGAAGTGTTCGCAAGGATGAAGGAAGAGGGCGACAACAAGCCAGAGCGGTAGCGGTCGCCTGAATACGGAATGGCCGTCCGGTGCAATTCTCAGGCCTTGTCCCCCGTTTCGCACTGTCAGTACAGAACACTGATGGTACGCAACATTCACTCGTTGAGGAACGATTCGCCGCTACCGCTGCCGGATCCCGTCTAAGCGTCTTCTTCGGCGTCCCGAATTCCGCTCAGGCGGCCCCGGACTCGTCATTTAACGACGACGGCTTGAGGTTCGGAGCGGCATAGCCAAAGCGTGCGTATGCCGGCTGCAATTCTTCGTAGACGCGCCGCAGCAGCACGGGATCGTCATCGAAACAGTTCTTCTGATAGGCGCGTAACGAGAACAACGTCGGAAGCAATGCCTGTTCCAGCTCGCCAAAGCCGTTTAGTCCCAGCGAGCGATATGCGGTGCTAAGTTCGGCAACCGGGTCGGCCTCCAGATTTTCAAAGCAGATTTCATGAAGTTGTCCGGCAGGAATCAGATGCCGATCCTGTTCGTAGCGTTCCAGGCCGAATCGATACGTGTCAATGATTTCATCTTCCACGTTACAGAAAGCGGGCCGTCCCAACGTATTCTCTTCAATCATGCGGCGACGCAGATGACAGGCCGAACGAACCACGTGATACGGGTCCCGATGGATATAAAGGAACCTGGCATCAGGGAACATCTTTACCAGATGCTTCACATGATAAGTATGAAAAGGCGACTTCAACATGATCCGCTTCCGAGACTGGTACGTCATCTTCTTCAGCAGCAACTTGAGGCACGATTCGTAACGCTGCAGTTCCGCGGGGGCCAGGTTTTCAAAATCCAGGGCTCTCCAGAAGTGCCGAACGTCGTGCGGCCTGGACAGAAACATGTACGGTGACACCTGGCTCATGATCGCCGTCGCGATATCATCCTCCTGCGGTGCGTTCCAGGAGACTTCCATGTTGTCCATTGGCCTGGTGCGCGGGACAAACGGGGCCGTCAGTTTCTTGGCGACTGATTCTGTCAGCAGAAAATGCCAGGGAAACAACGCTTGATACAGTCCCAGATGCCCGAACTGAGGATCGTGGCTGAGCAGATTCTGTAACAGAGTTGTACCACTTCGCCAAAAGCCCAGCACGATAAGTGGCGCGTCAACCAGTTCCGTCTTTTCAACAGCTCGACCAAAAACAAGGGATTCCAGGGCTCCCATGCCGGAATTGTAAAGGGCCATTGGCGGAAGCGCCAGCAGCTTATGCAGACGACTCCAGTGCATTGCAGGGCGAGAACGCACCAGACGGGACAGACCGGAAATGTTCATTCCGTGCCAGAGCATCAGTCCCCCCTGTGATCTGTTGACGGGACGGTTCTGCTGTTTCGATCGAGTCATGCCTGAGTTCTTTCGGGGAACATTGCCGCTGCCGTCCAACCTCTTGCACAAACCTGCAGGTTGGACCGCTGAAACATCCAGCCGCTGCGGACAACTCCCCTCTGGTATCGGCAGTCGACACTGTCCTTCCGGTGGCAACTCTTGCTGAGAATGTATTTCTGCAGGATTCCACGGGGAACAACTCGGGATAGAACCAGCGGGGGATCAGTACCCCGTAATGCACCAGACCGAATGGAAACAGCCTTGCCCGTTTAAACTGGGTGACTACGGCAGTAAAGGCAGGTTACATGAAATCAACTTCGATATTTGTGGCTGTCTTCGCCGCATTTTGCTGGAAAATCCTGTACAGCGAATGTTTGATCGTACGGAATACGTTTCCATGTCATGGGTGTCAACACTGGAAACCACGGTCAACTTCCCGGACCAGATAATCAGGAGCCATGCGATGATCCGATATATTTCTCTCGTCGTCACCGCCGCCAGCATTCTCACTTTATCGGGAGGCCAGGCCGAGGCGCAGATCAGTTTTGGTGTCACCCAGCAGAACGGCGTTGTCATGGGAGGTGGACTGCAGGTCGGCGGGTTCGTGACGCCGGGCAGAACCGGAGTCAGACTTGGTGTATCCACCGGTATAAGTCAGCTGATCGGCATACAGAATTTCATATTTCAGAATCGAAGCAATGGTGCCCCCGCGGGAGGGACGAACATCAGTCGTCGCAACAGACAACCGGGGGCCGATCAGTTTGTAAATGCGGCGGGACGATTTGATCGAGACAGAAATCGGCGACTGGATCGGAAAGAACTGACATCGGTTGGTACGGCTGTTGTTAAGGAACTCAGACAACGGGGGAGGCAACAGCAGCAAGCGTCATCGGCTTTGCCTGCGGGAGCAGGGGCGTCGAAATCTTCAGAGGCCTCTCCGTCAGCTGAAGAAATGGTCAAAAGTTTTGTGACCCGCAGTATGACATTTGATGCTGACGGCGACGATGCACTCGACGCCACAGAAACGAAGCGAATGGCGACGGCCCTTCTTCGTTCGCTCAGTTGACGGCTTGCCGGTTCTGAGTCCATTCGTGATGGTTTGTCAA
>Ga0315316_10004030_pt1 | contig 10701 bp, 14 predicted proteins | sample M160m3416metaG_FD_203702 | JGI IMG/M metagenome (GOLD analysis project Ga0315316, IMG submission 203702) | Ammonia-oxidizing marine archaeal communities from Monterey Bay, California, United States - M1 60m 3416 | ecosystem: Environmental > Aquatic > Marine > Intertidal zone | place: USA... | reverse complement strand
GTGGTGGGACACAATGACGGATGAGGATGTGTATAACAGGTTTGCCACATTTGTAGCCACAAATGATGCAAGCATAGACCCTAACGTATCATCTGTTAATATAATGAGACAAGTGTTTGATATGCCATTATTAGAAGATAGAGCATTTATGTCACAATACCAGCAATCGTATAATTTTAAGGAAGTTACGAATGTTATAAACGAGTTTGAAGAATCTAAAATGACTATGGGATTTAAAAACTTTGATGACTATTACAAAGATATGAGAGATAATGAACCGTGAGTGATGTAGACGAGTTTTCTGAGAGAGGTGTGCCTGTACAATGCCAGTGTTGTATCTGCCAGGCAGACCAGGCAAAGGGAGAGCCACATAACAGGATATCACACTGTATGTTCTGTAGGGAAATGGGTAAGACCATAGTACCTAGACCAAAAACAGACTGATCAGTAGGTACCTGTGTATCGTTCGTGGTATCATCGGAATACTAATCTATTCAATAATTCGGTTTTACCGAATTTTCAGGGGGTACCTAGGCCTCATCTAGGCACGAAATATCAAGTGGAAATACACTTCTATATAAAGGGAATACGGTTTTTCCGTCGTCGAGATTCTCGACGATTCAAGGTACCTAGGCTGCATATGTCCATAAAATCGGGGAGAAAGTGGATATATTCACCAATTTCAAGGTACCTAGGCCTTACCATGGTTTCAAATAGTAGTTTTAATAAACCAAGACATGGTTAAAGCATTCTGTAGACGATGTAACAAGTATGTAGATTCTAGAACTCATTCTCATGGAAATCCAATTGGAAATCCATTAAATCCAGCAGATAGACAACATCAAAGAGCAGGGAGGAGATTTTCAGATGGACGATTCTGAGAAGGTATCAGATTGGACACTAGAGTCCTATAAGAAGTCAAAAAAGACTATTGATAGTATTAATGACAAATGGAGGATGAAATACAATGCATAAGGGTAACAGTAAAGTTTGTCACGTATGTGGTGAGTTGAAAAGTAAATGTGGATGTAACTATAAGGAACAAGGAGACTCTGTTTATCTATCTCCAAAAACCAAGAAGAAGGGTGCAAATTGGTGGAAAGACCATCCATCACATGGTACTAAAATGGGGTACTGATATGGGTCACACTAATTTTACTGGTAAAAACAAAAATGAGAGAAGAGTACATAGAAGTAAATCTCGTGAATTTGGTGGTGTTAAGGATAATATTTTAGATAACCTTGTGGGGGAGGGACAGTTAATGAATGATGCAAATGCACATACAAAAAACAAAATGAGAACTCTCACATGGAAAGACCTATGACCACGGTTGATGGGGTTGTTGGTGCTGGGGTTGGATTAATTGGCGCCTTTTTACTATTAGACTTTACAGCAAAAGCAACAAAGACATTAACACAGGAGACAAACAAATCTGCTAAACGTGTTCAAGGTATGAGACGTCAGCATCAGAAGAATATGCCTTGGCCAGTTCCATGGGGTTATAGATTATAATGGGGTTTCAAGAAGATAGTGACATTTTTGCCCTGACCCGAAAATACAGAAAACAGTCCAGACTTAGATGTTCATGTGCTTGTCACATTGTAAATGACGGTGCTGCTGGATGTGCTTGTGATTTTTGTGGGTGTGTAAACATCACAGAGTGTGGCGGTCAGATGATGTCAAGAGAAGAGATGGAACGAGCCAGATATGGTGAACAATGAAACAGAAAAGTAGAGTAAGTAAGAAAAACAAAAAATGGCAAATCAAGCATATGTATAGTGCATAATTTTAGGTTCTAATTTCAAATAGTAGTTTCTTATACCTAAATCATGGATGCTAAGAAAAGAAAGGCTGAGATTAATAGAAAGAGGTACAATGACCCATCTACTGGATATCGTGAATATCAATTAAAGGTAAACAAGGAATATTATAGAAAAAATAGAAAAACCCTCATTGAGGCACAAAAGAAGTGGAATGCTGATCATAAGGATGAGCGTAGGGAGTATATGCGTAAATATATGCGTAGACGAAATGGTAAGAATTGATCTTTATATACTAAATTAACAGATAACCTGTATGTGTAATCCAATACCTTGGTTAAAGAAAGCAATGGGCTACGTCGATAAAGTAGACGACGAGGATGACGAATTTGTGTAACATTGAATTGGGCTTAGCTATAATTGGAATGTCTGTTTCTGCAGCCGTTATGGGTACTGGTTTGATATACTTCTTCACACAGAGAAAGAAATCTAATGATTTGTTGGAACATGAAGTCGTAGAGCTTGAAGATAAATAGTTTTAGTTTATTATACTAGTTTGAGATAGACCTAATATGAAAGCTAGGGCACGCCTACAGGCTATGAAAGCTGTTGCTATACTATTACGACAGAACAAAGCGGTTTCTGAGATCTCTCAAGAATTAAACATACAACCAAGAACAATATACAGGTGGGTTAATAATCTTGATAAGGCTGGAGTCAAACTCCCACGCGAAAGGTTCGAGGATGACCCAGATTTACCAGACTTCTTAAAACGTGATAATTTCATAAAACTTGAATGTATTCAAAAGTTGAAACGTGAATGTAGAACAGATAGACTTCCATTTGATAATTACCTCAACCCTGTTCTCAAAGTATGTCAATATGTGAAGAAACACCCAGACGAGCTACTTACATCGTTTCAAGATGCAGAAGATATTTTCTTAGACTTTGAAACAGCATGGGATAGGACACACCCAAATCAGATGGTTGAAAGACACCGAAAAGCCATGAGAAAGTTTCTATCAGTTAACGGTGTAACCATCAAACAAAAGGCTAGGGTATTACATGGAAGTACAGAGTCTCGCGGTGATTATTCAGATTTGCATTTATCAGATAGTGAGTTTGAAGATGGGCTTGATATTGTTGAGAGACTTGGTGGTTTTGAATACAAAGCCATCTATGCCATCAACCATGAAATATTCCCAAGACCTGAGACGTTGTCAAAGTGGGTACCAAAGGTTGAGACAAAATATGCAGAGGTCAATGGAAAGTCAATAGAATATGGTGCGTGTGAAGTGTATGAAGCCAAACAAGAGAAACGGTATAAGAAGATGATATTAGACCCACGAACTATAAAATGGGCTCGAGAATTGCCTCAAAATAAACCGATAACAGACTTACCATTTTCCAAGTTCCAAAAAGAATATTGTGACATATTACGCAAGTTCTACAAAGAGGTAGGCAAGATAGATGACCAAAAGTATGAGCGTGGTACGGATGGATATTACTGGTCTCATAGACCTATCTACTCGATGCGTCATTCAGCCGCTGTGAAGTGGTTACGAAGAACAGCCTTTAATGCATCATTAGTGGCTAATATGGGCTGGGAAGATTCTAAGACTTTGACTCAATATTATGCTAGTACAACTGTGGAACAGATAATGGAGGCAGGGCAGTGTTGGTTCTGTCGGCCCCCTAATGAACTAAAAGGTGACTCTATATTCTGTTCAGCCACCCATGCCTTAGCATATCTTAACGGGGAACGAATGCATTGAGTGAACCACCAGTAAGATCAAAAATATACACAAACAGACTTAGATTAACCAGAAGAAAAGTATTATACTTCAACAAGACTCGTACACTGAAATGTATCAATTGTAATGTTGATTTGAAAGATATGTATGTAGTCAGTGCGCCATCACGAAAGAATAGATGTTTTGATTGTGCTATGTCACATCATATAATATCAGAGTCAGATTTCCCTGATGGAAAAATACCAGATTGGATAGGAGATCCCAACATATGAGATGCAAACAGAAATTAGATAATGGAGAAATGTGTGGACGCACTAGGCGTAATGGAATGTCTAAGGTAATATGTTGGAGAGAATATGGAATGTGTGGAGAATGTTGTAGAAGACTACATCCTGAAGTTTACAATAAATCGGCTAGATATATCAAAGCCGAGGGGGTGGATTGAATGCATTGGAAATTAACATTAGGTATAGGGTTTATGGTATCTGGAGCCGTATTCGTGTTATTCGTTTTAGGATGGATACCTGGATTGAATATCAATATGTTACAGTAGATTTTTTTATATAAGAAATCAACCTACTGTAAAACGGTGGAATCGTCCTATATTCAAAATTCGTTAGACCAGAGCCAAACCAGCAATGACGGTCGATCATCTCATTTAAATTATATTTGTTATCGTTGCAATCTTACTTTCTCAAAGGCTCATAGTGTAATACACAATGATATAACAAAACATAACGTGCAGAGACGATGAATCAACAGTTCTGTACTACCTGTTGGAGAACAAAGGCAACAGAGACATACAATGATAAACCAGTATGTCATCGTTGTCTACAAAGATACATACTTCTCAATTAGTTTAATATACTAGCATAGTTGTATACAAGCATGGATGATGATTTTATCGCACCACCTTCGTATACAAAAGTAGGAAGTCAGGTTGTAGACAAGAGTTTGTTATTAGACACAGATAAATTCCAACCTTTACCCTACGACTTAACTAAACCACGAACAAAAATGATGCGTGTATACAAGCACACCAAGGATAAATTTACAACTCAAAAGGCCCTTTATGAAAAAGATACTAAAGCATTAACAGATGCAGAGTTCTTTGATATTATACTAGAGAGATATATGCAATGATTATTAATGATACAGTTCTTAGTAGTATGGGATTGGAGGAGATTCAACGTATCTTCGAGTCGTTTCATAACCTACAGTCGTCACAACTTCTACTCCTCCAGACCCTCTCTGACAAGTTATCATACAGGAGTCCACCTTGGGTGTAGCAGGCATATGTCATGCGTGTCAGAATGACGTGCTTGAAAAGATGAATAATTATAGAATATCATGTCGTTCGTGTAATGCAACTTGGTCAAACATGAAGGGTGGTGGGTGTGAAGACTGTGTCATAGGTAAGTTACAACAAAACTACCCAAACAACATCTTCTGCCCTACCTGTAATACAAAATGGAATAACGGTTCCCTTGCACAGTTCGGTAAGAGTCAGCGTGGATACTATGCATCAAAGTATAAGAAAGGTCGTTCGTATTGAGATGTTCTCAGTGTTGGTCTAAGTCACACAAGCATTCAAGTAAATCTTGGGAACGAGAGGAACCTATATGCCCAGATTGTTATGTACTGTTTGAGGAGTTTTGGTTTTGTATCAAGTCTATCTCTTGGTTTAAGCATCATTACACCTAACAGCCTGTGCTTGTATACGTGCAAAGGGTATCGCTTGGACTGTGCTAGAGGTACTAACGGGGCCTCAGATCCCCACCATTTTTTTTGTTTGTGCTTGTTATGTCATACTCGTTCCTAGGAGAACGTCCGAAAGGCTTCGTGCCTAAAATGATCAAAGTGTGTATTAGTATACAGCCTATATTTTGACTTAACATTTTGCCCCAGTGATTAAGTAATATTTAATCAAAACAACTTTCTGATTCTTACGATCGATTCCCAATGATTAACGTTAATGATTAACATTGAACTAACTAAAGTCTAATAGTCTTACGATCGATTTCATCTCAATGATTAACATTAATGATTAACATTGATGATTAACATTCAATAGTAATAATATAGTACTACTTACTTTGTATATGTATAATTACTAAAGGGGTCTCTTAATTTATTCTTAATATACATGGTAGATGGATACATGGTGTGACATTAATAGAAATATTAGCACAGCCTTGGAACCAGTATCGCCAAGGAATAATTTTTTGCTTTCAGCGTGGAGACTTAGATGCATCTGTACTCATGATTGAAGCAATGGCTAAGGTACTGCCTCCACCCAACAGACCGATATTACCAGAACTCCCGGTAGTTGCAAATCTTACAGATGACTTACTCAACAGAAAGATGAAATACGATTGGTGTAGAGAGGCTGTGAAATCTGTAGAAGATGCAATCTCTAGATGGGTACATGATAACTTTGACAGGATTGGTATGGCATGAGCGAAACCGCTGAATTTAATGACATCGATAAAATGCACATTAAACAGAAACTTGCCCCACAAGAATATATTGAGCCAGAAATTGTCTCTGAAGTAAAAAACGAGAAAGAGGCTGAAAAATATACATACGAGGGAATTGATTTTGATGTTCATTCTGGAGCTGGTATGTCTGATAACGAGCATAAGGGAACCTATCAAGATCGAATTACAATTTTCAACTGGACAGACCCAAGTGGTAAAACAAAGAAACTACCAGTTCCTCAAAGATGGCACCCAAGTGGTGTCATAAAACGTATAGTCGGTCATAACAAGCGAGCTAATTTTACTGGAATAACTATGATTGGAGCATCAGGAAGCGGTAAAACTACCCTCACCAATAAAATAATTCATCATATCCACGCTATGGGCGAACAGTATATCGTCAAAAGATTTAACGGTCGTGATATGCTCGACCTAGATCAGCACATTAAAGACATGGAAGTGGGTAAACCCCACCTCCTAGTGTTCGATGACGCTTCGTATACAATGGAGGATGCCAAAAATTCAGAAGTTGCAAAGCTGGCAAATGCTCTCACCACCATTAGACATCAGGTAAAGAGCCGTGTTATAATGATCATTAATTTTCATTATTCGCGTGCAACCAAAAAATTCTTTAGAAATCAACATTTTACTTTTCTAACATCCGTATCTGTTGAAGAGATGTCAAATCTCAATGAAATGTATAAAGACAAAATGAGTGTAATTCGAGTTTTTGCTAAGCAGTATAACCGCATGATGTTACGCGGATTTTTCGATTGTGCGACTTCAAGCTTCAATCGGCAGATTTTACGATATAAGACAAATGACCCATTTCGGCTTTGTCTAGTAGCTGAAATTGCAGATCTCCATTTTATGGTATATGACCGAGATGAGTGTAACCATTGTTTGCCTAAAGGAGGGGATAAAAGGAAAAGAAAGCTTCCAAAGACTATAGATGAGACAGCAGTTCATATGTTACACTCGTTTAACCCATCTGCCGCAAGAACGACACTTGCTCATTTTGCATCAATGATGACTGGAAAAGTGCTTATGAAACCCTACCAAAAAGAAGTGTGGAATTTTCTAACTGCCCTATCTAGGGAAGCTGGAGGAAATTATCCTTGGGAAGAATTAGTGCAAAAACTAGATGATGCTCGTACTGGACAGAAAAAACTACCAAAAAGGAATCGTGATACAGTGATCAAGCGAAATTTATCAATTTCCGCAATTGCGAGGGTAATTGCCAAAGAGGAGGCTGAAGAAGCCAAAAAGGGCCCCATTGATGAAGAAAAAGAATACAGGTACAAGAAGGACTTAGCGAATGCCCCATTTAATAAAAATGGCAGAATCAAGAAAAATTACAATAAGGACATATACTTGACTGAATTGGAAGCACAGAAGGCAGATTTGGAAAAAGAAAAAGAAGAGGCGAAAAAAGTCGAATCTGAGGAAAAAGGCAATAAAGATCCACAATACCCAGAGTATGACTCTTACTTTACACCAAGTGAGTCACATGGAGAAATAGGCACACATAATCAGGATTAATTTAGTTTCTTGTAATTTCAAATAGTAGTTTAATTAATCCAAATCATGTATGTGTTGTTCTTTCTGCTTTTAGCAGCGTTTGGGTATGGGGCGCTATATTACAGGAAATCACCTATAATACTACTATTAGGAATAATATCAGTTATTGTGTTAATGCTAACCCCAATGAATGATGAAATCGTGTGGTCGACCACAGAGACTGAAACGGTCACTGGGGCACAGTTTGGTGAGACTACAAACCTGACTGTAGCTGCAACTGATAATCACGTACTTTTCAAGTTAACGGAAGGGTGGGAATACACAACTTGGGTGTGGATACATATTGCTTTACTGATAGTTCATTCTGTGATGTTCTTTGCTTTCTTTTTCAGGACGGAGGCATAGTAGATGATTATTAATTTATGGCTACTATTCATCTGTCTCAATGTTGCGTTCGGGTTAGTTCACGTACCTGGAAGTCCATTAAGTGTTTACCAATATGTCCCTGGAAACAATTGCTTCTACCCACCTGGATTCGAAGCAGACCCTGTAGCACAAAGTCCTATTGGTGCAAATGATTCTATAGATAGTATGGAAGACTTAGAGCAAGAAATGGCATTCCCAACCAATTCAACTAATGTTGGTGGTACTGGGGTTTACGAGGGTGATGAATCACCATTTGGATTTTTGGACTCACTAAGTCGTTCATTAAAATCAGTTGAGACAATGCTTGGAATAATGACTGGTGGCTATGTTTATGCCACACTTGATCATATCATGATAGCATGTGAACAGGACAAAGATCCAAACAGTTCAACATATGGCACACTCATCCCAATGGACGATGGAACTGGTGGAAATGTAATGTGGGACTATATCAAAACTGGGTTCCATTTGATCATAGGATTTTTGATAATCATAACGATCTTTTACTGGGTCACTGGTAGAGGTCATATTTTATCAAGTTGAGTATAGATGTAAAAATCAACTAGTATATAACAATCCTAACAAGTATAACACTTCATGCACGATTTTTTTTATATATATGAGTCGGATGGAGGTTGGATATGATTGACCTATCGTATATCATGGGTTTCATCGGCGTAGCCGTTGGATTGATAATTGGAATCCTCATCTACTCAGAAGTAGAAGAAGCAATTTCATGTCCTTCCTCAACATCTAACGCAGATGGTAACACTGCATGTACCCGCGCAAAGCAAATTGCATGGACTGTAATTAGCATACTTCCTATCAGTATGTTCTTCGCATTGTTCGCAATATTTGGCGGATTCAGCAGAGCAGCATAGACGCTGTCGTGATTGACAAATGCCTACGTCCTGGGGTCAAACGGGATACTCGCGGGCGCCGAGTATAATCGCGTGCCTTTCTTTTTACTTCATTTAGGAAAAAACACCTTTAATTTCATATATTTTTAATTTCTTGTAATTTCAAATACTAGTTTGTTTTGGGATAAAGTATGGCAGTTAATACTGTACTTAGGGCAATCATTGCTGTGTTTGCCGTAGGCATTGCAATGGTGGGGTTCATGCCCGCAGTGTGGGAGTTATATTATAATCAAGATTTATGGCAAACAGCCCCGGCGGAGGCGTTGGCTGTTCGAGATAATGTATATGCAACATTCCTATCACTGCCACTTTTCATGATAGGTTCGATTTTGTTGTGGAGTTACATTAGTACATCTCGGAAAGACTATGGGTATTGACCATGGACAACCGTATCTATGGAAGCGCATTTTTTGCCTTACTCCTAGTAACAAGCACTATCTCTTTAGTCGCGCCACCTATGGAAGCAACCGCTCAATCCATAGCGAATAGTACAAGTCCATACGTTTTACAAGGTTCTGAATTTACAAACTCCACTGGAACATTTTGGAAGGATAGTAGGTATTGGACATTTTATCCTAGTAACTCAACATATGCAGAAAAACCATTCCCATATGTAGGCAGTGAACAGCCTTTGGCCCCTTTGAAATGGGATTCTACAACAGATTCATACATACATAATGATACACCATATACACCACAGGTTAACATACAAGAAACAGTCATACTAAACACTACACCTAACACACCACCACCAGTACAGACCACACCATATGTAGCACCTAACTATCAACCTCAACAGGTAGGAGAACCAGCACGGTGGCCAGTTAACATAGACACCGAGAATTATTCAATTAGAGAGCAAGTTCAGTCAGATGGTTCTATTGATGGGTTTCAAACAATATTTGGAACACCACATATCATAATTGATGGTGTGGCACAACCGTACCATGTAGAAGAAACAAATGATAAAGTCATATTTCGTTCAAATAGCATAGGTGGATTAATCTTTGACAAGAACCAATGTGCATACTCAATTTATGACAACGGTTGGACTTCTGATCCAAAGATACCATCAGTCTCAATTACTGCAAGACAGGCTGACGTAAACACAGACAACTGGTTACCACTTGATGTTAATTCATTGTCATGTGATGTTTCAGTTGAACAATTAGAAGGAAAAGTAATCATCACATCATCAAAGAATGTAATGGGTAATGTTCAGACCGTGAATGGAACATCAACACAAGTGATTCGTGGTGTAGAACATGAGTTAATTGCAGATGTGTCAAACGGCATCAAAGAGACATTTAGAGTTACAACAGACCAACCAAACAAGAAACTTGGTGTAATACAAACAGTTCACGTTCAAGACATAATGAATATTGGTGGTGTTGATTATAACATTGCAGAACTTAATGGAACTTTCATGGATAGAGTTGCAATTGAACAAGCAGAAGCACAAATCTTTGAGATTACTGAAAATCTAAATTACGACTTTGACGTAGGCTTTGATCGTTTATGGGGAATCACATTTGAGGACGGTGGAGTATTCAATGACAATAAAATCATGTTAGACTATTCTAATAATCAAGAAGTTGCAGAAACATACTTGGAGATTGATCCAACTTGGACTACAAGTGGTACAAGTCCAACTACAAACATTAAACACATGGTTGATACATTAAACGCAAGTAATGTAGGAGCTGAGTGTCTGACAGGAGTGGATAGTTCTGGTAGTATAAGTTATGCTGGAGAAATAAAGATAGGTGGTCAAGATTGTAACTTAATGCAATATACTTTTGACACATCTAGTATATCATTACCAGATAATGCAATAAC
>Ga0315316_10004025_pt1 | contig 10705 bp, 10 predicted proteins | sample M160m3416metaG_FD_203702 | JGI IMG/M metagenome (GOLD analysis project Ga0315316, IMG submission 203702) | Ammonia-oxidizing marine archaeal communities from Monterey Bay, California, United States - M1 60m 3416 | ecosystem: Environmental > Aquatic > Marine > Intertidal zone | place: USA... | reverse complement strand
TTGCACGTGATCCACTATTTTTCACATATTCGATTTTAGTAATTATTGCTGGAGTTGTTATTATTGGATTTAGTGCAGTTTTTAGTGCAAGAAAACCAAAAGGATTCTAATTTAATTCTGCAACTGGGTATGAACCAATTATTTTAAGAAATATTGTATTCTTTTCAATATTATCTAATACTGATTTTATTTTAGAATTTGAAGAATGACCTAGAAAATCTACAAAGAAATTGTATTCCCAATTTGTGTTCTTATTTGGTCTGGATTCAATTTTTGTTAAATTGATATTATTATCATTAAACTCTTTCAATATTTGATATAATGCACCTGGTTCATGTTTAACTGAAAAAATAATTGAAGTTTTGTCATTTGTTTCTTCTTTTGAATTAGTTTTTGAGAATATTAAAAATCGTGTATAATTATTTGTATTATTTTCAATTCCTTCTTTTATAATAGGTATGTTGTACAAATTTCCTGCATCATTACTTGCAATTGCTGCTGAATGTACATCATTAATCTCTTTGATTATTTTTACACTACCTGCTGTATCATATGTTGGTACAGTTTTTAATTTTCTAGTCTTAATGAAATTACTACATTGTCCTAATGCTTGTGGATGTGAATACACAGTTTCAATGTCATCTAAATTCCCAATACTAATAAGACAATGTTCAACTTTGAAATATTTTTCACCCATTGCATGCAATTTTGTATGTGTAATTGCATCGATACTTTGTCCTACAGTGCCTTCAATAGAATTCTCAACTGGTAAAACCGAGTAGTCACTCTCTCCATTCTCGGTTAGTTTTAATGCATCTTCAAAGGAATTACATGGTACAGTTTCAATTTCTTCATTAAAGAATTTCTTTGCTGCACTTTCACTATATGCTCCGTGTTCGCCTTGATATGATACTTTCTTCATCTTAATTTTGATCTAAAAATTCACTTTTTCCAAAGTTTAATGATAATTTTCTATCATCAATCCATCCACAGTCTTTACATTTCACTGCATCACGCATCTTAACAACTGTTCCAAAGCATTTTCTACATTTTGTAAATAATACTCCGTGTTCTGGGGAATCAATGCTTGCATGTATTGTTCCATTTATGTGACTAATTATTTCTGCTTTGACAACATCTTTTGCTAACGCAATATTTTTTTTCCTAATATGTCTTGTAACACAAATACATTCTAAATCTGAATTCACTTTTTCCCCATTAACGAATTTTATCATTATAGCAATCATTGATGGTAAGTTTGCTTCCACTACTCCTATGATTACATCTCCTACATTTGGAACTGTAATCTGTTTTTGTCGATTTATTGATGCTAATCTTTCAGAAGAATCTAGATTAATTTTTCCAATTGTTGTTGCTCTAATAGTATCGTCATCTTCAAACGTATTATCTCCTGGAAGATATTCCTCTATTGATGCAATTTTTTCACCAGGGATTTTTTGCTTTTCATCCATGTGTAATTGAATAAAATTTTACTTTTAATTGTTTTTAGAGTTTCATATACTTGATAAATGCCTTACATTATCTCCGTATATGAGTGAGCAAATATCAAGTAAATTGGTCACCTATGCCGCTTTTTTGGTTACTCTTGGTATAGCAGGAATTAGTATAATCTCTGTAATTTTCCCTGCGTTGATAATATCTAGCACATATGAATTTCCAAACGAACTAGAACCCTTTGAAACAAGTCCTTGGACATTACCCATTGTAATCTCTATTACTTCTTTATTGTCCTTCGGTTTTCTTTATAAAAATAAAAAACTTCCATCTATAATTTATTCTGGAATTAAATTCATCTTAAACTTTGAAATATCTAAAAAAGTTGCAATTATTTCTGGAATTATTATTTTAGGATTATACATTGGATTTTCTTCTGAGGAATTATTCATAGAGGAAGTTACTCAACATCCTGATTATCTTATTCTAAAAGAAGCTCTTAACATTTGGCCTGCAACTGATCATTTTAGTATATACGTTAATGAACAAAATACACGATATGTTCGAATGATTCTACTAGATTTTTCGCAGGAATTTTTTCAAAATATTAAATTTTTACCATTTGTTGCTAGTATTCTGGTTGTAATATTTACTGCACTAATTACAATTCAAATTTCTAAAAAAAGATTTGCTGGAATTATTTCTATGTTAATTTTACTTCAAAGTATCACATTCACTGATTTTGACACAATAGCGGTTTATGAAAATTTCTGGGTCTTGTTTTTCTTAATATCATTATACACAATTCAGAAAAAATCTTGGTTTTCTTCTCCCATATCTTTTATACTTTCAATCTTCACAAAAGCATTTGTTGTAACATATTTTTGGATTAATATTTTTTTTATTTATCGTGCAGAAATTTCTAAAAAAACTAAATATGTCATATTAGGTAGCTATGCGGCAATACTTGGTATAACTTATTTCATATTTCAAAATCAGAGTAGTATAATTTATGATGAAGTTGTAAGGATTAATTTTAATTCATTTTTAGATGGATTTACTGGTTGGGGAAACTCAATGCAATTGGATCCTCTTTTAATGTTGTGTATGATACCCTTGATCATTGGATTATTCATTAAATCATTGAAAGGTGTAAAACAATCTGATTCTATTTTAATTATGATAGCAGGAACACTTCTTGCAGCACCCTTAATCTCTCTTGTAACTGATTTTTACTTTATTCTTCCGTATAGATTTATTCCATTTGCTGTAGCAATCGCGATTGGAATTGGTGTATTTCTGAGTAAAGAAAATTAATCACTTCTAATAATAGTCCAAAAACTAGTAACAGAATCTCCTGGTTTTACTGTGTATGAATGGTTTAATCCTCTAAAAATTTCAAAACGTTCACCAATGTCACTAGTTATTCCTAAACTTGTAACATATGCTCTATGATACCAATTACATTGTTCTGAGTATCCTGGAATTTGATATGTTTCTGTAATACAATTTTGATAATCATAGTCTACTGAAATTTGTCTCATCTCAATATTTTTTCCATTAAGAATACCTTCCTTTTGGATTGTTTGTGCATCTAAAAATTGATCTGTTATCGGGTGTGGAAGATATTTACTAGCATCTGTTTTCACTACACTAATCAATTCTCCATTTGAATTACGTAAAATGTTAATTGAAGATGCAACGTATTTTGAATTCTCAATACTTTTCAATCTATCTTCTGCTGGATTAACATACAGTGATTGTGCAAAAGCATTAACTGAAAAAACTGAAAAAAGTGTTACACATATGAGAATCACAATTAATTTTTTCATACCTTGTAATCCATATATTATTTCTAAATAATTATATTTATTCATAAAACTAGACACCCAATTCATTAAGTAGTCTCATTCTTCAAATTTTATCTTGAAACAGAGAATCAGTAAGTTTTCTTCCTATCTAGTATTTTTATCTACATTATCATTTGTTTTAATTAGCCTATTCGCTATAATATTTCCTGGATTTTTCCTATCAACCTATTTTCCATATGATACTGATCTAGAACCATTTGAGACAAGTATTTGGCTAATTCCCATTTTATCATTTAGTATCTTATTTCTTATTTTGGGTTTTACGTACTACAAAAAAAAATTACCAGATAAAATTTATGATTGTATTAAATTTTTACTTAATTTTGAAATTTCGAAACGTGTTACACTAATACTAATTATAACAATTTTAGTTTTTTATATTGGTTTTTCTGTAAATGAACTTTCAATAAATGAAGATGGACAATGGGAAGATTATCAAATATTAAAGAGGGCTTTGGAAATATGGCCATCAACAGAATCTGATGATATTTACATACAGGAACAAAATTCTCGATATGTAAGAATGACTCTTTTGGTGTCATCAATAGAAGTATTCCAAAATATCAAAATTTTACCATTTGTTGCAAGTATATTTCTTCTAGTGACGACCTTTCTTGTAACCTATCAAATATCGCATAAACGTTTTTCAGGAATAATTGCTATGTTGGTTCTATTACAGAGTCATACATTTTTACATTTTGATACTATTGCAGTTTATGAAAATTTCTGGATTTTATTTTTTCTTTTAGGATTATATCTAATTAATAAAAAATGGCCGCTTTCATCAGGTTTGTATATGCTTGCAATATTTTCAAAAGCATTTATTTTTGTCTTTTTCATTCCAACAATTTTCTATATTTATCGTTCAGAAATTAGTTTCCGGAAAAAAGTTTGGACAATTTGTTCTTATGTTGCAGCAGCACTTTTAATTTTTGTCATATTTTCTTTTGGAGATACTATCTATGATGATATAATTTTAGTTAATGATTCAGAATTTTTCCTGGCGTTGAATACTTTAGGTTACACCTTACGATATGATGTTTTGATCATTTTGAGTTTATTACCACTCACAATTGGTTTATTTTTTGTATCGAGAAGAGGTATTTTACAGGCAGATTCGATTCTTGTTTTGATTTTGACATCTTTGTTGGCAGGCCCAATTATCTCGATGTTAACCGATTTCTATTTTGTTTTACCATATAGATTTCTTCCATTGATAGTGTTTGTAGCTATAGGTATAGGAGTAATTTTTTCAAAGAAGGATTAATTTTTCGGCCAAAGTATATTCCAATTAATATTCACTGTATCGTTTACTTCAACAATATACGAATGTGTTAATCCTTTAAAACCAAATTTGGTAAAATATTCGTCATCTATTGTTCCTGTTATGCCTAATCCTGATGAAAATCCATAATAATAACATGGCAGAAATGTACGCTCGAAAGAACAATGTTCTTCTTGTGTATTTTCAAGAACTTCAATTTTTTTCATTTCATATTTTTGATTTTCTATAGAGACTTTTTCTATTGTTTCATAATTATCTAAAAATAATTGTAGAATATTTGAATCCAAGTATCTATTTGCATGAACATGTGGTATGCCCACAAGTTCATCATTAGAATTTCGAATTATCAGATAAGCAGAGGCTCGTGGATCTGACAATTTTTCTATTGTTTTTAATCCGTCATTTGATACCTCTGGACCAGTTATTACATCATCAATTTGAGAATTTGCAGTTGTGACTGGAATTACACATATCATAAATAATGTTAGAATGAATACATGAAATTTTTTCATATCCTATAACCAGTGTGGTATCTCTAAATAATTATCTAATTTCTCATTTTTTAACATTTTTAATAATGCATTTGCTTGTGGTGTTGATAACATTGGTTTATCAAATTCATTGTCTGTTGAAATTCTTGGACATGCAACTTGAATAAATGCATCAATTCCTGTAAAATTTTTCAGCCTATCACTAGTAATGTCTGTCAATGCTAACAATTGAACTTCTTTACCTCTTTCTTCTAGTTCTTTTTTAAATTTCAAAGCTGTTACTTTTGCAAATTGACCTTCTTTAAGACCTACAATTACTCCAAAAACCTTTGCTTCCATTGCTTTGTAAATCTTAAGTGTAGCCTTTTTTTCTAATTTTTCTGCAAAATTAGTAACGTCTCTCACTTCGTTGAAATAAGGATCCAAAATGTAGGTTTTTACTTTTGTTGATATTGCAACTCCTGCTGCATGGAAGTTACTTTGTCCCAAAAATAGATTGGCATTAACCTCTTCTTTAATTTCCATTGCAGGATAAAATTCACATCCAAAAACTTGACCATCGTTTAATTGACCTTTTCCCTTGCCAATTTTTACAAAAACTCCTCCATCTTCAAGTTGTTTTCTAACTGGTTCAACTTGGTGAAGATGTTGACTATCTGTAATCAATGAAATTGTTTTTCCTTTCAAAATTTCTATTGCTTTTGGTAATACTGTATCAAAAGATACATCATCAAATGCATCAATCATGATTACATTATCTTGTTCGCCTGGAAATGTTTCAAGTTTGTTTGTGTGACCAATATTGAATAATATTTCTGCACCTAAGACTTTGGCACCATTTGAATTAAGATCACATGTGCCCCAAGTTGTATCTGCTAAAACAAATGCAGGAATATCAAATTTTTTTGTAATATTTACTGCTGTTTCTTGAACTTGTGGTAGCATACCATCTGGTGCATTTAACGCAATAGTAACAGGCTTCTTTTGAGAAATTATCTCAAAAATTCGCTTTTCATCAATTACTATCATTTATTCTAAAAGTGTCATTTTGAATTTAAACCAAACTCTCTGGCAAATCACTAAAATTCCTATATTTTGTAGATAATACATGTCTAAACAGATACTTCACATTGGCATTGATGATACTGATTCTCCAAAGGGGATGTGCACAACATTTCTAGCTTACAAAATTATTAATCGATTAAAAAAAGAAAATGTAGATTTTCTAGATTTTCCAAATTTAGTAAGATTCAATCCTAATATTCCATGGAAAACAAGAGGAAATGGAGCTGTAGGAATCAAAATTTCTACTTCTAATCCTAAAAAAATTAAAAATTTAGTTAAAAAATTTGTTAAACAATATTCTGATGTAAAAAATGGAGCAAATCCTGGTCTTGTTTTCTGTCAAGATGAAAACATTCCTAGTGAATTTTTAAAACTAAGTTCAGATGCAATGTGGAAATTAATTCATAGAAATGAAGCCAAAAAAATTCTATCCAAACATAATTTTGACTTTTTTTATCTTGGAAATGGACAAGGATTAGTAGGTGCTACTGGTGTCATAGGTTATAATTTTCAAGATGAAACATACGAATTACTTTCTTATCGAAAATCTTCTCAATTTGGAAAAAAACGATTCATTGACAAATCTAAGGTAAAAGAAATGCAAGAAAAAACATATCCAAATACATTCAATAGTTTTGATTCAAAGAAAAATAAAGTTTTGTTAATGCCCCATGGTCCTGATCCTGTTTTTTATGGAGTACGTGGAGAAAATTCAAAAACGTTAATTTCTGCATCAAAAATGATTAAACCAAAAGAAAAACTTGCTGGATATCTTATTTTTAAATCAAATCAAGGTACTGGTGATCATTTAAAAAATAAAATTGATGTAAATAATTTTTCACCATACACATCTGGAACATTACAAGGAATTGTAAATACAATTCCAATTGTAACTAAAGGCGGACATGTATTTTTCTCAATGATTGTAAATAATGTGAAAATTCATTGTGCAGTCTATAAACCAACCAGAATAACTGATGTTGCTAAAGAATTGATTATTGGCGATGTGATTAAAGTTGGAGGTGGTATTAGAAAAGCAACAAAAACACATCCAAGAATTTTAAATCTTGAATTTATCCAAATTCTAAAACTTGAGAAAAAATCTAAATTGATAAATCCATTTTGTAAAAATTGCCAAAAAAATATGAAATCAAAGGGTAAAAACCAAGGCTTCCAATGTGTAAAATGTAAAAAAACATCTCTTCATAAAAATCGTCAATCTATCACACGTTCATTAAAAAAACAAATCTACATGCCAGATGTTTCTGCTCATCGTCATCTCACAAAACCTGTTCAACGTATGAAACAAAAACCAAAATCTGAAAAATTTAAACCAAACTCTTCATGGATCACTAATTTTTAAAATCATAATAGCGGGGAGTAGATTTGAACTACTGATTTTCGGGTTATGAGCCCGACGGGATGACCTGACTTCCCCACCCCGCTGAAGAAAAATTCCTTATGAGGTATATACGCGTTTCAAATTCGGAAATGAATAAAAGGATTCTAAATGATTTTTTAATATGCTTAGAAAATTCCAAATTGTTGGTATTGCAGGTGCTCTAATATTTTCTGCTGTAATTTTGACTGATACAATACCATCAAATCCGCCACCACTTCCTGAACCAATTGTTCAAAATGTTTCAACAGATTCTGTAGAAATTATAGCGACAAATTTTGATAAACCATGGTCAATTACTTTTGCTGATGAAAGAATATTTGTTTCAGAAAAATCTGGAAAAATTAAAATAATTACTTCATCAGGTTTACTTGAAACTCCATTAATTACATTACGTACTCCTGAAATATTTGGTGGTGGATTACTTGGAATAACAACTCATCCTGATTTTTCAAATAATCATTTTCTTTATGCATATTATACATATGAAGAGAATGAAAAATTATGGAATAAGATAATTCGAATTACTGAAAAAGAAAACAAAGCTACTGAAATCATAACTATTTTTGATAAAATTCCTGGTTCTGCATTTAGCAATGGTGGAGTAATCAAATTTGGTCCAGATGGAAAATTATATGTTGGAACAGGTTCAGTATCTGATTCTTCAGATGAATCACAAAATCTTAATTCACTTAGTGGAAAAATTCTTCGATTAAATGATGATGGTACATTGCCATCTGATAATCCATTTGATAAATCATATGTGTTTACATTTGGACATCGAAATCCAACAGGTTTTGCATGGAATAATGAAGCACAAATGTATGCTACTGAATCAGGTCCAACAAAAAATGATGAAATTAACTTGATAAATGCAGGTTCCAATTATGGTTGGCCTGAAGTTCAGTGTTATTCAAACAGTGAAATTTTTGTTAATCCTTTGAAATGTTTTGATCCTGGTCTAGAACCTGGTGGAATTATTTTCTATTCTGGAGAAAAGCTTGACATTGATAACAAAATGATTCTTGCCTCACAAAAAGCAACTAATTTGTTCAAAGTTGAAATAAATGATAACGATGTAAATCTTGAACGAATTTTGAGTGGTGTAGGTAGAATTAGAGATGTAGCACAGGGTCCTGATGGTTATGTATACATCATAACTACAAATACAGATGGAAAAGCATTTCCAGCACCAGATGATGATAAATTATTGAGGATATTGAAATAAAATGACTGATTCGTCCATTCCAAAATTCTTTGAAAAAACTCATGAGGAAAAACTGGATATTATTTGCAATTTTTCAGATTTGAATGACGATGAACTTAATCATCTCAAAAATGCAACTGGTGGGATAGATTTTGAACATGCAAACAAAATGATTGAAAATGCAATCGGTACATTTTCTCTACCTTTGGGAATTGCAACAAATTTCAAAATAAATAATACTGATTATCTTGTTCCTATGGTAATTGAAGAGCCTTCTGTTATTGCAGCTGCATCAAAGGCTGCAAAAATTGCTAAACTTCGTGGCGGTTTTACTGCAAAAGTTGATGGAAATATCAGTATTGGACAGATTCAAGTTTTAGATGTAAATATTCAAGAATCAATTTCTGCTATAAATTCTAATTCAAATCAAATTATTGAATTGGCAAATTCTGCAAGTAAAACTTTACCAAAATTAGGTAAAGGTGCAAAAGAAGTACAATGTAAAGAAATCAAAACTTCCTCATCATCAATGTTAATTGTAGAATTAATGATTGATGTAGGTGATGCTATGGGTGCAAATGTAACTAATACTATGTGTGAAATTGTTGCACCATTAATTGAAAAATTAACAAATGGAAAAACACTATTAAGAATTCTTTCTAATTATTCTACAAAACGAATGGTTTCAGTTTCTGCAATTTTTGATAAAGATGCAGTTGGTGGTGAACAAGTTGTAAATGATATGATATCTGCATTTGATTTTGCTGATAATGATGTTTATCGTGCAGTTACTCATAACAAAGGTGTCATGAACGGTGCAATCTCTGTTGCAAATGCAACAGGACAAGATAGTCGTGCAATTGAAGCAGCTGCTCATGCATTTGCATCTCATACTGGAAGATATCGTTCGTTAACTCAATGGTCAAAAGATAATGATGGAAATCTTATTGGAAAATTTGAAATTCCTCTTTCAGTCGGAATTGTTGGTGGAGTTACTAACAATCACCCAATTGCAAAAATCTGTACCAAAATACTAAATCTAAAAAATGTTCAAGAATTATCATGTATTATTGCTGCAACTGGATTGGCGCAGAATTTTGCAGCTATGCGTGCCTTAGCAACTGAAGGAATACAGAAAGGACACATGAAACTACACGCTCGAAAACAGGCAAGTAATTCCTAACAAAATACCCAAAGAAAATTTCCTACTTGTTTTAACCACCCATTATATTACGTATAGTTGTTCGTATAGAAATGTCCAAAGTAAAATTTGCAATCCCAAAAGGCAGTCTGGAAGAGGCTACATTCAAGCTTCTTGAAAGCTCATGGACTAAAGTTAGTAGAAAGAGTAGAACATATCGTGTTTTTCTAGATGATCCTGAAATTATGGTAAAAATGCTAAGACCTCAAGAAATTCCTAATTTAGTTTCTGATGGATTGTATGATGTTGGTATTACAGGAAAAGATTGGATTAATGAAACCAAATCTGATGTTGACCCTCTACTTGATCTTGAATATGGAAAAATAAAATTAGTAATTGCAATTCCTGATACATTAAAATTCAAAAATTTTGATCAGATGATTGCAGAATATGCTAAAAAGAAAAAAATTCTTCGTTTATCTTCAGAATATCTAACAAATGCTTCAAAATTTATCAAAAGTTGTAAATCGTACAAAAAAGCATTCGGAAATAAAGATCCAATGATTATTACACCTTGGATGAGAGTTGGAACTAACAAAAATGTTCAAATTCATTTATCATTTGGTGCTACAGAAGCAAAACCCCCAGAAGATGTAGATGCAATAATGGATGTTACAGAAACTGGAACCACATTGAAACAAAATGGATTAAAAATCATAGATACTGTAATGAAATCTAGTGCACACTTGATTGCAAACAAACAATCTATTAAAGATAAAAAGAAACGTGAA
>Ga0315316_10004022_pt1 | contig 10707 bp, 15 predicted proteins | sample M160m3416metaG_FD_203702 | JGI IMG/M metagenome (GOLD analysis project Ga0315316, IMG submission 203702) | Ammonia-oxidizing marine archaeal communities from Monterey Bay, California, United States - M1 60m 3416 | ecosystem: Environmental > Aquatic > Marine > Intertidal zone | place: USA... | reverse complement strand
CCTTCGATCTATAACGGGCAATACCCGCCTCGACCATCTCTCGGTTTAAGCTTTCTTGTCTCATCGTTTTTGAATGGGATTCGTCACAGCGAAGTCACAGCGTGACTTCCGTACCTACTACGAGTACAGGCACGTCGGATAAAATGTCAACTAAGTAATTGTTATATTTGAAGGAGTTAGGTGGGTGTCCTGTGACGCGATGGTTTAATACCCGTCTTTTAAGTCCCTTGTGTTTACCAATTTCACCACGCCCGCATCCCTTACTCACCAAGGGTTTGACCCGCACAAGGGATATTTCACACGAGTGGATTTTGTGACTTGTGACGAGCTTTGTGACCGTAGTTTTAATTGATAGGATTCCGTTTACAAGCACTTAGTTTTCCTCGCTTTCTTCAGGTTTTGGTTCGGCTCTTTTTCTTTGTGACCTCCAAAGGCATCCTGTTTCCGGGTCTATTAAGCCCTCTTCCAACGCTACTTGGGTTCCGAGAAACCCGGATTTAGTCACGTCTCGTCCACTTGTTTTTGCGCTCATCCCGCATTGTCCCGCTCTAGGTGTCGGCCACATCCTCAGTTCTTCTTTTCCGTTTTTATCTTTCATAGTTTCAGTCACAGTTAAGTCACCACGTGACGACGCCATGCATTCGCATGACCGACACGTCGGATATTAAATCTAGTAAGTTGTTGTTATTTATTAGGAAGTTAGTAAGCGGAACTGCGACACACGTTGGATGTTCGTCTCTTTTAAGTCCCTTGTGTTTACCAATTTCACCACGCCCGCTTGAGCTAAGTGTTTGATTATACAGAGAATATATATTAACGAATATTAACATCGCGTCACAGTTCCGTCACAATCATGCCGTCTGGGTCACAAGCTCGTCACAAGTTTCGAGTGCGTCACGCGCCTTTTCCAAATCCTTTGGTGCGAGGTGAGCGTAACGTAAAGTCGTGTTGATCGAACGGTGTCCGAGGAACTCCTGAACCACCCGTAAATCGACCCCTCGTTGTACTAATCTAGACGCGCACGTATGTCTTAGACAATGCGGTACGAATTGAGCGTCGTCCTTTAGCCCGATCAAGTCTTTCATACGACCCCACCAGTGCGTCCAGCTATCCTGGGTGACGTCGAACGGATGCGTGTGAGTCTCGTACTCTTGTCGCTTGAACGCTTGAATCGCTCGTTCCGTCAACGGTATGGATCTCGACCGTCCGTTCTTGGTGTCCCACAAATAGACCAAGCCTTCATCAAGATCGACGTCACGACCGAGAAGTTTGAACAACTCACCCGTCCTCATGCCGGTATCTATTAGTATCATGCATATGTCAGCCATATACGGACGCCCTACCTCGATGAACTTGCGGAACATTATCGTCTCTTCTTCTTCAGTCAACCACCTGATACGACCTTGAGCTTCTTTCTTTCGTTCAAGCATAGGCATACGGTCGATGTAGCCACGTCTATATGCATGTTTGAACATGACGCTTAGAGCGGCGAGCTTTCGGTTAATAGTTCCGTTGCTCTTACCGTCACGCTCCAACTCGTACACCAGTTGATCGACCTCCGATTCCCTCACGTCCTTGACGGCTACCGATGGACCGATGCGTTGGTAACAATCCTTAGCGTTACGCCACAGGCTCAACTCGCTCTTGCGTCCACGCCAATGTCGGTTAAGCGTCTCTTCCGCGAGGGTACGCATGTTCACCACCAGTTTGTTGGTCGCTTGAGATACCTCAGTGGACACGTCCAATCCGCGTCGCTCTCTGTCGGTAACCGTATTCACCCAATCACTGGCGTCTTCCCAAGTCTTGAAGGATGGTCGTAGTCGGACTCCGTTGGCTGTAGTGTAGTCTACCTGATACCGACGTCCTCGTTGTCGTATAACACTCATCGTTTTTCTCCGTGTTGTAGTTTTTCGGTGGGTCTTTTAATCAATCAAGAATCCGCAATCAAGTTTTATTTTTATTATTATTAAACAGCCAATCATGTCCTTCGTGTGACGCCGGTTTGACACGCGGTATCCCCGTCCCTATTCGTTCACCGTTCTCGTCGAAGCCACGTATCTCGTCCTGTTGCCAGAATCGAGCGCAAGCTAACGCCACTTCAGCGGCAGTGTTGATGTCTCCGAAGTGCGGTATGACGTCTTCCCCGTACACCGGACCTTGTCCGTATGCTCCGTTGTTTTTTCGTATAAGACTCATTGCTTTACCTCCTTGCAGAACGGACAGGGACCGTGACCCTCGGCGGGACAGACGTGAATAACTACGGGATCTCCATTACAGTGCCAGTGAGGTGGCGTATGAGAACACCCGAAGGTAGTTAGTGATAGTAGTGTTAGTATTTTAAGCATATTCGTTTACTTCGTAGTCGGTTGGTAGTTCACCTGGAAACGCGCATCTCTTGCACTTCCATTCCCATAGGTATTCGTCCCATATCTGCTCGTCTTGGTCGTTGCAGTCGATGCAGATGGGTGGGTCGTTAGTCTCGAATGGTTCGTAGTCTCTGTCGTCGTCGGTCATAGTAGGTCTTTCATTGCGATGTATTCGTACTCCATCAGGTGCGAGCCGTCGGTGTACACGTACACTCGTTCGCCGTTACGCTTGCGCTCGATCTTCTGAAGCTTCGGTTTGTTGGTCTTCATGCGAGTGTAGGTAACTACGGGTTGATGTGGTCGAACGAGTCCTATTGCGTGTTTAGTTTTCATCGATAGCAGGTAGATCGGTAGAGTCTTTTATAACGAGACGCTTACAAGGCACTCCTTTAATCCATTTGTTCCACGTGATGATGCCTCCTTTAATGAGGAAGTGATGCGTGAAAGTAACCGCGCCTTTTATCTTTTCCCGTTGAGTGTGTTTCAGTGCGATCTGAGTACGGAATGCGTAGACAGGGTCACACTCGCTTAAACCTATTCCTTTACAGAGGTTATCCACGATGAACACGTCGGCTAGAGATCGCGAGTCGTATTCCTCTCTGTTCAGGTATGGTTTGCTTTTCATCTCCGACCTACGCAGCATATAATGCAGACACGCCAACGAACTCTTGCGTACACGTATTCGTTTGCAGTGGTTGTCGGCAAGCGACGCGGATAACTGCATACCCGGATGAGCATTGACCTCGTCCTCGATTTCGTAAGTCGGAATGCGTATGGATACGAGACCGCCGACTGCGTTAGGAATGCGTCCTGTGTCCGCTCGTTTGAGTATGCCTAAAGCCGACGCCAAGGTCTTGGTGTTCTTTTTTCCGGCTATCTGTAGCACGTTGGAGTTGGAACGCTTCAAGCCCACGTCAACGGTAGCCATAACCTTCGGGTCGTCCGTATGAATTACAGAGGTCGTTAAAGGTACGCCGGATTTAACACACGCCGACATACGATGCTGTCCGTCCACCAAACGATCCTTGAAGAACTTAACGGTTTCTCCGTTTAGAAGGAACTTACCTGTACGCATGGCGTAGGCGAGGTCGTCCACTTGTTTGGGGTTGATGCTTCGGTTAGGTGAACGCTCGTCCAGTATGTTTTGAGCTTCACTAGGAAGGAATGTTTTATTTGCTATTAGTTTCATCGTTTATTGTTGGTTATGTAGTTGGTTAAACAAGGTACGGAACGCAAGCTCCGCACAGTCGGGTACAACGCCGTTGCCTAGAAGACGTAGACGATCAGTACGATTCACAATTGCGTCCACCCCACGGGCAGTCCCATCAGTTGTTCCACCCAGTTCGGATTCAGCTTCGCTTGCGTCGTCCCCGACACAGCATCCTTCAGCTTCGCCCCGTAAGTCGTTCCGTCCTTGCGTGTCACTTTGAAACCGCTTTCCGTCTCCATTGCTGTTTCGGGTCCGCCCTCGGCGTCGCTCGCTCGACTCGTCGGCCACGTACGATTCATGTCGCGTCCCAAGCACTTCTGGTTCGACGTCGGTGCCGTCCTTGCTCCCTCGATGTGATCGCTCGCTTGAGGCGTCGCCCACGTATTCTCCTCGTTCTTCCTCGCTTGTCCCAGTAACGTCAGATCGTTCGGTCGTTCTCCCTTCTTCCCGTGGTATGCCACGCTCGTTGAGTCGCAGTGCGCCGTCGGTGTCGCCCAGCTTGGAACTTGCTTCTGAGCTAACGACTCTCGGTTCTTCCCAAGAGCATTGTCGTTCGCCGGGTCGGCTTGGGTAGACGGTTCGTGATAGACCGCTCTGGCTAATTGGTCGATGCGTCCCTCGCCCGGTCTGTCCGGTCGTTTCGTCGACATCCCCGGCGTGTCCTTCCAATCCCGTGCTGACGCCGTCGGCCACGTACGAACTGCTACCTCCAACCGTCTCTTCGGGTCGTTCGCATCTATCTCCGATTGACTCGGTCCGTTGGCGCTCGATACTCTCGCCGTCGGCCAACTTTGCGAGGATGAACACTCGTTTTCTAAGGTGAGGCGCACCGATTTCAGCCGCGCTGAATGTTCCCCACGAACACGTATAACCTCTGCTTTCCAAGTCTCTGAGGACATAGAGCAATACCGATTCGCCGTCTGCTGTTTTGCTACTGACGATTCCTTCGACGTTTTCGAGGAACACGTACTCAGGTCTGCAAGCGGTAATTCCATCTGCGATGAACGGCCACAAGTGTCTTGGGTCGTCGGTTGCTTGTCGCTTACCTGCACTACTGAATGGTTGGCAAGGGAATCCGGCTGAGAGGATGGTAGGTTGTCGTTCACGTAAGTCTTCAAATGGAAATCGTTTGAGATCCGTGAACACAGGCGCTGAATCCAACTTACCCTCTTCCATCTTCGTGACCAAGTTGCAAATCGCGAAGGCTTCGATCTCCACATGAGCGATTGTTCTAAGGTCTGGAAGCACTCGTTTGAGGGCGATTCCAATTCCGTCGTAGCCGGAGCAGAGAGAGAGGTAGGTAGGAACACTAGCGGTTTCGGTTGGTTGTTCGTTGTCATTGTCTTTCATTGGTTAGTTGGTGATGGTTAGCGTTTCCCTGTAGTCAACTTCGATCCACATATCATTCTGCTCGTAGTACGCTTTATAAGCTTCGTATTCGTATTCTCCGCCTCCGTAGCCAAGTTCACGTAAGTCTTCGGACGTCGGCTGATCGTGGTTGAAGAACTCCAGAATCGTAGGAACAAGAGCGTTCTTGTCGACGTGACCTTCGTACACGTACGCTTCGTCGGCATCGAGATTCCTCCGCATTTTAAGTATCGTTATTTTCATCGGTTTGTTTGGTTAGGTAACCGCAGGTTTAAACGAGCAATCGCACGTAACTCTCGTTTAATGGTTGCTTCAGCTTTCGGTTCTTTCCACTCCGCACGGCACTTGAAGTAGTCATCGTTCCTGTAACCTATATCGTCGCTACCTGCATAAAGATCGTCCTTCGTAAATCCGTCGATAACCCAACGGTTTGAAAGAGGTCTGTGCTTGAGTAACAGATAATCAGCAATCGGTTTAGGTAGGTCTTGTGGGTTGAAAACACCTTTATGCTTTCCGGTAAGAACACGTACGGTTGTAACTGCGAGTCCGTGAGGTTTTTCCCCTACCCAACGTGTGTAGTACACAGTTAAACCTGCGGTTACCTTCTTTTCGTAGTTCACGTAGTACACTCCCGCCGGATCAGTACCCGTCTTCGACACGTACTCCGCATACTCCTTGTTATTCTTTTCCACGTCGGCAAGAATTGCGTCTACGTCGTCTTGTGTTAGGTCTACCGATGGTCCATCGCATCCGTCCGTTATGGAGAATTGACCATCGTCATTAAACCAGACGTGTTGTTGCGTCCACGTACCGTCTTCTTGGGTTACTATCGTTTCGTATATATCGCTCATATTTTTTATTGTTTCCAAGGGTTGTCGTTTTGGGCGAGGTAGCTAACCCCGTGCGATTTCACGTACTGTGGACGTCTCAGCTTTCGTCGGACACGTAACGTTGCGTCAAGTTTCGGTTGAAGGTTCAGGTCATCGTTGAAGGAGCATTCAAGGCTATCGGTTAGGTGTTCGACCAGATGGTCTATAGCTACTTCTACGGCGTTGAACTCTTCTGCGGTTAGCGAGAGGTTTTTCTTAATTGGTTTCATCGTTTGTTAGTTGTTGTTTTTGTAGGAAGTCGAAGTCTCGTTTACGCATGACCTCGGTACGCTTGTCGGCTATCGTTCGGTTTATGGATTCAGCATCTTCAAAACCCTTGAACACTCTTGAACCCGTCATCCTGTGGTAGTTGAACTCCATGTCTTGCCACACGATCACGTAATCTTGGGCTGAGATCATGTCGGATAGTTTGAACCAGAGATCAGGATTCTTTCCGTGTTCACGTACTAAGTCGAGTAGTTCAAGCACGTCGGAATCGTGGAGGTTGTTGAGATCGTTTTTGTTCATCGGTTTAAAGCCAGTTGAGTTGATGTGGGAATTTATACTGGAAGGAATAACGTTGAGGTCGGTTCTTGATTCGTCCCCGTAAAAGCTTGCGATAAGCCAACATAGCTTCCTCCAGATTCGTTGCGGTGGATTCGATCCATTGTCCGTCACGGTTTCGGTATCGAGTTTTGAATGAGGTGTAATCGTTCATAAGTATCGTTGTTTGTTGGTTGAATAATTTAAAACGCCGTCCTTCCATCAAAAAAACGGCAACGACGCAACAACAATCTTTTTACCGTAGGTAGGTTTTCGGTTTCGTCGGACACGTAGAACTCGTCTCGTTCAAAACGTCGGTTTCGTCGGACACGTAACGACCACGTAAAACCGACCGGTTCATGTGCGCGTACCTGGTGCGTGTGTGACGTTACGCCAGGCGGACGTGTGACGTGATGCGCGAGGCCGGCGAGCAAAGGCTATTAGGCAAACTTATTCGCAACGTTAGCGAGTTTGACACTTGACAAAGGTGTTACAATAGAGACGGCCACAAAATTAAAACCTAATTAATAACGATAAAATGAACAAGGAAAAGAAAAACAGAAAACTTCTAATTGATACGCTTGCCGGTGCTTTTAAGAAAGTAACAAGGGACAGACTGCCGCAACACGTCGACCCAATCTTTGTAAGCGAGATATTACCGGAAGTCTTTGACGATGATTTCTTTCTACTGTCAAACCAGCGTTTAGGGCACTTGGTCGACGCACTGAGAAAGAAAGCCGATTTAAAAGACGACAATTTTAAGCGCTACATAAACAAAATAGAAATTCTTTCCGCGCTTTGGTGGAGTATTACAGCCAATGCAAATCCCTACAAAATTGAAATCGGTACTATGTTGTTTTGGGACAATAGCCAAAAGCAAACGTTTCAAGCTATGGATAAGATATTGACGCCGGTTGCAAACTTGCTTGCACACCTTGAAAAAGACCGAGCAAACTTGTCCGCCCTTGGCGCTTGGTAACCCTTAAAACTATACAACATGAAAAAAACTAGAGACTGGATTCGGAAAAATGCAACACGCGACGAAAAGATAGAATTGATCGAACGCGCTTTAAAACGTTTGAAACGTGGCTTAAATCCGCGCGTTCAATTCGACATTATCTCATTCACCCTTGAATCATTAAAAATTGATCATGAAAACAAAAACTAAAACGATAGCAAAGCGCTTCGACTTATTAGCAATCGGAGGCGATCCCAAAACACGCAAGGGACAAAAGGACGGCTGGCTAACTGCTATTCTTTATTTGGTTCCCGCCGGCTTGTACGGTACAAAGAACCTTTGTGCATGGGCGGGCATTTGCAAACACGTTTGCCTCTTCAAACAAGGTCGAGGAAAAATGTCGAATGTCATTAAAGGACGATTGCGCAAAACAAAGTTATTTGAAGAGGACGAAACGCGCTTTGTCGATACTATCAAATCCGAGATAGGCAAAGCAATCGCTTGGACTGAGAAACAAGGCTATAAGCTCGCAGTCCGCCTTAACGGCACAAGCGACGTTGCTTGGGAGAAGTACGATATACACAAGACGTATCCAAAAACTCCATTCTATGACTATTCGAAAGGCTCCCACCGTATAGACAAATACTTGTCCGGACGTCTCGAAGAAAACTATCACTTGACGTTCTCACGCGATGAACGAAACGGTAAAGAGGCAAAGCGTTTAGCTAAAGCCGGCGCGAACGTTGCAGCAGTCTTTCGCTCGGAATTACCGGAGACGTGGCAAGGTCAAGACGTCATAAATGGCGATAAGAATGACCTACGTTTCTTAGATCGTAAAGGGTCCGTCGTTGGACTGCTTGCAAAGGGTTCCGCTAAAAATGACAACCTTGGCTTTGTACTTAATTAATAACTATGAATAACGAACAAAACGAAAAGCCTTGCGACGGGTTCGAACTCGTCAAGACGTCCAAATGGTCGATCATCCTTAGTCCGCTATGTGCGCTCGGTGGATGGTTGATCTTGATCTACTTAGTTGCGAAACGATAAAAACAATGAAATTACAAGCAACCTATCTAGAAACCTATTCAAACAAACAATACTGTCTTTTCCGATATACTTATCTGCGTAAAGATGGAAGCAACTATCTACAAACGGAAACAAGTCTAGACGGCAACGCATTGACTGTTAAAAACTGTAGCCAGTTGAGTCGTCCGACAAAGACAAAGAAAAGACTTCTGCACGCTATCTTTGCAACACCGAAAAAAGGCCACTACTTCGGCATGATGCGCATTGCATAACGCTACGTTCTTTAACCCTAACCTTTAAAGCTCGCCTTGGCACGTCTGAGGCGAGCTTTTTTGCGTCTACAGGTCAAGGCATAGGCGAACGATTGCAACGCGCTTTAGGCGTCGATGTGGCGAGCGATTGGCAACGCTATTGAGACGTGAGCAAAAAACGATCTAATACAAACGAAAGGGTAAAAGATTGGAAGCGAACCAAGACGCATCCTATCCCCGTCTATTAGCCTGGAAAGCTACGCCATCAGATGTAATATCCTTTGTGCGTTCAGTATACATAAGGCTTACGTCTATTCTGTGACGCCATACCGTGCCCGTGGCTCGAAAAAAGCGACCCGGTGCCGGGGGAAAGCGACGCTGCCGTATATAGCGTAACCCCTTAACGAATTTTCAACTAAACCTTTTGAAGCGTCGTACTAGTCGGCCTTGAAGCCCCACGATTCAGCGTCGTTATCATCGTCGTCGTCATCATCGTCATCGTCGAGATCCGCAACAAAGCACACACCGTCGGTCATCAGGTCGAGCTTAACGAACTCCAGGACGCCGACTATGGTTTGATGGTTAAGGTCGAACTCTTCCCGGTAACGATTAAGGACGTTCATAATGTCGTACGTTAAAGCGTCCGTCTGTTGGTGGTAGTCCATGTAAATAACTTATGTTGTAACTTCATCGCTTAATAGGCAACGGAATTTCCGCGCTTGATAAACGTCCGCCTAAGAGCCTTCGTCTATCTACTTATTTAACATTTAGGGTTGACGTTTGAAAATGTCGGTTATAATACTTCTTTAGGAGTCCCCGTTATAACGACGCTTGAACAGCCCTATAGCCCTTCAGTCGCTCAATAGTCGCTATAAAGTTCTAATAAGCCGTATCGTAACCTGTTGTTTAGTTTAAAACCTCATTCGCTTGGGCGTTACTGTTTTAACCCCTCAGTAGCTTCGCTCCTTCGGCGTACATAACGGGCAGCGAACGACGCTTTAAACGGTAAAACTACATCCACAGCGTCTGTTTACTTTTAGATCCCCCCACGGTAGCCGTTATAAACGACTCTAGTTCCGCTTTAAGAGCGTCCGCTTTTCGTTCATCTATCTTAACGTCTGCGTCTTGAGCCATTTGTTCTACCCAATAGGCTACGGCCATAGCGAGGGCATCCAATCGGTCATCCTGTAACAGCGACCCTTTATCCTTTGTTATCCGACTCAGCTGGTAAAAGAGCATATAGCGGGTTTGTTGTTCTATAGGGTACGCCAAAGCGGACCTGTAGTCATCTTTGATGACGACCGGGTCGAAGATAAGCTTATGGCGGTTCATAACCGGTTCCAGCGTATCTATGATACGTCGTTCCTTTTGTTGGCTATGGCGTACTTCTTCCACGCTGACGGGATGAACGTTCCTTAACAAGGGTTTGAATAGTTCCGTAAACATACCGTCCCCCATATTGGACTCCACAATGATCTTATTAACGTTATAACGAGCGGCGATCATAGCCAGTTCTTTAAGAGTGTTCTCGGAGTAACCGCCCTTTAAGCCGTTACAAGCGGGAACGAACAGTTGACCGTTGAGCATCTTTACGACCGCATAAGACGTTTCGTCTCTACCGCGTCCACTAGGGTCGATGCTCATCACGGAACCGGTGTACGGTATTTGTTCCCCGACGGACATGGGTCTAAAGAAGCGGTCGCCGTTGAACCCGACGTTCGGGATGGTGTTGTCCACAACGTAGTCGGGACTGCTGGCGTACGTTATCTTTTCGGGTCCGACGTCGTCGTCCACGTCGTTCACGATCAAGTCGTTTATCTTCAGAGGGTATCGATCAGCGTCGGATAAGCGAGGATTCAGCATGAACTGAAGGGCGTATCCGCTTCGTCCGTATGACAGTCTGCGTTCTTCCAGGTCGATATCGGAGAACCGTAGAGGCTCTGTAGACGTCCCCACGGACTCAGCAGTCGTTTTAGCGATGATATAGGGGGCTATGGAGCCGTCGTATATCTTTTCAGCCTTAGACCCTTCTATGAACTCTGAAGGCCATATACGAGCCGTGTAGCCCCTCTCTCGAAGTTTGTTGTAGATGGAGTCCTCGCATTGAGGCGTTCCC
>Ga0315316_10004020_pt1 | contig 10711 bp, 5 predicted proteins | sample M160m3416metaG_FD_203702 | JGI IMG/M metagenome (GOLD analysis project Ga0315316, IMG submission 203702) | Ammonia-oxidizing marine archaeal communities from Monterey Bay, California, United States - M1 60m 3416 | ecosystem: Environmental > Aquatic > Marine > Intertidal zone | place: USA... | reverse complement strand
GTTTATCAGCAACAAATATGCAGTTGGGCAACCAAGGTACTGATGGTTTGTTCTACGTAGTAGAGACGAGAGGAAACGTATTCTCTGGTACTCCTGCTGCATTAGCTGACTTTGATGCTATCATCCAAAGGCTTGATAAGCAAGGATCTATTCAGGAGAACGCTTTATTCATCGACAGAGCTACAAGTTTTGCTATCGATGATATTTTAGCTGCTCAGAACTCTTACGGTGCTGGAGGCACTTCTTACGGATTGTTTGACAATGACGAAGAGATGGCTCTAAACCTTGGGTTCACAGGCTTTAAAAGAGGCTATGAGTTCTACAAAACGGACTGGAAATATCTTAACGATGCTACTCTAAGAGGAGGTCTTACAGGAGGAAAAATCAACGGCGTACTTGTACCCGCTGGTTCTACTACTGTTTACGACCAAGTATTAGGGAAGAACGCTAAGAGACCATTCTTACACGTTAGATACCGTGCTTCTGAATCTGAAGATAGAAGAATGAAAACATGGATTACAGGATCTGCTGGTGGCGCTGCTACTAGCTCCCTTGATGCTATGGAGGTTCACTTCTTATCAGAGAGAGCGCTTTGCACAATGGGTGCTAACAACTTTTTCTTATTTAAATAAGGAGAGTATAAATAAAGAAGGAGCCTTCGGGCTCCTTTTCTTTATTTTATTATTATTAAATTAAATTAAATCGAATCAAATGAAAACGAAGTTAGAAGTAAAAAATAGAATCTATCGCCTTACAAGTAAGGCAACCCCTTTATCATATATGTTGCAGAATAGAAATACCAAGCATAACCCCTTGATGTATTTCGATGGAGAAATCAATAGGGCTCTTCGCTATGCTAGAAACCAGCGTACTCCTTTCGAGGATGAGCAGGATGACAATCCTATCCTTGAGCCCGTAATTTTTGTAGACGGATTTTTAAGTGTACAGAAAGAGAATAGGGTATTACAGGAGTTTTTAGCGTGCCATCCCGGCAACGGAGGTGTCTTCGAAGAGGTCAATGACGAGCAGGATGCCGCCAAAGAGGTGGATTGGCTGGAGCTTGAAATAGATGCTTTATCGGCAGCAAAGAAATTAGATATTGAAAAAGCAGAATCTATAGGGAGGTTTATCATTGGCGCTCGCATCGAGAAGATGACGACGAGTGAATTGAGAAGAGACCTTATGATATTTGCCAAGCAGAACCCTACGGAGTTCTTAGAGTTGCTTAGCGACCCTGAGCTTGATCTTTACAATACGGCACAGAAAGCAATCGATGAAGGATTGTTATCAATACGTAATGGAGGGAGAGATGTATTTTACAATATCGGCAAGAATAAAAAGAAAATGCTTACCGTACCATTTGACCAGCAGCCAGTAGATGCTGTCAGTGCTTACCTTAAAACTAATGACGGCATTGAGTTCCTCAAAGTTTTAGAGAAAAAAATGGCTATGGCATAAAAATATTTGTTTGTCTTTTGAGAAGAGCATCCTAAAACGGTGCTCTTTTTTTTTGTTATATTTGTTTCTTTTAACCATTAAATTTTTTATTATGCAAAAGTATTTAAGTATTTACCTAACAACACCAGCTTCAAGAAGCTTATTTAGCGCCACTCAAGTAACGGGTGTAGACATGGCATCAGTTGGCACTGTAAAGATATGGTATCACGATGGTGGTAGTGTTACACTTACACTAAGTGACAACATGGCGTCTAATGATAATTCAGCAGCTAATTACATCGCAGGATTAATTGCTACAGCGGCAGGTTCATCATGGACTAATGTAACAACAGAGGTTCCTAGCACATTGCCAGGTATTGGCGATGCAGCAGGTGCAGCAGTTACTATCGCATCGGCAACAATAGCTTAGTATCTACTATTATCAATGACTAAGAAGAGCACTCTAAAAGGTGCTCTTTTTTTTTGTTATCTTTGTAATAAATTCATTCAGTATGATTAATGAGGTAAGAAATACAGTGATGGCGGTTTTGAATAAAGATAATAACGGCTACGTCACTCCCGAAGAATTTAACCTATTTGCACGCCAAGCCCAAGTGGAGCTATTTGAAGAGTATTTTTACGACTACAGCCAGTCTGTAGTGTTAATGAACAACAGAAGATATAACAGTGGATACAGCGATATCCCAAAACAAACAGAAGAGGTAATAGATATGTTCAGCCTGGAGTCGGCGGCATTAGCTAATGCACTTAATGTCTTTACGCTACCAACAGATTGGTATACCCTGACATCAGTGAAATACAATAGTATAGATGTAGAGCGTGTAGCACAGAATAAACTTTTAGCCTTAACGGCGTCAAATCTAACTACACCAACAACAACCTATCCCGCTTACCACCAGAATGGCGCCACTGCCTCGGCGATAGGGAACACTATAACAGTATATCCAGATACTATAACGAGTGGCATAACAGTACTTTATGTGAGGTATCCCCTCAGCCCCAAGTGGACATACACTACAGTAGCGGGGTCTCCCGTTTTCAATCAGTCGGCAGCAGACTATCAGGACTTTGAGCTTCCCTCATCGGATATGCCGACACTGGTAAATAAGATATTGCAGATGGCAGGAATGAATATTAGAGAGCAGGCGGTAACGCAATATGGAATGCAGGAAGAAGCTATGGAAGATCAAAAAGAAGTATAATGGCGTATATAACAAACTATAAATATTATGAAAATGACGGCAACATCCCCAAGAATGCTAACTGGGGGTCATATCAATATGTTAGCCTTAGCGAGATAGTCAATAACTTCATGCTTATGTATGTCGGCGCTGACAAGCTCGTTGATAACGTAAAGAGATATACCGTGCTATTTCATGCTAAAAGAGGCATACAGGAGATAAACTATGATGCCCTAAACAATATAAAGGTTCTTGAGTTAATAGTGGGCGATGATTTAAAATTTATACTTCCCCCGGACTATGTTAACTACGTAAGGATATCGGTAGAGAAAGATGGCGTAGTATATCCGCTGCATGAGAACACCAAGATAAACTATGCCAGCGAGTACTTACAAGACAACAACAACGACTTCCTCTTCGACCAGAATGGAGAGGTATTAGAAGCCGAGAACTCCAACCTCGACAGGAATAGGCTCGCAGGGCTCCCACAGAAAAGATTTATGGGCGAAGGCGCGTGGTATGGTAGTATGGGGTGGTTTGTTGATGGCAACTGGTATTTCAGCTATGGTGTCGGCGGCGGCATGATGGGTCTCAATACCGAGACGGCAAATATAAACGACAACTTCAGAATAGATAAAAGCGCGGGAGTGATAAACTTCAGCTCAGGAGTAAAAGACCAGCATATAGTAATAGAGTACGTTTCCGATGGCATGGAGAATGGCGCTGATGAAAATGTGTCGATAAATAAGCTCGCCGAAGAATATCTATACAGCTACATCAAGTGGGCGATATTAAACAATAAGGTAAACATACAAGAATATGTAGTGCGAAGGGCGGCGAAAGAGAAGACAGCGAAATTGAGGAACGCAAACATCAGGTTAAGTAATATACATTCCGGCAGGCTCCTTATGAACTTGCGCGGTCAAGATAAATGGATAAAATAGCATGACTAAATTAAAAAGGAGCTTCATTGCAGGTATAATGAATAAAGACCTCGATGAGAGGTTGATACCTGCTAATCAGTTCAGGGATGCACTAAATGTCAGCATAGGGATATCGGAGTCTTCGGATGTTGGCGCTGTAGAAAACACTAAGGGTAATACCAATATCAGTAATATTACATTCCCTGGGGGCATAAATCAAAAATGTGTCGGCGCGGTATCTTATCCTGAGGAGGGTAAGATATTTTGGTTTATAGCTTCTGATGCCAACTGCTACATCTATGAGTTCGATGAAGTAAATGACGTAGCAACGAAAGTCCTTGAAGATGATAGGGGTGCCGCTACTCAGGTGCTAAACCTACAAAAAGACTGGCTTATCACTGGCGTTAACTACTATGATGGTTTCCTATATTGGACCGACGATTACAATCCCCCACGCAAGATTCATGTCGGTAATGCCAAGACTAAGACACAAGCTTCGGGGGCTTCGTGGTTTAATGAAGATGACATTAACGTCATCGTTAAGCCACCACTAAATGCGCCGTCACTGGTGCTTTTTACTACTACCACTCAGGAGAACAACCTCTCGGAGCGATTTATACAATTTGCTTATAGATATAAATATGAAGACGATAACTATAGTGCTCTCTCATCTTTTTCTGCTACTGCTTTTTATCCAGGCAGTTTTTCTTTTGATTATGTTGAGCACATCAATGAGGCTATGGTCAATAGCATCAACAAAGTGCAAATCTCTTATAACACGGGTACGTCACTGGTTAAAGAGGTGCAGCTAGTATTTAGGGAATCGCGAAGCACAAACATATATGTAGTAGAGAATATCAATAAAGAAAATTTTGGTTATTCTGATAACTCCACACAGTCCACTTTCTTCGACAACAGCAAGATATACAGCGTTCTCCCTGAGGCGCAGCTAACGAGGCTATTTGATAATGTACCCCTTAAAGCCAAAGCACAGGAGATTATCGGCGAGAGGCTCGTCTATGGTAACTACTTGCAATTCAGGGACTTAACCCGCGATGGCGAAAGCATAAACCTTAACTACACCCTTTACCTTGAGGAGAGCACCGCAGCAACGACGACAAATCCTATGCGTACCTTCCGCAGCGATAGGGACTATGAGGTGGGGATAGCATACCTCGATGACTACGGCAGGATGACGACAGTGCTTACGACACCAACTAGGGGGAATATTACGGCTTCAGGTCTTGATGGAACACTATATGTCCCTCCCGCCAATTCCGTTACCGCCAATGATATAAAATTCAGCATTGACAGTCTTGCCCCCGATTGGGCGACACACTATAGGCTTTTTATGAAGCAGAAGAAGGGCGACTACTACTGTATTTTTCCTATGATCTTCATTCAGGATGGCATATACCGGTGGTTTCAGATATCTGTTGCTGATAGAGATAAATTCGCTATAGGCGATTATCTGATATGTAAATCCACTGAGTTGGGGCCATCCCTATCGAACACTCAATATAAGGTTCTTGATATCAAGATGCAGGAAAAAGACTTCTTAGGAGATGGCGAGTCAGCAGGATTATATTTTAAGATAGGCGTTGACGGCGATGATTTCAAAGATGTTAACTTAACAAATATCACTTCTAGTGTTAATGGCGCTGTAGGCCCTCAGTCAAAAACATGGAAAGGAGGGGCTTTGCGGGTTTTTAATACTGGCACAGGCACTGGCATAGTAGCTCATTGCCAGAATGTTAATGACCCTATTCCATACCTTCAAAATGACAATAACAAAGACGACCTTTCTATTGTGTATCCCCAAATATTTTATCCCTCTAGCTGGTCGTTTACTAAAGATAAAAGGATAACAATAAGAATAGTAGAAAACACTTCAAATGGAGATAAGTTTGAAGCATATGATATTGATGGAACCAATTATGATATTGATGGCTCCGTAGGGCCAGCATTAATAACGGCAACACCACAAGTTATTGGTAGCATATCAGTTCCTAGCCCTTTATTTACCCCTTCTCAAGATGGATTAGGAGGATATCAAATAAACTTCAACTCTAAATTTGGTCATACTGTAGGCGACAGGTGGGTTATTAATGTGCGTGCTAAATTAGCAAAAGGCAATAAGACGGTAGGTGGTGGTACCTTACAGGATATTGACGCTGGATGGGGCCCTAAAGGCTCTTTTGTTCAGGGAGGATGGGCAGTTTTTCCTGACAACACATGGGGGTTAGATGCCGCAGGCGATATCAGCAACTCCGCCAGTTCGATAGATAGACCTATATATGCGGGAGCGCAAATATCATTTTCTATATATGAGAATAATCCCAGAGGTAAAAGCGGCAGCATAAGCACTCCTTTACAGGAGTTTACCTCTAGCAGAAACTATGTTAATATAGAAGAGTGGTTCTATGAGGATAATATCTATAAAGATTTTGTTCAATTAGATGGCACAGGCACTGATGTAGGCAATGAAAATGTCCTCTTCAGAAGAACGGTAAACTGGAAAAAACAGACTAGCTCCAATTATACTGTAGGAAGAGTTCAGTTAGCAACCAATCCTTTTAACCCCATAAGGATGATAATACAAGGTAAGGGGATGACAGATAGGGCGCCGGTGTTTGAAAGCACAGAAGAAATAGGATTAAATAATACGCCTAATTTTATTAAGGTAGAGTTTTCTATTAAACAAAGCTCCACCCTTTTAATATTTGAAACTGACCCCATAGATAATGATATTGACGTATTCCACGAACTCTATGGCACGTATACGGTGGATACAGCAACGGGGTATCATAATGGCAATATACAAAACCAGGCGGCAGGGGTGCCTGCGGAAGTAAGCATCAATAATATTAATGCCGCATCATATAACATCCAGAACAATAACTTCAATGCCTACTGCTTCGGAAACGGATTAGAAAGCAACAGAATAAAAGATGACTTCAATGAAGACATACTGCAATATAGCCCCAGAGTAAACACCATCATCGACGACTATAGGCAGGAAAGGAAGAAAGATAGCATAACATGGAGTGCCTCCACGAGCAGGCTCCTAAATAACCTTAATGAGTTTAACCTATCTACGGTAAACTTCAAGAACTTAGATATCTCTTTTGGTAGCATACAAAAGCTATACGCCAGAGATACCAACCTCCTCGTCTTCCAGCAAAACAAAGTGTCTTATGTTCCGTGGAATAAAAGCATATTGAGTACAGCATCCGGTAGCCTTAACGTGACGCAGTCATCGGAGGTGGCAGGAACGCAAGTGAGCTACGTAGGAGAATATGGTATCAGCGATAATCCAGAGTCTTTTGGGCAGTGGGGTAATGACATATACTTTACCGACGTAAGGAGGGGTGCTGTTATGAAGCTTGGCGGTAATGGACTCTTCGAGATTAGCTCTCAAGGAATGAGGGATTACTTTAAAGACCTATTTATTGGCGAGCCGCGTTCCGTGCAGCTTGGCGCCGTAGACCCCTATAATGAGAAATATGTGTTGGGGCATTTAACAGATACTTTGCCCTGTAGTTTCAGCGTCGAGAACTTTACAAGTGGCGATACTATTACTAAGACAAGCTCTGGGCAGACCTTTTCCCTTAATGTATCCTCCGATGTGGCATGGGCGGCATCCCTTGTGGGTGCACCAGCATGGGCTTCTATAGCGCCAGCAACAGGGTCAGGCGACGGCGGAGTAACGATAACTATAACGGCAAATACGTCAGGGGGAGCAGCAGTGCGATCTACGACGATACGCTTTACTGCTTGCTCAGTAAATACCGATATCACGCTTACGCAGCAGAATATAGCGGTAGAAATAGATAGGGAGGTGGTAACGCTAACGAATCCGTGTAATGGCGGTCTTCTGAATAAGCCTTCATATGATTATACCACTAATCCTGGTAGCGACATAAGCTTCTCAGGATATATCCCCGCCAAGGGCACCGTAGGGCGTTTTACAGGAACAACGGGGTGGCCACCAGCAGCATCGATACCTACACCAGGAGATACGGTAACATTGAAAGGCTCGATATTGACAGATAGCGGCGCCGATAAAGGCTTTAATGATGGTCTTAATAACACGATGTATTATCTTGTCACGGATACAGAATACACTAATGGAGATACGGCATCACTGAAGGCGGCAGCAACGCCAGTAACACCTATATATAATCCATCATCTCAAGCTTATGAGGGAGGATTTATATATAACAGACCCTCCGATGAGAAGTATTTATATATGATGTGGGATTACACCGATAACATACCTGCGGGAACGACGGGATGCTCGGAGGCGCAGGTGGGAACATCGTGTGTGGAAATGGATTATGGCACTAATATAGGGCAGGCATCGGTGGGATATGACGCTAGAGACACTCCTAATAGGTTTGTGTTTACTTATAACAGCGTAACGATATTTGACACCGGATATGTAGGTCTTAACACCACAGCAAACTATAACGCCCTTATTGCGGCGGGAGTAGCAGATGCCGATATAAACTTAGCATCTCCATATACGGGAACAGTAAATAATGGTGTTGGCACGGAGTCTTTCTCGAAATATTCTGGCTCCATAACTAAGGGAGTGCTGACAGTATATGCTCCTCTTGCCACTGAAGATGGATGGTGTGCTAGTTCTGTAGCCCCATCTCTGACGTCATTCCTTATATATACTACGGGAAGGGATACGGAGACGGCAGTATGTTCTGATACCGCAGCGACAACGTATTACCATGACGGCACCAATATAGCTCCTGAAGATGGCAATACAATATATACTGATGCGGCAGGGACAACGAAGCTCGAAGGGGCGACACTATATTATGCTTTAGGAAGTTCAGGGCCTTCAAATACCTGGATAGTAGTTAATAATGCTGGTATGGTCGTTCAGGTTGGAGGATGCTCATGCGCTGAAGTAGCCATACCAGTCATTAGCACTACAACAATAAGCTTAGTAGAAAATGCCGACATTTCCTATGCTATCGATGCCACAAATAATCCTACTTCGTGGACAGTTGTTAGCACCTGCAAAGAATATAGTTTGTTTGGAGGAGATAGGGGAGCGGTATTCTCAGGGACACACTGTAGGGTCGCCGAAGCTAAAGTGGTAACAGTAGGTGGTGGCAATACTACTACGGAATGTTTTTCTGGCACCACGGTCACGCAGTTATCAGGGTCAACAAATGCTACCGCCACGCTTGTTGGGGTATGCCTTGAGGATATATTACCTAATGGCATGACATTCGATAACGGCATTTTATCAGGAAGGCCAACAAAGTCTGGAGAATATTCTATTAGGCTAACGGCAACGAATTGCTTTGGCGTAAGCGTAGAGACGGTGGTTATCATCTCTGTGAGCCCTGAAGGATTGTTTAGGTTCAATATGGACGGCAACCATCCCCAAGATACATCGAGTGCGGCTTGTGCGTTAACAGCGGAATATAGCTACTTCTATCAAGACGGAGACTTCGCATACCCCATACTTAATGATAGGGTATTCGTCCTAGCGGAAGATGACGATAGGCTATTGGAATCGCCACCGACACTTAATGCTACGGGAGCGAGCAATTATATCCCTTACAATGGGCAGGATAAGTGGTATCTTATGGACAACAATACTGCTATAAAAATCGCCCGTGATGGCAGAGTGATAGATACCTATGAGTGTATCGCAGGAACGGTAAAAGTTACGGAGGCGGGAGCAGGAGGATTTGCTCCTGACACTGACAAAACAACAGAGGGAGGCTCTGATAAAACATTAGAATAAAAATATTAAATTTGTATTATGACTAAAATTTCACAATATACGGCAATGACAACCCTCGCAAGCGGGGATCTGTTAGATATCTCTGAAGACCTTGGCGGCAGCTACGGCAGTAGGTCTATAACATATGCAAACCTACTGACGAACCTTAACTCAGGGCTTACAATCCCTTCATTGGGGGCAGCAAATCAGGTGCCATATATAAACCCTGGAGCAACAGATTTTGCCTATTCGGCGAACCTGACATATGACGGCACCATTTTAACATTGGAGTCGCCACTACTCGTCAATGACGAGAACGAGCTTAGGCTTGGAAGCGACACGGCTAACTATAATGCATTGAAGTCGCCTGCGAGTATGGGCTCAAACCTTACCTATACAATGCCTGGGGCTTACCCTACATCTACGGGGCAAGTGCTGGCGTCAACGACGACAGGGACGATGAGCTGGGTGGACAATACAGAGCCTATAGTCGTATATGCCACTACGCTAACTCAGCTTACAGATGCTTTTGCTACCTTCAATGCGGCCAGCAAGGGAGGCATAGTAAAGCTAGGCGCCGATATAGACCTCGTTGCCGACTTACCTTTAGATTTCGGCACAGGAATAGAGATATGGGGGGGTGGTAACAATATAAACTTAGGAGGTTCTAGCAAATATAAAATTGTAGCCAGTGGAACTAGGGGTTTAATTAGAAACGTCACTTTTTATGGCTATGCTAACTTTAATCAGGGCACGGGGTCTAATGCCTGTGACTCGCAAGTCTTTTTGGAATTTAACGACTCCAACTTGGAGAATTTCAGAATATATGAAAGTGAGTTTTTCAATGTAGTGGGGAGTTCTACTTTCTCAGGAACCTTAGCATATAATATAAATATCGTTTCGGTAAATACAGAGTCATACCTTGAGTTAGCGGGGTGTAGGATAGGCACGGCGCATAATGGTGGTACCGCAAAGCCCTACGCCCCATTTAGAATTGACTATAGCCAATCGGGTGCTTCAGGGATTAGGTTCATGCTTAGGGATTGGGTTAACTCTGCTCCTGAGGGTTTAGTGTCTACGCGATGGCAGACGGCGAAAGACTCTATGGTTATAAAAATAGACCTAACGGGAGGTGGCTCTTTGCCGATAAATAAAAGGGCATTCATGTATGATGAGAGCATAACCTTAGACACTGCTAGTACGATGGGCTTAGATTTATACCCTACCTTTTGGGGCCCCACAACGAGGGTGCTATCGGGAACAGACCCTACATCTTTAGCGACATTTGGTAATGTAGGCGACATCATTGTTGGAGGGGTAGCTTTAGAAAGCATATATATGAGACATACCGATATCGGCACATCAACAGCAAATTGGTCTAAAATAAACTA
>Ga0315316_10004019_pt1 | contig 10711 bp, 9 predicted proteins | sample M160m3416metaG_FD_203702 | JGI IMG/M metagenome (GOLD analysis project Ga0315316, IMG submission 203702) | Ammonia-oxidizing marine archaeal communities from Monterey Bay, California, United States - M1 60m 3416 | ecosystem: Environmental > Aquatic > Marine > Intertidal zone | place: USA... | reverse complement strand
CAGCACTTGGCGATCGCAGGCACTGATTTTATGCCCTCGATTTTTGCTTGGCGTGATGTAGTGGTCGAACGCCGTCTTCACAAAATGTTTGAAGCAACGGCACGGCGGCGAGATTTGTTTCAGAAATTGAAACAGGGACGAAGGGAGTCCTCCGATGGCAAGACGCTGCTAGTGGACTACGCAGCAACGCCAGACCGCGAGCAGCAGAAGTTATTCGGTCACGGGGTTTACACTTCACCCGTGTGGTTGCGTTTTCACCTTGAAACCATCTGCGAACACTTTTACTCGCAAGCTGGGAACGATGCGGTTTAAGAGGTCTGCAGCGGGCGGACAGGGGCCGTCATATTGCTTCGTCCAGTTTCAAGCATTGTTGTTGATCTGCTCGGCCAGCTTCTCTCGAAAAATCTTGCTGTTGTGACGAATGTCGACGGGTAGTGGCTTGTCCCAGATCATGATTTCGGTGATTCTGCGAGTAAGGGGATTCCTGGATGCCAGTTCCAGTAATTCATCTGTCAGTTTCTCTCGGGTTTCGGCGGTGGTCGGCGTCTGATCTGGGTGCGGTTCCACAATCATTACCGGTTCTTGATTGGGACGCTCGCCACGTGGAACGAGTGCAGAGCGATAGATCGCTGGATGTCCATTGAAAATCGCTTCGCACGGTACGGTGAACAGCGTTCGTTTGCCTGACGTGACGCGGTGTGCCTTCCGCCCACAAAACCAGAATCGATCACGGGCATCTAGGTACCCAACATCACCCATGCGGTGCCAAATGCGTTTGCCATCTGAAACCTTGTGAAGAGAGTTTTGGTCAGATCGCACAACATATTTCTGCGTAACCATTGGCCCCGTAACCATCAACTCGCCGATTTTACCTCGCTCCAGTTCTTTTGTTTCGTCGATGTCTGCGACTGGGCCATCCTGGATTTCAATGACTCGCCAAGAGACTCCCTCAAACCGTGTGCCCACGCACGTGCCCTTTCCCTTGAGGGAGGCTGGGCCCGTCTCTGCAATGACTTCACGCGACTCGATTGAGGCGATGGGCAGTGCCTCGGTCGAACCGTACGGGGTCATGATGTTGGCCTCGGGATCGACGAGTTTTCTCAGTTTTTCCAACGTCTCGGCTGGAACCGGTGCTCCTGCCGAGAGGATTCTCTTGAGGGTTGGAAAGGGGCGACGTGCATTGTTGGCCTCAGCCCATCGAACAACTGTGTTCCACAAAGCGGGTGACCCAAACGCCTGATCGATTTCCCACTGAGTCGCGGCTTCGATCAAACGCTCGGGATTGACAGCGGCAGGCTGCGTGGGATCCATGTCTGGGATGATGGTTGTTACACCCATCACGGCATCGTACAAGCCAAACAGTGGAAAACAGGCGAGGTCGCGAGAGCCCCGATGGATGTCATAACGCTCGCGGATCCTGTCGATCTGTGCGTGGAATACTCCATGAGAATAGAGAACGCCCTTGGGAGGCCCAGTACTTCCTGTGGTAAAAATAATAGCCGCATCATTCACGCGATCTACGCTGGGGAATTGTATGCTGCCTTGATTTGCCTTGCCCATTTCAGCGATCTGGGTGAGGGTCTTACCGCCCCAGAAAAGTCTGCGTCCGACGGTCACGTTCCACTTGGCTTTTGGGAAGCGAAGTCGCAGCACAGACCGAATGGCCTGGGCTTTTGGGATCCCGATGAAACCATCCGGTTCAGCAGCGCTGAGGCAACGGACCAGATGCTTCCGCCCCATCCCTGGATCGACAAGCACGGTCACCACTCCCGCTTTCATCAATGCGAAAACGAGTTCAATGAAACCAGCGCTGAATGGAACGAGCATGGCAAGCCGCATGCCGGGTTGGACTCCCCATGCGATGAGTCCTCGAGCGATCTCGTCGCTGCGTTGGTCAAGGCTTCCAAAGGTGGTCAACGCATAGCTACGGAGCCCATCAGGCTGAGGTGGGCCATCCGGTTCAGCAATGGCAATGGCTCCGGGAGCCAACGATGCAACCATCGACAGACGGCCCGCGACATTCCCATCGACAGGGAGTCGCCTTTCCACCGTTGCATCACTGTCGGTCTGGTGATCAGGTGATGGAAATGAGTCGCTCATCTGCAAACCCTCACTGCTGCCTGTGTTTGCAGTTCCTCGATGATTTCACCCGCTATGCAATCTTGCGAGACGGCTTGTGCGCCTCTCCACCCTGGAATCGCATTGACCTCGATGACTTTGGCTTCGCCGCCTTCAAAGTGCAGTAAGTCAACCGATGCAAATCGAAGCCCAATATCCTTGCAAATCATTTGGGCCATCTCCATCTGCTGCTGATCAAGGTCGACAGCTTGGCAGTGTCCGCCGCTCGAAACATTGGTTCGAAACTCGGTGTCGTTGGTGCGTTGAATGCCCCGCACGGTGTCACCTATGACCAGAAGACGCGTGTCAGAGCCTCCGGGGGGCACAAACTTCTGCACGTAGCAAACAGCGCCCAGGTTTTCTAAAGTTGAAAAAACGGTCCAAGCCAGTTCAGGGTCTTGGATTCGCATCACGCCACGGCCTTCACCGCCGAAGATTGGCTTCACGACACAATCACTGCCCAGCATCTGGAAGGCATCCAAAGCGTCGCGTCGTGATTGAACCACCGCGGTGTCTGGCGTTGGAAAGCCAAGTGCGGAGACACGCTGTAGCGTCGCGAACTTGTCGATTGCAATTTCCAAAGCAGCTGGTGGATTGACGACCGGAAGACTCTGGTCATGAACCAGAGCGTGTAACACCGCCAGCCTGAATGTGATCTGCTCCAAAGAACCTGCCGGCATCGTTCGCGTTAACAGGACATCAAAATCTCGCAGCTTGCCGACTTCGCATTGATGGCTTGGTTCGCCGTTGATCATCACGGTTTGCAATGATTCATAAGTTGCGAAGTCGATTTGGCAGCCAGCTTTCGCGGACGCCTCGGAAAGCTGGTCTGAGTGCCACCCATCACCGGCACCCAAGCAGAGAATGCGGAGCTGACTCATTTTGAAACAAACGATTGACGCAGGATATCGGTTTCAATACGACCGTGGCTCCATGTGTTTCCACTTTGAAGGCTGTGGATCGTGACACAAGCCGGGCTAAACAGAAGTGGGTCGACCTTGTAAAAATCGTATTCGTAATCCTTGAAAATCTTCGCAAATGGACGGCCGTAGTCCCGTGATGAGCAGCTTGGCACATCGCTCGCAACTGTTTCAATTTCTTCGTCGCTTGCATCGACCCAGAACGTGACCGTAGCGCCGTAAAGCATGGCGTCATTGGTTCTTCCAATGCCACCCACGGTGTCACCCGTTTTCGCTGGAGGAGGTAGAGGGGCAATTCCGGTTGCTGAAGTGATCTGGTTGACGTCAAATTTGAGTGCATGAAGTTTATGCATTGCCGTCTCGATGCTGCGAGCAACGACCTGATAGCTGCCAGCGATACAAGTGCTAGGGGCTACAGCAAGACACAGTTGTGTTGGGGCAACGCCGCACTCTTGTGCAATGAGTTCGATGGCACCTTCCGTGGGCAGAGCCTCACTTTCCAGAATCCCGACAATCGGTCCCGCGCCTGACTCGGCCAACTTCAAGTGAAGAAGTGTCTCCTCGCGGCCACGATACAGCCGCATGGGGCCACTTCCCATCGCAAAGTAATCGTCCGTGGACACTGGCCAGCCCGCGTACTGGCTGCCTAAACACGCCATCACTGCATCGTCGGTTTGGACCTGGACAAGGTTGTTGGAGACGAGCAATGCTGAATCAGCGGGTAGAAGGGTGATTTCTGCGAGCCCGCCCATGCAAAGTTGTGCTAAGACGCGGCCAGCTTGCAGGGATCCGCGGGTGTTGACTCCTGCGTCCAAAATCTGGGCACCAGCAACGGTTTCGACGCGGCAGCCTAGTTGCTTGGCCCGCGCGGTTGATTTCAGAAACAATTCTGTAGCGAGTTCATTGACCATGAGACGATGTTGGTGGAAACGGTGCGTTCTGTCCAGCGGGAGCGGGGCCAAAAGTGGGGCTGGATAAGACATTTCCGCTCGGTTTTCAGCCAATCCCCTGCACAATTGGCAGTAGATCGGTCATCCTTACGTGCCTTGAGCATTCGTAGGGATTGCGTGGGATGCTCCGATTTTGGCTTCGCTCATGCTGGGCACCTGTCTCCGGCGATGACCAGGCGACGGAAATCGCACGTTCTCCAATTTTGTTATCACTCGGTTTTGTTACGACACGGTTCGACATGCAACTCAGCATCATACCCTATCCTCATCCAACTTTACGTGTTCGCAGTAAACCCATCCGGCGGGTCAACAAGGAACTGCGGGAGATGGCGGGCCAGATGTTGGACCTTATGTATGAAGCTGAGGGAGTGGGGCTGGCAGCAAATCAAGTCAATCTGCCGCTCCGAATATTTGTCGCCAATCCTTCGGGCGAAAGAGGAGACGGTGAAGAACTGGTGCTGATCAATCCTGAGCTGCAAATGCCAAAAGGAAGCGTGACGGGTCAAGAAGGGTGCTTGAGTTTGCCTGCTGTGTTTGGACAGGTCAAACGCCCTAAATCGATTCGCTTGAAGGCTTTTGATCTCAAAGGCAATTCCGTCGATCGTGTTGTGGATGGGTTTCTTGCACGAGTGATCCAGCATGAAAACGATCATCTAGATGGGGTCATGTTCTTTGACCGGATGATCGAAGAAGCAAAACGTGAAATTGATGATCAACTCCATGAGCTGGAAACTGTGTTTGAGTCCAAACGCAAGGCAGGTGGCATTGCCAGCGATGACGAATTGCTTGCGGAATTGGATCAGTGGTACGAAAAGTACGCATGAAAAACGTGCGTCTGAAAGAGGCGTGATACGAAATCCTTGCTTCCCAGGAATTTTTCGGTGGTGAGGCGGGTCAACCAGAAGGATAAGTAGATTGGCAGATCACACGACCACGCCTTCCCTGCGTCTTGTTTTGATGGGTACGGGACCATTCGCGGTTCCATCATTTGAGGCACTGCGTTTGGCGGGGCATGAGATTGTCATGGTGGTCACGCGGCCTGCTCGAGCCGTAAAGAGTCGAAAAGGGCCGCCGCCAGCCCCCGTCCGTGACTGGGCCGAATCACATGGCCTCGAGGTGTTCGCACCCGATAGCATCAACGAACCTGAGGCTGTGGCCAATGTCGCGAGGATGCAATCGCAATTACTGGTGGTTTGTGATTACGGACAAATCCTGAAACCCGATGCATTGGAGACCGCAACCTTCGGTGGCATCAATTTGCACGGCTCTTTGCTGCCCAAGTACCGTGGGGCTGCCCCCGTACAGTGTGCGCTCTTGAGTGGGGATCGGGTGACGGGAGTATCGATCATCCATATGACACCCCGGTTGGATGGTGGACCCGTGATTAATCGCCGTGAGACTGAGATCAACGAGAATGAAACGGCGGGTGAACTTGAAGAGCGATTAGCGTTGCTAGGTGTGGATGCCACACTGGAAGCCGTTGCGCTGCTCAGTCAATGGAACGGTGAGTCGGTGATCGGTGAACTGCAGGATGCAGATGCGATCACTAAAGCACCTCGACTTAAGAAATCCGATGCAGAGATTGATTGGGATCGGCCCGCCCGGTTGGTTCACTGTCATGTTCGTGGCATGCAACCTTGGCCGATCGCCTACACGCATTTCAAACCGGTGGAATCCAAACCAGCCATTCGTGTGGCGATCAAGAAGATCAGGGTATTGAATGAACCCGTTGGCTCCTATGCGCCCGGTGAAATTGTGCCCAGTGGAATTGCGCCCAGTGAAATTGCGTCCAGTGATGGATTCATTGTGGCAACTTCGGATTCGCTGATTGAAATCGAACAACTTCAACCGGCTGGTAAACGCGAAATGCGTGGAGTGGATTTCTTAAGAGGACATAATCCGCCAGCCGGAGCGACGTTGGGCTGAGTCAGATGTTGGGCCGAGTTAACTGCGGTGGGCTGATGGGTTCAGGGGTCTAGTAATCGCTGGCTTGAATGCGGATTTGGAAAACGCGGCTTGGAAGTGTTTTTCGATACTACGTTGCGGGCCTACCATTCAGGTCGTGTGGCCACCCGGGGTTGGATCCACAGGGTTTTTGGGTTGCTTTGTGTTATGTTCCATGAACAGCCGCATCTGTCGATCTGTGCGTTGACGAGTCAGTTTTGCATTGATTTTGTTGCTCAGAGCATGGCACATCTGCACGAAGCAGGCGACGGACGGATCTTCGTTCATTGAGTGAGCGTTGAATTCTCCCAGAGCTTCCTGTCTCAATTCAGTCACTTCGTCTAGCAGCACCTGCAGTTGTTCGACATCGTTATTCGTCTTCATCAAGGCCGAGTTGCCTTCGCTCGATATCGAGTACGAGGCGAACAAATCGATCCAACTCATGCTCGTCCTGCTTGAGTCTTCGATCGCGCAACCATCTTGCCAGCAACCAGCCCGCGACGAGCAACGAAAAAAAGAACGACCTTAAACCCTCGGTGGCTTCCACAAAATCAGGATTGAGCAAGGGCTTGAGCTCTGGGTTGTAAATGTGTTCTGCCCCCGCATGCATTGGAAATTCGGGGTTGGCCATGGCAAACGCCTTCCCCTGGTCAAACAGTTCGTGCAGTTCGTTGTTGCGCTGAAAATGTTCGTCCATCACAACGTTGGTCACGGCCTCGACAAGAACTGTGGGGGCATCGGGCCTGGTTAGCAATTTGGCCCTTCTTGAGACCGTCTTGATCTCATTTGCTGGCAGCACGGGGGTGTCAGTGCGATAAAACCCAGCTGGGATGGTTGTTGGGAAAGTTGACACGTGATGCAACGCCATTGCGTCTGCGAACGGCACTGGAATCAATCGGACTCCCGGTACACTTGCCGTTTCAATGAATGCGGGCGAGTGGAGTCCACCAGCCATGCAGGCAGCATCGAGCCTTCCGGACCGCAGTAATGCCGGTATGTCTCGGTACACAACATCGACTTGCTCAATTTCATCCAGTCCGATTCCCAGATGTTCTAACAGTGTTTTGTTGATGGAAAAGTCGCCAGACTCCTGACTGCCAATTGCAAGTTTCTTGCCTCTTAGATCCGAAGCCTTCTCGATACCGCTGCCGGGAGCGGCAAAGATGTGCAACACCTCCGAATACAGGTTGGCGACAAAGGCCGCAGAGTCAGGACTCTCATCCTCATTGGTTCCTCGCGCTGTGTCAGGTTGATACAACGCGAAATCAACGATGCGGTCTTGGATCCGGTGCAAGTTATCCAAAGCACCACGGGACTCAAGTACCTCAACCTTCGTTCCAAGGTGTGCTTCGAGCCGCTTCGCAATTTCATTGCTCAATTGGTAGTAGTTGCCGCCTGCCGGACCCGCCGCAATCACAACTTTTGACGGCACTCGGGTCGACATTTGGTACAGCAGCAAGCCCAACGCCAAGGCCACCATGATCGAAACAAATAGAGTAAATTTGAGATACTTCATCGAGCTCTATCATGCTGCTGGTCAGGAAACTTTGAACCGAGTGGGGATTTAGCAATCCGAGGGCAGTGGCTCCATTCTTCACAGTGGGTAGCGCTGATTTGTTTGGTACCAAGGCAGGGACGCGGTGGGCTGCCTGAAAGGGGCTTTAAGGATGTCGTCGCTCTCAGGTTCCTTGTAACGCTGTCAGTTTCCTTGTAACGCTCGTAGGATTGCATCTACATTTTGTTTGGCGTCTCCAAAAAGCATTTGGGTGTTGTCCTTATAGAACAGCGGGTTGTCGACGCCGGCGTAGCCCGTTGCGAGACCTCGTTTCATGACGACACAGTGGGAAGCTTTCCAGACTTCGAGGACAGGCATGCCAGCGATTGGGCTATTGGGGTCTTCTAATGCGGCTGGGTTGACGATGTCGTTGGCACCAATCACTAGAATGGCGTCTGTATCAGGCATGTCATCGTTGATCTCGTCCATCTCCAGCACAATGTCATAAGGAACATTGGCTTCGGCCAGCAGCACGTTCATGTGCCCTGGCAGACGCCCGGCGACCGGGTGGATCGCGAATCGAACCTGTTTGTCTTTCGACTGCAGGATTTTGATGACTTCGGCCAGGGAGTGTTGTGCTTGCGCAACCGCCATGCCGTATCCAGGCACAATCACAATGCTGTTGGATTCTTCCAGCATGTCGACGGTGTCATCGACGCTAAACTCGGTGACAGTTCCTTCGACCTCTGCTGCCGGGCCACCGCCACCGCCGCCAAAGCCTCCCAGAATGACGCTGATGAAACTGCGGTTCATCGCGGCACACATGATGTAAGACAAAATTGCGCCGGAGCTTCCGACCAGAGCACCCGTGGCGATCAACAGGTGGTTCTTCAGCATGAAGCCTGCTGCTGATGCTGCCCACCCAGAATAGGAATTCAGCATCGACACAACCACAGGCATGTCCGCGCCACCAATCGCCATCACCAGATGCACGCCGATCAGCGATGCGACTCCAGTCATCATCAGCAGCGCGATCATCGCCTGCCCGTTTTCGTTATGCGATCCATCAGGATTGTGTGATTCCTGGCAGAACCAGATGCCCAAGCCAATGCAGGTAGCAAGCATGAGTAGGTTGATTAGGTGCCTGCCCGGTAGGGTCAGGGGCTTCCCGCCAATCGTGCCTCGAAGCTTGAGGAAAGCAATGATCGATCCAGTGAAGGTGATTGCACCAATGAATACACCAATGAAGATTTCAATGTCGTGAATGAGCAGTTCACCTGAGGGAACAACGGCGTAGGACTCGAGGTGGCTTGAGATTCCCACCAACACCGCGGCTAGTCCGACGAAGCTGTGCAACATGGCGACAAGTTCAGGCATGCCGGTCATCGGCACACGCACGGCCAGGACGGCACCTACCACCACTGCTGAAGTGATTGCGACAGCCATCATTGTGTAAACCGCCATGGCGTGGGCAGCGGAAAACATGGCAACGATGGTGACGGCAATCGCGATGAGCATACCGAGGATGCCCAGCAGGTTGCCCCTGCGTGCTGAGGTTTGTTTTGATAAACCAGCCAAGCTGAGGACAAACAGCACTGCGGCGGCCAAGTAGGCAACTTTGGCCGAGGAATCTGCGATAGAAAGCGTTTCGCTGGCAAGCAGTTGTGTTGAAGTCAAATCCATGTCAATCACGTTTTGAAACATAGGGTTCAGCAGAGGAGAGTGAGTCATCGCGATCTTATTTGCGGAACATCTTTAGCATTCGATGGGTGACCAGAAAGCCACCAGCGATGTTGATGGAAGCAACGAAAATCGCGATTGCGGCCAACCAGACTGCAGGGCTGCTGCTAACACCCATCTGAACCATACCGCCAACGACGATGATTCCGCTGATGGCGTTGGTGACACTCATCAGCGGAGTGTGCAGTGAGGCAGAGACATTCCAAATCACTTGCCAACCGATGATGCAGGACAACAAGAAGACGGTAAAGTCTGTGATGAATCCTGCATTTTGCGTCATGGCGACTCCTGCTAACGCAAGGATAACCACCACAAGCATGATATAACTGAGCCATGGGATTCGGGGCGCCGGTTCGACCGTTTCCTGCGTCGCTGCGGCTGGAGCTTGGCTGGGGACTGCCGCAGAAACCGAGACGGGCGGTGGCGGCCAGGTGACCTCACCATCCTTGACCACGGTAGCGCTGCGAATGACAACGTCTTCCATATCGAATTTGAAAGACTCTGCCCCACCCATTTCATCAAGCAGGTGGACCAGATTGGTTCCATAGAGTTGGCTGGACGTGTTGGCCAAACGACTCGCAAGATCGCTGTAGCCGATGATGTGGACACCGTGATGAGTTGTGACTTCGTTGGGAATCGTGCATTCACAATTCCCGCCCTGTTCGGCAGCCAGATCAACCACGACGCTACCTGGTCGCATCGACTCAACCATCGCACGGGTGATCAGCTTGGGGGCGGGTTTGCCGGGGATCAGAGCAGTCGTGATAATGATGTCGACTTCTTTCGCCTGAGCCGCGAATAACGCCATTTCTGCATCAATGAACTCTTTGCTCATCGTTTTGGCGTAGCCGCCGCTGGTACCACCGGATTCATCCGACTCAAATTCCAGCATGAGGAAATCGGCCCCCATGCTTTTGACTTGGTCAGCAACTTCAGGCCGCACATCAAATGCTCGGACAATCGCTCCCAGACCTCGAGCGGTGCCGATGGCCGACAGTCCCGCTACTCCCGCTCCGATCACTAATACCTTCGCGGGGGGCACTTTGCCCGCTGCGGTGATCTGTCCGGTGAAGAAACGACCGAATAAGCCAGCAGCTTCCACCACGGCTCGATAGCCTGCGATGTTTGCCATCGAGGAAAGTGCGTCCAGTTTTTGGGCGCGGCTGATGCGTGGGACTGCCTCGATCGCGATCGCAGAAGCTTTTTGCGATGCAATGCTGTTCAATAACTCTGGGTTTTGCCCAGGAGCCAAGAAGCTTATCAACGTAGTCTCGGGACGCAGTTGTTGAACTTCGCTCGGCTCTGGGCTGCGGACCTTCAGCACAATATCGGACTCTGACCAGATTTGCTCTGCCGAATCAACGATTTGACAGCCCGCAGCGACGTAGCGATCATCCGGAAAGCTGGCCAAGTCACCAGCGCCCGATTGCACCGCTACTTCAAAACCTTGTTTCTCAATCAGACGCCGAGCGGTCTCGGGGGTTGCCGCGACTCGGCATTCACCCGGGTAGATTTCCTTTGTTACGCCAACTTTCATCGTGCCC
>Ga0315316_10004015_pt1 | contig 10713 bp, 11 predicted proteins | sample M160m3416metaG_FD_203702 | JGI IMG/M metagenome (GOLD analysis project Ga0315316, IMG submission 203702) | Ammonia-oxidizing marine archaeal communities from Monterey Bay, California, United States - M1 60m 3416 | ecosystem: Environmental > Aquatic > Marine > Intertidal zone | place: USA... | reverse complement strand
ACTGGCAGCGAAGTCTTGCCTTTTATGAGTATGGATTATCGCTCAGTCCGGATGATGTGTTTTTGCAGAAGGATGTGCAGCAGGTCCGGAAAAAAATGCAAGAGATCGCCAGCAGGGAAGCGAAGGGGTAAAGATGAGAAAAAAACGTCAGCCTGGCAGGAAGCCGAGGCATGTCCCGCAAAAGGTCAAGGGTCAACGTATTTGGTCGAGAGATTGGAGTAGGGGGCTTTGTTCCTGTGAGCATTGCGGTGAGCCCACTGATTATCCCGGGCATACATTGAACGATCAAGTCTGCCCGGGTTGCGGAAAAAATCCTTCCAGTCATAGCGCCTGGTGGAACCTGCTGTTCATAGTATTTTGTGTTGCTGTCCTCATTATTGGTTTTGTTTGGATGCCTGGCGAGGAAGATGCTAAAACACTTGCCCTGAGCTTTGCCGGCGGAATTTGCCTGCTGTGCAGCCTGTATTTTGTTTGGGCTTTTTTGATAAGTAGAAGGATCCTGGACCGGAAGATTAAGAAAAAAATTATCGCTCTCAAACAAAGGTATGAACAGTTCCCGGAGGATCTGGAAATTCTTTGTAAGATGGCAGCCCTTTACTGGGTATTGCGCGATCGCCGGGAGAGCCTTACCCTCTTTGAGAAGGCATTAATACTTGATCCGGACAATTCGCACCTAAAGGCTCAGGTTGAAGAGGCAAGGGAATTTATCAGCATCTTTGGTTCAGAAAATTCGGAAGAAGGGCGCGAGGAAAGCCAACAATGATCAAAGGAAAAAGATGAGCTATTGGAAGTGTGAACACTGTGGGGGGGCAACACCAGTCCCTTGGGTCGAGAGCGGCACTTCAAGCGGTCCCGCCCTCTTTCACAACAAGCGTTGCATTCATTGCGGGAAAAATCCCACCAGTTACAGCGCGATATGGGCTAGCTTATTTATCGTTTATATTGTGTTGATGCTGCTGTTTGTGGTTGGATCCGGAGACACGATTGATGAGGAGGACGAGGATAAGGTGATTCTTGTTTTTGCTGGTGGGTTCATGCTGTTGTTTTGCATGTGTTTGCTGCTGGGCAAGCTCAAGGAAAAAGGGCGCAAGAAGCGCGCTATAAGGAGGGAGCGGGCCCGACAAAGGAAGGCAGAACAAGGAAGGCAGAATAATGAGTGATTCCGGTAAACGCGGAAAGCCGACTTTTCATCCTGATACAGATCCATCGCCGGGCGTGGATGATGGGTGTTTTGAAAAAGGGTGGTTGCTGGTATTTATCATTTATTTTGCCTCGTTCCTATTCTGGCTGGTTTCTTCCGACGGGGATCCAGACGCGATCTTGCCTGTTGCCGTTGGATTATTTGGTTTTTTTCTTTTGTTCTTCATTATGTTTTTTTCGGTGCGGCAAAAGAACAAAAGACTGATAGAGCAGCATGAGCAGCAGCAAGCCAGTGAGGATGCTGACGCTGCTTTAAAGGATCGGGAGCAACAAAGGCAGGCACGTGCCATCAGGCAGGAGCGTTCCCGGAAATCCTGAGTGCCAACCGGACAAGAATGGTGCGTGACCTCTGTGGGCGTTGCGCTATTCTTGAAGGCATGAAATCCATTAATTCCTTTTTTTCTGTCCTGTTGGCAGCGTTCGCTCTGACTCCCCTGAGTGCCGAGGAGCCCAAGCTTGAGTCGATCTTCAATGGTAAGGACCTCTCCGGCTGGGACGTGCCGAAGGACAACATCTGGTTTGCCGTTAAGGATGGCACGATCATGGTCAAGAACGGGCCGAAGAAGAGGGGACAGACCCTCTGGACCTCGAAGCAATACAGCGACTTTGTCATCGAGTTCGACTTCAGGATGGGCAAGGGCACGGTGGACTCCGGCATTTACCTGCGCAACAGCAGGGAGCAGATCCAGATCGGGATCTCAGGTTCCCTGAAGCGCGACATGACCGCCTCCCCATACATCTCCGGGAAAGGTTACCCGGTTGAGGCCAAGCGCATCAAGGAGCTGCTGAAGCCCTCCGACTGGAACACCATGCGCATTGAGGCCAAAGGCAAGGACTACACGGTCTGGCTGGCCGGCGAGAAGGTCATGAACTACACCTCTGCCTCGGCAATTGCCAAGGGCAAGATCGGCATCCAGCTGCACGGCAGCCGCGTGATGGAAATTGATTTCCGCAATATCAAGGCGGCTGAGCTGAAGTAGGAACTGGTTCCTCTTTTTTTTATTTTGAATCCCGGTACACAGGTTGTGTGCCTTGATCCCCTTTGTTGCCTGCCATGCGTTTTTTTACCCTCTTTCCTGTTTTCCTTTTCGGCCTTGCCAGCGGCCTGTTGGCTGAACGCCTGCCCAATATCGTCTACATCATGTCCGATGAGCTCGCCTATTATGAGCTCTCGCACATGGGCAATCCCTACATCAAGACACCGCGTATTGACCGCATGGCGGCTGAGGGTATCCGCTTTACGCATGCCTATGCGGGCTCGCCTGTCTGTGCCCCGCTTCGCTGTAACCTGATGACGGGAAAACACGCAGGGCATGCCTCGGTGCGCGCCAATGACGGCGGAACACCGTTGCGGGCCGGTGAGCCGACCATTGCCAGCGCACTCAAGGCGAAGGGCTATGCCACCGGCGGATTCGGCAAGTGGGGCTGTGGCGGGCGTGACTCGACCGGGGTGCCCGAGAAGCACGGATTTGACGTGTTCTTCGGCTACTATGACCAGGTGCACGCGCACTCCTTTTATCCTCCCTACCTGATCAGGAACAGTGAGGAGGTTGTGCTGGAGGGCAATATCGGTGGCCGTTCCGGAAAGACCTATTCGCATTACCGGATCATGGAGGAGGGACTGGACTTTATACGGGCCAATAAGGAAAAGCCCTTCTTCTGCTATTTTCCGATCACCCCTCCTCACGGCATGTTTGATATCCCCGCTGACGACCCGGCATGGGATCTTTACAAGGGGGAGGAGTGGATCAGGGATCCTGCCATCAAGCAGGATGTCAAGAATTACGCCGCGATGGTCAGCATGGTGGACCACAATGTCGGTCAGGTGCTCGACCTGCTTAGTGAACTTGGGCTTGAGAAGGATACGATTGTTTTCTTTACCGGTGACAATGGCGGGCAGGACCGGTTCCGTTCCAAGGAGAAGCCGCGTGGGTTTTTCGGGCCCAATGTCAACCCGGTCAATGGTGTTGAGTTTCGTGGCGGCAAGGGCAGTCTCTATGAGGGAGGACTGCGCATTTCCTCCATGGTTCGCTGGCCGGGAAGGATCAAGTCGGGTCAGGTCAGTGACTTGGTGTTTTACCAACCGGACGTGTTCCCGACTTTGGCAGAACTTGCCGGTGCCAAGTCGCCCGGTGACCTGGATGGCCTCTCTTTTTTGCCGACGCTTCTGGGCGGAAAACAACAGAAGCATCCTTTCCTTTATTGGGAATTTGGCAACCAGTGCGCGGTTCGCGCCGGCAACTGGAAGGGCGTGCTCGACCGCAAGAAAGAGAGTTGGGAGCTTTTTGACCTGGATAAGGATATCAGTGAGAAGAAAAACCTGGCCGGTGAGCACCCGGATATTGTTAGCAGGATGAAGGCCATTGCCCTGCGTGAACATACCCCGGCCGAGCCCGGGATGTTTACCCAGCGCACCCGCCATGAGCGTGACCGTTGGGCAAAGTGGGGCAACGCAAAGAATCAACCGCCGCCGAAACCGAAGCGCGGCAAGGTGCAAAAAATCAAGGATAAGGACCTTATTCCGCCAAAGAGCATGAAGATACTCAAGGTCAGCAGCGAGAATATCGGCAACGTTAAGTGGGCGGTCAATGCCATTGACGATGATCCCCATACACTGTGGCACAGCCGTTTCTCGGATGGGGTGGCCAAGCATCCTCATGAATTGGTCATCGATTTGGGAAAAAACTATGCTGTCTCAGGGTTTCGATACCTGGCACGCCAGGATGGTGGATGGAACGGGGCGTTTGCCGAGGTGGAGTTTCTGGTTTCAGTGACTCCTCAGTTCGGAAAAGTCCCTGCAGTGAAGGCGACTTTCGGCAAGGTGCGCACCGCGCAGTCAGCCGACTTGAAAGAGCCGATTACCGCCCGCTATGTCAAGGTGCGAGTCCTCTCCGAGGTCAACGGACAGCCTTTCGGGTCAGCCGCCGAGATCGGCGTCATCGGGCGGCTGCAGCGCTGATGGTGCAACGGGGGAAGCCGCGGGCAGGATCCTGCCTAATAGTGTTTCCAGAGTTTGCGGCTGAAGAGCACCAGTACAAAGACAAATCCAAGACGGCCGAGGATCATCAGCACGGGCAGCATCAGGGTGCTTGGCGTCGAGAGATGGGCATAGTTCTTGGTGGGGCCGAACTCTGCAAAGGCCGGGCCAATGTTGAACATGCTCGCGATCACGGCTGAAAGGCACCCGACCGTGCTCATGGCCGGCTCAAAGAGCTGCATGGCAAGGCTGCCTGTAGCAAGGAAGAACGATGCTGTTGTGAGCACAATGAAAAGCTGCCCGAAGGTGCCTTCGTCCACCGGGTGCTTGTTGATGGTCGGGCGGCTGATCATCCGGGGACGGAACGCCCGGATCAACTCACTGCGCAGGAAGCGAACCCACAGGATCACCCGCCATACCTTGAGGCCGCCCGCAGTGGATCCGCCGCATCCGCCGATAACCATCAGAACAAGCAGCATTTCCTTCCCCAGCAGCGGCCACCGGTCGTAGTCGCCGGACACGTAACCGGTGGTTGTCGCGATGGATACCACGTTAAATAGCGCGTCAATGACGGGTTGGCCGACAGGATTAATGTTATGGATGACAAGGATCATCGTGATGGCCGCTGCCGTCATCAGAAGAAACCAGCGGGTTTCCTCATGCTGTCGCAACTCCTGCAGGCGTTGTTCCGCCTTTTTCTTGCGGTTCATCAGGACTAGGTAAAGGGGGAAACTCAGTGAGCAGATGAGCATGAAGGACATGGTCCAGAGCTTGGCAGCTGTGCCAAACCCGGTGAAGCTGTCGTTCTCGGTTCCGAATCCTGCAGTTGCCGTCGTGGTGAGGGCGTGGTTGATCGCCTGGAAGGGGCTTAAGCCGAAGGCCATCAGGCCGCCGGCACAAAGCAGGGTAAGAAAGATGTATAATGCCCACAGGTTCCTCATCAGGCTCTTCAATGATCGCTCCTTCAGGTCGTGGCTGAGAAGTGAGGACTCGGCGCCGACCATGGTCCTGCCGGCTCCACCTGAGCGGCCAATGATCAGGAAGGAAAGGATGATAATTCCCAAGCCGCCCAGCCATTGCGTTAATGAGCGCCAGACCAGAAGCGTTTTCGGGATTTCCTGAAGGTCGGTAATCACCGTGGCTCCTGTCGTGGTGAGACCGGAGACGGCTTCAAAAAGTGCCTTGTCCAGTGGTAGCCCTGGACTGCAGAAAATGTAGGGAAGTGCGGCGTAGGCGCCGCAGATCAGCCAGGGAAGTGTGCTGGTGGCAACCAGTTCCTTCTTGGTTTCACTAATTGTCTCGTTTTCATCCTTTGGTTTCCTTGTCACCCACCAGGCAATGAACATGAGTAGCGCAGAACCTCCGGTGATACTGATGGAGAGAACCCATCCCTCTGCCGCGATCGTGTCATTGTGCAGGGAGCCGCTGGTCAGGCAATAGCCCAAGCCAAGGGAGAGGATCATGGCAATGGTGGTTATTACCAGGAGGCGACAAATTGAATTGAAAATGAAGTGGAAATTCATCGGCAATCAGCAATTGCGTTTTGATGACCTGTTGCGGGAGAAAGGACCGTGCCTGCAGTGGATACCGCCCCATGGTTTGCCAGGCAGTGCATGGCAAACTCGACTAATTATTCCTTCCCGTCAACGTGTTGGAGACAAGTTATGGAAAGCCTTATTCTCCCGGTAAATCAGGGAAAATTACCCTGTAATGGCCTAGGGGGGCAGGAATATCCCCCCGGGGCACTGCATGGTTTTACTGCTTTGAGTGCGGCTGAGAAGTGTGTAGTTTTTCGCGTTATGCAATCCATTGACCTGCGCAGTGATACCGTTACCCGCCCCACCGGGGCAATGCGTGAAGCCATGAGTAGTGCAGAACTTGGCGATGATGTGTTCGGTGATGACCCCAGTGTTATGAAACTTGAGTCCATGGCGGCAGGGATGTTCGGCAGGGAGGCAGCGCTCTTTGCCCCGAGTGGCACCCAGACCAACCTGATTGCCTTGCTGACACACTGCGCGCGCGGAGATGAATATATTGTCGGTCAACAGGCGCACACCTATCTTTTTGAAGGTGGTGGCGGGGCAGTGCTAGGTAGTATCCAGCCTCAGCCGCTTGACCAGAATGTCGACGGCACGCTCAACCTTGCGAGGGTTGAAGCCCTGATCAAGCCGGATGATTATCACTTTGCGCGGACGCGTTTGCTGTGCCTGGAGAACACGACCTGGGGAAAAGTCCTGCCGCTTAAATACCTGGAGAAGGCACGCAATTTCACCAATGATAAAGGCTTGCTTTTACACCTGGACGGGGCACGCATTTTCAACGCCGCTGTCGCATCAGGGGTTCCGGTAACAGAGATCGCCGGATGTTTTGACTCGGTGTCGGTCTGTTTATCAAAGGGGCTTGGTGCGCCGGTGGGCTCACTCCTGCTTGGCGACAGGGAATTCATCAGGCAGGGTAAGCGCTGGCGCAAAATGCTCGGTGGAGGAATGCGGCAGTCGGGCCTACTGGCAGCTGCAGGGATATACGCCCTGGAGAACCACATTGATCGCCTTGCCGAGGATCATGCCAATGCCGCCCGACTGGCCGAGGGGCTCGGTGCGATTCCCGGGGTCGTGGTTGACCCGGTGCAGACCAATATGGTGCTTGCTTCCCTTCCGCAGGAAAGGCTGGCCGGTGTTGCCGGTTACATGCAGGAGAAGGGCATCCTGATCATGGCCGCCAGTGGCGGCAGGATACGCATGGTCACCCACCTGGATATTGCGGAGGGTGTGATTGAAAGGGTTGTGGCTGCCTTTAGCTCTTATCTTTCCTGATACCTTCAGGGCTTCAGGGCTTTTTTCAGGTCAAAGGCCCCGATCTTGTTCTCCAGCATCTCGGGAAGAATGAGCCATTTCTTGTCCGGCAGGTAGGCGTGATCAGCAGCACCTTTCGGGAAAGTGGCAAGGGTGCGTGTGTTGCCGTCGCCGTTGACGTGCATTATTTTTCCTGAAATCCAGTCAGTGACCACGAAGCCATCAGCGCCATCTGACTCGACGCCGTCCAGGTTGCCGATCGGGTCACTGGTAATCGCGTTGAGCTCTCCGTTTTTAAGGTCAAGGGACAGGAGGCGTCCGGGTGTCTCTGTGCTGAAGTCACTCTGAATATTCTGTCCCCAGCCGCCAATGATGAGCTTTCCCTTGTGGACCAGAAGCCCGTTGGGGTGCTCAATTCTATCGCCCTCGGCGAGCACGGAGAGCTTGAGTGTTTTTTCCTCAAACTGGTAGATTTTCCCGGCCAGCATGTCGCTGACGTAGACGGTGCCATCCTTGCCGCAGGCAAGGTCGTTAAGGAACATTGCCCCGGGAACTTTCAGTTCACTGACCTTTTTACCACTGGTGATGGAAAAGGCGAGGATGCGGTCAATGTCCGCTACCCACAACTTGTCACCCGCACTGCGTAATCCTTTCGGTGCGTTAAGCCCGGTTGCCCACTTCTTATCGATGACTTTGCCATCCGGAGTCATCTTGGTGATCCAGCCGTCACCATCCTTTCCCATGCCTCCACCCTTGCCAATCTGGGAGACAAAAAGGAAACCGGATTTCTTGTCGAGGTAGGTGCTTTCCGGGGCGGCAACGTCCTCGCTCAGGGACCACACCGCTGGAAGTTTCTCAGCGTGCGATGGGTCGGCGGATAATGCGAAGGCAAACAGCAAGAATGGTGTGATTTTCTTCATGGGTTTTTATTTTGCGATGCAATATAGATTATAACAGCTTTTTTCGCGGGTAAGTCATCCTCAATATGCCAGCGCAACAGGTTCGGGTAGGTCGACAGGGGCACCACCGCCAGCGAGATAGTGCTTCCGGGTGGTTTTCCCGCAAGCCTTCGGCCATGAAACAGGCCGGTCCTGGCGACGCGGATACGCTGCCCAAGGTATTGATTCGGTCCGCTGTGCACGGCAATCACCTCGTATTCATTGACAATGAAGGCATTGTAAAGGGTTTCGGCCTGCCTGTTGCTGAGTCCTGAGGAGGCAAGCAGCTTGAGTGTCAAGGCCAGTGGCATTGTGCTCATACCGGGTTTGGCCGGCTTTCTGGGCAAAGATTCCGGTTTGGGCGAGGCGGGCTGTTGCCGTGCCGGTTTGCCTGTTACTTTCCCGGGCAGGATTCTGCCGATGGCGGTAATGGCACGGCGTGCCGGGGAATTACGCCCACGGGTTGCCAGGAGCAGGTTGGACTGCCCTTTCCTCCAGCGGTAGCCGGTGCCAAACGGCAGGGGTTGCGCCCGGGAGCGGAATGTCTTTGCCAAATCCTCCTGGTGATACCTCTTGAAGAGGTCGGTGGGAGTCTCGTATTTCCCGTAGGGGGTTGTCCTCCAGAGGGAACGCTCAAAAAAGCGTAGGGGAATGCCGGAGTCATCCTGGATGATAGAGGTGCTTGAGGCAAGCAGGTGGTCCTTGATCTGCGAGAAGTAGGACTCATGCATCAGGTATGATGATGCCTTCACATAGGAAGGACCCGGGGGCAGGCTTTCCAGGTAAGTGAGGAACCCCGACCGCTTCAGGGCACCGTTGGCGATGTTGGTCTGAAAGTAATGGATACTCCTTGACCTGCCGTCCCTGCAGCGCACGTCAATGCGTACTGCGTTAGCTCCCTTGTCAGAAGTTCCGAGGCCGGTCAGCCTGCCGTCCCTGCCGAGCGAGACAAACTCGATGTTCCTGATTTCATGGCCATCGGCGGCCAGGAAAAGGCACATGATGGGCAGGGTGCCGGCATAGGTGGCTACTGGAAGCTCTTTCTGCATGTCACTGGTGCGGAAAAAGCTGTAGCGGATACTTTCCTCCAGGATCTTGCGGATTTCAGTGAGGGCGGATTCGGCCGATTTTCCCCTTAGTGACGTTGAACGGGGCGCAGTGCCTATGGGTTCAAGGCCGCAAAGGACATAGGAGTCAGCCTTTGGGAACATGCGCATGACATGCAGGACGTCCGGGCCGCTGAAGGCGTAGCGAACCACGCCGCCGCGGGGGAGCTTCGGGCCGTTTTGACCACTGCTCCAGCTGAGCATGGGATCCAGTGTGGAGGCCTTGTACTTGGACAATGCCTTTTGCATGGCTTCCCGGTGTTGCTGCCAGGCGCGGCTGCCAGTGATCCGGGCGGAGGCGTTCGGGCTGTCCCGGCCGGCAAGCAGCCCGGCAGTTGTGTTGATGTCCGCAATGATCCTTGAATCCACCGCAACGGCGCTGCCGGCTGCAGCCAGCAATATGGCGATCAATGCCATTGGGTATAAGAGGAAGTGCATCGGGGGGGATTACTACCTGCGCTGTGCTGCAAGCGGAAGTGAAAAAAATGCAATCAATGCAGATTTTCCACGGGCTTAAGTGAAGGTGAAATTGATTCCCTCGCTAGATCGAGACTTGCTTGCCGTCATCAATGTCGCGCGTGTCACCCATCTTTTCGCGGATTTGGGATAACTCCGCCTTGAGATGGGTGCGAAACAGGATGATGTCCGCCTTGTGGATGAGGATATTGGCTCCCATGTCGAGGAACCGGGCATGGTCATCAATGCTTCCCCAGAAATGGATACCGGCGCCGATGCCGCGTGCGCGTGCGGTGGTAATGATCTTTTCACAGGCTGCAAGGAAGTCGGGGTGATCATATTCTTCGGCCACCCCGAGGCTACAGGACAGGTCGTGGGGACCAATCAGGACCGCGTCGGTTCCCTCCACGTCGAGTAACTCCTCAAGGCGCTGCATGGCCGGCACGCTTTCAATGTTGATCAGCATGCTGTTGCCGGCAGTGTTGGTGGAAATGTAGTCGTTAAGGGCGGGCTCGAGAGCCTGCCCGCGGAGGGCAGTCTGGAGCTTTTCTCCCTTCAGGGGACGTAACTTGGTCGCTCCGCGCAGCGCACGTACCTGTTCGGGTGTCTCGATGTAGGGGGCGACAACCGCGGCGGCACCATCATCAAGGGCAATGGTCGCCTTGTCGGGATCCGGGTCGGTAATGCGTACCAGGGGCGGCAGGCCCAGTGCCGTGTAGGTGCGGCACATCCAGCTCAAGGTTTCCCGGTTGAAGGCGATGTGCTCGGTGTCAATGAACACGAAGTCCAGGCCGCAGTCGCCAATCACCTTGGGCCAAAACGGGGAACCTGAGACCAGCAGTGTCCCGTAGATGCGCTTGTTACCGCGCAGTGCCTGATTGAATTCTTCCGGTGTCATCGGTTGTCTACGCTGATTGGTTTTCCTGCTTTTCCCGATTCCACCGCCGCCAGGACCGTGGCACAGATGTTGCGGGCACCCCGGGCATCAAGGATCGGTTCCTCGTTGCCGTCAATGGCACGGGCGAAGTTTTCTGCCAGTAGGTAGTTATTGGAATCGGCAACGCGTCGGTTTCTAAACTCCAGATCCGGCTGGTCCCGGTAATGGATGCTCACCTCAGGGCGGGCTTCCGAGACGACCATCGATCCCTTGTCCCCGACCAGGTGTAACTTGATCTCCCCGATGTCCGGGTGGGCGGCGGCACCGATACGCCCGATGCAGAGTGATCCGGTCACTCCGTTTTCCA
>Ga0315316_10004014_pt1 | contig 10715 bp, 8 predicted proteins | sample M160m3416metaG_FD_203702 | JGI IMG/M metagenome (GOLD analysis project Ga0315316, IMG submission 203702) | Ammonia-oxidizing marine archaeal communities from Monterey Bay, California, United States - M1 60m 3416 | ecosystem: Environmental > Aquatic > Marine > Intertidal zone | place: USA... | reverse complement strand
GCCGTGACAACGTCATAGAACTTGCGACCGAGGTTCCCATAGGCCAGCCATTGATTTTCGAGTTGATCCGGATGACGAAGTAAAGCGATTGAGCGGGGAGGTGATTCATTGGGGAGGCATCTTACATTCATTCTCACGCACAGTGTTCTGGAGCGGCAACGGGGGTGATTGAAGCAACAGATCCAGCCCGTGTTGAAGACAACGCCCCCGTCGCATCATTGCATGAGTTTTTAACCCGCGAACAAGATTCGTCGCCCCGTACACGCGACGGTGCAAATCCAGATGGCGGAAGCGAATCTCCGCCTCGCATTGGGCGACCAGTCAGCTGTGGGTGAGTCGAGAGCACCTACCGATAACAACGCGACGGACCTCCAATTGACGAGAACGAACGCCACGCGGGTGTCTGAAATTCGTTCGAAAGCTGTTTTACTAACGTTACCGCCGCAGCCGGTTTCACCCGCGCTGCAGGACCAACAACCCACGTGGTCCATCGTTAGTGAAGCTCTTCATATATTTCAACGTGTTCACGGACCACATCAGCGGACATCGGGTGACGAACAAGTGGCACAAACCTGATGAGTCCTACCGGAAACATTTTTGGAAAAAAGATGAATCAATAGAATTAACTTCGTTGATCGAGGGCCGGACGTGAAGGAGCATCCGCCACGCGCTTCCCTGTAAATTTGAGATCTGCCTCGCGTCGGTCGGTTGTCGACACGAACAGGCTTTTGGCGAGCCGAGTGTGGTGACAATTCCCCGGTTCTTGCGGTCGGCGACGAAGAATTGAATTCTTGCAGTGCATCTGAATGACACTGGGCCAGAGATCGCCTGTATCTACTGGCCATACGACTTTTTGCACCTAACACGGCCGGAGGAGTATTCGTAAGGACGGGTTTGACTCCCTTCCGCAGTTTCAAAGATCTCACGGCCCAGGGAACTTCAATGAAAAAACTTCTGCTTTTCAATCTGTTCGTGTCATTTTTTGTTCTGCTTCTCGCGTTTACTGTTCGAGCATTCTCAGTGCGGGGCATTTTCGACAACCGGTCGCTGATGGAGGACGTATGGTTTCAGGTAACGTTGCTTGACGCATATCTCGGTTTTCTCACAGTCTACGTTTGGATCGCGTGGAAGGAGCGAACACTTCTACGACGGTTCGTGTGGTTTGTGTTCGTCATGAGTTTCGGCAACATGGCCGTGTCTCTGTACGTGATTTTGCAAGTCGTCAAGCTCCCCGGCGGGACCGGCCTGTCTGAAATCCTGACGATGAGAACCGAACCGGTCTCCGTCAGTCGCCATGGCCACGACTGATGTCTATTTCCGCTGGCAAGTCATGCCCCGACCGATGGCAATCTGGCAGCGGCACGACGCGACTCGAAAACACTGCGCGTCTGACGACGGACTGAACGTCGGCCTGTGTGGGGAAGCAGCGTCTTCAGGCAGTATCGCCGCTGCCAGTCGCATCTTGGCGCCCATGAGAGCTATGGATGGCTAGATGGAACATCGTGGACACATCGCCAACGGCACGATCACTACTGCCGGATTCGGCGGACGTGTGCCACATATTCAGAGGATGGAACAGGGCGATTCGGTCCGAAACAACTAGGCAAGGGCAGGCTGCTGGTTCGTCTTAATCTGCTGTGCCAATACGAGATAGTCGGGCCTGTCGGACGCATAGTCGTGCCGGAACCCGCCGAGAATCTGTCCACAGTGATACAGATATACGCCGGGCATCTGAAAACTGTTTCCGCTCACTGCGCCTCGACCGTGACCACTTAAGACACCAGCGATCAATCCGCGGATCCAGACACGCAGCCCAAACAATTGCGAAAACCCGCCAAGATCAAGTCCGAATTGCCGGTACAGTCGACCCTCCGGATCTGAAAAACGAGGCACATCCTCGAGGCCATATCGTGCAAAGAATCCGTCGTCGTCTTCAGCTGTTCCCCCCAAATGTACAATAACAATTCCTGCTCCGGCCTCTTCAATCTGTTGGCGCTGCGTTGAGATGTCAGACAGAGCTTCTCGGCAAAACGGACATCCGGCGTGACGCAGAAAAAGTACGAGTTGTGGCGATTGATTCGCAAGGTCATTCATGTATCGGCCCGTATTGGCCACGATGTCACGTAGCGGATCGTCTGCTTCGGGAGTTACGTATGCCGTCCCCGCGGCGTGGCAGGAAAGCACAGCCCGCCAGAGGATGACTCCGAACGGAATGCACCAGATCAGGTCGTTTGTCAAAACGGTCCAGCCCATACGTGCCGGAAGCATACCTCCCACGAAAGCAACGACGAATCCGATGACTCCACACACTTTCCCCAGCAGTCCAACAACTGTGATTGCCCAGTGCCGATAGGGATCATAGGACGCGATGAGGTATCCCACACCATAAACGCCAACCATCATTCCGATGAGCTGCCAGAGCTGTGAAACAACGGGCGTAGTCGGCAGATCAGTGAAAGTCAGCAACTTGGCTGGCGTAAGCACGCACAGAATCCCCCACAACAGGTTGTACAGACCGGCCGCAAAGAGTGTCCGCTTCATCCACGCCTGAGCATCGTAGTCATTAGTCATTGGTGAACCTTGAACTAGCAGTTTGAAACTACGTTGCAAAAGTGGACTCAAACGGCTGCGCGACTTCCGCCAGTTTTTCAAGGGCGGATAACTGCAGTTGTCGAACCCGCTCCTTGCTCAGTCCCAGCTGGGCTGCAAGCTCCCTCAGCGTACTGGTTTGTTCAGACTCATTCAGCCCGAATCGTGCGCGAATAATGATGCGTTCGCGTTCGTCCAGTACATCATCCAGACGTTCCAGCACAGCTTCGGCAGCAACAAGGACATCGGCTGCCGAGGGTCCGGTATCATCTGACGAATCAGCGGCAATCGCCTCAACAGAGTCGGTCGCCAGCTTTTCGCGGACCCTGCGTTTTGATGTACGCTCAATGAAGCGATAAAGATGTCTTTGTACTGAATGGGTCGCATACGTGCTGAAGCGGTATCCTCTGGCAAAGTCAAATTTGTCGATTGCATTCAGCAGGATTCCATTTGCTTCGCTGACAAACTCATCGAAGTCGTCCGGGCCTGTGGAAAACTTTCGAGCTATCGACATCACCAGTCGCATGTTTGCACGAGCGATGTCGTCCCGAGTTTCCTGAGCTCCCTGCAGGAGACGATCAATTTCCTTCATCGTCTTTCTTGGGCGTTTCCCTGCCAGCGTAGACTGTAGAGCGTTCGCTCGAAAACGAAGAAAGTTGAGACGTTTAAACAGGAACTGTTCACCTTCGAAAGTCAGTATTCGACTCTCTTCGATCGCCTGAATGAAAGTTGTGGCAGCTTCACTTCTGTTAACCGGCCCGGACCTCCCTTCTTCTGCAGCATACAGTTCGATATCCACGGCTTCGAAGTCAACTTCGGTAGTGGTGTCGAAAGCCTGATTTGGAATAAATTTAATTTCAGGTTCGCTCAAGCAACTCTGCCTTTCGTGAACATCGGGACCGTTGTTTCTAAGCCGTTGCCGCTATTCTTGACTAACAAGAACAAACGAAGTCCAAAGAAACCCGCCGCACTGTAGCAGAACACGAGTATCAAATTTCAGGGGCACGTCTGGCACACCTCAAAATACGCAAATCTTTTTAGCAAGGCACTGCAACCATCTATTGCTGCCTCGGGCAGTGGTCAATCCGCTGCGACGAATGCAGTTTCCAGAGTTACGTTTATCGGCAAAACGTGTGGCCACAGACATTTCATCGTCTACGAACTGAAGGAAAGGGCGACAGCCACACGGTGGAAATCAGAAACGTCGGGCGGAGGCTTTGATGAACCAGGACGTCTTCGGAACGAAGTGATCATGAAAAGAAGCAAAATGGCCTACCTTGTGGCTGGCGGAGGATTGGCAATCGTCTTTTACTTCAGCTGGGGGCTAACTGCCAGAAGTGCCTACGAATCAGCCGCCTACGAAGTCATCCTTTCGGACGAACCGTTTGAGATCCGTGAGTATCCCCAATTGCTGATGGCAACGACGGAAATACGATTTGCCGGGCGTGGTAACGGAGGGAGTTTCAGCCGATTATTCGCCTACATCAGCGGGGCAAACGAGAATAATCAGAAAGTTGCAATGACAACCCCGGTCTTCATGAATGCGGAAACTCAGGATCAACCGGGTCAAATGGGATTTGTCGTGCCTGCATCGGTTGCAACAGACGGTGCGCCTGCGCCTTCCGACGACGCTGTTGAATTGAGAACCCGAGTCGGAGGTCGGTTTGCCGTGGTGAGATTCAGTGGCCAACTTGACAGTTCGACTCGCCACGCCGCCGAACGGCGTTTGAGCCGATGGATGGCAGATCAGGGCTTCGCTGCTGACGGCGATGCCGAATCTGCCGGCTACGATCCGCCGTGGACTCCTGGCGTATTTCGTCGTAACGAAGTACTTGTTCGAATCAATTGAGCCAGCAACCGCAATCGGAACAAGGTCCATTTCTTGCACAAGCTCTCTGTTTCACGGCTATCAATTGGAATCTCTGAAATAACCAGAGCACCTGCGGTAGATCGAATCCAACCGTTGAAGAAATGGCAGGGCGTTGGCGGTGGGCGTTGGCGGTAGACGTTGTCCCTGTATGCGCCGCTCAGAAAATGTGACGGCGGTGGGTAAGATGGTGCAGCGTGGATACGGTGAGCCGGTCGCGGCTGATCAACTCCGTCAAGTTTGCGAACTGCAGATTCGTGCTCACAATCGGGTTCTGTCGCTCCCAGGCAGTACGCCCTACAGCTCAAAACAGAATCCTGTAGAATGTGAGTCGTCAAAATTCAAGTGGGTATCCGCAGCCCGTAAAACAAACGGCGATGCCCTGATCATTCACTGACGCCCTCCACAAAGACGAGTGCCGAAGACACATCAGAAACTGCGGATTCCGGGCAGCGCACTCTAGAGTCAGCTTTTTCAACATACCTTGACTGCCGTCATCGTTCAGGTGAAGAATTGTATGCCGGCACTGTGGCACATCCGTGAGACGAGCACATGCTCCCAGCGGATCAGAATCTGCGGCGCACACAAAAGTCTCGGCCTGTACAGCAGACGGGGCTTAAGGCTTCATTGAAACCGTGGACGTCAGCGTCTTTTGCCAAGGTCAGGCGACAGCTTCCGACAACGAAGGGCTAGCCACCGATGTATCATCGGTGTCAACGTCGTTGGCTTTTCGTCCTGTCGGAATCTTTGACTTCACGTCATACGCCAGCCCTGTCGCTTTCAGAACACGAATAACCCACCAGGTCATGTCAATTTCCCACCAGCGATGTCCTGAGGGAGCAACACTCGGATGAGCGTGATGGTTATTGTGCCATCCTTCACCGTAGGCAAGCATTGCAACCCACCACAGATTTCTTGATTCGTCACGTGTGTCGTAGTTGCGGTATCCCCATAGATGTGTCGCCGAGTTGATGAGCCACGTCGTGTGGTATGCGGCAGTCATTCGCACGCACATACCCCACACCACAAACGATACGGCCATCTGCCAGCCTCCTACGGCCCAGCCGGCGGCAATAAGCGCCAGTCCCTGAGCCCACAACCACATTGCAAACGTCTTTTCAAAGAATTGCATCATTGGGCGTTCAGTCAGTTCAGGAATATACTTACGACAGAGCAATTCCTGGTCCGTTCGTTTTCTCTTCACAAACAACCACAAAATGTGTGACCACCAGGCTCCGATCAGCGGAGAATGGGGATCACCATCCTGGTCTGACTTCTGATGATGCAGGCGATGAGTTGCCGCCCACGTCATAGGAGAACCCTCACCGGACAGACTCCCCGCCAGCATCACGAAAAACTCCGCCGGAGCACGCAGTTTGAATGATTTGTGCGCAAGGTATCGGTGGTAGCCCAGACAAATACCGATGCTGCACGTCACCCAGTGCATCACCAGACAAATGGCGAGTGCCTGCCAGCTAAAGAAAGCCGGCACAAATGCGGCGAAACAGCCAACATGGACAAATATCAGAAAAACAGTCACCACCCAGTCGACGTTGTCACGACGCAGTTGATTCCGAGAAAATGCAGCGCGAAGCGTTTCTCCATCTGCCTTCGCCTGGATCCGACGTGCTTCCACCTCGGTAGAAATTGTTTTGGGGATCCCCAATGTAGTTAGTGAACCGCTCATAGATGTCTTCAGTCTGTGATAACGTCAATAGAACTCATCGAAGTGGCATTCCAGCACGTCTGAGTTGACGATACGGACGTTACCGACTGACCTCAAGCCGGACGTGTCCGGTTGCAGTCAAACATCTGTCAAAGGATTGTCACCGCCATAACACGTTATTTCACATTCACTTACGGCACACACAATAACCAAAACTCGGTATGATCGGCATACTTGGCAGTTCGGTTACGCTGTCCTGCTGCGTCAATTCCAACGCTCAGGAAACGTAAACCAGCTCCGCGAAGGACACGCTGTCGCCTTACATCAGGGTAGCCTTGAAGCCGCCAGACCCAGGGAACTGCGAATCCACAACCGGCGTCGCACACATGTCCCGTCAATGCGGCGGGAACGAAAAGAAGTAAACGATTCGTTGTTTGACCGTTACGGATTGGCCGGGCGAGCCGCAGCCGGGGCCAGAAACACTTCAGGCTCAGCCACGAACGTCTTCATGTTTTCAGCGCTGTTGAGAAGCCAAACCTTCTTTCGAAAAATCACCGCGTACTTCAGTTTTCCCTCTACAGACTGACCGGTCTGTCTCACTGTAACCGGACAGATACCGTCGTTCTGAGGCCAGTATTTCTCGGGATCTTCGCGAAAACACTGCATCTGTTGGACACTGCTGAAGTGGAGCACCTTATTACGATACCGCAACGCGTGTGTCGGCTTGCCGGCAACCAGACTTCGCGTCTCTTGGACCGCAGACAGACACAGCCCCCCAAACGCCGGGCCATCATTGTCGACGGGAGGAACAGGCATAATTTCCGGCGTGGCCGTCTGTGGCTCTGCAGAAACAACCTGCTGAGAAACGGGGAGGGCCGGGGTTGATGGTTCTTCCTTAGCGGCAGCCGTCCTGCTGGCAGACGATGGTCCTGAACGGACATAGCTGGCAACAATCTTCTGCAGGCCTGGCAGCAACTTCTGCTCTGACTGAAACCCTGTGGTACGACTCAGAATAATCATCTCCGGAGAGACGATCAGCACTGCGGGAACGCGACTGACATTCAGTTGCTTTGCCAGCTCTTTGCGTTCGTCGATGTCAACCAGGACCGGCACGAAGTTCTGATTTACATACTTCGCGACCGCAGGGCGGGCAAATGTTTCACGTTCATATCTCTTGCAGGGGCCGCACCATTCCGCTGTAAACTTCATAAGAACCAGGCGGTTCGTGTCGTTTGCGGTTCGCAGGGCCGATTCGACGTTGGCCAACCACGAGACGTGATCCGCCCGAACGTTGGTCGGGACTGCAATTCCCAGCACCACAGCAACCACCAGCGCGGCGCAACGGAACGGCCCGAACTGCAAGCCTGCTGCTTTGGGCGCCTGTTTCGAACCTGCCTTGTTGTTCACGGATGTCACGTTCTGTGTGCCTGAGGAATGACGCATAATTTCTCTGTTTGGCTGTCCATGTGAAAATCAAGAGGGTTCGAGTCTGCCGCACGGCGTTGATGTGCGGTGCGATGCAGCGGTTCGAGGCCCCGGTGCACGGTCTGTAAAACCATCTACGGCGTGTACCCGTCACAGATCGGCGACTGTGTGTGAGGTGCGTTACGTTTGAAGAGGATTTCATATTTACGGATCCCAATGAAGCACCAGCGCATTGTCGACAGCGATGGGGTGTCGCAGAATCAGCCCGCTGGCGGCCAGGGAAGCGAAATCCGCCGCACTGCCAAGCAGTCGGAGGCCCGTGTAATGCGTGGGGCAGATCTTCGGTTCGGTCACCGCACTCAGTGTTTTCTTGCCAGCGACAGCACAGCAGCGCGGTCTTGCCGGTCGTTTGGAATCCCACGCTGCAGCTCTTCGGGGACCCCACGAGAAGAGGCGGTGGCCCGTGTCAGGTTAAGGGATTTTCAGCAGACGTGCCCCGCATCGGGTCTTCACCGGAATCGCCTTTCTGATCCGTGATCAAAGCACATCAAACCGTACACGTCTACAGCACCACAATGGCACGTTCATCACTGAAAGCATCGATGACGTGTTGTGGATCATCAGCCCGGGTTCCCATGCTGCAGGTACGGCCGGCGTTTGGGACTTCGAAGCCGTGGTTGCCATGGATTCGAAGAACGACCGCACCGCAACAAGACAGACGTTGAGCGACGGAGCCTCGAATGGAAGTGCCGGACAGTGGCCACAGCCAGCAGTTCGCAGCATCACTGTCATGAGCGGATCTACCAGCGTTTATGCGTTGGCCACATGCGGTGTTTAGTTTATCTTACTTTTCATCTGCCTGACAGGCATCGATGTATTCCTGCATTTGTAACAGGGTTTCGGGGCTAACGTGGTGTTCAATGCCCTCCGTATCGATTGTTGCAGTGCGTTCAGAGACCCCCAGCATCAGCAGAAACGTATACACGGTTTGGTGGCGGCGCTGAGAATCGCGTGCGATACGGCGGCCTTTCTCGGTAAGCTCCACCGGAGCGTACGGTTGTGAAGTCACCAGACCGTCTCGCTGAAGTCGCCCGATGGTACGATTCACCGTAACATGACTGACTTCGAATTGTTGCGATAAGTCAACCGCTCTGCACTGACCGTGCTGGTCGATTATCGCAGCGATGGCCTCAACATAGTCCTCAGCCAGCTCCGTCGCGTGGTCCTGGCGAGTTCGTTTGTGCTGATTCTGCTTTCGCTTTGCCGTTGACATATTTTCACTGAATTTGCAGCAATGTTGGCACCAGATTCCCGGACGTAAGGGATTATGACGAAAGGAACCCGTCTGGCGGCAGGCATTGTTGAGACAACTGATTTGGTTGACAAGCGCCAACGTGCAGAAGATGTAAATGGGGCTGAATCCGGCCATACGCTGGTGGATGAATTGAGGGACGGCACTGAAGCCCGCTAGAATTTCGCTGATCCGATTGCGGAATCCTCTCGTTTCGGGATACTTATGTCTGTGGGCAGTCGAGGGCTTTGGAATGATCTCAGGGTTGCCGTGCAGAACAGTACACTCACATTTCTGACGTTTCGGACCATACACAAGTACCGTAAATAATGCGGACACCTACCGCTGTAACACTGTGCATCGCTTAAGACGTCAGCAGAATTCAACACGAACGGGAGCTTTTCAGATGTCAGGTGGTCGTCCAACAGCCGTATTCTATCTCGCGGTTCTTGTGGTAATCGGAGGACTGGTTTACTTTGCTGGCATGCAGGCTGGTTTCTTTGGTGACCAGCCTGCTCCTGAGCCGCCCGGGGAAAATGGAGGTGAGGCAACTCTGGATCCGGGCATGCTGAACATCGCAGCAAATACAGCGGAAGCGGCTTCTTCCGATGACCTGGTCACGACAGTCAAAGAGTATTCGTTTGTTCCGTCAGAGCGGTTGCCGGCGGTCAAGGGCACGGCTGCGTACAAGCCGCTGGAAGACAATACCGTTCGCTTCGCACTGAACGTGTGGGCCGGCTGGGCACCAATCATCCACGCGAACGAAGGATTTCAGCCGAAGAAAGTCTGGCAGACTCCCGACGGTAAGGAATTCAAGGTCCATCTGATCCTGGCTGACGACCCTGTGGTCATGCGAGATGCCTACGCAGCGGGCGATTACCACATCGGGTGGGCAACAGTAGATATGTTGCCACTGTTCATGGAAGGATTTGTTAATAAATCCGGCACACCCCGCGACAGCCGCATCATGCCACGAATTTTCCAGCAGGTGGACTGGTCCAACGGTGGCGATGGCATCGTTGTGCGAAACGAAATCAAGACCGTCGCAGACCTGAAAGGCAAGACAGTTGTTCTGGCCAAAAACTCGCCATCTGAATATTTCGCTCTCAGCATGCTGGTGGCCGGAGGCCTGCAACCCGGAGACGTCACCTTCCGTTATACCAACGACGCATTCGAAGCCGCCGCAGCCTTTAATGCAAACAAGGAAATCGCGGCCTGTGTTTCCTGGGCGCCGGACATCTACACGCTGTCCGAACAGGAGGGAAATCGCATGCTCGTCAACACTTTGACAGCCAACAAGCTGATTGCTGATGTGTGGTATGCTCGCGCCGACTTTGCCAGCGATAACCCGGATCTGATTGAAGGACTCGTGCGGGGCATCTTCGGTTCTGTCGAAGCACTCACGAACCAGGCCGAGCAGCAGAAAGTGGCCGAATGGATGGCGCAGGGGTATGCGATTCCCAAGGACGAGTGTCTTGGCATGCTGGCAGATGCTCACTCAACCAACTTTGCCGAGAACCGCGATTTTTTCCTGAATCAGAACAACCCGGCACGTTTCGAATCTGTCTGGAATCAGGCTTACTACATCTATCGCCGGATCCGGTCGGTGACCCATCAGCCGGTTCCCTTCGATAACGTTGTTGACTTCAGCATTCTGCAGAAGCTTGGACAGGAAGAGGCATACGCGTCGCAGAAGAATGAATATCAAGTGCAGTTCGCGCCCAAAAGTACGGGCGAAATCAGAGCGGAGTCGGACGAGGTGCTGACAAACACCGTGATTATCCACTTTCCGCCCAATCGACACGACCTGGACCACAAAGTGACCAGAACCCAGGGCGACGGCACTCAGGTCGAAGAACTCTACGACCCGAATGTCG
>Ga0315316_10004013_pt1 | contig 10716 bp, 5 predicted proteins | sample M160m3416metaG_FD_203702 | JGI IMG/M metagenome (GOLD analysis project Ga0315316, IMG submission 203702) | Ammonia-oxidizing marine archaeal communities from Monterey Bay, California, United States - M1 60m 3416 | ecosystem: Environmental > Aquatic > Marine > Intertidal zone | place: USA... | reverse complement strand
CCGAATTCGTCAGTGGCTCCATATTCGAAAGGCGTCTTCACACCTCCCCCGGCCAGCCAGCAGGTGAAGCCTGACGGATTGTGGTCCCGCCCGCTGGCACCTTTTTGAAATGTCGGCATACGACCGAATTCTGTGCACCACACGACCAACGTGTCCCTGAGTAAACCGCGCTGCTTTAGATCGCGAAGCAGTGCGGCGACGGGCTGGTCGAGCACCGGTCCGTGTTTGCTGTATTGCTGTTCCAGGACTTTATGACCGTCCCAGTTGCTGACACCTTCTCCCCCCGTCTGATAGGCACCATTGAACAACTGAACAAACCTCACACCCTTTTCGATCAGTCGCCGAGCCAGGATGCAGTTCTTTGCGAATGATGCCTTCAGCGAATTCTCTGCATCATCCGCACCGTACATCTTCAGAACATGATCTGATTCAGTGGCCAGATCACTGACTTCGGGAACACTCAGCTGCATCCGTGCAGCCAGCTGATAGCTTGAGATCCGAGCAGCCAGTTCGGTGTCGCCCGGATATCGTTCCTGATGTCGTTCGTTCAGTCTGCGGAGGAAGTCACGAGTGGCCCTGTCTGTCTGCCGCGATATGCCCGGTGGGCGAGCGAGGTTGCGAATCGGATTAGTGGCATTGAAGTCCGTTCCCTGAAATGCGGCGGGAAGGAATCCCGGCCCCCAGTTATTAACGCTGGATTGTGGAGTTCCTCGCGGATCAGGAATCGCCACGTACGCCGGCAGATCCTGATTCTCACTGCCAAGGGCATAACTGACCCATGCGCCGATGCTGGGAAAGCCATCGAGCGTATAACACGTAGACATGAAATTTTCGCCAGGACCGTGCGTGTTCGTCCTGCTGGTCATGCCGTGCAGGAAACAGATGTCGTCTGCCATTTCGCCAAGCCGGGGCACAAGTTCCGAGACCATCTTGCCGCACTCACCTCGCGGCCTGAATTCCCATGGACTCTTCGTCAGATTTCCCTGCTGTCCCTGAAACGTCAACAGTCCATCAGCACCGGGCATCACCTGGCCATGCCGACGGATCAGTTCCGGTTTGTAGTCGAACGTGTCGATGTGGCTGCAGGCCCCCGAACAGAAAATGACGATGACGTTCTTTGCAGCAGCGTCAAAATGTGAGTCGCGCGCGGCGAACGGATTTCCCGGATCAACCTGCGGACGAATAGGACCGCCGTCGTCGATGTCAGCGGCAAGCAGTCCATCCGTCTGCAACAGATGGGTCACAGCAACACTGCCCAGCCCGGTGGCGAGGTCTCCAAAAAAATCGCGTCTGGAATGTTGTTCGGCAGGTAACATTGGCACAGGCCGGGGAATCCTAAATGCAGGCAGACTGTGTTCGTCGGATTCCTGTTCGCTTCAGGCAACCGACGAGCCTCGCCGGAAATCATCTGAACACACTAGAGCAGTTTCCTTATATCGTAGACGATACTGCCTCGCGGGAGTAACGAAACTGATATCGAAAACGTTCTTCGTGGCCACAAGTCAGCGTGAAACACTGTCGCTGTACGAGTGTAACCGTTCCTGCCGTTTGGATTCCAGCAAACGCTTCAAATGCCAGCGCAGACCATTTTCCAAATCGAGTTTCGGGACAACGACATCGATCTGTGCATCGCCGATTTCCGCGTTGATCCCGGCGTCCGGCATCGAGGCGATGCCCAGTACAATTGACGAAGGAAACATCTGACGAGTCGCCGTCAGTGAATATTCCGTCAGCTCGTCCCACGGATCAAGATCGTGAAATACAAGATGGACGGGACCACGTGACGTTTCCCCGGGAACGATTCGCTGCCGTGAAGTCATCAGCGGCAGATGGACGGAATGCAAACCGTAGTCGCGCAGTGTCGAACAGATGGTCTGTCGAAAAACCCGGTCGGGTCCGATCACAGCACCATTCATGTCTGGTAGTCCTGACATGAATGGTCTGTTCTGTATCACGGCCATTCGATGAGCAAAGACTTCGTCATTTGCCAACGTTGGAGGTATGGACGGATGACCGGATCTGATGCTGTATAATGCGGCGGCAATCGCCGATTCCGCCAGTCGAACCGGAACACAAAGGGCTCCCGGCCATACGTTCCGGTTTCGGCCGTCAGATTCACACCACGGTCCGATGCAGCACAACAAACGCTGAAATAAGGTCTTTCCAATCAGCTGATTCACGTCAGGCTGCACAGACTCGTCAGACCACGACTGCAGAACGATGGTTATATCCGGTTCGGCTGCGAGTCCGTCCCACGCTTCAATCGCCGCTGCGACGTTTCTGAAGTGACCTACAGTCCGGGCTGCCGGATTCTGCCGCAACCAGGACACAAGTGTCGTAAACTCACGGCGCGACGCGGATCCGATCAGGACAAGATTACAGACGTCAGATGGAATGGAGCCCATACAATTCACAGTTCAATGTTCGCGAAACGTTACTGGGTGTTGCGGCCCCTGTCTCACGAGAGGCCTCGTCATCCAACGGTAAACGCGTTAGAGTTACGGCGTTGAATCCATCTTTCTTCGCTGCCCGAGACGTTCTTCGCGTTTTTTCTACTTAAGCAGCAACAGCAATTAACTCATTTTCAATCGATCGATTCTGGCAGTGGCCGTATTGCATCAGAAATACAGCCTGGATGTTTGACGGTTCATGTCTGGGAATGTCCCATAGGCGGGATTTAGTGCATAATTCAGCGAACAGGCTGCTTGTCACCTGATTCTGGTGAATCTGCGGTCGACGATCAACACCAGAGTCGTGAAGGGGGTCCATGAACGGCGTCACCTTTGAAAAACATTCCGGTTACTGCACGCTGCGGCTTACACCCGAATTGTCAGAAATGCCGCAGGAGCATGTTGAGGAAGCGACGAAACGCGTGACGCAACTCGTCCATGATGCTCCTGCAGATTCCGTTCTTGTCGATCTGTCGCAGTTGCAAACGATGCCCAGCGGTGTGGTGGCTTCGCTTGTACAAACCTGGAAAGGCATGGATGAGAAGCGCCGTCGATTCGTCGTCGTCTCATCTCAGCAACCGGTGACTGACGAGCTCACACAGACAGGGCTGACATCGTTGTGGACGATGACAGCTTCGCTGAAGCAGGGGTACTCAGCGCTTGGCGTGGACGGCGATACCGATGTAGAGATCGATCAGCTCCCGGCACCGTCCAGTCAACCGGCTGACAACACGGAAGAGCCATTCGTATTTATTGAACAACGCGGCTTCTGCTCCGTCCAGTTCAATCCGATTCTGATGGCACTCAGCTGGGCAGATGTGGAAACCGGCACCTCGCAGGTCATCCGGCAACTCGAAGAGTCCAACAGAAAAAGTCTGCTGGTCGACCTCGGCGCAATGGACATGATCAACAGCGGGCTGATTGCGTCTCTGGTCCGTATGTGGAAGACGATGCAACAGAAAAAAGGCCAGTTCTCTCTGGTCAGTCCAAACGAAACCATAACGAACGTACTGAAGTCCGCGGGGCTCTGGAAACTGTGGTCCGTAGTCGAAGATCGGGAAGAAGCCGCCTACGCTCTCGGAGTTTCACGTGGAGCTCAGTCTGAACAGCGGGAACGCAGAATTCTGTTGATGGTGGCGGTTTCATTTGCGGCCATGGCCGCGATCTCGATGATGGCATCAAGATCGATGATTCCGGTGCTGGTCAAGCGGGCAGGCGATATCGGCGTTAATTTTCAGTTGGCAGCGTTGCTGCTGGCGGCCGCCGCCCTGGTGACCGGAGTAATCTGCGTGATTAAGGCCAGCGGGATTCCACGACTGCTTTCCGGAACGGCCGTCGTCGTAGCAATGGGAGTTTTGTCTTCGTTGTTCGACGGCAACCCCTTGAAATTCACGGAACCAGACGCAGGTAACGAAAACAGCGATGCCGCTGTCTTCAGGCTTGAGAACACACCAGACGACACACCAGACGACACACCAGACGACACACCAGACGACACACCAGACGACACACCAGAGACCTCACCAGAGACCTCACCAAAGATCTCACCCAAGACCTCACCCAAGACCTCACCCAAGACCTCACCCAAGACCTCACCCAAGACCTCACCCAAGACCTCACCCAAGACCTCACCCAAGACCTCACCCAAGACCTCACCCAAGACCCCACCCAAGACCTTACCAGAGACCTTACCAGAGACCTTACCAGAGACCATACCTGACACGCAGCAAGACCAGGCATAGCGGCACGAGCGTCTGGGCAACTTCCACCAAACAGGCCACATTGTTTCAACAGGTACAAGACAGATGACAGAGGCGGGCACAACGGACCAGGCAGCTTCCGACGACCAGCATGTCCTACGACATGCTCGCCCAAACAACGCAGCCCTCGCGGCTGAACTGAGTGAACTGCTCAGCGTTGTCGAACCCGCGTCGGTCGCGAACATGATCTTGCAGCGCGCATTCGCTCACGGTGCGACTGACATCCATCTGGACCCAACCACACTTGGAACGCGAATTCGATTTCGCGTGGATGGTACGCTTCAGGATATCCTGCCCATTCCGGCAGAAAAAGCGGCCGTGCTGCTGTCACGTATTCGAGTTATGGCAAGCATGGACATCACCGACCGCCGACGTCCTTCAGATGGTGCAATTTCAGCAGATCGTCATCCCGGATTGCCGCGCGATATCCGAGTAGGCAGTACTCCCACAATCAACGGCGAACGCCTGGTTCTGAGACTGATGCCGGACGCGGAGCAGCTGAACAACCTGACATCACTGGGATTCTACGACGACCAGCTGTCGTCCGTCCGCACGCTGCTGGATGCGCCGTACGGTTTGTTACTTGTTGTCGGACCTGTCGGATCCGGGAAGAGCACAACCGTTCACAGCCTGTTAAAAGAACTGAACAGTACGGAGAAAAGCGTCGTCACGATTGAGGATCCTGTGGAAAGACGAATTCCGGGAATCAACCAGATTCAGATTGACACAAAATCCGGGCTTACGTTCGCCGATGCACTGCGGGGCACGCTGCGGCAGGACCCCAACATTATCGCCGTCGGAGAAATTCGCGATCCAGAGACAGCGCAGATCGCCTGTCGAGCGGCTACAACCGGAGTTCTTGTGCTGTCGACACTGCACGCCAACAATACGGCCTCGGCAATCGACGTGCTGCGGGGTTTCGGAATCTCGTCGATGTCGATCGCAGATTGCCTGCGCGGCGTGGTCGCGCAGCGACTGGTGCGTAAGGTGTGCGACCAGTCGCGTGAAGAAGTAGAACCCGACAACGAAGCGAGGCGGTTGCTGCACATGGACGAACACGACCACGAGACACGCATCGTGCGGGGCATTCCGACCGACGCAAACTTTAACACGGGCTACTCAGGCAGAACGGCCGTATTTGAATCAATGCTGGTATCGCACGACATCCGCAGTGCGGTTTCCAACAACATGGCGGCATACGAAATTCTGCAGGTTGCGCGCGATGGCGGAATGATAAGTCTGGAAGATGCCGCTCGACGAAAAGTCTACGACAGGATCACGTCCGTTGACGAACTGCGCCGCGTCATGAACGATACACAACTGGGATAATCAGGCCGATCTGATCCATCCGCCGCCAAGCACTCGGTCGCCATCGTATAACACGGCCGCCTGCCCGGGAGCAACACCCAGGACAGGTTCGACGGGATAAATCACGGCTTCGTTTTCGCTGGTAATTTCCACAGAGCAGGCACGCGACGGTTGTTGATAACGAACCTTCACCGAACATTCAAAACTCTGCGACGGCGTCTCCACCAGCCAGCTCACGTCGTTAATTCGCACCTCGGACGACGCCAGATCTTCCCGATCACCAAGCACGACCTGACGACGCTCCGCGTCAACACGAAGAACGAACTTCGGCCGCCCAAAGGCGACCCCAAGCCCCTTGCGCTGGCCAACGGTAAACTTTTCGTAGCCATCATGCTGACCCATGACGTTGCCTTCCGTATCGACAAATTCACCTTCCGTTCCCTCATAGCCTCGATAGCGTTTCAGAAAGCCCGCATAATCGTCGTTGGGTACAAAACAGATTTCATAGCTGTCCTTCTTCTGAGCCACGCGCAACCCGGCTTCTTCAGCAAACTCGCGAATGGCGGGTTTTTGGTATTCGCCGACGGGCAACAGAATGCGACCCAGCAGTTCTCTTCGGATACCAAATAAAACATATGACTGATCCTTGTTGGGGTCACTGCCACAATGCAGCGAATACTGACCGGACCGTTCATCCTTCAGGATTCGAGCGTAATGACCAGTGGCGATATGATCAGCACCCACCTGCTGAGCAAAGTCCCACAGCTTGCCAAACTTCAGCCAGTTGTTGCACTGCACACAAGGGTTCGGCGTGCGTCCGGCAAGGTACTCATCAGCAAAGTAATCCTTGATGCGTGTGAACGAATCCTGGAAATTCAGCGAATGAAACGGAATACCAAGTTCGTCGGCGACGCGTCGCGCATCAGCCGCATCCTCAGCACTGCAACAGCCCTGCTTGTGAGCGGGTGTTGACAGGACAGGCAGCGGTCCGTCACCGGAAACAGCGCAGGCCGTCTTTTCGGTTTCCCCCGAACGCATAAACAGTCCAATGACTTCATAGCCCTGTCGATGCAACAGGACTGCTGCCGCCGAACTGTCAACTCCGCCGCTCATTGCGAGGACAACACGTTTGGCCATGATTCACTTCTGTCCTGATGTCACACGAAACATGTGGTAAGACCGGAATTGGGTAAGAATCAAATCGTTGGTGCCGGATGGTAACCGTCATGCGGCGAGGTGGTCGACGAGTAATGAGACAGAAACGCCGTTATCGCGGCCAGCCGTGACACTTCTGCGCCCAATCCGGGTGACGTTGCCCCTGCCCCAGTCGTATGTGAAGACCGACCGCCAGATAATCTCTGTCCGACAGCACAACCTGCGACGAACAAAATACAGACGGATCAGCTTGCGTGAGCGGAACAAGTGCAGCATGATGCATGAAGCATGAAGCACTCTCTTCCAGCCGTCGCCGTTTCCATTCTGGCGGGACAGGTGCATCAGACTTACGCTGAAGAAAGTGTATCCTCCAAAAACGCCGAATCAACTTCAGAAGCCATCCAAATGAAACCTCAATTCTGCGTACTACTGATATTCCCTGTCTGTCTGATCGTCACACCATCGCGTACCTCACGGGCTCAGGAAGCGGATATTCTTCTGCGTGGCGGGACTGTAATTGACGGATCCGGCAAGGCTGCCAGCGCTGCCGATATTGCCATTCGCGACCGGATAATTGTACATGTCGGAAACGGGAAGGACGTGGACGCAGCATGGACGATCGACTGCGAGGGACTCGTCATTTGCCCTGGATTTATCGACCTGCACAATCACTCGGATCGACAGATCGTCCAGCCGAAAACTCGTGCTGCTGTTAACTATGTCACACAGGGCTGCACTACGATTGTGACAGGAAACTGCGGGTCCGGCCCCGTCGACACGGGCGCTTACTACGAAAAAATTGACCTGCACGGAGCCGGCCTGAATATCGCTCACCTGATTCCTCAAGGGTCTCTGCGAGAACGTGTTCTCGGATCAGGCAACGTCGAGCCAACAGAAAAGCAGCTTGAGGAGATGCTTGAACTCAGCGAAACGGCCATGCAGGACGGTGCATGGGGAATGTCGACGGGACTGATTTACGTGCCCAGCTCGTATGCGCCAACAGCGGAACTGATCGCCATTGCGAGGATCGTTTCAGCGCACAACGGAATTTACGCCAGTCATATCCGCGGCGAAGGAACGGTACTGCTGAAATCTGTCGACGAGGCTTTAACGATCGGCCGCGAAGCTCAACTGCCGGTCCATATCTCGCACTTCAAATCAAGTGGTCGGGATGCATGGGGGCTTGTTCGCGAGGCCGCGCGGATGATCGACACGGCACGAAAATCGGGACACGCCGTCACGGCTGATCAGTATCCGTATATTGCATCCAGCACGTCGCTGGGAGCAACATTGCTTCCCAGCTCCGCTCGGGCGGGCGGCACAAAAGAACTGATCGAACGGCTGGACAACCCCGATACCAGGTCCCGGATTCGCACGATGATCAGTGCAGCCATCGTAAAACGCGACAACGGGAGAGCCGTACGTATTGCCCGATACAATCCGAACAAGAAATGGGTGGGCCGAAGTTTGGCGGACATCGCCACCAGCGAAGACAGACCAGCCGTTGAGATCGCTGAAGAAATCATGCGCGGTGGTGGAGCAAGCGTTGTTAATTTCAGTATGAGCGAAGACGACGTTCGCCACATCATGGCCATTGACTGGGTTGCGACAGCATCTGACGGTCGCGCCTATCTGCCGGGGTCGGATCGACCTCATCCTCGCAATTACGGGACGTTTCCTCGCAAACTGGCGTACTATTCTGTTCAGGAAAAGGTGCTGACGCTGGAAGCGGCAGTCCGCAGCATGACCAGCCTGCCGGCCAGCATTCTGCGCATGACGGATCGGGGCCTGATTCAGGAAGGATTGGCGGCCGACATCACTGTCTTCCACATGGACGACCTGAAAGACACTGCCACCTTCGACAATCCGCACCAATACGCCACCGGCATCCGGCACGTGTTCGTCAATGGCACACCAGTTGTACACAACGGTAAAGCAACAGGCGCCCTTCCCGGCAAGCCGCTTCGCTTTGATGGCCGCAGGACCAGTTCTCGATAACGAAACACCGAAACGGATCGGTCACCGGCAGCCTCGCACACGAACTCAGGTCCGCAGCACTCGCGTTTTCCCCGGCGGTTTACTCACTCGCGCCTCTTGCCTGTATCCTCTGGTTGTAAAGTCACTGCTAGTTTCGTGGCGCTGACAACCCTGCGGCTCCCTGGCGTGACGGCGAGTCAAGCGGCTGGCCTTTCAGCAGTGAGGCAACGGCCTGCTCAAGATTGTCTGCCGTGACACCGCCAGCAACACGACCGGTCTTGTCCACCACAAACATTGTCGGCACAGAAACGATCCCGAAATCCTTGGCAATTTGCCCGTCTGTTCCGCCGGAGACACGGATGTGCGACCACTTGCCGCCATGCTTCGCCAGGTAGGGCTTTATGTCGTTGGCATCAGCGTCGAGATTAACACCCAGAATCTCAAAACCAGATCGCTGATATTTCGTATGAGCAGCGATCAGTTTCGGCAATTCGTCAGTGTAGGGTCTGGCCCAGGTCGCCCAGAAAACGACCAGAGTCACCTTACCGCGATACTGGCTGACATCAATCGCCTGTCCGTCCAGCGATTGCCCGGCCAGCTGCAACGGCTTGCCCGGCAGGTCCAGTCGCCGCAGCGCCCCGCGAGCACGAATGCCTGCATTCGTCTGAGCGTGGTCCTTCATTAACTGACCATACCATCGCCGGGCATCGTCAATACGCCCCGTCAGTTCAAGGCTGATCGCAAGTTGAACAATCGCATCAGAAGCGTCAGTTGAACGTGGCCACCTTTTCGCAAACACTTCCAGCTGCTTCAACCACCATTCCTGAGATTCCTGCTGCACTTTTTCATCATCTGTCTTCAGGCGAACGGAATACTCAGCCAGCAGACGACGATACCAGACATAGCCCATTAGTTCCGTATTAGCTTTCACCTGATCCTGCAATGCCGTCAAACGAGCTAGTCCGGCGGCATACTGCCCTGTCTGAACAGCTGCTGCCATACCGTCTGCAAACTGTTCAATCCATTGAATTCGCTCTCGTTCGGTCGGAGCAATTCGAATGATTTTTTCAATGATGTCCGCACGCTGCCGGTTGTAGCGGGCCAGCCCGGCCGGAGTCACACTGGCCGTTGGGCTGTTTTCGTCCAGCTTCTGCAGCTGCGACAACAGCTGTTCCATTTCCTTCGCCATTTCCGGAGGTGCATCGAAGCCGGCACCGGTGAGCTGAGGCTGCATCAGTATGCCACCGATCTGCACCTCAGCATTGTTGGCATCCAGGGGTTTCGGCAGCTGTGTCAGCTTCCAGACTTCGCCGACCCTGACCATCTCTCCAATGGAGACAAGCTGGTGCGTGCCGGCAGTTTCGATGATGGCCATCGCGTTCTCGTAGACCGTAAGATCAATACCGGCCTTGCCGTCCTCTTTCGGAATCAACCCGGGGACAGGAGGATCGAAACGCACCCATTTTGATGCTGACGTCAGCGACTTGCTGTCGGCCAGCACTTTTTTCAGCTGTGCCGATGGATCCTTCACCGACAACAGCAGCTGTCGCCCGATCTCAGACGCTGCGTTTATTCTCCGAACGTCTTCAGCATTGATCAGCACACTTCCCAGCGTACGCATGTCACCTTGAATCATGGCTTCGACAGCCGTCTGAGCAGCTTCCTGCGCCGACAGCATCTGCCAGCTGTCAATCCTGCCGTCTTCGTCTTCGTCTTTACCCCAACGCATGCCCCCCCAATTTAGCCAGCGGTGTTGATCAGGCTTTTCATTCTGATTGCTGTCGATGTCGCGGTAGACCTCAAGGCCCATTCGATAGTAGCGAAACAGGTCCGGCTTGTTGTCTCCGTTCGTGTCGGTGAATCGCCGCAATACCTGCCCGGCCGGACCATAGACTACGAAGCCTGCAGTACCGCTGCCGCGCTCCACTTCAACTCTGCAATCGCCAAATTCACTGCGTGGCGGAGTTTCAAACTCAACGTCACGGTGAATGGGCCGAAACTGCGTGAGAATCTGTTCCGGCGACGGAACCTGGCTGTATGTGGACGGCATGGCGACACACAGCGCG
>Ga0315316_10004012_pt1 | contig 10717 bp, 7 predicted proteins | sample M160m3416metaG_FD_203702 | JGI IMG/M metagenome (GOLD analysis project Ga0315316, IMG submission 203702) | Ammonia-oxidizing marine archaeal communities from Monterey Bay, California, United States - M1 60m 3416 | ecosystem: Environmental > Aquatic > Marine > Intertidal zone | place: USA... | reverse complement strand
GCCATCTTCTCCACCCAAACTATACTCATTAGGGCTTTTGCCACCACTAAACTTATATAGAGCGCTTATCTTGATTTTGTTTTTAGAGTATTCTCCAGAAATAGATCCAAAAATGGGTGAAATTGAAGGCATAGGGCCATATGTCTCATTTTCATCTCCTTTAACATAACTTATGCTCCCATTAAATTTAAAAGATTTTGAGAAATAGGAATATCCATCTATTGAATATCCATGTATAAATCTGTTCCCTAAATTTTTATTTGCAATAGTGGTTACCTCTTCACCATTATATAAAATTGTTGACTCATCTGATGTAGTAGTGTCTGAAAAAATAGTAAAATCATCTCTTACGATATGACGAGAAACAACAGTGGCAAATGTTCTAAAAGACATATAGGTTAATTGATTAATGGACTTATAGTTTATTCCCAGATCAAGATTATAAGCATATTCAGGTTTTAAGAAAGTATTGGGTACAACAAGTATTCCATTATTCTCTCTAATTTTTCCAATGTCATCTATATTGGGATTTCTAAATCCACTGGACAATACTGTCATCACTTGAAACTTTTTAGAAGGTCTTAACGTCATAGATAAGGTTGTTGTTAATGCCCTTGAATTAAGCTTAACATTTGATAGTTGTGCATTTATTGAGGCAGATTCTTTCCATGTAGCACGCAAACCGGTATAAGTCAATCTAGACCCTGCATTAAAAGTGAAAAAATCATTCATATTCCATGTCCAGTTAACATACATTGCAAAACTTTTATATGAACTCCCGTCACTAGGATATCTAGTTGGAATATTTGTTTTAGGGCCTAAGTCCGAAATTTCACTACCGTTAACTACAATATTTTGACTATACGCTTTTGAACGAACATTGTTTAACGTTCCTTCAATTCCATAGGAAAAGGCATGACCTTTATCAAGCGATGTATCAAAATCGCTATTAAGGCTAAGAAGATTAACTTTTTCAAGCTGTGATGATCTTACGAGACTATTAAATTTTCTGTTAATTCTAGATTCCTCAGCCATCTGGTAGGCGAGTGTAATTCTACCTCTTTTTAACAGAGGGTTTTGCGAGAAGAATTTAAGGCTAGGAGAAATTAATAATCTCTTTTGAGGACCATAGTACCATTCGCTAAATTTTAAATCACCATCTTTTTTCTCATTTAATTTATCATATCTATCTATATCTGATGACTCAGAATATTGAATGTTTAGGTTTAGCAAGTTTTGATATGGAAGTTTAAAAAGAAATTTTTGAAAAAAATCAACTTGACTATACCCAGTGTTTTGTTGAAGATTAGGGTCCTCATTAGAACTGGGATTTTCTTTAAATTTATATCTTGAATTTTGAGAATAATAGTTAGTCAGGCCCCAGTTCTCATAACCATGTTGTCTTCTTTCCCCCATTTTTATATTACCAAAATTTGATATTGAAAGTGTGCTAAAAACACCCCATGTTTCTTCACTATAATTAGTTGAAAAACTATTTGAAAAGCTAGAATTAGCAGTATTAAAATTAGAAGAGAAAGAACTTTTAATCTTAACTGAATCTTTAAGGGTGGGATTTTTCGTATAATAATGGACCACTCCTCCAAGAGCATCTGAGCCATAACCAACAGAAGACGACCCATAAATAACTTCAACCCTATCAATATTGTTAGGGTCGATAGTAATAGAATTTTGAAGATGACCAGATCTATATATTGCATTATTCATCCTAACTCCATCCACAACAATCAAAACCCTATTTGCTTCAAACCCTCTAATTACAGGACTCCCTCCACCTCCTTGGGATTTTTGGATCCTAACCCCTGGACTTAATTCAAGCATTTCTGCACCTGAAGAAGGAGCTGTTAAGTATAAGTCTTGAGCTTGAATGACAGATACCTTTTCAGCAATTTGATTAGCATTAGATTCAGATCTTGCAACAGACAGGATCACCTCGTCGAGATTTTGGCTCTCCAAGTCTAAATAAATATCAAATGAATTATTCAAATATTCAGAAAGTTGTAATTCTAAAAGTGTATAGCCAAGAAGTTGAAAATAAATTATTTCATCTGACGAAAAGCTTGATAACGAAGCCTGCCCCTGATCATTTGTAATAATAGATTTTGTTTTAGACTTATTATATATGTAGACGCTAGGTAAAGAAGTTGAGGTTTTTGAGTCTCTAACTGTGATTTCTTGAGAAAAAACTTGCCCTATCATTAAAATAAAACAAACTGAGAGGGCGGCTATTTTATTTAAATACCTCATTAAAAATATTTATAGATTTAGGGTTTTTAAACATTTGTAAATGTAAAGAATAATAATCAATCATTAATTCTAACATTTTCATTCTTAATAAATTATCCATCTTCATACTATTTAAATCCTCAAAAGTCATGCCTAATAGTTCTTTAAATTTTTTTAATTCAGGATCTTCAATATAATTTTTAATTGGCTTAAACTCTACAGATGTTCCTAGGCTTAGGTCAAAGAAATTATGTGACTCTTTTTTAATATTTGGATAGAACCCCATAAACTTTGTTAAATCAATCAATACTTTTAAATGAAAATTCACCTCTTTAGGCGACTGGTCAAACCATACTAGAGAATGCTCAAGATATTTAAATAACCTTTTGTTTGAACCTGGACTTTCCTTTAAAACAGAATTTAGTAATTCGCCAACAAAGATAATCATAGAGCTTTTGAATAAATCTACATGAAGGGAGGAGAAAATATGCGCAGGTCTTGCCTCTACTATATACCCAAGATCTTTGTTCTTTTTAATAGAGTAATTTATATCTATAATGGATAATGGTAAAAAATAGGATTTGCTAAATTTTTTGTTTTTAGAATTTAGGACCCCTTTAATTATAAATGATTTAATCCCAACGTCATAAAGAAAACAATTAACAATTAAGCTGGTTTCTCCATATTTTATTGAATGAAGAACAATAGCTTTAGATTGATTGGACATAAAGATTTATACAACACCTTGGGCAAGCATGGCATCAGCTACTTTAACAAAACCTGCAATATTTGCACCCTTTAGATAGTCTATATGTGTTTTTTCTTTCCCATACTCTAAACATGAACTATGGATATCAGACATAATTTCTTTTAATTTTCCGTCAACATAATCTCTAGACCAAGTATATCTTAATGAGTTTTGTGCCATTTCTAATCCTGAGACAGCAACACCTCCAGCATTAGAAGCTTTACCGGGCGCATATAAAACTTTATTATTTTGGAAAACTTTTATAGCACTAGGTGTACAAGGCATATTTGCTCCTTCACCAATTGTAATTAAACCATTTTTAACTAGAGTTTTTGCATCAGACTCACCTAATTCATTTTGAGTTGCACAAGGAATTGCAATATCACAAGGAACTGACCATGGATTTTTATTAGAATAGAATTTTGCCTTAGGATATTTTTTGACATACATAGATATCCTAACTCGCTGTACATTTTTAAGGTCCATTATATGCTTTAGCTTATCTTTGCTAATGCCTGCGGGGTCATGAATAAATCCTGAGGAATCAGATACAGTTAACACTTTAGCCCCCATATCAATACATTTTTCTGTTGCAAATTGAGCAACATTACCAGATCCAGAAATCACAACCTGCTTCCCTTTAATACTTTTTTTCTTGTTCTTTAACATCTCTTGAATGAAGTAGACTACACCGTAACCAGTTGCCTCTGGTCTAATTAGAGATCCTCCCCAAGAAATACCTTTACCTGTTAGCACTCCAGAAAATTCGTTCTTCAGTCTTTTATACTGACCAAACAAGTATCCAATTTCTCTTCCACCAACACCAATATCACCTGCAGGAATATCTTTATTGGGACCAATATGACGGAAAAGCTCTGTCATAAAGCTTTGACAAAATCTCATTACTTCTGTATCAGATTTTCCTTTAGGATCAAAATCTGAACCTCCTTTTCCTCCTCCCATTGGAAGTGTAGTCAATGCGTTTTTAAAAACTTGTTCAAAAGCTAGAAATTTTAAGACACTTAAATTAACAGAAGGATGGAATCTTAGTCCTCCTTTATAAGGACCAATAGCAGAGTTCATTTCAATTCTATATCCTCTGTTAACTTGTATTTCTTCATTATCATCTATCCATGCAACTCTAAAAGAAACAACTCTCTCAGGTTCAACCATTCTTAAAAGAATATTTTGGCCGTAGTATATATCTTTAGAAACAATATAAGGTATAACAGTCTCAGCGACTTCAGTTACAGCCTGTAGAAATTCAGGCTCATTTTGGTTTTTTGCACTGACTTGTGATAAAAATTGTTTTATTACTTTATCCATTTTCAATCACTTGAGTTTAACAAAGGTAGCACAAAAAAAGATAGACCTCCAAAAATTAGAGTAATAATAGCTTGACAAGACCATGCTAACCATCCGTATGCTAGGCCTATCTCAGTATTGATATTAAATTCCAATAAAAACAGTGAAATTGCTAAAGGGTATACCCCTAGGCCATGATTTGATAATGAAATGCTAAATACGCTAACTACAAATGTTGGAAAAATTAACTCTGCCGGAATAATTGAGAATTCTGCAATAGAGAACTTAATCATATAAAAAGCCGTGAAGTATGACCCCCAGATTGTTAATGTTGCTAAAATAAATATAGGCAAGTCTTTCTTTAATTTTACTATTGATAAAAGGCCCTCAAGAATAGAGAGAAAAAACTTTTTAACTGACCTAAACTTTATAAAAAACATTGATAACAATATTATTATAACTATTGACAATCCAATTACATATGAAATATTATCGTTTATAAAAAATAAAAACTCATTATCAAAAAAAGATTCAACAATTACTTCATACTGAAGAATCCAAATTAAGATTAGAATTATAAATGAAATTGTCATATCAACAACTCTTTCTGCTGCAATTGTGCCAACAGTTTTTCCTAATGGGATATTGTTATACCCGCTTAAAACAGTTGCCCTAAGAATTTCTCCGGATCTTGTAATTATTAGATTTGAGCTATAGCACATAAAAACACTCCCTATGCTTATTAATGAATTGGAAGAATGGCCAACAGCTTTAGCCAGAAACCTCCATCGAAGTCCTCTAACAACATCGGCAAATGCTCCAAACATCATTGCCGCAATTACAAATTCAATTTTAGCAGACTTTATATATGACCATATTAAGCCTCTCTCTTCAGGGGTAGTAATCTTAATCGTTAGATAGATGAAAAAGAAGCCTAACAAAATTGGAGCAAGAATTTTAATATATTTTTTCATGTTAATTTTATTCTAAGCTAATATTATCTATTAATCTTACCCCTCCAATATTGCAAGCTATAAAGGCTCTATACCGTTCTTTGTCATTTAATTTTTTTGTCTTCGAAAATGACTCATCAGTTAATATTTTAAAATACTGTAGTTCGACATCTTCAATATCCTCAAATTTTTCAATAATAGCTTTTTCTACTTCTTGAGAACTTGCAGAATTCATTAATTCTTTTGCTTCTAATAAAGAGCGATGTAAAAATACAGCCTTTTTTCTCTCTTCTTTTTTTAGGAAATTATTTCTTGAGCTCATTGCAAGGCCGTCATCTTCTCTTACAGTTGGAGATGAAATTATCTTTGTTTTAACCCCTCTGCTTTTAACAAGTAATTTAATTATAGCTAATTGTTGAAAATCTTTTTCGCCAAAGAAAGCGAAATTTGGTTTAAATATTTTAAAAAGCTTTTCTACTATAGTTGCAACCCCATTAAAATGATTGACCCTATATTCCCCCTCCATTATTTTGTCTATTTTTCCAAAATTATATTTATTCGGAACGACTTTTTGTGGGTATAACTCCTCTATCTTGGGGATATATACGAATAGATTATTTAAATGCTGCAGTTTGGACAAGTCGTTTTCTAGATTCTCCGGATAATTTTTTAGGTCGGTCTTGTTTTCAAACTGAGTGGGATTTACAAAAATTGAAACAATAACATTTTGGGACTTTTTTACTGCTTTTTCAACTAATGAAATATGGCCTTTATGGAGTGATCCCATTGTAGGAACAAGACCGAGACTTCCTTTTCTGTTCTCAAGCTCATTATTAAGCACTTTATATGAGTCAAACGTCTTCAATCAAATATTTTTTGTGGGTCTTTTAAAGATAATGTTTTTATATACTTACTCATAATTTTTGTAATTTTGCTGGACTATAATCAAAAAGAATATTTTGAAAGCATTAAAAGATAAAAGAATCTTAGTTGTTTCTTCTGAAGTGGTTCCCTATATGCCTCAAAGTGAAAAAGCTGTTAACTCTTTTGAGTCTTCTAAAAAAATAAATGATAATGGTGGTTTAACTAGAATATTTATGCCTAAATATGGGCTAATAAACGAAAGAAGGCATCAGCTTCATGAAGTTATCCGTCTATCAGGAATGAACATGGTTATTAATGACTTATATATGCCTTTAATTATTAAAGTTGCTTCTATCCCAAAAGAGAGAATGCAGGTATATTTTATTGACAATGAAGATTATTTTAAAAAGAAAGAGCTGTTTCATGATAAAAAAAACAAGCTATATAAAGACAATGATTTAAGAATGATATTTTTTGTAAAAGGGGTGATAGAAACAGTTAAAAAACTTAACTGGTCTCCAGATATAATATATTTACATGGAGCATTTAATTCATTGTTCCCTTTATATTTAAGAGAACTGTATTCTGATGATCCAATGTTTTTGAACACAAAAATAATATCTTCGGTATATTCAAAATCTTTTGAAGGTGTTTTATCTAAATCAATGGCACAAAAAGTTCAGTTTGATGAAATAGAGAAGGGGGTTGATAAACTCTCGTCACCCACTTACGATTCTTTAATAGACCTTATGATAGAGTTTTCTGATGCAATAGTTATATCTTCTGATAAAATAGATAAATCAACAGAAAAAATTATTAAAAATTCTTCGAAACCATTATTAAGCTATAAAAACTCATTAAATGAAAGCTTATTTATGGAATTTTTTGCAAAACATTTAAATAAATAATGGATTTTCAAAAGTATCAAAACATTTTATATTTTGCCTTATTTTCTGTTTTACTAGCATCATGTAATAAGGACTACTTTACTGTTGGCGCAGAACTTTATAACACACAGTTTGAAGATCTGAATAGCATTTTTTTCCCTGTATACTCATATCAAGAATCTATGTCGAAGGTGCAAACTAATAATTTGCCAAATGCCCAACTTGGAAAATATAATGATGAGTTTTATGGAACTATAGAGTCAAGTTTTGTGTCCCAATTAGATGCCTCTTTTATAAATATTTTTGGAGACTTTTCTCAAGAACAAGAAAGAGAGGGGAGTGAAACTGATATTAGGGTAATTAATGAAGAAGAAGTTTTGTCTGCAGTTTATTTAGACATACCATTCTTTAATAATAGGAATGACACCGACACAGATGGGGTAATAGATGCTTATGACGTTGACCCTAATGATAGTAGTAGTGATTCAGATTCAGATGGTATTTCAGATATTGACGAATTGCGCGCAGAACTAAACCCTCTTAGTAATGATAGTGATGGAGATGGAATTCTTGATCCCGATGATGATGATAATTCTGGCTATGACAGTCAAAGAAAAGTGTATGAAATAGATTCCATATATGGAAATAGAAATGCCTCTTTTGACCTTAAGGTTTATGAGTTAACATACTATTTAAATAGTTTAGATATATCGGAAAATTTTGAACAGTATGCAATGTATTTTTCAGATCAAAACTTTTATGATGAGGGATTTTCAGGCCATGTTTTACATGATGATAATATTAGTCTAAATTTTGAAGAGGTCCCTATTCTTTATTATCAAGATGATCCAGAAACCACTGTAATTGAAACAGACCAGGTGGCATATTATGAATCTCCTCGAATAAGGGTTCCTCTTAATGTTGAGTTTTTTCAAAGACGGGTAATGAATTTTGAAGGGTTAGATCAGCTTAAAAACGCTGATAATTTTAACCATCATCTTAGGGGGTTAATTGTTAAAGCTGAGAATTTCTCTGACGACTTATATATGTTGCTTGATATTTCAAATACTCAGATTGTTCTTGAGTATAACTACAATTTTTATAATAGTAAGGGTACGGTAAGTGTTGATGATGATGTTGAAAGGAGAAAAAAGAGTAACTCTATACCTTTAGGGGGGGTGTCTGTTAATCATTTTGGTTATCAAGATTCTAATGAAGAGGTTAGGCAAGTTATCTCTAGCTCAATGGAGGAGGCGCCATCAGATAAGATCTTTTTACAAGGCTCAAGGTTATCTTCTAAAATAAAATTGTTTGCCGAAAACGAATTTGATCTTGATAATGTAATTAATAATCTTTCCTCTCAAGATATAATTATTAATGAAGCTAATCTTATTTTTAATATTGATCAGTCTATGTATGGTTCCTCTCATGATCTTTTGCCAAACAGGCTTTACCTCTACTCTTATGATAATGGCCGGACTATAGAGGATTATAATATGGATTATACAATTGATTATAATGTGGGAAGCGTCAATTCTGATAAATATATTTTTGGAGGGTTGTTGGAATATGATTCAAATAATATGCCTGAGAGGTATAAGTTTAACATAACGAACCACGTTAATAATATTATAAATAAAGATTCTTTAAACATTGATTTAGGGCTTGTTGTTAATTCTGATATAGCTGACATTACGCTAAGACGTGCCTTTAGCAATCCTCAAAATGCTAAAAGGCTTATCCCTCAATCAGTAATCACTTCTCCTCATTCTGTTGTGCTTTATGGCTCACACCCTAAAGATTCCATAAATCTTTCAAAAAGGCTTTTGTTAGAGGTTTTATATACAAAGTATTAGTATATTCTATTGCTAATATATTAATTATAAATAAATCTTATTAATACCTGTATTTATTAATTTATAATTATACAAAAAATAAAATATTTAGAATTATATTAATAAAGTTTATAGAAATCTAATATATTATAGAAAAAAACTATTATTATTTCCTTTTTTCAAGCTTTTCAATAAGTTCAGGAACTACTTCAAATGCATCCCCAACAATTCCATAGTCTGCAGCCTTAAAGAATGGTGCTTCAGGATCATTGTTTATTACAACTTTTACTTTAGAAGAGTTTATACCAGCTAAATGTTGAATTGCTCCTGAAATTCCAATTGCAATATAAAGGTTAGATGCAACTGGCTTACCTGTTTGTCCAACATGTTCACTATGAGGTCTCCAACCAAGATCTGAAACTGGCTTTGAGCAGGCTGTGGCTGCTCCAAGTACATCTGCAAGCTTTTCAATCAGATGCCAATTTTCCGGTCCCTTCAATCCTCTCCCCCCGGAAACTACAATATCAGCATCAGCAATAGTTACAGCCCCAGTTTGTTTATTAATTTTTTTGATTTTAAAATCAGTACCTCCAATCTCTACAGCTATTTGTTTAATTTCTGGCTCACAAGAATTTTCAATAATTCCAAAGGAGTTGGATGAGACACTAATTATTTTTATTTCACTTTTTATTTCTGTAGTTGAAAAAGCTTTATTAGTGAAACAAGTTCTTTTAACTAAAAACGGGTTTAAGCTACTAGGCAATTCGACTACATTAGATACAAAAGCTGACTCAATTTTTCCTGATAGATATGCTCCTAAATATTTTGAATCAGAAGATGAGCTTAAGATAACTACTTTACTATTTTCTGTTTTTACAATTTGATGAATTGCTTCAGCATAATTTTTAGATGTAAAATTCTCTAAAGATGAATTTTGTATGTCAATTATTTTGTCAGCACCGTGTTGCTTTAACTCACTAAAATCAGAAGAGTTGATTGAAAGACATGTGACGCTTTCATTCATTTTTTCTGCTAATGCCTTTCCATAAGAGAGGGCTTCAAGAGCAGACTTTTTAAATTTGTTGTTTTCAGATTCTGTGTATACTAATATTGACATTTTAATATAACTTAAATTACTTTAGCCTCATTTTCTAGAAGATCAATTAACTTATCAATCTCATCAGCTTTAACAAGCTTAACCTCATTTTTAGCATCTGGTTTATGATAAGTTTTATTCTCACTTGTAGCATCGAAATTTTGAGCTTCAATAGTTTCTAAGGGCTTCTGCCTAGCCGTCATTATTCCTCTCATATTAGGAATTATTAGGTCGCTTTCTTCAACTAAACCTTTTTGTGCTCCAAGAACTAAGGGTAAATTACATTCGATAGTTTCAATACCCCCATCAATCTCTCTTGATGCTTCAGCATTATTTCCCTTAACATCTAGACTTACACAATTTGTAATAAAATTATAATCCAGGATTCCAGCAATTACTCCTGCTACTCCTCCACCATTATAATCTATAGATTCTCTACCACAAATTATTAAATCAAATTTTTCTGTTTTGCAGAACTGGGTAATCTCTTTTGCAACTGAAAATCCATCTTTGGCATCACAGTCAACTCTAATTGCTTTATCAGCACCAATGGCTAAACATTTTCTCAATGTAGGCTCAGTACTTTGATCTCCAACAGTTAAAACTGTCACATTTGCATTATGAGACTCTTTCATCCATACTGCTTTTGTGAGTCCAAATTCATCATTAGGGTTTATTACATATTGAACACCGTTTTTATCAAACATTGTGTCATTTTCAACAAAATTTATTTTAGAAGTTGTATCTGGGACATTGCTTATGCAAACAAGTATATTCATATATAG
>Ga0315316_10004011_pt1 | contig 10719 bp, 16 predicted proteins | sample M160m3416metaG_FD_203702 | JGI IMG/M metagenome (GOLD analysis project Ga0315316, IMG submission 203702) | Ammonia-oxidizing marine archaeal communities from Monterey Bay, California, United States - M1 60m 3416 | ecosystem: Environmental > Aquatic > Marine > Intertidal zone | place: USA... | reverse complement strand
ATAAGCTTCGGCTGTTTTCATTGTAAATGGATTATTAGATAATGTATTAACTACATTACTGGTTAAAGTACTACCACGAGGTGTTGTTCTAACTGGTGTTGGTTTAGATTTTTTAATTTTTGGTTGGGATATAGGTTTAGAAACTGTGGGTGAAGAGGATTTGTTAATATTAGATGTGGTATGTGAAGTTCTTTTCTTAAATTTGGAACCAAATCTACCAGCCATGAATTGATTTGTACTTAGTTGTATTTAAAATTTTATTGCTGTAAGTTTGGTGGTTTTGGCATACATCCGCAAAAGAAACAACATTCTCCTTCATCGTATAAAGATCCGTCCTGTTCCATACCATGACACATACAGGTACAGCCTTGCTTTATACCGAATATTTCAGGCATCTAGGTCTCCCAGAATTTGTCGCCTAATTCTTTATAAAGTCCGTCTCCTGGTTCTTTATGTACGTGTTTTTTACCTTTGCCGTGTTTGCATCCGCATGATCCTGACATAAAAAGTGTTAAGGTTTACTTGTATATAAAATTTAAGTTCTGCGTACCATTGAGTCTAATCCACCGAAAAGTGAACCAAAGCCTTTGCCTACGCCTGAAATTGCTGGACCTACGTTCTTGACAGAATCAACACACATAGATGTAAAATCTCCTAATCCCATAACTTGTATTAAACTACCTTCTATTTAAAATTACTTTTTTACCTTTAAAGCATGTTTATGTGTTAACGGAACCCAGGTTTTGCATTTCTTGCAGTATTTCACTCGTTTTTCTCCGCCTTGTGCTGCGGTAGCACCAAACATCATATTCATGCCCATTCCAAGTACGCCAAGACCGACTCCTAATCCTATCAATCCACCTGCTTCCCCCATATCCATACAGGGTTATTGTTCTTGGTGGTATTTAAAATTTTAAATATAAGTAATACATTTCATAGTATATGCCTTCAATGACTAAAGTAAAGGGTGGATACAAAGTCTATAACAAGGAGACTGGAAAGTCAAAATTTGTTAAATATAAGAAACAGGCTGATGACATGGTAAAGAAAGGCTATTCAAAGTCAAAAAAAAGTTATAAAAAAAATAAAAATGTGACTGCCGAAGACGTATCTTTTGACTACGGTGGACAGTTATTCAAAGCAGAGAACTGGGTTAATTAAAATGTGGCGACCTTATATTGTTTCAAATAAATATGGCGAACGCCAGGTCATGCGTGACACAAAACTTTATGAGTCTAAAAAGAAAGCAATAAGTTCAATGAAAAAGAAAAATGACAACTGGATGTCATTAAATTATGACGATCAATATATAAATGAATCAGGTTTTGAATATGGTGCCATTGATGTTGGTGCTGGAAAATACAAGTTCAAGAAAGGCAAGGAAGGAAACAAAAAAATACTAAAATTCCACGACTCACAATACTAAGTACACTGACTATTATACTGTTCTTTTAAATCATTTATTTGTGTTGGTGTAAATGGTGTACCGAATGGGTACTTGCCTTCAGTAACTTCCTTCGACATGAACATTTCCAATTCTTCACATGACATTCCCTCAAAGAAATTTATCTCACCAAATGCAATCATTACCGAAACAAGTGTAACAGATATAGATATTACAACAAGTGAAAGTTTTACTTCATTTGTCACCATTTTGGTTCTTCCTTTGTAATGGAGTCACCGTCATACCATCCGTGATGGTTGAGTCTGTGCTCTTTCATATGTACCTCGTCCTTGAGGATTGTTCCGCAGAGTTTACACTGGACGGTCAAATCTGTATCTCCACCACCTTATCTTGAATATAATAAAATCTATGAGTGGGATGATGCCAGTTTGAAAAATCATTTGACTTTATGCACCTTCAGTTCCTCTTCCTCTGGTTCCTGTGGTGGATGTGCCTCTGGTTTTTCTGTCATGCAGATATCCTTGTAGTCACAATATACAACCTTCTTTTTGTTCTTCTGGTTGCATAGCCAGCATGGGTTTGCCTTTGCATCTCCAGACTGAAGCTCCTTGAGAATTGACCTCATCTTGGCCTTGGTCTCCTCGATCGGTGCAAGGTCAAATGCTATCGGTGTTGCTGCCATGTCTGCCTTCTTGTCGAGATATAATAGACATCCGTACTTTGCATCAATTCCTAATGTTGCTTGCAGTAGAACCCTGTAGATTTCCAATTGAAGTCTGTAACTTGCATCTGGCTCTGTCTTTTTGAACCAGCCTCCGCCACTGTATGTCTTCTTGTCAGCGATACACCATTCTCCGTTTCCCAATGGAATGAGATCGTCAAGCGTTCCAGTTATCACGTTTGCAAGCTCGTCAAGCGGTCTGTTCTGAACTTCCTGTGCAGTAAGACCAAGCTCTGTTTCGATGTTGTAGCACATCTGCACCTCGTTTAATTTTGCCAACGGAAGTGCCTCGTGTATCACGTGTCCAAGCCAGAATATCTTTGCCTTGCCTGGATCGAACTTTGTCGGATGTGTCTTTGAGTACTGTGTCTTTCGTAAACATTCGCTTACAAAATCTGATACGTGCCATGTGTTAAGTCTCTTGTGGTTGCTTCCCCACAAATAATTTCTTTGGGATTCCTCCATAATATTGAGAACGTTGTTCTGTATTGATTCTAAATTATCCATAACGTAGTACCAAAACTTCTAATATATAAAGTTAAGCATTCATTATTTTGTGTTGGAGTCATCTCGCAAGCTTGCAACCAGGTCTGCAATCCATTGAAGGTATCTCCACTGTGCAGATTCCTCGTTTGGAATTACTGTCGGCTCTGCTGTGTTGACGGTCTTGAACTCTGAAAGGTCTGTTGTACATTTGTTGAGTACGTGAAGTATTGCTGCCTCGATTGCCTTGAGGTCTGGACCCACTGTTACCTTTGAACATCTGTCGTCTACAAAAATATTATGCCATGTTGTCTGTTCAAGTGTTGACGAGTCATAAGATGCTGACTTGTCTTTCCTTCCTGTGTCCTCCAACATTGTAAAGTCCTTTGCCTGTATTGTTATGTTGATACCACGGTCAAACAGTTCTGTGTCTGCATCAACACTGACAACCTTTGTCATTGTCATTTGTTCATAAAGATGCCAGTGTTCCTTTAGAGGTGACGGAAGTCTTTTCACGTCATAACCTAGCTCCACAAATGCTCCTGAAACCTGTGGGAGTGTGTTGTCAAACAAAGGAATCATTTCACGATATGTAGGGCATTTTGTAGACAAGTCATACTTGATAAGTGTCTGACATGTCTTTGACAAGTTCACATTAATGAATTGATAGTCCCTGAATGTCAGGTTCATTTTTGTCTTTACCTTTGTAAGCTTTTGTAACAGTTCTTCCAGTTTGTCATCAAGTTCTTTTGCCTTGTTTTTTGCTTCAAGATGGTCTGCTATTGCCTCGTCATAAAGTAACATTGCACGAAAATATGTTTTTTCTGCCTGTTCAAATATTCTTACCTGTACCTTGTAGTCCTTGAATGCTGCATCCTGTTCAAGTCTGTCCTCGTTTGTCCTTACCACCATGTCCTGTGCATGTCGGTACTTTTTTTTTGAAAACTCTAGGTCGTCCTCAGCATCCTCGTATGTGCTTTCTGCTGAAAATCTTTCGTTGTCAAGTTTCTGTTCCTCGATATTCCATTGTTGTATTTCTCGCTCTACCTCAACTAGTTCGGCCTGTGTCGTGTCAAGTTCCAGTTTTATTTCATCAATAAGCAAAGTCAAAGCCTCTGGTGTCGATGGCAGTTCGTCCTCCACAAAATCCAGACCTATTTCATCCAACACTGTTTCCTTTGGCTCCAGATACACGTCATGTTCTGCAAAACCGCTAAGATAGTCATGAGTTCCGTAGGCCAGTGGCAGTATGAAATTGCCTATATTAATATCTTTTAGTATTTCGTCCCATTCCTCGTCTGACAAGTCTATATTAAGATCTGAATTGATAGCAGAAGATCCTGTACCAATTATCTCAAAATCACTTTCTTTTGTTGGTGGCAAAAAGTCCTGTTCCTCTGGCGTGTACTTGTTGCCCAAGTCTGGAAGGTCTACAAACGGATCAAACTCTGCATATTCTGATATTGTTCCACCGTCCTTGTACTCCCTGGTCCACTTGTAGTCATACATGCACCACTTGTCGTTGAACTCGATGGCCTCACACTCTACAAAGCTTAAACGTTCTGGTTCAACATAGTTTGGATCCTCAAATATTGGAGATATTGCAAAAAGTATTATGATTGCTGCCATACCGCCAAGCACATATCCTGATGTCTTTGAAATTTTAATTGCGTTCCATAAAACTATATTACCACTCTTGTCACGTCTCTTCCATGCGGTCTGTTTCTTTGGCTTGTCCTTGTTCTCTTCCTTTATTTCCTTTTCTCTTGCCTTTTCCTTGTCTCTGTGGTCTTGCCTGTTGGCTGCCTCACGTCGCTGCTTACGATCTAACCTGCGCTCAGCCTTTGAAGGACTGTTCCTACTGCTTCCCATATTACATTGTGACAGAAAACGAATATATAAAATTAAAATTTAGGTTTAATACTCAATATTTGTTTCATATTGGTATTCTCAACCATTGACTTGGCCACCCAATGCTCTTTGCAGTGGGTATAAGGACAGGATACAAGTGTGTCACAAGCACCGCTTAGTTCTTGGCATTTTCTGTACATGCCTGTGATGTTTGTTCCTTGTGGTGCTATGTTAATACTTGTCATTCCTATCCTCGTAGTTTCATGTTATCCAGAACAAAGTCATACTCGTTTTGAAAATTAGTATCATAAGAATCTTTTTTGTCCAATCCTTTTGTACCCCAATCGTCAGTTATCTCATATTGACATTCTAGATATTTGTTTCCAAGTCCTAGCCATTGAATATTCTCTGGCAAAAATTCGGTTTGTTGTTCTAAAATTTGTGACATAAAGTTCTAGAGGAATTAAGTCCTTAATAAATCTTTTTATTAAAGTTAAATTTAAGTTTATATATTTGTGTTTTTATGGGTTACCATGTATCAGTTTTTAAAGTATCAAATGTCAGAGATTATTGCTTTAAAGAATGAGAAACATTTCTACTTTGCACTACTACTATCGATAAAGTTTTTCATGATGAGTGCCACAATAGCAACATACCTTTACATACAAATGATGGTTGATGTTTCTTGGGCCAGTGACATATATGAAACTACAACCTACTTCTGGGCAATAACAGGTATAGTTTTATTCATACTTGTAGGCAAGCAGATAATTAAAGTACATATGCACATATTCAGTTGGATAGATGAACAAGGTCAGAAACTCATAAATTGGTATGCGTTACGTTATTACAAAAAGCACAAGAAGGATGCACCTATACTGGACAACATGGCCAAGTACTCGACCAAACTGTTTGGCTGGTGGTTCAAGCTGACTCCTCAAAGGAGAAAAATATTGCTTGTAACAGTTCTTTTATGCTACGGTAGTTACTTTATTGGAATGCAGTTTGTAGACGAACTAGCCCTTGCTATCGACGCTGCCTTTCCCGGACTTGACGACATCTGATTTTTTATTCTTTTTGTATTCCCTCATATATTTTTTCATATAGTTTCTTATTTTCTCTTTATTATTTTCATAGTATTCTGACTGTTTTTTGAGAAGTTTTTCCTTATTCTTTTTATAATACTCTTTCATATACTTTGAATGTGATTCCTTTACATCGGGTCTATTATAATATTCCCGATTGTAATCACTTGTATCTTTTCTCGGCTTGCTCATCATCAAAATCTCTTTTCAATTGCTTCATAGTTAAATAATATTCACGAAGTTTTGGGTCATCTGATGATTCGACGACTTCCTTCAATTCATCAAAGTCTATGCTTTCCATCTCTTCCTTCATTGAGGAATCAAGTTCAGCGACTGCTTTCTCGGCAAACATATCCGGTTTCTTTTGAGTTTCGTGGAACATTTTAACCATTAAACCAAATACGTGTTTTTTGTGTTCGTCTATCCCTGCTGCAATTTCTTTCCAGTCGTTGTCTGTGACTCCTGGATACCTCTCCTCTCTAATAAATTGTAATATGCTTTGCCTGGTCTGACGACTTACTGACTTCATTTTTTCCGAAACAACCATAATAACACTGGCTATAAGGAAGTTCTCTCTGTCTGTTAGAGGTTTTTGGTCAGTCATATTAGGCTTCAAATAAAACCTATATATAAAATTAAAATTAATCATGTAACGTAGGCGTAATAAATGTCATGGAGCTGACATTATGTAATAGGCATTACAAGTCATTTTTTTTGTAACCGTATGAAAGAAAAAACTATTTAGGAAATTTGAAAAGGATATAGATGATATAATGTAATATGAAATAGTTTTTTTCCGAGTTGAGTTACAAATTACGCGTGGAGTGGAAATGAAGGTGGCAGTACAGTCCAAGCGTTATACTTTGTCACAATACAGGAATTTTGTATAAAATTATATTAAAATTAATCAAATTAAAACCTTAAGTTAAAGGAAACTTTATATAGATGGTAATTCATCAATAGATATGCAAAGTACCACAAGTACAAACAGTCAAGCAGTCTTAGGAATCAATACTAGTTACGACAGTATGCTAGCAATTGAGTCATTAATACTTAGTAATCCTATGATGAATGAATTGAGAGATATTGCAAAACTAACAAAAACAACACTGTGCAAGATGGCGTTGATGGAGTTTATATCCACACCTGTTAGTTCACGCAAATTGAAACGTTTGTTCAATGCAGCAAGGGACGACGACAAATTTCGTGCAGTTATGCAAGGTGGCCAGTTAGAATGACCAGAGCAGTAGAAGTGCACGACAACCATGTCAAGTGTCCGCATTGCAGACATAAGGTAAAACTGATTCAGCACAAATCTACAGGGGCCGTGTATGCACGAAAGTGGACCTCACTTAACGTACAGCGATGTATGTTCCTAAAGATGTGGGTCGAGTCAGAATTTTACAATTCATATGTTACTAAAAATACGCTTCATAAACGACTTTTAAAAGAGATCAAAAAACAAAAGTTACAAGGCTTTGTAAAGCCTTTGAACTTTGCAGCAAGAGTCTCAGAACTAGTCGCAGCAGGCACAGACTACAAGAATGCCCTAGTACAGAAAGATACCACTGTCATGTCCTATTATGGAGATGCCATTCGTGGACCGTTCTATAAACTAGACAGCAGACGTGTGAAATCCGTCCTGAAAAAAGGAGGCAAGTTAAACTAATGACACCAAAGGCTGAAAAAGATGCTTTATGGAAAGACCTTAAACTTCAGTGGTCGTTTCTCAAACGAGATTCTGGCGCAGACGAAGTAAAGAAAGGCGAAGCCAAAAAGCGCATCAATGAGATTCAAGAGGCATTGAAACTTGAGAAGACAAACTGGGACGCCCCAAGACAGGGCGCACCAGGCAGTCACCTAACCAACGCAGGTGCTGCAGCAAGTCCAAGCAACAATGCTCTTGTTGAAAAAATCCTTGGAACTCTCTTGGACATGAAGAGAGAGACCAATGAAAGCATAGTCTCATTGACCCAAAAAATCAACTCACTGGAAGAGAAGGTATCGTCCGGTGCGTGCAATTGTGCACCACCTGCCGAGACACCACTCGACTAGTTTTTTTTTCTTAAAAGTTTAAATAAACTAATTCACATATTACGATCATGACAGACAAAAAAACAATAGAAATGTATTTGAAACAAGGAGTTAACCTGGTTCCAATCGCAAAAGGCGATGGTAAGTCTCTAAAACTTAGTGGATGGAACCGATATTGCGCAGAGAAATATATTGAAGACATACCAGAAGGCCAGGACTTTGCAGTAATGAACGGCAAGGCAAGCGGTAACCTGGTTGTATTAGACTTTGATCACTGCGACGACATATCAGTATTGAACGACCTGGTACCAAACGCAATTAACAAGACATTGGTAATTCGTACAGGAAACGGCTATCACATATACCTACGTGTCAAGGATGTTGCTACTCACAAAGACGAGTCACCAATTGCAACAATTTACCTACATAAGATGATAAACCTGGTAAATCAAAACCTGGAACTAAAGGCCCATGGCAGTTATGTTATTGGTGCAAGTTCTGATCATTATGACAAGAACGATGCAGGTGAATATTACAAAACAGGCAAGCATTACAGGGTCATTTCAAATACACACCATATCAAAGAACTTGATTTGACACACCTGGAATTATTACAAAACATCAAAGCCAAAGAATGGCTCTCAAAGTCAGAAGTAAAGGTAGGTGCAGACGGCACATTTGTAGAGAAGGAATCCATCATGGAACTAACCATGAGAAAATGGAATCCTGGCGAGCGTTATAATAATGGGTGGAGAATCGCACTTGACAGATTCATGAATGACTGGGATTATGACAAGGTTCTCAACGAAGCAAAAGAGTTAAACAGCAAGTGTTGCGATCCCCCAAGGGGAGATTCCGAGGTAACCAGATGGGTAAACAATGCAATACCCCTCGCTGCAAAGAACAAGGAAGACAAGGACTCACCATACTTTAAAAAGAACCGTGTACGTGGCAAGTCCAAAGAGAAACAGGACACCGAGGACGAGATAGGAACAGTTGCAGACAAACTGTTGGAAGAGTTTCACTTTAAGACCTACAAGGACACAGACCAACTGTTAATTTGGGACGGCAAGATTTATAATGATTTGGTTGCAGAAAGTGTTGTCAGAGAAAGATGCGAAACAGAAATAGAGGAATGTACTGCACATAAATGTGCCGAGGTCATTGCAAAGATCAAGAGACGTTCATATGTAATGAGAGACTTGTTTAACTATTATCCGTGCCAGGAATGTCTTGGCGAGGGATGTGACAAGGACCAGAACATGTGTCAACTTTGTTCAGGCAAGGGCAAGTTTAACATTGTCACACTGGAGAACGGAATACTTAACATCGACACAATGAACTTTATGGAACACAACCACAAGAACCTTGCAACATTCTATATTCCAATTAAATGGGATGATACACCACTTGGCCACACTGACATAGAGTATGAGCAGTTGGAGACTTTGCTAAAGGATACAAAGTTCCTAAAGTATGTCAAGGACTGCTTTACCATTGACGGAAAATTTGACGGTGATGCACAGCGAAACGTATTCACTGCATTAGAGTCAATGGCATTAATACTGTTGAAAAACAACTCCATTCAAAAGTCAGTGATGTATATTGGAGGCGGTTCAAACGGCAAGTCTGTAATGTTAGAGTACATTGACACAATGTTTGGAAAACTAAACATCACTCACATTCCTATTCAGGAAATCGCAGAAGGCGGTTTCGTTTTGGCAAGACTCGATGGAAAACTTGCAAACATATTTGCGGACATTGAATCCACAGAACTTCGCAAATCAGGCAAGTTGAAACAGATCATTGGTGGCGAGGGTATCGAGGTACAGCGCAAGTACTCCGACCCTTACACCATGTATCCACGTGCAAAGTTTATCTTCTCAGCAAACAGGTTCCCACGCTCCTACGACCAGACTGATGGGTTCTTCAGGAGATTTGTTGTACTTCAATGGAAGCGCAAGTTTACAGATGACATCAAGGATACAGGCCTTCTTGAAAGACTCACTCAGGACAAGACAGAAATGTCCAAAGTGTTCAAGGTGTTAATACAATTGGCTAAGAATATGGACAAAAGAGGTGACTTTAAATTCACAAAGCCAATCAATGAAATACGTGACACATGGAACGAACTGGCAGATCCGATACTCATGTACATCCAGGAAAGACTTGAGGATGCAGGCGGTTCAATCTGTACAAAGCGTGAAGTCTATGAGGATTATGTGCAGTTCGCAAGAGGACATGAAATGGTTCCTTTGCGTATTGGTGCATTTGGTACAGAGTTCAGGAACTACTATGAGGAAGTAACTGTAAGAGACAAGGACACGTCAAGTGTCAGCAAGTACTGGTGTGACTTTAAGATCAAACCAGAAGTTTCCCAAGAAGGTGCCCTGGACAAGCACCTGGGATAAACTTTATATAGATGCTTTTTATTATCCTGAAGTGGAAATAAAATGCAAGAGTCCATTCTGTGATCGTACCAATATAACAACACGGTGGTTTTTTTCTAAACAAAAACAATGCTACAAGTGTGCAAAACAGTTTGAAAAATATGGCAAGTATTTTAAAAGTGACTATGGTGTTCTAAAAAAATGTAAAAACCCAGAATGCAACAAAACAAACAAGACACCAAAGAGTAATTTTTCAAACGGCCACTGCAGTTCATGCTGGGGCATGTTAAAAAGATCAGGTACTTATGAAAGACAACAGTTTATAAACCAGGGAAAGACATGCAAGGAACCAGGATGTGATTTGCCTGCATATTCCAAATTAATGTGCTCTCATCATTTTGAAACAAACAGACGTCTTGATCCAAAACGTATTGTATCAAATAGACGGTATTCACAATCAGAAAAGGGTAAGGCCAAAAGACGTGCATATGACATTTCTCCAGCAGGCAGGGAGTCCAGTAGAAAGTCAGAGGAAAAACGTAGGAATGACCCGGTCAGAATGAAAAAACGTAGGGAACAGGCAAGGACAAGACATCAAAAAAATCCTGAAAAAAACAGGGCAAGAGACAGAAAGAGATATGATACTAAGAAACGCAGGGAAGGTATTTACAAGTCATTGAAAAAACAGGATGAGGCCAATGCAAAACTGCACGGAATACCTGTGAACTTGTACAAGTACAGAAGAACAAA
>Ga0315316_10004009_pt1 | contig 10720 bp, 8 predicted proteins | sample M160m3416metaG_FD_203702 | JGI IMG/M metagenome (GOLD analysis project Ga0315316, IMG submission 203702) | Ammonia-oxidizing marine archaeal communities from Monterey Bay, California, United States - M1 60m 3416 | ecosystem: Environmental > Aquatic > Marine > Intertidal zone | place: USA... | reverse complement strand
GGAAGGAGAAGCTACTGAAGAACCAGAGGCAGAGAAAGAGGAAGTTACTGAAGAACCTGATTCCGATTTCCTCAACCGTCTTTGGGATGAAGCTCAAAGTGAGTACACTGATGCAACAATGCAGGAACTCAGTAAGATGAGTTCTCAAGATCTAGCTGAGATGCACCTCAAGTATCGCTCTGAAAATCAGCAACCACAAATCTCTGACAAACAAGTCAAGCAGTTGAAGCAGGTAGCTGGTGGAGAGAAAGATTACTCAACCATGATGGATTGGGCTCAGAAATCTCTCGAAAAGAACGAGATAGAGATGTTTGATTCAGTAATGGATAAAGGTGATCCTACATCCTGCTTCTTTGCTATCCAAGCTTTGAAGTATCGCTACGATGATGCCTCCGGTGTCGAAGGAGAGATGCTTACAGGTAAGGCACCTTCAACTAAAGGAGATCAATTCAAGAGTCAAGCACAAGTGATTGAAGCTATGAATGATCCTAGATATGATAGAGACCCTGCCTTCCGTAAGGAAGTAGCAGACAAACTCGAACGTTCAGACGTACAATTCTAAACCAATGATTCCACTCCTAACAGCTACAATCCTCACAGCATCCTGGTACGGCCCAGGCTTTCATGGAAATTTAACAGCCAATGGAACACGCTATAACCAACTCGCCTCAACCGCAGCACACAAAACCCTCCCGTTCGGAACCAAACTCAACGTTTGCTACGAGACGTGCGAGACTGTCACTATTACGGACCGTGGACCTTTCATTAAAGGTCGGGATCTTGATTTGTCTTATGGTACTGCTGAACGGATTGGCTTGGCTTCAGCCGGTGTCGCTGACGTAAAGGTAACTAGACTAAACTAACATTATGCCTAAAGGAAAAGGAACATACGGAACAAAGAAGGGGAGACCCCCTAAGAAGTGAAGAGATTCACAGAGCCTTGGATAATTGTAATCATGTTGCTACTCGTGGCTGCATTTATCGAAGGCGTTCACGTCACTAAACATGACTACTACGACAGCATCCGTTCATCAAAGCTATGCTCTGACGCATGACGTGTAAGCAGGGAACGGGGCTTACATCATAGGAGAAAACTATGACTGTCACTTATACCTATCGTGGCATCAAGTACACGAAAACAAAGTAGCGAACAACAATACAACAAACTAAAATGAAATCATTTATTGCACTTGGAACACTGGCCACCATGGTTGCGACACCTGCAATGGCTGGCCCATATGTCAACACGGAAATCAACAGTGGATTTACTGGATCAGACTACGGCGGATCAGTCACTGATCTACATGTAGGTTACGAAGGTGCTGCAGGAGCTGCTAGCTATTACCTTCAAGCTGGACCATCCATCGTCTCTGTTGATGGGGAGGATGCTAACACTGAATTCTCTGGGAAGGCAGGAGGTTCCTTTCAAGCTACTGAATCTCTGTCCGTATATGGAGAGATCAGTTTCCTTACAACTGATGCTGATGAAAACAACTACGGAACCAAAGCTGGTCTTAAGTGGGCCTTCTAGATGGACCTTCTGTATTTTACAGTCCTAATATTATTGTTAGGATTTGGTATGGAAATGACTTGGTCTACTAAACGAAAGTAAAAGGAGGGGGAGCACCTCAGAGTAGGACTCCCTTTTCATTGGCATCGGCCCTTACGAGGATACCCTTTGCCGTCTAGACGGTGGGAAAGACCACAAACAAATTGATCAACAATTTCACGTGAGAAATAACTAATACATTTATTTAATTAACAATGGCTAACGCTTTAACTACCGCCATCGGTAGGATTAATAGTACCGCCTCAACTCCGTTGGCGCTAAGTACTGCTTATGATACCAAGTATGGAACTTATCTCAAGCTCTTTTCGGGCGAGATGTTCAAAGGGTTCCAGACCAATACGATCGCCCGTGATCTAGTCACGAAGCGTACCCTTAAGAACGGCAAGTCTTTGCAGTTCATCTATACGGGACGCATGGCAGCAGCTTTCCATGAACCCGGAACTCCAATTTTGGGAACAGAGAACGCACTGCCGGTAGCTGAGAAGACTATCCAAATGGATGATCTTTTGATCTCAAGCGCCTTCGTATATGAACTTGATGAGACTCTTGCGCATTACGAACTTCGTGGAGAGATCGCCAAGAAAATTGGCTTCGCTCTTGCAGAGAAGTATGACCGCTTGATCTTCCGTGCTATCACTCGTGGTGCTCGTGCTGCTCACCCTATCTCAGCTACAGGTAAACTTGAGCCAGGTGGAACACAGATCCGTGTTGGTACTACTAACTTTGGATCCAATGCTTACGCTGCTGACAAACTGATTAATGCATTCTATGATGCTGCTGCTGCTCTCGATGAGAAAGGAGTAAGTTCACAAGGCAGGCAAGCTGTACTAAACCCACGGCAATATTATGAGCTGATCCAACAGGTCGGTGAGAACGGTCTTGTGAACCGTGACGTACAAGGTTCCTCACTTCAAAATGGAACTGGAGTTGTCTCGATCGCAGGCATCCAAATCCACAAATCGATGAACATCCCATTCTTCGGTAAGTATGGTACTAAGTACGGTACTGATGCTATCGACAATACAGGTCAAGTATCACCTACTAATGTCGGTTCACACGTAGAAGCTGCTGTAGAAGATGCTGCTGCTGATGTAGCTGGTATCAATAACGAGTATGGTGAGGAGACTGAATTCAAACACTCCTGTGGACTTATCTTCCAGAAGGAAGCTGCAGGTGTTGTAGAAGCTATCGGACCTCAAGTACAAGTTACTAGCGGTGACGTTTCGATCATGTATCAAGGTGATATCATCCTTGGCCGTTTGGCTATGGGCGCTGATTATCTGAACCCTGCTGCATGTGTTGAGCTTATCGCAGGTGCAGCTACAGGCGCAACAGGCGCTGCTGCATTCTAAGCTTATCTTTCATTTATACACGGGGAGACTTCGGTCTCCCTTTTTTTATCTATACATTATGCCAATTCCTACCACTAACGCTACACAAGAATTACCAGCAGTCAACGAAATACTAGCGTCAGTTGGTCAGGCGCCTGTATCTACCCTCGATCAAACCAACCCGGACGTTGCGATTGCTTATGATACTTTACTACAAGTATCTCGAGAAGTACAGGCAGAAGGCTGGAGTTTTAATACAGAATATAACTACCCACAAACTACTACAAATAAACAATATGTCATCCCTACCAATATGTTGCAAGTAGATCTTACGCAAGACCCTAATAGTATTGGTAAGAATATAGTACGCAGGGAGGGGAAACTTTACGATAAGTACAACCACACTTATGACATCAAAGATGATGATACTGCAGACAACTTAAAGTTAGATGTAGTTTGGTGGTTTGATTGGGTAGATTTACCGATACCTATTCAAGATTTCATTGTCTCTAGGGCAGCTACAATAGTTTCTAGCCGCATTGTAGGGGATAGTGGGCAGTATCAAATGCTACAACAAAGAGAAGCTTACACAAGAGCAATGGCCTTAGAGTATGAGACTCAGCAAGGGGACTATACTTTCTTCGGGCACACTAAAGGACAGAACTTTTATAATAGCTATCAACCTTACCACGCATTGTATCGCTAATGGCAGCAGTAACTCAAACAATACCTAACTTTCTAGGTGGGGTATCAAGGCAAACAGACATCAAGAAACAACCTGGTCAAGTGAGAGATTGTCTCAACGCTTTCCCTGACCCAACCTTTGGGTTGATGAAGAGACCAGGTTTTAAATTTATTAAAAATATTTATACACCTTCTTCTGGTACTAATCCAGAACTAAAGGATGCTAAGTGGTTCTTTATTAAACGAGATAACTTAGAAACATATATTGGATGTATTTTAGATACAACTAATCCTGATGGCAGCGCTTCTATTCATGCATCCAATCCTATTAAAATTTGGAATAAAGAGGGTACAGCTTGTACAGTTACTTATGAATCCAGCCCTGCTGATGCCAAGCTGTACCTTGACACAACTCGTGATAACTATGATATCTTAACAGTACAAGATACATCTATCATTACTAATAAGACTAAAACAGTTACAGCTTCACCAACACCACCAACAGGATCTACATATGTATCTAAATCAAAAGGAACTGTAAGGATTAAAACAGTTGCATACAGTGTTAAGTATGAAGTTAAGTTGAATGTAGGTGGTACAGATTATTCTGTTGATTATACTACATTGAATGCAGAAAACTTAAGCGACCCTACCGGAAGCCCTGCACCACTAGAAGAGAAGTTCAATACTGCACTAAGAATTCTAACAGAACTAAGGACTAAACTATTAGCTCTATCTATAAGTGGTCACACACTAACTGTAGATCGACTAGACTCTTCTTTAGAGTTATCTTTAAAGACCACTGGAAGCGGTACACCTTATGCAGCTTTTGAACTAACAACAACTGATAGTCAAGGTGGTATACATATGGATGGTTTTAACGAGAAAGTTGGAACTCAAGCAGAACTACCTGCACAGTCAGTTCAAGGTAGAGTAGCTAAAGCTGTCGCATTAGGCGGTGCTTCAGAGACATTCTGGCTTAAGTTCTTTGCTGATGATGGTACGTCTGGTAGAGGTTCTTGGGAAGAAACAAAAGATCCTACTGTCTCAGACGGTATGAATGCAACGACATTGCCACATGAACTGTTTAACAGTTCTGCTAATACATTCGTATTCAGACAACCTAAACAAGCAGATGGTTCAACATTAGCTTGGAATAATAGAGTAGTAGGAGACGCTCTCACTAACTCAGATCCCAGCTTTGTAGGTAAAACAATTCAGCAAGCATTCTATCATAACAATAGATTAGGATTCTTGACTGAAGATAATGTATCAATGAGTAAGTCAGATGACTTCTTTAATTTCTACTTTACTTCCGCTTTAACCGCAACAGATGATGACCCTGTCGATATCAATTGTTCTAGCATTAGACCAGCCGTACTGCATGCAGTTATACCGACAGCACAAGGTTTGATCCTATTCAGTAGGAATCAACAGTTTATTATGTTCTCTGATGCAGAGATACTGACACCTTCTTCAGCAGTTATACGAGGCATCTCAAACTTTGAGATGGATTCTACAATTGACCCTGTGGATGTAGGTACACACATTAACTTTGTAAGTAAGACACCTAGCTACACACGTATATTTGGTATGCAGACTAGAGGTTCTGAAGAGAGTCCTCAAGTTATGGATATTGGTAAGATTGTATCTGAATGGGTACCAGACACAGTTAACAGCTTACTATCTAGCCCACAGAACTCACTTATTGCTTTGTATGGGGATAATAGAAGCACCTATGTAGGTGACAATAAGATGTACCTACACAAGACATATAGTGTCGGTGATAAGATGGTTATGCAAGCATGGTTTAACTGGGAATTACCAGGAAACATACAACATGCTGCTATTGATTCTGATACGATGTGGGTTGTTTTAGAGTACAGTGGAAAGTATGTTCTTGCTAGTGCTAGTTTAACTCAAACACCAGATGAAGCTATTATTGTTAACAGTGATGGTCAGCAAGTGAATCCACATATGGATCTATATGGTGCAGTAAGTTCTATGACTTACGATTCAGTTAACAATCTCACTAAATGTTACTTACCCACAGGTTATGATGATAGTGAAAATCTAACTCCAGTACTACTTATTAAAGGTAACGGTACTACTAACTTTGAAGGTGTTACAGAGTCTGGATTTACAATCAACCCAACCAGGCCTACAGGTCAAACACATGCAACTTCCTCTCCTTACTTTGAAGTACCTAATAAAGATATTTCAGGACTAACAGCTTTAGATACAGTTGATACTATAAGTGCTGCAGATGGCTCTAGAACTGCCGGTACATATACTATAGGATCAAGTGATTACACTACAGATGGAAATGGTAGCGGAGCTACTTTTAGTATTGTTATAAATGGCAGTGGAGCAGCTACAATTACAGTTACTGCTGCAGGTAAGGGTTATGCAATAGATGAAACCTTTACAATACCTGATAATAAATTAGGTAGCGGTGGTGGAGCCAGCCTTACATTTGATGTTGCTACAATAACTTCTGATGTAATCATAGGCTATACATACAACTATAATATAGAACTACCTAAGACATACTTTAAACTAGCACAAGATGGATCACAGTATGACTACACTGCAGCACTGACTATTGCACGTATGAAGTTTGCTGTAGGATTATCTAGTGTCATAGGTTTTAAAGTTAAGAGTAGAGGTTACAGAGGAGAACTAGCTGAGAGAGAAGGTGATGGCTCTACTACAGCCTTCAGTGTTCCATTCCCACTTAAGGAAGAGAATGGCATTGTAGTTAAACTGAATGGAGCGAAGCAACCTTCTACTACTTATAGCGTTACTACTACAGATTCACAAGCTACAGTTACATTCAACACTGCTCCTACAGGAGCTTCTACAGCAGCTAATGTTACGACACCTGCTCAGAAGATTGAGATTACAACAGACACATGGTATGACGTACAATCTACTCAAGAAATGGGTCAGTACCTAACAGATGATGTACCGTTAATTGATGAAAGTGTATTTACTGTACCTATTCATCAACGTACAGATAACTTTAACTTGAGAGTATTTAGTAACTCTCCATTCCCTGTCTCACTGACATCAATGATGTGGGAAGGTAATTATTCACCACGATTCTACCAAAGAGCTTAATGTCCACACAACAAGAACGAGAAGAAGATTCAGTAAAAAGTAATGAACTAATCAAACTAGCTAGTGGAAAAAATAAAGAAGCTGCTAGATACTTACATATGATTGGACATGTATGGCGTGTTATGGATGATGTCTATGATGGAGATTATCCAATTACACGTGGAGATGTTTTAAAGGTTATAGAGTATTTATTTATAGACATACCTTCTAACCGCTTCTTCATTCACCATCGTGATAAATTAAGCTCTCAACATATAACTGCTTATAATGCTTGGAGTGCTGCTAATAGATGGAGTAAAGGTAATTTAGAACAAAGAGTATTTAGCCACGCATGGCGTGGGGACTATCAAGCAGTTGTAGGTCTAGTTGCTCTATTAACTCAAGGTATAGATCACATGAAATTAGTAGACCAGAAAGTTAGGGAAACATTTGGACCAGTAGGAGAAGCTTTTGACATTAACAAACTAGGAGAATAAACTATGGGATGGTTTAATAGCGGCCAGGACGCAGGTAAGAAGGCTGACGATAGATATGATGAACAAGTTGAAGTAGCACATGATGCTGCTATGGATGCATGGCACCATGCTAACGAAAGTGGAGACATGAATTATGTCAACGCTGTATTATCCAATGAAGCACAGAAATACAACTTAGAAACTCAGATACTCTGGCAAGAAGAAACTGCAATGAGGCAGTGGGACTATGAAGCTGAGCAGCACCTAGAAGAATACAATGCTAAAGTAGGTGCATACAATAAATCTGAACGTCTGTATGGTGCGCAAGTAGGTTTAAATGAATACGCACGTCGACTAGCAGATGAATCGGCGGGTGCTGTTAGGGAAGAAAGATTAGATGCTGTAAAATTTGAAGGAATGAAGGCAGGTATTGAAACCAGTCAGGCTAAAACAGATATAGCACAACAAAAAGCTGGTTTGAATATTAATTTATATAAACAAAGATCAAACGTTGACCTTCAGAAACAAGCTGCAGCACTAAAGAGTCAACAGAGGAGAGCTGAATCTGCTTTTAACAGTGAGAAACAACTTGTTGACATGATAAGAGCAGCAGGAAGTACTAGAGCAAAAGGGCAGGCAGGTAGATCTGCTCAGAAAAATATTCAAGCAATCATGGCTACAGGAGGTAGAGCACAGGCACAGCTAGCAGATCAAATAACTAGAGGTGATTCTGCTTACAACCTGGAGATGATGGGACTAGATAAAAGTCTTATTTATGGTGATGCAGAGCATAAACTAGCTACAGCAGGACTCACTTCAAAAGGTGCTTATACTGACATGCTGCATGATCTCGGTGTACAGCAACGTGATGCTACTAAATTAAGTATAGGATCAGCTTATGACCGTGCGTTAAGTAAGTCAGAGTTCGATGAATACGGTGCGAACTTACATGCAGATGCCCAAAGAATGTCTGAACCTGGATTCGGTTCATTACCACCTAAACCTTTAGAACTACCTAGAGCTATATTACTGGATCCTATGATGAATCGTCACCTCCCTGAACCAAGAGAAGGCGCAGGTTCTGGTGGAGTAGGTGCTGCTCAAGGAGCTGCCAATGATACATCTATGATAGTTAATGGATTCCTTTCACTAGCAACTGCTGGTCTTATGGCAATGTGTGACATGCGTGTTAAACATGAAGCAACTTTACTTGAATATACTGAAGTAAATGATGCACTAGCAATGTTAGCATTCGCAGTGAAGGAACTACGTGAGCACTCTTGATAAAGTAAAACAGTTAGTACCTATACAATTCAAATATAAACAAGATAAAGAACAACTTGTTAGGGCTGGATTCTCAGCCCAACAGGTTCAACAATTATTTCCAGATGCTGTTACGACAGTGAATGGAATACTACATATAAAATTAGATGTACTACAAAGGTACATCAATCAAGCTTATGAAGAACTTCTACGGAAGAATTAACAACTAGTACTATGGCATTTCAAGGCTTTGCAAGGGAAGAACAATTCTCCACCAATCAAATTACTATAGACATTAACTCAGTCATAGACAATGACTTAGCGGAAGCTAACCGTCAGTCTAAAATAAGGACTAGAAATTCTGAGATGGCGGATAAATGGGGTACTATGTACCTCAACGCTATGATAAATAAACATGAAGTTGAGAAGAGAAATAGAGAAGAGAACTTTAAGTTCTTTATGGATAATAGGGAGGCAATACAGAAGCAAGAACAATATAACTGGGATGTAAAGAAGAAAGATGCTGAGAGAAGTCACCCCTACGTAAAAGATCTAGGTGCTATACTAGGACCAGCATTGTTTAAGATGGCTGTAACTCTTGGATCAGATGCTATTAAAAAGTATGGTGCTGCGCAGAAGGCAGAACGGGTTGAAGCTGAGGAACAAAAGCATAAGGAAGCTGTAGGGAATTGGAAGAACGTTTTGAATCAGTCTAATCCTGAGCAGCTAAAGATACTAGATGGGATTGACAACTTTCATGGGATGGTCGCTGAGGAGCAGAAGCGTATAGAAGACGAGTGGCGTGCCGCTGGCGATATAGACACTGGTGATATTAAGTCAGCACAATTCGCAAGTGCAATGGGTATGACTAGCTATCTGAGAGAGACTATAGCCTTTTCTCCAGATAAAGTAGCCATTCAATATCAAAATTATAGCCGCAACTTTGAGACAGAAATAAATGGAAGATTATATAATCAAAATGACATTATTGCTGGAGTAAATCAGGCAACACTCAATGTATATAATGCTAGGAAACAGGAGGGTTTCGGCCAAAGCGAAGGGATAAATCTTGCTGAACGTCATGGTGAGGCTGCTGGAAATATAGTAGATGCAATGGTTCAAGAAGATGCACGTTACTCAAAACAATCTCATAACTCAAGTGTTAGAAATGCTCGGGATGAAAGGCACGAGCTTTTCACTAGTAATGTAGAACGAATGCAAAGCCAAGGCAGATCTATGAATGATATATATCAACATACGTTTAATCGTGACGATTCTACTAGCCCTTCCTATAGGATGTCAATGACTGAAACAGGTGCTTTGTGGCAGAGTTGGGCTGATAATGGTATGTTCAATGCAGCGGATCTTGGTAAGCATTGGAGGAACAATAAAGTACATGGTGGTAGAAGCCTAGCGGAGCAACATTCGCAAGGAAATGGAACTAGAGCTTCCCGCGCTTGGAAAGCAGCAATGGATAAAGTTGACTTACAAAATATGCAAGAGATTCAAAACTCCGAGGCGAAGCACAATGCCCTGGCCAAGCAGACGACGAATCAAGCGCTTAATGGTGAGATCGATCAAAAGACAGCTAGAAATACATTAGAATTTTTTGGAGGCCCTCAAGGTAAGGCTATCTTAGCAAAGACATCTACGACCACTTCTAAGAATCTGATTAGTGCATTAAGTGATGCAGCTGGTTTAACAGCTCAACCGCAAGTAGTAAGTGATGGATGGCTGCATGCAGATAAGGAATACAATAAAACTACGTTGGAGGACACCGCTTCCCAACTTATTACAACTGCAGATGGTAAGCACTTAGCACTTTCAGCTTACCCTAGCAATAAGCTCGGACTTACTAATACTAGAATTAATCATGCAACTAAGATGTGGATTGCGGAGGTAACAGATCATTTAATCACTACGCAAAATTACAAGCCAAAAGACCCAATATTAAAGGAAAAAGTACTTGCAATAGCAGATGATCCGCAGAATAGATTCACACAGCGTTTAGCGTGGCAATTGACAGCAGAGACAGGACCACCTGGAGGAGGTCCAGAAGATATGTACGAAGTGCCTCGATTCCCTAATCTAACGAAACCAGATGGTCAAGGTACTACAAGTATAACGGCTGAGTACAGAAGTTTAAAAGCTGACAAGAAGGGACCAGCCCACTGGAAGGATTTAAAAAAGATTTACAACTTACCAGGTTATCGAGATTGGGTAGAGCAAGTTGATGATGCTATACCGCTAGGTGGTAAACATCTACAGAACGTACTAAGTAATCCACCTCCAGA
>Ga0315316_10004008_pt1 | contig 10721 bp, 8 predicted proteins | sample M160m3416metaG_FD_203702 | JGI IMG/M metagenome (GOLD analysis project Ga0315316, IMG submission 203702) | Ammonia-oxidizing marine archaeal communities from Monterey Bay, California, United States - M1 60m 3416 | ecosystem: Environmental > Aquatic > Marine > Intertidal zone | place: USA... | reverse complement strand
TTCCTAGTGAGTATAAAGAAAGCATGAGATATGCTGATTTGAAAGCTAGTGAGAGCGCAGAGGGGCAAGGACATTGGATTTCATCATATGAAACACGAATAACATGAGTACACAAGAAAAGATTCAAGCGTTTATTAATATGCACGCTAAGAGAGTTGAAGAGAAAGGAAGGTCACACTTCGATTGCTGTAGTGCAGCACCTTCCTATGGATGGGATGTAGATATTTGGGACCATAAAAATAGTATAATATCTACTCTCAGAGAAAGAGGATACCAGGTTACCGAAAAGACGAAGTGGGAAGTAACGGATGTTATAATTGTTAAACCTTTAAATTTAGAATAATGAGACAATGCGAAGAGTGCGGCGAAGGTACGTTAGAAGGTTACATTTTTGATGGTAGTGACGTATATTGCTCAGACAAATGTTTATCAACTGTAGCTTCTCCTGAAAAATGGGACAAGTTGCATGAAGAAGATCCTGATTGTTTTTACTGGACAACTTTTGAAGATGATGATGTTTGTCCTGACTTAGATGAATATGGAGATATTGATACAGGTAGAGATCCCAGAGGGGACTACTGGGAAAGTGATGGTAGTATAATGAAATAACTTCTAAAAATGACATTAAAAGAATTTAGACCAGGAGGAGTTACTGAACTTCCATACGATTGTACTTGTAATTCTTTGCTAGACAAAAGAATGTTTTATGCTTTTGAATTAGCAGGTCCTCAAGGTGCAAGATATTGGTTGTTTAAAGAAAAGCATCATAGAAAAGAAGATATTGAAGTAGCAAAAAGATATCTTAAACGTTCATTTGATGTTGTAGGGTCGATTAAAATTGTTGAAAATAAAATTAATAAAAATGGAAAAAGAATCTTTTAAAATTGTTAAACCAAAAAAAACATTATGAAAAGTAAATCAACAGCGTTTTTACTAACGCTATTAGGGATCATTGGCATTGCAGGCTTGCAGTACCTCTATTTAGGAAAACCCTTGAAGGGATTATTGTGGTTCTTCACGCTTGGCGTGTTTGGATTCGGAACACTAATAGACATCTTTACTATAGGCTCTGCTGCAGAAGCTTATAATGTTAATGTAGAGCTTAAAACTATTAGAGCTAAAGCCCTTAAAGAGAGTTAAGCATATCTATTAATTCAGGCTGCGGATGCATATCAGATTTAGAACGGACACTACTGTGACTAAACAAGTTCTGTTCTCCTCTGGTTGCATCCCAGCTATAATCAAACCACCTTTTGTCAAAGCCCTCTTCAGGCTTATCTAGATTAATACCATAATATTCAGCAGATTTAACGATGAAGTCTCTCAGGCTCTCGATCTGCTTAGTAGTATAGCGATGATAGTACCGCTTCCCCCTATAACCTTTCTCACCATAATCTATCACATCTTCATTGTCTACCGCCTTTATTTTTTTTCCTTTACTCATAAACCAAAACTTGCCATCAAGGTAAGAGAGATACCCATAGTTACACACTTCTACGGCAATAGTTCTCTTTGCCATACGTGTTTCATGGTTCTTATTTTCTTCTCTACGACCTTCATATACATTGAAATTACCCCATATATTGATGTGGTATGCCCATTGTGAAGGATGTCCGTATATCTGTAAGGCTATACCATCATATTTGCCTTTGCCCCCTATAATGACAAGAGTTCCTATCCTACTTTTCTTCTTTTGGAAATGGTCTCTTACATAGTAAGGGTTGGGCCCTCCTGCAGTATGGTGCAGAACAATGATGTCTTTGCGCTGATGTTCCGGGAAGTACTGATCTTCTGACATCCCGGCATAGACAAAGTTCTTTAGCTTAAGCTGATTAATTTCTGTCTCCTTATACAGAGCTTGCCATGTTAGCAGATCGCAGACTCCATTGGCTTCTACGCCCATGTGCTCCTGTATAATCATGAGGGTAGACTTTGTTATTTGTCCAAAGTCTCCATCTGTTACTATTCTGATGTTATGTTTTTTGCCTGCTATGTTGATTAGTTGTTGTAGCGCCATAACATCGTAGCTGCTACTTCCTTTGCTTAGTGTTTTATACATATTAAGATATTATTACTCTAAGATTTATTGTTGAATTTGCTGTTCCTATCCACATGTTTCCTAAAGAATCTACTTCTACAAAAGCTAAATCTCCGCTAGGGAAAGGGTATAATTGTCTCATTGTTGTAAAAGAGCCCCCTAAATCTATATAAACTTGTACTATAGGATTGGTTCCTTTATTATGAGAAGATGCAAATATTTGTACTGCATACTCACTAGGTGTTGCTGGACCTGCACCAGCAACCCACGAAGGAAACAATATATCTTGAACATACCTTTCATTTTCCCATTCGCAAGCACCTGTAGAAGCATTCTTTAACACTAAAACATCTCCGATAGATTTTCCTACCATTCCTCCTTCTGTAAGCCTAAGTTCATTTCCTCCGATAGTAGTAATACCTGAGCCAGACCATGTTACATCTGTTACAGATATCCCCGTGCCAACAGCATCTAAATCGTTAAATAAAAGTCTAAAAGTATTTCCATTTACATTTCTATCTGCAGTAAGATTCTGATCATCTGTTGCTAAACTTGTATCTGTTCCAGTTGGAGCATCTACCCATTCGCATTCTCCTGTCGCTGCGTTTGTAAGAGTAAGAACTTGATTTAATATTGCTGTAGCTGCATTAACTCCCGGAGTAGCTACTAACAATGTAGATGTACCACTCAATACTATGTTAGCACTTACAAGCTGTGCAGAAGATAGCGAAGTAAAATCTAACGCATTAACACTTACGGTAGTTGATAGTGTAGAAATATTAGTAAAAGTTAAAGTATTGCTTAACCCATCTAATGTTCTATTTCCTGCTAATGTGCCATCAGCTAAATAAATATTAGTGTTTCCTGCAGGAATAGACTGCCATTCACAATCTCCAGATGCAGCATTTATTAATGTTAATACTTGGCCAGGAGTAGCAGTAAGAGCATGACACGCAGGAGTTTTAATAAAAATAGCTAAAGATCCTCTTAAATCTACAGTTTGCGCTTCATTTATTATTGTTTCAACGTAAGTAAATGTTAAAAAATTACCAGTACTATAAAAGTTTTCTGTATCTAACAAATTAAAATCCCACCCAGAAGTATCTACAGTTGTTGATTTATAAAGCGTTCCTCCTAGCTCTACATTGTTAGTTACTAAAGTAAGTCCATTGTCAGCACCTGTTACTGCTGCAGCTGGAGGAGTAATATTCAAAGATATTTCTATATCTTCTATAAGGCTTCCATCTTCACTATCTACAGGAGAGCCCGGAACTCTTGTTACAGCAGTAAGAACCACCTGAGGGTCTGAAGTAGATAACCTCCATATCTGACTTGGCTTCACTATTACAGGAAAGCCTAATGGAGAAATACCCGACTGATCAGTATCGTCTCCTGTGTTTACCTTTAAATCCGTTGTAGTCTTTGTAAGCCCCGATTCTGAAACTTTAGCCCTATCAGTAAGCTCAGTAGGAAAAGTTGTAGAGTCTGTTAAGTCTTCAAATGTATCTTGGTCCGGCTTGTCTCCATTTAAAAACTTCTTGCCACCGGGTACAAAAAAGTCACTTTTATTTTTTCTCATTATATTTATGGTTTATCTACTTCAAAAATGTTTGTATCGCATGATGTTGGCCCCTGGTCTATATACATGTATGATATGCCATCAGGATAAACATCTGTTGGGTATATACCCATAACTTTTAATAAAGGTTCTATGTTCATGCTGTGCTTGCATTCCATGTATCGTATAAAGCAATCTACTAAGTCTTTTTCAGCTACAAGGGATGGATAGTTAATAATAGGGCAATCGCTTTCATCTAAAGTAAGGTAGAAAGTGTTCTGCTCATAGGTTTTCCATTCAAGCATTATCATGTATAAAGACAGAAGCTGCATATCCTGAAGCTTCTCTATGCTTTTAACCATAGGATCTTTTAATCCCCATTCGCTTGAGCATAAAGCTTTATACATATCCTTCTTTATAGATGTGTTGTATAGCTTTAGTAGCCCCTGTAATCTTCCTGCAAAGTTAGTATCAATTATCATATCAACAGTTGTTACACTTGGTTATAGTATTAGGTTCACAATCACAATCCGGTTCGCATTCTTCACACTCTCCACACCTCTTAGCAAAGTCTGTAAGCTTCGTAAACAGCTCTATTATTCTCATGGTACATTCTATACGAGTTTCATCAATAACGAGGTCACCCATGTAATTTAGCCTGTCTTCTGTAATAAGCGGAACAAGACCATGAAAAAAGAGTGTGCTTAAATATAGCAAATCTTCACGTGCTTTTCTTGCCTTGTTGTTTAATTCTTCATCGCAAGGCTTACATGGATCGCATTCGTTGCACAACAAATCTCTTAGCTTAGCAAGAATACATGTATGTAGCGCACATAACTCGTATAAATAATCACACCATACGATAGGAGTGTTTGTTACTGTTAGGTCAGAGTAACTAAAAACTGTTATGTCGTTAGTGTCATCAAGAATAGCAAAAGTATAATCACTACCATTTTGAAAAAAATATCCTGTAGTAGCATTAAAAGATAAATAAGCTTCTGCATGCACTCTAAACTGGTCTACTTCTACCGGGTCAGTAAGATCATATCTCATTTGAAATGGAGAGGTAGGAAGAGCTAATAAATTTGTAGCGCTTATTGTTCCTACAGTAAAGTTAGTAAGCCAACTATTAGAACCTGTGTACCCTGCAAAAGTATGTGTTGTATATACTTCAGGTAAATAATCTGTTTCTATTGCAGTTCCAGCTGCTCTTATTTTTAAAGCATTAAAAGATGATGGTGTGTAAAAGTCAAGAGGTATAACATTTGCTACAACTCTCCAGTTAGCTACATCTACTCCAAGCCAAGTATATACTGTTGGTACTGCTCCTGCAGCAATAAGCTCCCAATTTCCTGCTCCATATACAACATCCATTCTATTTGAAAAATTAGCTGGAGATGCAGTAGTTGCAACACCATGTGTTCCTTCGTCATAATATACAGTTCCACCATCTGAAGAAGTGTGTCTGACAAACTCTGAAGGCCCTGTGTCTACAAAAGAATAAACTACTATAAAGCTATTTGTTTCTGCAGGAGTTTCTGTTCCATTAAGAACTACAGTAGTGTTAAATCCATCAACACATATTTTATATACACCATCAGAAGGAATTTTAAACTCTGCAGAAGAGTCTACCTCTACAGTTAAGTCTTGAGTAAATGTATTTGTCTCTCCTGTTATGGTAACATCCACAGGAGTAGTTGTGAGATTTTGGATAGAATACTCATTGCACCCTTTTTTTGTCCATTTGATTAATCCGTTAGTATTCGATATCATATCTTATTTTTTATTTGTTATCTAAATGTGCAATAAGTCTGTTTATAAAATCTTCGAAAAACATTCTAAAGTCTCTTGCTCCAGTTCCTCCAAGTATATTTTTAGACATATCATAAAAGTATGAATCTAAAGCTGTAGCTACTCCTTCGTCGTGCATAGCAAATGGTAGCATAAACGATGCTGCAACATTATTTGCCATGTTTTCTCCATACAATAAAAACATATTGGGAGAGTCTTTCCAATCGTTATACACTTGCTTAGGACTTATTTGTATCCAACCTTCAGAGACAGCACCTAAAATTATTTTGTCTCCTGTTTTTACAAATCCTGACTTATCTTCTTCTTCTTCTCCTCCTGTTAACATCTGCCATAATACATAAAAGCTTCCCATTGTTAAAGAGAATGATAAAAGTTTCCCTAAATTTCTTTTTTGATATGGCTCCATATCGTTCCATACCTTTCCTGCATTTAAATTATAATCATACATAGCTTTTATTCCACTTGCTACAGTATACAAAACTCCTTCTACATATGCAGGCTCCCAAATAGCTTTTTTAACTCCATCCACTTCTTTTGTTACTAATTTACCTACGCTAACATCTTTTCCTGGCTTTTTAGCCCACTCTCCTGGTAAGCTATACATATAAGACTTCAAAGCAAAAGCTAACTTAGAAATTCCATACGCAGAAAGCATATTTTTATGCTGAGGATTTGTTACATCGTCTACTAACCTTCCTATTAATACGTCGATTTTATTCAGTTGTTTGCCAAAGTAAGCGCCTTTTAATTCACCATTCATATCATCTCTTTGACCATATAAATCTTCTGTAATTACACGATCTTTAATGAACTCCATCTTTATCTTACCTTCTTCAGACATTTCTGAAAAATCTACATATTCTTCTATCTTTCCATTAACTTCTTTGCTATGAGTATAGAATCTTGAATCTTTTCTTGGGTTGTAGTTTCCTTCATTATCATGAGCGTGATATGTTCCATCTTTTATCATCTGAGCAGTCATAGCAATAAGCTTAGTGATATGTGCTCCAGCAAAGTGCATCCCCATAATAGAATCTGCATCTTTTATGTGTCGCTTAGTTTTATTATGAAGAGCATGACTCATAATATCCCTTTCAGTCATACTAACAATTTTGTATTTCTGATTAAGCAAAGATATTTTCATTGGATTGTTTGCCATTTCTGACCAAGCTTCTCCAATCTCTTTATTTGTAAAGAAACCATTCTTCGCCCAGGCATTTGCTACTCCATTTGCTAACATTTTTATTTTAGAAGAACCCATATTTTTTGCTGCTAACCTTGGAGAAAAACCCATTGTTATTGAAGTTATAGCAGTAGTGGCACCATGGATAGCACTGTCTATGCTAAATTCAAAGCCAGCCAACTTTTGTCTTCCATGTTTTGGAAGTTCACCATATAGATTTCTATTTATATTTACTTGCAGCTGTTTTATGTGCCTTAAAGTATCTATTCCTGTATTTGCGGCTATGCCTCTTAGTAAATCTATACCAGTATTAGCTGCATTTATAGCATCATCAAAGCTTCTGGACCTTGCAGAAGAAGCTATCGTATAATTTCCTATATCTTGCAAGTTATAAGATAGGTTTCTTTGTTGGTCTTCAGATATTAAAACAAGTTCTCCATTTTTTTTCATTAAACCCATTCTTAAAAGTCTGTTTTCTCCACCATGATTTAGTGCTCCTCCATCTTCAAATTGAGACCACATGTGTGCAGGAATCATTCTATACCTTCCAGTAGTTCCATCTTCATTTTCCCCTTCAAAATATTCATCAAAAGCTCCATCATCTCTCATTACAGATTTCATGTATAAATCAAAAGCTTCTTTTTTGCTTCCCTCTTCTAATGCAGCAGTAGATCTTCTTTTTATTGCCGGGACCATACCTTTTTTCCATCTATGAGATACTTCATCGGCAGCTTTTTCAAAAACATATTCTTTAATTTCTTTTTCTGTTATGTCTTTTTTGCCTTTTAAGTCTTTAGCCCACTTACTATAGTTTTTGTGAGCAACATGTTCAATAAATTCTTTTTCAAACTGATCCATTAAAAACTTGCCATAATTAACATAATTCATGTCTATGGTTCTATTAGCTAACGCTTTTTTTGTTTCTATAGCATCTTTATCCCAATGTATTTCATTAAGTGAAATCAACTTTTTCTTTCCTGCTATAATTTCATTGTCTATTCCTAAAACAGAAACTTCTTTTTTAATAAACAAGGGCTCAAAAAGCTTCTTTGCTTTGTCTCCTGTGATAGATAAAACATCAACAACATTATTAAGCTTAGAAATCTCTAAGTTGTTAGCGCTTTGAAATTCATATTCTATGTTTCTGGATTTCCTTAAAGCTATGTCTATCTGATCTAATACAAATGTCCTGTAATCATCGTCATATCTATCTGCAGTTTCTGCCCATAGCTCAATTTGACTTAATGACCTTATATTAATTTCAGATACTTGATCCAAAGACATTAGTCTCATGTATGCTTCTGATAACTGTAAATACTCGTCATCGTAGTCTAATTTAGACTTATCTGCAGTTATAGACCTTTTATAAGCAAGTATTTCTAATATTAAATTTGCTAGCCTTTGTCCTTTTAATCCATCTTTCTGTGCTTCATAGTTCACAGCAGATTCTAACATATCATTAAATATCTTTTTAGATTTTAATGAATCTAAGCTACTATCGTTATTTGCAATCAACCCTAATCTCGTACTTGCATAATCTTTAATAACATCTATAATTTCTAATTTATAGCTATCAGCAGTATTTACTGTATTGTCATTTAAAACAAGCTTTATATTAGGATCAAGCTGCTCTTGAATTTTCTTATGATTAAATATTTTAGTAACCTGAGGAACAGTATCTTTCATTCTTCTTAGAAACACTCTACTGCTGTCTCCAATCATTTGAACAGTTCCTATGTGCTTTATGTGTATATCAGGATTGTTTTGTTTTATAGCCATAGCTTGAATAGTCTGACTAGTAAAGTTTAAATCTCTAATATTATTTAAAAGGTAAATCTCCGACAAAGCTCTTTTCTTAAAGTAAGCAGAGCCTTGTTTACTTTTCTTAATAGTTATTTTGTCGTCAAGAGTTATACCAGCAATAGGTTCTGTTATGTTTTCTTCAGTAACATCTATTATAGATATTTGCTTTCCTTTACTGGTAGTACTTTTATGGTTATGAACTATAATTAATGGATTTTTTCCAATAAGGCTTTTGTCTAAAGATATTCCATAGTTATCATAAAGCTCTTTGTAATGTTTCTGCATAACAAATGCCTTGTCAAATTTAGGGTTAAATCCTATTTTAGAAAGAAGATTCTGAAGCTTTTCTGTTTGTGCTTCTTTTTCTAATTTATTTTTAAATCTATACTTCCATACATTCTTAATAGATTTTTTTGATTGTGTTGCAGATTCAAAAATATTATTACCATTAGATACATTCTCTAAAAAAGTATGAAACTTTGATTTTATTTTTTCTCCTTCTTTGGCTACAAGACTAACTATCCTATCGATTTCTTTAGCTCTTTTACTATAATCAAATTCTCCCTTATTCCTAAACTTAAAGATAGGGCCTTTTTTAGCATTTTCATTTAAGTTGTGGATATTTCCATTGGGGTCTTTGTAATATCCATTGCCATCCATTATTGTTTTAATGACTTGACTTCTTATAGTTTTTTCTAATCTGTTAACTACTCTCCCCTGGGGTTTTAATGTATGAAGTTGATCAACATTGCTCATGCTAATTGTTCCTTTGGACTGAGCATTATAAGGAAGCATCTCGCTAAGCTCTGCAGAAGTCATGTTTGTTATCTCCCTTCCCATCATCATGTCTTCTATGATAGCATCAGCAATTTCTTGAATAGTAGCAATTTCAAGGTTTAGCTTATTTATAGCACTGTATGGAGAAGCCCCTATTTGCTTTCTTATAAAGTCTCTAAACCAATTAAATACTTTTTTAAGTAGCCCTGCTTCTTTTTTGTTATAAGATTGTTGCTGCAAAAAAGTAGGAATAACTTCATGTGTTAAGTCTCTACGATCTTTTAATTCAGGATAAAGTTTTTTCACGTCATCTTCCAATAAGCTACCTTTTAGTCCATTTTCTAAAGCTTTCCATAGTTTGTTATTGTCTTTTTCTAAGAAGAATGATATAGGATGCGCAAATTCGTGTAGAGCAACACCTGCATCTGCTTTGTCTATGTTTATGTAAACTATACCATCTGAAGAAACAAAAGAATTAGAATTTCCTTCTCCCATTGACTCTGCCTCTTCTTGATTTATAAAATTATACTTTATTCCGGGTGTTGACCGAGAAAGGGATTTTACAATTTTATATGTAGCTACCTTAGCATTAGTGTGATTAGCAAAATCTGCAGCTGTTAATCTGGACCTTAACCTATTGTTTCTCTTAATTGACTGAGACTGAGTAGGAAGAACTTTGTATTTATAGATAGTACTAAAAGAACCTTTATTATCTTTTCCTGGTATTTCATTGTTATATGTAACAATTCCTACCGCTCCATCAGGTAGAAGAATCTTATCTCCTACTCTTATGTAATGAGAACCTACCCTTTCTACCTTAAAGCTACTGGGACTATTAAAGGTGCTAGGGTCTTTTACTACATTAGCATGCTTTAAAGTTCTTTGAAAGTCTATATTTAGTTCCGACCATTGTTGGTTGTTTGCTAATTGACTAAATATTTCTATTAGATTAGTTTGAATAGTAGTTTTTGGTACGTTTATATCTTTGTGAAGCCTGTCTAAGAATTTCTGATTATTCATTAACAAGCCAATAGCTGCCGATTCATCTAGCCCTCTTTGTTTAATTGTTTCAAGTTCTAAAGCATACTCACGCATTAACTCTCTTACTTTTTTTTCTTTAATATCATTATTTAATTTCTGAAAGAATGGCAATACTTCTTTTTCAACAGACTTGTGATTCATGTCAAAAGCATTTTGCTTTCCGTGATCGTAAGAGATTGCAAAATCTCCAAGCTTATTCCTAAAGTATTTGTATTCAAACCCGGGAGCTATTCTTTCTTCTGATAGTTCTCCTAAGTTTTGTATCGCAGCACTTTGTACTTGCTCTTCCTTGGTTTCTCCAAAATATCCTTCTAAGGCATCTTTTGCTAATGGATTGCTAAAGTAGTCTACAAGAGTTAAATACTCATTAGCTATCATAGAAAGAATGTAAGCTGCATTGTTTTTGCTATTCATCTTAGGGTCAACAAAAACATTACCTTCATTAAGTATTACCTCCTCAATAAACCTTTCAGGGTTTTCTTTTATATGATAAAGCATCATTTCTTTGT
>Ga0315316_10004007_pt1 | contig 10723 bp, 12 predicted proteins | sample M160m3416metaG_FD_203702 | JGI IMG/M metagenome (GOLD analysis project Ga0315316, IMG submission 203702) | Ammonia-oxidizing marine archaeal communities from Monterey Bay, California, United States - M1 60m 3416 | ecosystem: Environmental > Aquatic > Marine > Intertidal zone | place: USA... | reverse complement strand
AAGTTTTTGACAAGTACTTACTGCCCTTTTATTCCAACCATCAGCAAAAGATAGGTCTTTTTTATACCCTCTTTTCTTTAAGTCCAACCATTGATTTTGATAAAAACCTTTAAATAAACCTTTATACCCCCTATACTTTGGATTCACATACCAATTTGTAGTATAACAATTCTCGTTTCCTAAGTCAAATTCTAAATTCCAGCCATGGTCTTTTATAATCACATTATTTGTCCAAACCCATTGCCATTGAACAGCTCTTCCATCCAGTATATGAACATATAAAATACAACCCTCTGTAACTCTTCTTTCCATTTCTATATAATCCCATCTCTCATCCCAATCGTGTAAAACTTTTTCCATATTCCCAATTCCGAGAATTAATTCTTTCTTATACTTTTCAATTTGTTTATGTGAATCAATAACAACAAATTTTGCTGTAGTATCCCATTCATCTGATATTGTTGTTAAATCCCTTTCCATAATCCAATAATGTTCACCATCTATATAATACCAACCACCAATATTTTTAATAGTTTTCATCCGTAAATCTTTTTTAATTCTCTTATCGTTCTTTATAAATGAATCCCATTTTAATTCTAACAAAGGTTTATTTTCTTTCTGTAACATTAAAACATGAATAATTCGTTCCAATCCCCACGCAAAACATGCAGTACAATCTGCTCCCTTAATACTAAAATTATCAACGAACTTCCTTTGGTGTAAATTTACAGAACCTATCGAGATATACCTATTTTCATTGGGTATCTCTGCCAATATTTCAATTTTTGCTCCTGACATATGTTGTGCTCTCTTTTTCAACTCCGCCTTACTACCAAAAAATGGATCACTTGCAATTTCAAACTTATACTTTAAACCAATACCATCAAAATATTGTTTAGCATAACAAAGGGCATCACTTAAAGATTCTACACAATATTTTTCTGTTCCAACAAATATAATCTCAGACATTGTAAAATTAAACAATCGTTCTAAAGAATCTCCCTCGTCCTCTATACGAGTACATTTACCAGTTGCAGTATAACATCTATTACCATCAATTTCTTCATCAGACAGCATACAATAACAATGATGACATGCTGTAGGTGAACACATTCCCAATGAATCACCATGTACTGAATGTATCATACTTGCTTGATTCTCAAACCCATCTATATAACCAGTTTTTTCTACATTATCCAGAGAAAGATGAGATGGTATCCATAACTTTTCTGCTTCAAAAAATTCTCCTATTCTATAAAAAGTTTTTTGTATTTGATCTAAATAATCAACAATATCACCACCTATTACAAATAATCCTTTACCTACTTTATACAACATATTTTTTAAATTCCTTTGTTAATAAGAAAACTTCTACATCACTACAAAAACATACAATCCTTGTTCTTGATGCAGAATCTTTGTGTTTATAATATTTTTCCCAATCACTTTTTTTCATAAATTGTTCAAACAAGTATTGACTTGACGCAAATGTATCTACTTTATTAGATTCATCATATGAATATCTCAATATAAAAATATTATCTGGAACATCAAACTCTGGAATTGGTGTTGGCCAATTGTCTATCTTATATTCATCATACTCAATATCATTAGATTTAAACTTTTCTTTTAGTGGATTTAACCAATCTGTACTTGGATTATCTTTATATCGAATATTTCTTAGCCCCAAGACAAAAGTAAACTTACTATCTTTTAAAAATTTAATAAATGTATCATAATAAAAATTAATTCGTTCTACATCCCCCAAATCAATATTAGTATTTATCTCACTTAAATGACCATCCACCCAATCAAATGCAACAAGAGTTCCACAATTTTTATTTTTCTCCGTCAAATAATCATTAGCTACCCAATAATTTGCAATCTCTAATGTTATTTCGTCTATCTCTTTATCCCAATGTTCTGATATCATTATCCCATTAAATCTGGTCGTGAAAGTGCATCTTCTTTTGGTTGTTCTTCTAAACCATCGAGACCAGCTCCCTCTATGAACATTTTTGGAACTTTTCCACAATTACCACAACTATAAACTTGAACTGGTATAAGTGCTTCTTGTCCTGTTGGTGATAAAATTGGTGAAATCCTCTTTATCACATGAGATGTAATGAAAAGATAATTTCCACAATCATCACACTTTATAGTATCTGCCTTTGTTAAATCAACTGATACTTCCTGTTGTGGCTGTTGACCAGGTTGTGGTCTGTTTTTTCTTTTAGCCATTTTGTAACTCCTTTAATTCTACGGTTGCAACTCCGTGTTTTTGTACTACAATTGTTGTACATTTTTGTGCAAATTGTATTGCCTTACTTATATCTTGTGTATCTAAATAACCACGAACTAATCCTGCAAGAAATGTATCACCTGCCCCACTTACATCTTTTACTGGAACTTCTTCTACTAAAAATTCCTTTCCATTCCATCTACATCCTTTGCTACCCAATGTAACAATAAGTTTATCTTCAAACCCATCAGATAATATCTCGTGATTTTTCTTATACTCTAATTCATTTATTTTAATGTAGTCTGCAAATTCAATCCACTTACCAAGTTTCTTTTTAGTATCTACAAATACATTATCGTTGTTCTCACAAATAAATTGTATATCATCTTCTTCCAAAAAACCTTTACAATAGTCTGATATAATAATAGCATCAACTTCTGTTACATCATTAAAGTGTGGTTTACATTTATTGTTCCGTATAGTTTCTAAAACTTCTTTATCTATCCGCTCACAATAATCGTGTTCATCTACTCGTAATACCATTTGACCACTACGATTATCTACATATCGTCTTTTTACTATACCATTTTTGTTAGAAATAGTAGAAATATGCATTTCTAATGCCTCTACATTATGTGAAACATTTCTAGCCATCCCGTCATTATCTTCTGTATGTGATGGAACAAATACTGGTATTGGTGCTTCAGGACTTATTCGTGTAATATCACCATACACAAATATATCTTGACAACTATCTCCTATAACTAAGACTCTCATTAAAAACTCCCATATCTAATTTTTCTGAGTAATAATAAAACTCACCTTTAATTTCCTCAAAATCATATTTTTTCATATTTTCTAAAAACTTATTATTAAAAACATCCAACTGTTTTTCACTTGGTAATAATTCTTGTCCATTATAAACTCCATGTGAAACTAAATCTCTAAAATCAATAAAATAACACCCAAGTTTGATAGCCATTTCAAAAATCTCATCTATTTCTTCTATATTTTCTTTAGTTAATATAACTACATAATTAATTTCTGGAGTTTTTGTTTTTTTATTTTCTTTTAAATAAGTAAGGTTATCAATAAGTATATTCCAATCCTTAGATTTTAACTTTCTTATTTTACAATAAGTTTCCTCAGTTCCTGCTGAAATATTGACCTCAAATCTATCTACTTCCCATTTAATAAAATTATCTATATCTTTAAGGTTAACCCTTGAAAAATTAGTAAATATTTTAAGTTTAAACCCTAATTTTTTTGTGTGTTCAACCATTTTCATAATGTCTTTTATGATAAATGGTTCTCCACCACCACTTATGGAAATTTCTTCACACCCACCGAGTTCCTTTAAATCATCAACAATTGAAACATAAGTTTCTAAATCAAATGTTTGTTTTGCCCAATCTTTCCAACCATTCCATTGTTCATTGTTTTCCAACATATCATACGACCAATTCCAACAGAAATTGCACCTATGATTGCAAGGATTACTAACTTCAAACTGAAACTCTCTTGGTCCCTGTATAGGAACACCATCCGTATTAATGTGTGAGAATTGATTGTCCCAATTTAATTCTGCAACATAATGTGGGCACTCAAAACAATCACCATTCCATTTCTCGTTTTGTCTTTCTAAATTATATTTTAATTCTTTTCTTAAATCATTATATTTCTTAGAATTCCAAAACTCTTTAAATCCACCATCTTCATTATAGTTGCCTATTGGTGGTGTTCCACAACAAAGAAAATAATCTTTATCAACATTAATTTTCCCAAATCTGTATCCAATTTGACATCGTGGCAAAAGTGGTTTCATTAGATTATCTCATCAATCAATCCATATTTTAGACAAGTTTCTGCATCCCACAATAAATCATGTTTCAGTATTTCATCAAGTTTCTTCATTGGAACTTTGGTATATTTCTTATACACATCTTTAATGGTTTTCATCATTAAATCAAGATTCTGTTTCTCATCCTCGAAATTAGCGTATGTTCCCCAAAAATTACTTGATAGTTGATGTATCAACATATAAGAATTTCTACTCATAAATCTATAATTACCAACTACTGAAAGAAATGTGGCTGCACTTGCCGCAAAACCATCTACATAAGTATGAACTGGAACTTTTGTTCTCAATATTGTATCCATAGATGAAATACCAGCAGTGATTGAACCCCCACCTGAATTTATCAATACTTTAAGTATGGGTGGATCTATATCTAAGGTATTTGCTAATGTCAAACTCTTGGATTCTATCTCACCTATCTTTTTATTGAGTTCTACTGCACTTTCTCTGTTTACATTAGAATAATAATAAATCTTATTCTCATGAACTGATATATGTTTTTCTGGTTTACCACCATTTGGTTGTGCACTTTTTTTAGCAGGTGGTTTCTTTTCACCCCAATATTTTTCTACCATTATTCTACCACATCTACTATTTTTGATTGCTTAGCAATTATGGTTTCAAAGACAAATGGTGAATCTTTTAACCACTCATTTACCTTTGATTCTGCAACACTTACTGAATCACATTCTACTAAGTAAGTCTTACGAACTTTCTTTTCTTTTACTCCGTTCTTCATCTGAATTTCTTCAATGAATACAACCGTTGCCTCGTAATACATTATAACTCCTTATTTTATTATTTGTAGTATTTCTATTATCATTGCCATCGCGTTGATTTCTTTATCAACCACTTGGGCATCACTTAATTCATATTTTGCTATTATTAAAATACATTCGGCTATATGTCCCTTACCATAACTATCAACTTCATCATACAAAAGTCGAAATAAATCTGCAAAGTCTGTAACTTTTGCATCTGCCATTAACTGACGGACATTATTGAATGCACTCTTTTTATCTTGTTTCTCTAATATTTCTAATAACTTTAACTTATAATCATTCTCTACGATACTCTGTTTATCAATAACCAACTTACCATCTACTGATTGTCTTTGTGCACCATTTATAACTCGTCTTATATCGGGATAACCACTATTGACTAATATTGCCAAATCTTCTCTATCGTAATCCACACTCTCTTGACTTAAAATGTTATGTAGATGTTTTGCTACATCATTTTTATTCGGTGGTATAACCTGAAATGTTTGACACCGAGATTGTATTGGATCAATTATTCTCTCGACAAAATTACAAGTCAAGATGAACCTACAATGTTTACTAAATGTTTCCATAAGATTACGAAGTGCGGCTTGGGCGTTAGGTGTAATGTAATCACACTCGTCCAAGATTATAACCTTGTAATCCTTAAAACCCATAGTGGATGCAAAGTTCTTGACTTTACTCCTCACGGTTTCTACATTATTTTCATCTGATGCGTTAATGTATAAATAATCACATTCTATATTATTAACGAGTAGTTTTGCGAGAGTGGTCTTACCTGTACCAGCCTTTCCGAACAGTAAAAGATGTGGTAAGTCGCCACTCTCCAAATAAACCTTGACTTTACTTTTTAATTGGTCATTACCAATATAAGTGTCAAGATTAGAGGGCCGATATTTTTCTACCCATAGGGTATGTTCATTTTGCATTTTTTAATTCCTGTAAATAACTATTAAATTCATCTTCAAAATTCTCCGATGACATTTTATTTTCTGAAAATCCACCTTTTAGGTGAGTTAAAAATGGTTTATTTTTATAGTGATATGTATGTAAAGTCTCTGGTGTTTTCCAATTTGGATTATCATAATAGGGACCCAGGTGTAAATACTTTAAATCATTATAAAGACAATAGATAGTTGCTCCATGATTTGTATCACCATAATACCAATCTATATTATAATTATCAAAGAACTTTCTCTTACACAAGAAAAAATACGCATCTGCAAAACCAAGTTTTTTAGTATTTACAAATCCACCATTTTCAGGCCTCAATGATACCGTTTGTTGTGAATACTCTTTTATATATTTATCCAAAAACTTTTTATTCAATAAATAAGTTGAAATCCATATCTTCTTATTATCAACTGAAATATATTCAAGTTCTTCTTCTTCCAGTTGTTTAATCATTTCATCTATACAATCTTGATGATAAAAAGTATCATTGTGTTGTAATACAACATATTCACCTTTGGCTTCTTGAACTCCCAAATGACATGCCATAGATACCCACATAGTCAAACAACCAAGATTATCTAAACTTGCCTGAATATCTTTATGATTCATATATTCTGGAATCTTTTCGAGTTCTTCAAGTGGTAATGCTTGCCATCCCTTAATAACTCTAACATTTGGTAATTCTATTTCGGGCCAAGTATGACTATTATCTACTAACAAAATTTCTTTTTCACATTTGAGTGAATTTATATTCTTGATTGTTTTTATCGTAGAATAAATTATATTTGCAGAAGCGTTTTCTTTCCACAACTCTTCTTTTTCATTTAAATTTAAAAACTTATCCTTTTCTATTGTAGAAAAGGGTACTATAAAACTAATCATAACATATCTCCAATTTATTATCCTTAAATAACTTTAAAACAGGCTCATCGTCCCACCAAGGTCCCCTAATTGGTCTTTTATTAGTGAAAACTTTTGATAATTTATTTTTAACAATTAACTCTGCACAATCCCAACAAGGAAATAATGTAGTTATAATTATATTGTTATCTACTGGTAAATTATATTTTTTCGCTCTTTCTATTGCCATATATTCAGCATGTGATATTAAATTATATTTACTCGATGATTTATTTAATAATTCTATCACATTTTCATCATCAATATCAGAAAATCTATTATACCCAACAGACAATATATCAAAATTCTTCCTATTTAAAATAACTGCACCAACCTTTGTTTTTTCATCATGAGAAAAAATATCTGCTATATTTTGTGCCAATTCAAAATATTTTTTCATCTTCTAATAACCCGAATATTCTTGAAACTCATTCAAAAAATCTTCCATATTTCTTTCCTTATTATTTTCATAATATTTTATAATCCTTCTTAAATCTACCATTTTTGCATAATTTGCATCTAAATCAACCCATCTATGTACCATCTCTGATTCGATATCTTTATCTTTCCAATACTTTTCCCAAGTTCTCATATAACAACAATTAAGTTTTTCATATCTTTTAAATCTAACCATATATTCTGGTTTATATTTTGTTATAGTAATATATAATTGTTTTTTCTCTACTGACTCCAAAAATTCTTTATTTCTCGGATAATCGGCTATCCATTGTGGTGTTCTCATATAAAAAGTATCAAGGAAAAATCCATGAATGTCATATGCCAAATCAAACATATTTACCATCACTTTTTCAAGTTCCTTAAGTGTTGCACATTGACCATTTCGTTTTGTTATCAATATATCTATATCCTTAGTTTTCTCTGGCCAAGATATAAAACCCCCAAATAAATAATAATTAAACTTATCAAAATTTGGATGAGATTTAATATCCATTAACCAATGAACAAATATATCAATATTAGGAAACATTGGATAAACATCTTCATTTCGTACCCAACTCTTTTTTATAAGTCTCTGATAAATTCCTTCATTGGATACATCTTTGTAATTACTTTTTAATATAACTAAATCTTCATCATTAATAGTAAAACCCCTTTGTTCATATTTTTTAATTCTATGTAATGTTTCACCCACACGATTTTCACTAATAATAGTATTTAATTTTATTTCTTTATTTTTTATATCCTCAAAATATGATTTTGAATGTAAAAATTTATTATTTTTAAAATCAAAACAACCCGTAGCTAAAGTAAAATCAAAAGTGGATACTATATCATCGTACGATCCCATAAATTTTTCATTATTTATAAGTTGTACTATCAAATTACCAACCTGATAATTTTTAGATGTTGGTGACTCGTATAAAAAAGTAAAATTATTTTCAAAATATTCATCTACATTTTTGAAACTTTTATTATCTACAAAATAAAAATCCAAATCCGTATCTAATGATAAGTTCATAAATAACCGTAAAATCGATCCTCCCATTAAATATACATTATTTTCTTTCAGTACTTTTATGTCAACATTATTTAATTGCAACAATTTATATAATACTTCGCTTTCAGATTTCTGAAAAAAACAATTAACTGAATATGACTTCGATAATGTTTTTACATGATGTGACCATCCCTTTGGTATAAAAAGTAACTGACCTGGCTTACACACAAACTTATGATGAGGAATATCAATATCATTAATATTTAAACTACTATGTGCAAATCCATATCCACCATCCCAATTTGGATTATCATATATTATATCATCATATTCATCACTAAATACAATCCATTCCTTTTCTCCACTCAACTGTAAAATAAAGTTATCATATGGGTCCTTATGTAATGGTGTAATATTATTTTTATCTGACCACCATACCCAATGACCTTGTTGTTCATCATTCGATGTATAATTGAAAAATAAATTATCTGAGTTTTTTACCAATTGTTTAATACTCTGTACATTAAATTGGGCATTTGGACTTTTCTTTTTAAAGGATTGTAAAAATTCTTTACTTGATATATCCCAATTTCCATATTCTATTAGTGATTCATCTGTCCATCTCCATCTCTCAATTTCAAGAGTCTTTAATCCTCTATAAGAACATACATGAGATAAATTATTAACATCTTCATCAGATAGGAAATTATCTATTACCTTTGGTTCATTTAGTTTTGTTAAATCTATCATAATTCCAATAAACTAATAATTGATAAACAAGTTTCTTCGACAGAATTATTACTGGTGTCAATCTCAAAGTCTGCAATTTTATATTTATGTTTTCTACTCTTCATATGCCCTTTTGTACTTTCTAAAGAATACTCTGCCTTTCCTTGTTGTGAAATTCTACCACACAAAGTTTTCGCATCAGAACTCAAATATATTATTTTTCCATTTGATTTCATTAATTCTATATTTTCGTCTCTTAAAACAATAGAACCATCAGTAGAATAAACAAAATCAATAACATTTTTTTTAATATAATCTTTAAGTATATCTGTTTGGACTTCATAATATTCTCCATTACTTCGAGTCGCTTGACTTTGACCTTTTGGAAACCCCCGTTTTACCCAATGTTCTTTATCATCTGGATCCATAAAATCACAATTAAGTTTTTTTGCTAAAACCTTACCAACTGTAGTCTTTCCAACTCCCATAAAACCTATTAAAAATATTTTACTCAACTATCCATCACTTCCTTTAACACACCATTATCATGATATATTTTTGCACCACCAACTGGATTTCCAAAATCTAAATTAAATTCTAATTCTTTTTTTTCATTATGATAATAAAATAACCATTTCCCATCCATCGTACCAAATTTCATATTTCCGTTGGCCCTCTTCTGACCACTAACATACCATTCCACCCAACTACCATGCAATTTATTATTCTTATAATTTATATCATGTTTTTTATTTCCAGTTGAATACCATGATATATTTCTCCACATATTATAACCAGTATCACTTTTAATTGATTCACTAACTTTTTGTTCGTTTTCGTCCCAATCAATAACTTTTACTAAAACTGAATGGTCGTATGTTTCTTCTCTCACCTTCTTTTTATGTGCATCATAATATATCCAAGTTCCGACTTGATAATTATTATCATATTCACCTAACACTATTAATGTACCATCCAGCCTATATTTCTTATACTTACCAACTCTAACTCCCATATTAAAATATTCTATTGTCTGTAATTCTCCCGTTGTATAATACGACCTAACTTCATCATGACTAACATGGTTACGAGTAACACCACTCTGTCTTAAACACCCATTTCCATAATAATATTCATATTTACCATCTAACTTATCATCTATAAAATTTTCTTTTGAAATTAAATCTCCATTTTCTCGATATTGAACCAACTCACCATTTAATTTACCATCTTTATAATTACCTTCCCATTTTTTAATACCATTCTCAAAATAAAAAATACACCTACCATCTCTTTTTCCAGAGTTACTTTTCTTAACATGGGGTGCACCATTATTATATAATCTTTTATTTTTTGTTTCTTGTTTTAACTCATCAACTAATTGTTTTTCTAACTCAGGATTTTTATCTCTCCATTTCAAATATTCCTTATATCGTGTATCAAATGGTAATACAACCTTTCCGTTAATCTCTATAGCATTTTCATTATCTTGTATTTTTTTATATTTAATCATCTTCCTTACCAATTAAATTAAACCTTATACTTTTTTTCTCATTACCGTCATCATCCCAAACCTTTCCGTCAATAAGTTCTCCACCTTTACAAACAATTTCACATTCTTTCTGTCCATTGTGATACCAAAATGTCCACTTACCATCCATTAGGTGATCATTCATTTTACCCCTTGACCTATATTGGGGTGGTAAGTCGTCTGTGTAGGTAGGGTTGTTTGGCCAATAAACCTGAAACCATTCTTCATGTTCCCCGTTCAAATATCCATCTTTAAAATTTCTTCTCCT
>Ga0315316_10004004_pt1 | contig 10728 bp, 5 predicted proteins | sample M160m3416metaG_FD_203702 | JGI IMG/M metagenome (GOLD analysis project Ga0315316, IMG submission 203702) | Ammonia-oxidizing marine archaeal communities from Monterey Bay, California, United States - M1 60m 3416 | ecosystem: Environmental > Aquatic > Marine > Intertidal zone | place: USA... | reverse complement strand
AGAGACTGAATGAGTTTAACGACAAGAATCTTTCGTTCGCGGTTCATTGATCAGTCATTCGGCAACGCCAAAGCATTTCCGAAGCAACGATCACCACGACGAGCCGACACGCCGGTACCTTACACAGGTTGTGCAGTGCCACGGATAAATTCGGGTCGGGTATGCCGTCCGTTGGCCAGCAAGGACGCTGACAGACGGGAGTATCGGCTAACCGGCCAAAACTGTCAACGTGGAGCATCTGAGGCGAATCGCCATTGCCGACGGTGAGACAATGCCCCTGTCGGGGAGTTTTTCGCTGGCAAGTCTGCGTTGTCCGGAAACCCCACTGGAATCCAGTTGCCATGAACGCCTAAACTTTGCAGAAGGATTATTTTCCGAAGAGGGACCTTTGGCGATGCATGACACACCGAACAACAGTCTCCATAGGTGCCAGCGCCGGGCATGGGGTCTCGGTATCGACTTTGGCCCTGTCGCGTCGGCTGTCTGCCGGATTACGCCATCCCCAGCCAGATTCGTTGTCCGATCGCTGTGGGGGTTGACTGCGTTTTTCTGTCTGGCGGCTTCAATGGTCGTCGGCCAGGTGCCAGACGCGACCGAAGATTTTCCTCCGTTTGAATCTTTAATGCCGGATTTGCCGGGAAGAACAACTCCGGCCGCGGTGCCAGTTCGACCGTCGTCACTGATTCGCACCTTTGAAACGCCGGTCCCGCCTGCTGGCAGCGGAACACCGTTGTTGCCACTTGAAGGTGTTCGAGGAAGTGTTGGTTCCCTGACGGAACAACAAACGGTACCCGCGGCGCAGCGTCCGTCATTCGAGGCGGGTAGTACGTCTGTGGCGAGCCCTATCGGCGAATTGGCAGCAGCAGGAACACCAATGAATCCGACGTTTGACTGGACGCAGCACACCGCATCAATTGCCGATCTGCATTTTGCTTCTGCTTCTCAGTTTCAACACGGCGTCGAATACCTGTCAAGGAAAGAAGAGTCGGCCTATTTGGATTTGATTGACGCCATTGCCGACCAGCGACATCTGTTACTGCAGCAGACATCGGAAACTTCCGCTGAGGCGGGCCTGCGAGTATCGCGCAGGGGAGTTGCGGCATGGGAACGAGCGTTTTATGAGTATCCGGATGCTCGGCGACTTGCATGGGAAAACGGACATTTACGAGACCGCCAACTACCTTCGCAAATGCCTGGCGGACTGCCTGATCCGTTTCGCTCAAGAGACACTGACGCCGCTGACCTTACCTCTGGTTCCCATGCCCGCTTTCAGTTGCTGGACGATATTGCTCGATTTCCTGAAGATTACGTCGGACGTCCGATTGTTCTGTACGGCCGGTTCAAGCCCGAGTCTATTGTGCGAATCGCTCCGGGAAAGGACCTGAACGTTGTTGTCGAGAAAAGTTTTCCCAGCCCCACGGCCCGCTCGGAGGTGCGGTTGCTAAGAGGTTCACTGACATCGTTCGATGGACTGCAACCGAAGGCCCTGGTTGATACTGGTGGCTTATTGACTCCTTCTGAACGGCTCGCCTATGACGATTGGCCGTCAATCGACACGGCCGTGCCTGTCATGGTGAAAGGATGGGTCGTAAAGAAGATGGACGGTCGGCCTCTGGTCTATTGTGAGACAATGCGGCAGCTCAGCCCGATTCCTCACTTTGATCTGGTGCGACAGAATTCCGTTGACAAGCAGCGTTTGCGTGACGAAGAAACCTGGCTGTACTACGAGACACTCCGGCAACTGGAACTGACCAGCCCCGCGCTTCAACGGGAAATTGCAGATGGTGTTCGGGGGCAGCGCATCGGTGACCTGATGCAGGCAGTCAGCAACAAGGCAGGCCAGGATGCTCGCGACCTGGGTGAGCGTCTGCAGTCGGGGAGTATTGATGACGCCACATATCGTCGACAGAAAGTTGCATTGCGGCGACAGCTGAACTATCGGATAACGCGATACCGCCAGTATCGGGACGATCCTGAGGCGTTCCAGACCTACGTTGACATGTTTCAGTTCCCAGATGTCTGGCACGGACATCTGGTCACACTTGAGGGGCATGTGCGTCACATTGTGAGTTACCCCGGGGACGAAAAGTTGTTCAATGGTCGGCCGCTGCATGAGCTGTGGTTGTTTACCGATGACTCACAGCATAATCCGGCCGTGATTGTCACGCCGAACCTGCCTGATGGTTTTCCGCTGGAAGCAGAGGTTCTGGATCGTGTGAAAGTCACTGGTTGTTTCTTCAAGCGGTATGTTTACGGCTCGCAGGATTCAGCTCGGATTGCGCCGCTGATACTGGCCGGCACCGTCAGTTGGGAGCCGACCGTTGACCAGGTTCAGGCGCTGGTCGCTGCCGGGCATCTGTCTGAAGGTTCCCCACAGGCGTTGCGTGCAGCTGCCTATGCCGGCACTGGAATCGGTGATACGGCTATGATCTTCGTGTGTTTCCTCGTTGTGCTTACTCTGATGGTCCTGTGGGGACGTAATCAACGCGAGGAACGCGATCGAATTCGGCTGCGAAAACGAGTCAGTGCTGCTCCGGAGTTTGAAAATCCGTCAGTCGCCGGATACGCTCTGCCGCTGAGCGACTTTAACGTCCATTTGCCGGGCGAATCTGCCCCATAGTGCTTTGCTGATGAGCAGGTGAGCGGTTGTGGGTCACTGGCTTTGCCGGTGTTCTCGGGATTCTCACAGCACTGACGAAGCCAGTGTGATATATCATCGCATGTTCAACGCCGCACCAGAATCTTCTGACAGAAACCGAACGTTTGGAACCGCTGCCCGCCATTAAGGACCGTCCGGCACGACTGGGTGTGCTGATCAGCGGCGGCGGTACAACGCTGTTGAATTTTCTGGACTGCATACGTGAGGGGTCAATGAACGCGGAGGTGCCGCTGGTTATCTCCGGTCGCCGGGATTGCAAGGGGATTCAGCGAGCCATTGACGCCGGACTCGACTGCGTCTCGATCTGTCGGCGAGACTTCGCGGGAGTTTCTGAATTCAGCCACGCCGTGTTTGATGCGTTGCGTTCGAAGCAGGTCGATCTTGTCACGCTGGCGGGATATCTGTCGCTGCTCCACATTCCCGATGACTTTCGTCACCGTGTACTGAACATTCACCCTGCACTGATCCCCGCCTTCTGTGGCAAAGGAATGTATGGCCATCACGTACATGAAGCTGTCGTGGAGCGAGGGGTGAAGATCAGCGGATGCACCGTCCACTTTGCGGACAACCAATATGACCATGGTCCAGTTGTACTGCAAAGCAGTGTCGATATTCCCGATGGTGCAACCCCTCAGGACGTAGCCGATCTTGTGTTTGAACGGGAGAAAATCGCCTACCCCGAAGCCATCCGACGTGTGGTTTCCGGTCGTCTCAGCGTTGACGGAAGACGCACCTGTCTGACCGTCTCGGGGACCGCGACCGCGAATGCTCCGGCCCTTGATGACTGAAGTCAGAGTGCTGTACCGCCTGTTTTCGTCAGTTGAAGTCGTGGCTTTTCGAGCTGCTTCAGCAGCATTTCGATCTGCGCATTCCGGAACTCGATGATCGGCTGTTCGCGGTGGTTGCCCCGGACGGACCTGACTGCAACCGGGACGTGTCAGGTCCGGAGCAGGAAGGACATGTTGGATCCGGGTAACGCAGGTTGCTGTGCCACAGGAGGCTTCTGTTTCGCAGCGTTTCGGCATTATGATGAATGCAACGCCTGATCTACTGAGCGGAACAGCTGGGTGCCGGAGCAGCGTTTCGCTCGGTCGCGTCTGCCTCCCGCCCTGCTGGATGTATCTGATGACTTTGACGACTCGCATAATCCCTGCCGGAACATCGCTGGCGCGTTCCTTGATTCTGCTCATTTCACATGGGACAATCACGTGCGTTGATCGTTGGGCTTACCGTTCAGCACGGGCCACAGATCCGAGAGCTGCAGAAGGCCGGTTTGGGTGCCCAAACCGCAGTTGCGTTCACGTCGATGGATTGTGAATAACAATGTGTCGTCAAGAAGATATAGAACAGGAAAGCGTTCATGGAGTTGTGTCTTTTAGATCGGGCGGTTTTATCGCGTGTTGCCGCAGCGATGTTATTGCTTACAGCGCCCACTGCGTTCTGTCAGTCTCCGGACGAACTGCCGGACCCGGATGGAGCACCGGCTGACGTTACCCGGCCGGTGAAAGTCTTCATTCTGCTGGGGCAGTCGAATATGCTGGGATTCGGGCATGTCAACGCAAAGAAGGGCAAAGCGGAAGGCTCCCTTGAACACGCAGTGAAAGAAAAGAAGTTATACTCGTACCTTGTCGATGACGTGGGCGAATGGACGGTACGCAAGGATGTTCGCAATGTGCGAGTCATGGGAAGCGGCACGGGCGGCATGAGGAATTTCAACAACGAGTGGCTGACCATTACGGGAGGCAACATCGGTCCTGAGATCGGTATCGGTCATCACGTGGGGCACGTCACCGACGCGCCGGTGATGATGCTCAAAAGCTGTATTGGCAACCGTGCTCTGGGCTGGGACCTGCTGCCGCCGGGCAGCGAGGGCTTCGAATTTACCGATGATAAGGGGGTTACCTGGGTTCATCCCGGTTACAGGGGAACACCGGAACGCTGGGAAAAAGGCACTGAACCTAAGGAGATTCGCTGGTACGCCGGAATGCAGTACGATGGCGATATCGCCCGAGCAAAAATGGTTCTGGCTGAACTGGACAAGTACTATCCCGGCGCCAGGTCATACGAGGTCGCCGGCTTCTTCTGGTGGCAGGGTGACAGGGACAGCCGTAGTGCAGCGCTTTGCAGCCGTTACGAGAAGAATCTTGTACATCTGATCAAGCAGCTGCGCAGGGACTTCAAGGTGCCTGATGCGAAGTTCGTTTGTGCCACGCTCGGCCAGACCGAAAAGGGCTCGACCGACAACAGTGTGAAGATTCTTGACGCCATGCTTGCCGTGGACGGCGAATCCGGCAAGTACCCGGAGTTCAAGGGCAACGTTGCCTCTGTCTACACCCACCCGCTGTCCAAAGGTGGCAGTTCCGGAAGCCACTACGGCGGCAACGCAGAGACCTATATGAATGTCGGCGAGGCCATGGGGCGGGCTATGGCTGGGTTAATGTCAGCAGACAGATAGGCGGCGTCAGTTTTTCTGCGGGTGGGGCCGCCTGGAGAAACAGGCTTTCCGAACTGATGTCAGAGCAACGCACCTATTCTCGTGAACGAATCCGGCTCGTGAATGTCATACGTTCGCTGTCCAGGTTATCGATCTGCATATTCGGCAAGCTGTTTCTTGCACGATCGGACAACGCGAAGAGCCGGACGTGTGACTGAATTTGAACTGGCGAATTCTCTGGTCGCGAAAACACCGCGTCTTGCTGCCTGACGCAGCGGATGCTGCGCAATGACGCCTTCGAGCACCGGCAATCCTCCGTTTCGAATGCTGGCTTTGCAGCGTGCCGTGCTGCCGTAGGGTCAAAATACTCCGCCGAACTGAAAACACCGTAAAACACGGCGTTTTGACGACTCCAGAGTCTCTCATCTCCGTCGCTTGATTTCACCTTTCGGCACCGGAGACTGGTAATCTTCGGCGCCGAACATGCCGACGCAACGTCCTTCCCCTGAGAAAGCAGGACTTCCGCTTCCCGAAGCTTCTGAATGATCTCTTCTGTCTTGAATCGCTTACGTGGCATTTAATGCCTCCCTCTTCTGTGGCCAAACCCTGAGTCTACCACTCAAGATCCGGTCGCGGTTAGTGGGGGCAGGTCAGTCAGCCTTCGCAGCTGACAATGGCCTCTTGACACTTCGGGCTGTTTTACAATCCTCACGTAAGCGACACGGGGGGCTGCGATCCTGCCGTGATCGCAGGGCAGGATTCCCCCAGACGCTACATCCGGGGCATCGTTACTGTCTGCATTTCTTGTCAAGCCCGCATGGGAGGCAAGAAATGGCATTCATTGGGCGGCCATTACTTCACTAATCGGCGGGAGTTGCCGATTGGTGGGTTCAGGGCATCTATTTGAACACTGAAAGAGGTTGCAATGCGATCGACTACCGCGAGTTTCATTCTGTTCGTTTTGATCTGTTCATCACAACACGCTTTCGGGCAGCGATACGGTCATATTGCTCAGCCGAGCCCGATTGTGAGCAATTACAATGCGTTCGGCAGTACCGGGACCTCCTGTCCGTCGTGTAATGCCGGAACGCCGATGGCATTCCATTACCAGGGGATGCCGCATCAGCGTGTGATGTATCCGGGGATGTGTTATCAGGGTGCCTGTTGTCATCCCGCCCCGTGCTGCTCACAGGGCTGTAATCCCTGTCACAGCGGCTACATAGTGCAGCGTTCTTGCATTGGCCAATTCGTCGATCGACTATATGAACTCGAAAGACGCAAGAATCAGTGGTTCTTCGGCGGTTGTCGCGGGTTCCATACTGACTGCTACAATAGATGTTATTGAGGCTGACGGACGGCCACAGATGATGATTGCACGGTCGCTCACAGAATTATTTGCCCACATGTGACGCTGCGGGGGTGGCACGCGAGTCAGAGGCGGTTTTTGACCGCAAGAAGTACTGCGAAACAGCGGTGGTGTTCAAGCGCCGTTGTCGTCAGTTGATCGGCGCCGAGCGTCGTGACGTTGGATTACCTGGTCGCTTCCTTGTCTCCGTCGTGGCTCAGGGAGCCGTCTGAGGGGGCGATGTTTTGTTCAGCAGTCGTTGCCGCAGTTCTTCCAAAGCTGAGCTCGACGATTCGGGTGAAGCGGAAATTGATGCTGCAGAACGTGTCGACGGCGGCCTACGTTGAACGGAGGCGTCCGCCAGAATGGTGTCAAGCATCCGGGACCATGCCGCTTCGGCAGCCACCTTGTCTCCGCTTTCCAAAGCGACGTCTCCACGTTCTTTCAGAATTGCCTGCAGCCAGTGGTGTTCGTCGTGTAACCGTGCCGCGGTTTCCGCAAGATCGGCCAGCTGTTTCCCTGCATCAACGTGTTCGGAAGACGTTAACGCAATCCGCGCGGGGATCCATAGCGCGATGTCGTTGACCGTCGGACGGCGCGCTGTTGCTGTGCTGGTCGCCGGCGTGTAATCGGCAAGCTTCAGGATGCTGGTTCTTAACAGCGTCTCATTGCCGGTGCTGGCTGCATATGCGGCGGCCATGATTGCTGCCGCGGGATCGTTGTCGGCGGAACTGTTTGTCATGAGTTCCAGAAGTTCGGCGACCTGAGTTTTCCGTTTCGGCCGGGCGGTCGGGATCTTGATCAGGCCGTCAACCAGTATCGATCGAACCGCCGCGTCCTGTATTTGCCCGGACGGCGGTACCAGCATCAGGTCCAGGGGCGGACGTTGTGCTGTCGGATTGGCAGCGGAGTAGTCCTGCAAGTGAATCAGAACGGCTTCTGGCGTCATGCGGGCACGTGCTCCTGTGATCCCCGTTTCAGCCTGCTTCAGCAGTCTTTCCACATTGGCTCTGTATCGCCCGCTGGCTGCTGCGAGTTCCGGCGTGACTTTCCGGAATATCTTCAGGGCATCAAACGGCAAATTGAAGTCCAGCAGACTTTCCCCTGCGGCAACATAGTCCTGAGCATTCCTGTACTGGTCCGCGCCCGCATTGCTGCCGGTGGCGACGGGATGCCTGACGGATGCTAATGCATCGAAGACGGCCTGCCGTGCGTCTGTGATCCGTCCTTCAGCCGCCAGCAGTTTCGCGACCCAGTATGACGGGGAAGTCGAATAACTGGATGGTGCATTCGATTTGTCATTCAGCAACGCCCGTTGCATCATCCTGATGACGTGAGGACGATATCGTGGGTCGACGGCATGCAGTTCACTCCCGATTACCCAGACGACGCCGGTCGGCACATATGAGACAGTGCTGTCCGCATGCAGGCGTTCAAGTAATGCAGTGGCATCGTCGAATTGACCGGACTTTGCCTTTAATACGGAAAGAATTATTTGACCGCCGTGCCATGTTTCGAATTTGCTCACCGCTGCCTCAACCTCGTTCGAAAATGTCTTCAGCTTTTCGCTGTCTTCGAGCGCCTTCGAAAGGCGAGTAAAAGAGGCTGTAACTGACCCGTTGGTGCTGTGTACCAATGCATCTGCGATTCCCTGCCACGGATTGGCGGCCGCCTGCTGTACGGTCCTGGGAATCATGCCCTCGCGGACATAGTCAAACATGACCGGCAACTCCCAGATGCTCTGATCCCGGATATTGCTCAGCATAAATGTTCGGTTGTTCGGAAAAGCTCTCCAGGCCGCTGCAAACAGCTCAAGGCCCTTTTCTCGTTCGGCTGTTCCACGTCCCCGAGTGCTTTCACGAAACAGATACTCGAGAGTTTCGTTGATGACGAAATAGTTGTTGTTCAGCTTGCGAATGTCAGATGCCAGCAGGACATCTGCGAGCTGAGGCAGCTTTCCTGCCTGCTGAAACGTTCGCAGGTACTGGTAATAATTCTGCGTGAAACGCTGCACGTCTCTGTGCAGGACTTCCATATATTTTTCACTCGCTTCAGCATATTTGCGACTGCGTTCCAGTTGCTGTGCCAGCTTCACAAGTGTGTCGATATTTTGTGGCGCTAAGCTCCTTAACTGTTCGTCTACGCTCGCAGCATCTGCGGTACGGCCCACTGCCTTGTAGTATTCAGACAGTGTCTGGTGCAGCCGAACAGACTGCGGTGCACGCACCAGCTGGTCCTGGACGCGTTGAATCAGTTTCTGTAGCTGGCCCGATTTGTTAAGGACTGTGACGGCGGCGTCTCTTGCTGTTCTGACGGAGGTTGTCTTTCTGGAAGATGCGATGTTCGCACTCTGGCGAATTATCTGATGTGCAATCTGGTTGGCAACGTCAGTGTTGCCGTCGTTGTCATACCGGGCCATCAGCGCTGTCAGGGTTGACATGTCATTGGCCGTCGAATGACGAGTGCGGGAGAGCAGGGCATCAGACATCTCATGCATGCCGAAGTTCTTCAGGTGCGTCGAGAGAGTCATTTGTGTCTTTGAATCCAGTCGCAGCCCGAACAGGCGTTCGGCGGCCTGTTTTGCTCGTGCCACGTTGCCGGTCTTTGCGGCCAGCTGCAGTGCCAGAAGTTCACGTTGCTGCAGCATGTTCTGGTCGACCGTTCTGATGGTTCCCAGCAGAGCCAGGGCATCGGCCGCATTGCCAAGTTTCTGGTGCAGCCGCACAATGCACATTCGCAGCTGGGTATCATCCGGAGCCAGTTCCGCCGCGCGCACGAGATGAACGGCTGACTGATCCAGTGAATTTCGCAGAAAACTGAACTGGGCCAGAGCCAGTTCGGCATAAACGGCGGCCGTATCGGTACGGCTGGCACGGTAATCAATGAGGTTTTCGTGCAGGCCGCCTTTCAGGCCGTTCCTGAAGATGTGGTGCAGATTTACCAGGAACGTGGTGTCTGTACCCGACCAGTAGTCCCCCGTCGCCAGCATATTTACCTGCTGATAATTTGCCTGTTGTCCCGCTGAGAAGATCGGCACACGTGCGACTGCAATGTGTGAAGTGACGGGTGGTGGACGAATGGCCGAGGGTAGTGCGGCGGCGTGCGTCTCTGCCTTCAGGTCCAGGAACGTGAACAGCAGGTCGCGGATCGCTTCAGTGTTCTTCTGTGCTGCCATTCGGGATGCGCTGCTGGCGAACATAGTGCCCATATTACCGATTACTTCGTTCTGCATGCGAGATGGTGACCGGACGGGTCTGTTCGTGACAGCACGTCTCGCCAGAGTCAGAAACTGTTTGATGTTATCTCGTATTAAGGCCACCTGCAGTCCCGCAGCAAGTTCGCCGGGAGTTGAATCGTCCCGCGTGAGACGTGCAAGCACCTTGTCTGCAGCATCCGGTCTGTCAGCATGTTTGAGTTCCTCGATCACTGTCGTCGCAAGTTCAGAGTTGATCCAGTCGGGGCTGGAGCGGCTTACGACCTGCCACGCTTTCAGCATCAAATCCAACTGTGAGTGGCTCAGCACTGAACTTTGATCGGTGGTCGTACTTGCGGCGCCTCGTCGACTAAGAGCGTACAGGTATGCGAGTTTGGCCTCCGGTTCCGGTCGTTGTCCCAGGAGAGCACTCGCTGCCAGTATTTCTTCTGCGAAGGGACGCCCCATCGTCTGCAGCGACGCTGCCGCGAAGTACCAGTCCCACGCGGGTCCGGCATCAGTCGAAATGGCCGACGTTGCGGTCCGGCGGAGTTTATCAAGCAGGCGATGCGTGTGATTTTCGCGTTCAGCTGCCGCCACTCTGATCAGCAGCACGTAGTGCCTCGCATCTGTAAACGTGTCGGCCGACCACGACAGCGAAGTCTTGCTGAACGTTGAACGCGCCCGACCGGCAGACAGATTCAGGCTCTGGGCCAATGCCCGGAGTCGGGCACCATCGCGAATCAGATTGGGAGTTTTCGCTGTGATTGAACTTTCGGCCCTGGATTCGTTCGTTGTTGCCGTTCCTTTCGGCAACATCGACCTGCGCGATTGAAGGTAGGCCTGTTCATAGGACGGTGTATCTGCGGGGATGTCTAATGCCAGCAGTTGATCGCAGCTCGCGACAGCATCCGTATGCCCTGCTTCTTTCCAGTGGATGACCGCGAGTCGCAGTAACACTTCCCAGTCCCGTTTGTTTCGCTGCAGCATCTGGTTACATATTCGGCGAGCTGTACCCAGGTTGTTGACAGTGATCAGATTGTCGATGGACCTGATCAGACGATGTGGCTCCGTGTCCGTTTGTGACAGCCGTGCCC
>Ga0315316_10004003_pt1 | contig 10729 bp, 10 predicted proteins | sample M160m3416metaG_FD_203702 | JGI IMG/M metagenome (GOLD analysis project Ga0315316, IMG submission 203702) | Ammonia-oxidizing marine archaeal communities from Monterey Bay, California, United States - M1 60m 3416 | ecosystem: Environmental > Aquatic > Marine > Intertidal zone | place: USA... | reverse complement strand
AACATCCGCGATCTAAGTTCATTAACACTGTTTCTAAATTATCGTTAGCATGGTGAGCTGTTAGTGCATAATCAAAATTTAGCTCAATTAAAGATTGATAAATGTTTTTATAGCGAATTTTGCGTCCCCACATCTCCATACTTTCACCGTTAATACTGTTTCTTTTTTCAGATACAACTGTTAATGGAATATTTTTTTCAAAACAATTCCTCCTAACGAAATGCTCATACTTCTTAGCTTGCAAAGTAAGATTATGATTAATGTGAATTGCGTGTATATTCGCTAGCGCGATGTTTTTTATGCATAGATCTAATAAAACCTCAGAGTCAATACCTCCGGAAATAGCAATTAGTAGTTTTTTATTTTTTTCAACAATCGAAAATAGCGAAGCTGAGAAACTTTTATTTGATATGCTCACTTTAATAGTTATATAAAATTAGAAACTACATTAGCAGCAGACTTTGCAGACGACATAATATAAAAATGAATGCAAGGAACACCGTAATCTATTAGTTCTTGCACTTGTTTTGTTGCCCAATCTATCCCAGCAAACTTTATTTCGTTTTTTGATTTTCCTTTAACTGAGCTAACCAGATCTCTAGGAATTTTAAGATAAAAATGTTTAGGAAGCGCTTCTAGGTGTCGCTCTAAAGACAAAATTTTAATTCCAGGAATTATTGGAACTTCTATTCCATTTTTTCTACATAGATCTACAAATTGAAAATAGACATTATTATCAAAAAACATTTGAGTTACTATATAATCCGCGCCACTGTCAACTTTGCGCTTTAATGTTTCTAAGTCTTTTTCTAGGCTAGGAGCCTCAAAGTGCTTCTCTGGATAACCGCCAACTCCAACACAAAAATTTGTCTTATTTGCGTCAATTAAATCTTCTAAATAAGTACCATCATTCATTTTTTGTATCTGATTAACTAAATCGCTAGCATAAATATTTCTGGTATTTTTCTTATCATTTTTTAACTGTCTTAGTTCGTCTCCTCTTACGGCAAGTACATTATCAATACCTAAATAATTTAATTCTATCAACGCATCCTCTGTTTCTTCTCTAGTAAATCCCTTACAAAGTATATGGGGTACAGTTTCAACATTAAATTTATTTTTTATAGCAGCGCTTATTCCTATTGTTCCAGGTCTTTTTCTTCTTACTCGCTTAATTAAATTACCTGATCCGCTATCACTGTAATAAGATTCAGCAGAACGACTAGTGAGATCAATAAATGGTGGGCTGAAAGGCATCAAATCCTCTACTAGCTTAAAAACCTTATCAATGGAACCACCTCTAAATGGTGGAATTATCTCATAGCTGAATAAGGTTTTTTTTGAATTATTTAAATATTCGGTTATTTTCAAAAAAATATCTTTTTTAATTAGATAGAAGTTAAAAATGGATTAGACAATAATTCATGCTTTAGTTTTGTATCTTCACCATGGCCAGAGTGGATTATTTTTTCATGATTAACGGTATTGACTAAATGCGATAATGAATTTTTAAGATTGTCCCAATTTCCACCAGGAAGATCTGTTCTACCTACACTTCCTTTGAATAAAGTATCACCAACAAAAACATGTTGGCCAACTTCATAACAGACCCCACCAGGAGTATGGCCTGGTGTATTTATTATTTTAATCGTAAAATCTTTAAGAGTAATTTTTTTATCATCTGACAACCAAACATCTACTTTTGGTTTTTCCTTGGGCGGTAATTCAAAAAGTTTGCAGCTCTCTTCATACTGATCTAAAATCATTTGCTCATCTTTGTGTAAATAGAATGGAATACTAAATAACGACTGGAGAATGGAAACAGCTCCAATATGATCTAAATGAGCATGTGTATTTAAGATAGCTAATGGTTTAAGATCTTTGCTTTTAATAAAATTAATAATTTGACTTTCGTCATCTCCAGGGTCAATAATAAGAGTTAAACCCGATTCCGCAGATCTTAAAACAAATGTATTTTCTTGAAAGGGCCCTGTTACTATTTTATCAACAATTATCTCAGATTTCATCAAAGAATAATTCACTCAAGCATTGCACCTTATCCTCAAACGAATGAGGATATAAAAAATGTTCTGTAGCAGAAATACTACTTAAAATCGAATTACCATCTTGAGGAGTAAAACAGTAGCCGTAAATTTCGTGGTCATTTTTTACATGTAGTGATTGCTCAACGACAACAGTTTGGTTTAAAATTCTACCATAATGGCCATGATCTCTTCCAAATGAAAATACTGTCGATGTCATATTTTTTGATGTCATTGCAACCAAATCATTTTTATATAATCTATCTTTTACATCATTTAGAGTTATTGATTCTTTGGTTTTTAGATAAAACCATAAAACATGCATATACTGACTATTGACTTTCATAGCAGATGAAAACATATTCAAGTCATATCCTAGCGTTGAGAAAAGGTCGTATGAGTCTTTTGCGTGATGCGATCCAAAAGTTTCGTTGTCGTGCGAACCGACAGAAGGTGCTGCAATGAAATTACCTGCCTGACTAGTGTCATTAGCTCTTCTGATGCACATAAAACGACCTTCTTTGAGGTTGTCAGGCCCTCCCTCATTAATTGCTATTGTATTTGCAATGCATGAGATATTATGCGTATTGCAAGAGACAACTTGTATAAACTGATTATCAGGTGTTTCTTTCATAACTTTATCGTTAATACCTCTGGCATATTTCATTCCAAACCCGTCCTCACTCCCTTGCGCTATAAAACCCATAACATCTTTTGAGAATTTTTTGTAGAAAGATTCCTTGTTGCGACTACCAATGCCTGAGGGAGTACAGTCAATAACCACAGAAGCTCTAGAAATTGCCTCTTCGGTACTTAAATCAGACTCGATTCCTAGCTCTTTAAAACCTGCTAACTTATCTTCGTTAACAGCAATACGAGCTCCTCTTCTAAGCAAGCTTTGAACCTTAGAGCGATCATCTTTAAGTGGTGTATTTTTGTGGAAAGTAATTTGATCGATCCCTAGCTGCTCTTTGTAGTCGCATAATAACCCAATCAGCGGCTCACCAATTGTACCCGTACCAACAATATGAACAATTTTTTTTGACATGTTTAAAAATTCCTTACTAAAGTTTACTTTTTATTTTGAATTTTTTTTCTTTTTTGATATTGTATAAAAACCAGAAAATGATAGCACCTATTACTATAATATACACTAATAAAAAATAATTAAAAAAATTATACATAGAAGCTACAAGCTATTTTTTAATCTAATAGTATGTGCTCTAAATCTAAGCATTATAATAAATAAAAAAGTGAATGTTATGAGTGAAAAAATAAATGGATATAATATTCCTTCAGGTTGACTGGCCATTTCTACTTGAGGGTGAGATTGTATTTCAGGCTCCCAAAACTTAACTGACATAAAAATAATAGGAACATTTATAAAAGCTAAAATTCCTAATGCTGCAGCTTGACGCCTAATGCGCTCTATATTACCCCCAAAAGAACGAAACATAAAATAGCCTAAATAAAAAAGGAATAAAATAAGCGTTGTCGTTAATCGGGGTTCCCATATCCAAAATGTTCCCCATATTGGCTTAGCCCATATTGGCCCTGTTATTAACACAAGTCCCATAAAAAAAGTACCAATTTCAGCAGAAGCAAGTCCAATATCATCCCATTTATCATCATTTTTAATGTACAGCATAAAGCCTGCAATCATAACAATAAAATATGACAAGAAGCCTACCCAGGCAGAGGGAACGTGCACGTAGAAAATTTTTTGAGCCCAGTGCTGATCGGCAACCATAGGTGTATTTAAAATTATATTGATAAGGTTAAGAGCAAATATAATGGTACCAGAAAAGACAAGAAGCCTATTTTTTCGCTTTTTTAAAAAAAAATCCATTATTCTTCCACTATAAAATCAAATAAAGCATATCCTGCAAGGCCAAATATTACAACAATTGATGTTATAATTAGAACCCAAACATTCCACATTTCATAATGTTGCGAATTGATTACTCCTGAAGAAATTTTGGTAGCTGCAATCATCAGTGGCGATAGGAGGGGAAATAACAATAGCGGCAAAAGAATTTCACTAAAGTTTGAACGAATTACAATACCTGCAACAAGATTTGCAATAGCCATCATTCCAATATTTATAAGCAAAGAGGTTAAAGCAAAAAGAGAAAGATTTTCAGGCATATCTAAAAGAAGAAGTTTGAAAAAGGGTGCAATGAGTAAAACTTGAGTAGCTGTTAGGAAGATAAAGCCGCTAATCCACTTTGATAAAAAGATCAAACCACGATCTATTGGCGCAGAGACTAGCAATGAAAATGCGTCAAACTCTTTTTCGTATGCAAATGAACGGTGTGCTCCGAGTACAACAATAAATAAATTCATCAACCAAAACATACCTGGAGAATAGTTTGTCAGTATTTCGTATGAAATATCTGTTGATAAAGCAAAAATAAGGATTATTGTTAAGCCAAATATTAGCATAGATAAAATAATTTGCTTAGACCTGAACTCCATTAACAATTCTTTTGATATTAAGCTAAAAAGCATTTTTTTTAATAGCTTTTCCCGAATCAAGACTCAAGATTGAATCTGAATACTTTTTGGCTTTGTGCTTATTATGAAGAACCATTATTAGGGATTTATTTTGTTTTTTAATTTTCTCAATTAATTTATCTACAAGCAAAACTCCATCATCATCTAGACCGGTATAAGGTTCATCGAATAACAATAAATCAGGGTTAATTAAATCTGCCTGTGCAAGTTTTAACTTTTGAAGCATACCTTTAGAAAAAACTGAAATCGGCTTATCAATGAATTCAATTAATCCATAATAGTCTAATTTTTCATTAACGTACCTTACATTTGAAATTAAATCCCTAGTTTTAAGAAGAAACTTTAAGTTTTCAAAAGGCGAAAAAAATGAGTACATGCTAGGCTCATGGCCAATATAAAACATATTCTTTCGATGCTTACTGTTAGCAGAAAGTAGATTGTTACCGTTGAAGGTTACAGTGCCAGAATCAGCCTTCATTATTCTAGATATTATCCTAAGCAGAGTACTTTTTCCTGAGCCATTTTTGCCCATAAGCGCTATACTTTCGCCTTTTTTTTGAGTGAAGGTTACATTATTGAGGATATTTATTCTGTTAAAAGACTTTTGAATATTGTTAACAGATAGCATTTATTTTTTCTTTAAAATTGCAATAATCTCTGAAACTTGAGATTTTAACTCAGACCTGCGTAATAAAAAATCATCTTTGTTTAAGTTTCCAATATCGTACTCCATCTCTAATTCTTTTATTTGGCGATACAGAATAATTTTTTTTCTTTTTAAGAGCTCTTTGTCATTAGTTTTTTCAACTATTTTTATCTTAGAAAGAAAAAGTGGCTGAATCGAGTAAATCAAAGGAACAGTAAAGATAATAAGCGTAAATAAATAATCACTTAAGAAATCCAATCTTAATCCTTTCTGGGCCAAAGAGCAATAATCGTACCAAAAGCCAATATATAGCCGCCTATCCAAACCCATTTTACCAGTGGATTGATCATAATCTTAACAAATGCGATATTATTATCACTGCTAACAGAAGAAAAAATTGAGTAAATATCTTTATTAATAGTTGAATAGATATCTAGCTCACTATGGGGTTGACGTTTGTTTATATCGGGATTCTTATGAAAATAAACTCGTTTCTCTGGGCGAAGGTTTGTAATAAAATTGCCAGCTAGGTCTGTTACTCTCAAATCAGTTATCCAAGCATAATGATTTGGTCGCTCCTCTTCAAACATTCTAGTTAATTGAAATTTGTAATTACCAACCTCTTCAATACCACCTACTTCAATGCCAAACTCTTTTTCTTTATCGAATGCATGTCCAGTAAAACCAACAAACATGAGAACTATTCCGATATGTACTATATATCCACCATATCTAGATCTATTTTTTTCGATCATTTTAAAAAGTGAAACAAAAATAATTTCGTTAAACTTATTTTTTCTAACTCTTACACCTTTTATAAATTCACTTGAAATTGCTACAACTACAAAAACACACAAACTAAATGAGATAATTGTATAAGCAGATAATTTAAAATAAATGAGAATAAATGCAGTAACCAGCCCAAGAATGATTGGTAGTGCGAAATTCTGTATTAACTTATTATTCGATGTCCCTCTCCATGCAAGCATGGGGCCAATTCCGGTCAACGCAAGCAGTGCCAATCCAATGGGAATATTGATTTGATTAAAGAAAGGTGGCCCAACAGAAATTTTACTTCCATTGACCGCTTCAGTTATAACTGGAAACAATGTTCCCCAAAAAACAGCGAAACACATAACGACAAAAATTAAATTATTAAATAAGAATCCGCTTTCTCTTGAGCTGACTGATTCAATTTTTCTCGGTGATTTTAAGACCGGCATTCGTACAAACATCAAACCAAAAGAACTTGTAAGAATTATAAAAACAAATGATAAAAATACAGGGCCAAGAGATGACTCTGTAAATGAATGCACAGAGCTCATTACGCCTGATCGTGTTAAAAAAGTACCAAATATACATAAACTAAATGTTAAAATAATTAATACCATATTCCAAACACGTAACATGTCTTTTTTTTCTTGAACAATTATTGAGTGCAAAAAAGCAGTTGCAGTCAACCATGGCATAAAGCTCGCGTTCTCCACAGGATCCCAGGCCCAATAACCACCCCATCCAAGCTCTTGATACGCCCACCATCCACCTAAGATTATGCCTACACTTAGGAAAAGCCATGAAACAAGAGTCCATCTTCTTATACTGCGAATCCACAATGCGCCAATATCTTTATTTACTAGAGCAGAAAAAGCAAATGCAAAAGGTACAGAAAAACCAACATAGCCCAAGTAAAGCGTTGGAGGATGAATGGCCATAGTTATGTTTTGCAATAAAGGGTTCAAACCATTCCCATTTTGAATTACAAAATCAGCTTGAGTAGGTTCGAAAGGGTTTGTAATGAAATTTGTTAGTATTAGGAAAAATAATTGGATGACAGACATAGTTATGATGACCCAAGGCATTAAATTTAAATGTCTATCCTGATTTTGGATAATAGTTATAGTGTTAAAAATAGATAAAATGAACAGCCAAAATAATAATGAACCTGATTGACCAGCCCATAGCGCTGAAATTTTAAAAATATTTGGTGTCTCGAAGCTTGTATATCTTGCGACATAATCTATGTCAAAGTTGCTAACAAAAAGCTGATAGCCAAGTACAAACGTAGAAATAAAAACAAAAAAAGATATGGCCAGACCTAGTCTTTGTCCGGCAAGAAATAATCGGTAGTCTCCAATGCGATTATATGCAAGTAGCGATATAATTGAAAGCACGCTACATCCTAGCGCTAAATTTAATGCTACGCCCCCAGCAAGCGGTGTCATGTGTCTAATTCTTCAAGTTTATAGTTGGTCTCTTCGCGCAAATCCCCTTCGTAACGAGATGCACATTTTGTCTGAAGTTCATCTGCTACAAAAATACCGTCACGATATTCGCCGGTTACAATTACTTCGGCGCCATCTTTAAATAGGTCGGGTCGGGTCTTAGAATAGTTTACGGAAAGTTCGGCCGAACCTTCTTTTAGTACAAAAAAACAATCTAGTTGATTTGATTGGGAAATCTGGATTGAACCATTTTTAACAATACCGCCAAGCTTTGTTCTAGAAGAGATTTTATTATTTAGTAAATTTTCAACAGATATAAATCTAGCCATTGCTTTTTTATCAGACGGATTTAATGAAACCCATCCAATCCAAAAAAGGATTACAGATAAAGTCCCTGCAATTAAAGTAAAAATTTTATTATTCATGACTTTTATATATTCCTGAACTTAGATACGAATTTAAAACACAGAAGTTTCATTCCACTCACCGAATACTTCCTTCATTGTAATAACTATTTCTCCCATTGTAGCGCCAGTTTTTACCGATTCAATTATTGGGGGCAATAAATTATCACCATCAATGCATGACTTTTTAACTTTCAACAAAGCATTATTAACATTTTTGCTGTCCCTGGACTTTCTCAAAGAAGATATTTTCTTATTTTGATAATCTTCAACGTCTCTGCCAATTTCTAAAATAGGAATATCAATCTTTTCGTCAGCCTTAATATAATCATTAACCCCAACATGAATTAATTCGTTTGTATCTATTTTTTTCTGATGAGAAGATGCTGAGCGAGATATTTCATATTGAAAATAGCCTTCTTCGATTGCAGGTATTACGCCTCCTAATGATTCAATTTCATCAAAATATTTATTAGCCTCTTCCTCAATCTCATCAGTTAAACTTTCAACAAACCAAGAACCCCCTAAAGGGTCCGCAACATTAGATACACCCGTTTCAAAGGCTATAAGCTGTTGGGTTCTCAGTGCAATCTCAGCTGCTTTTTCAGAAGGAAGCGCAAGTGTCTCATCCATGGAATTAGTGTGTAAAGATTGAGTTCCGCCAAGTACCGCAGCAAGTCCCTGAAAAGCTGTTCTAGAAATATTATTCTCTGGTTGTTGTGCTGTTAATGAACAGCCAGCAGTTTGTGTGTGAAATCTCAACTTCCAAGACTCTGGTTTTTTAGCGCCATAATGATTTTTCATCCGCTTCGCCCATATTCTTCTGGCAGCCCGAAACTTTGCTATTTCCTCAAAAAAATCTAAATGTGAATTAAAAAAGAAGGATAGTCTTGGAGCAAATAGATCTATATCTATGCCAGCATTGATAGCGTATTCAACATACGTAAACCCGTCGGCTAGAGTAAATGCTAATTCCTGAGCAGCCGTAGAGCCCGCCTCCCTGATATGATATCCCGATATTGATACTGTATTATACTTGGGCATGTTACGTGTGCAAAACTCAATCATATCAGTGACTAACCTCATCGAAGGCTCTGGGGGGAAAATCCATTCTTTTTGAGCAATGAATTCTTTTAAAATATCATTTTGTAGAGTGCCTCTAAGATTTTTTATATCTACGTTCTGTTTTTCCGCAGCAGCAATATAAAGCGCTAATAGAATTATAGCGGGTCCATTAATTGTTTGAGAAACAGATATCTCACCAAGATTAATTCCAGAGAAAAGATCTTCCATATCATCAAGGCAAGCTACAGAAACTCCGCATTTACCTACTTCTCCCTCGGACCAAGGATGATCTGGATCATAACCCATTAAAGTGGGCATATCGTAAGCTACAGAAAGTCCAGTTTGACCTTTGCTAAGCAAAGAATGATAGCGTTTGTTTGTTTCAAGAGCTGTACCGAAACCTGAAAACTGTCTTTTGGTCCAAAGTTTTCCACGGTACATATTCGAATGAACACCTCGCGTAAATGGAAACTGACCGGGAAAACCAATGCTATCCATATAATTATCATCGGGATTTTTTGGAAAATATAAAGGGTCGAGCTTCTTCCCGCTTAATGTATCAAAATTATAATCTCTTGAAGGAGAATTGGTTATGTTTTTCTCCCATTCTCGTTTTGCGTCATAAAATGATTTATTTTTTTTAGGCATATAATTTAATTCCTTACAAGGTTCTGTTAACGCGAAAGACTCTAATTAAACCTTCAAATAACATCCAAACAATTAATATAATTAACATAATTGTTAAAATAAAGAGAGTGTCGTTAGTGCCATAGAATGAAATAGCATTAACTATAAGAGCAGAAAAGGTTATTATTGTCAATGCTACCATAGGTATAAGTAAAGGAAGCACGGGTTTTCTTCTTTTCCAAAAGTAAAGTGTCAGTACCATCAATGTAAGAGCGGCTAACATTTGATTGCTGGCTCCAAAAATAGGCCACAAAATCCAACCTGCTTGTCTTGATGTGCCAGACGTGGGATCTTCAACATTCCAAAAAGCTAAAAAAAGTGCAGGAACAACCGCAATCAATGTTGCAAGATACTTATTTGTTAGAAAGTTTACTTTTACAGCTTTTCCAAACTCACCTAAGATAAATCGTTGAATTCTTGTGGCAGTATCCAGAGTGGTTGCTGCAAAAGAAATAACAAATACAGCCATTAGGGTATTAGCGAAAGACTCAGGAATGCCAAGCGACATTAAAAGAGCCCCTCCCCCTAAAACGAAAGCTGCTGCTTTGTTCCCACTTGCATGCTCCCAACTGGCATAGTATTGTGACCAGTCTAAGTCTGCGATATAACCATTACTTGGAAGGTTGGCGTGACCTACTAAAGATATCCCAGCAACGGCTGCAATTGTTGAAATTAAAGCTAGTGTTCCTTCGCCCAGCATCCCTCCATATCCAATCATTCGTGCATCAGATATATACTCTAACTGTTTTGAGGTGGTACCTGATGCTACCAGTCCATGAAACCCGCTGATTGCTCCACAAGCAATAGTAACAAAAAGCAAAGGAAATAAGCCTGGAGTGCTTGGATCTGAAAGAGGTCGTATTGCAGGAGCAGAAACAGTTGGCTGAGCAATAATCACTCCCAAAAATAACAAAATGAGCCCAATAAAAAGTTGATGACTATTAATATAATCTCTTGGCTGAAGTAAAACCCATACCGGGACAAGACTTGCTATCGCAGAATAAATGAATAGTAATACTATCCAATAATTTTTTAATTCAACAATAGAGGCTGAATGGCTTAGAACCACTGGGTTGTTTGAGCCTACCCATATAAAAAAATAAAGCAATATAACTGAGCTTAAGGAAAGTAGTAGAGTATTCATAT
>Ga0315316_10004000_pt1 | contig 10734 bp, 7 predicted proteins | sample M160m3416metaG_FD_203702 | JGI IMG/M metagenome (GOLD analysis project Ga0315316, IMG submission 203702) | Ammonia-oxidizing marine archaeal communities from Monterey Bay, California, United States - M1 60m 3416 | ecosystem: Environmental > Aquatic > Marine > Intertidal zone | place: USA... | reverse complement strand
TATGATTATCCCCTCTCATAAGGACGGTTATGAGATATCAAATTATATTGATGGGTCTATACTTACAATATCTGATGCTCCATGGCCTGGATTTAGCCCAGATCTTATAAGTATTATACTAGTTGTTGCTACACAGGCAAGAGGAAGTATATTGGTTCATCAGAAAATGTTTGAGAGTAGACTCTTTTTTGTAGATAAGTTAATAGATATGGGGGCTAAAATTATTTTGTCTGATCCCCATAGAGCATCTGTTATTGGGCTTGACTTTAAGTCTGAATTAAAAGCTACTGAAATGTCTTCACCTGACATTAGAGCTGGTATAGCTCTTCTTATAGCAGCTCTTTCTGCTAATGGAACTAGTGTAATTCAAAATATGGAGCAAATTGATAGAGGTTATGAGAATATAGTATATAGATTAAAAAAACTTGGAGCTTCAATTGAAAGAATCTAATTACTTGCTATAATTTCCAAAAATTTCATTTAATTTCTTTTCCCTGTATTTAAATATCTTTTTTAATTTATTTTGAACATATATAGTATTTAAGATTCTTCCAAAAAAACCAAACGGAATTTTATAATGAATAATATCATCCATTAGAATACCATTATCTATCTTCTTAATAAAATGCTTATGATGCCAAAAAGAATATGGTCCAAATCTTTGTTCATCAATAAAGTAGCTATTTTCTTTTACTTGAGTTATTTCTGTAACCCATTTCATTTTTATACCAAATCCTGGATTAACAGTATACTGAATAATTTGTCCTGGATATGCTTTTTTCTCATCCCAATCGATAATATTAAAATCCATGTCTTGAGGTGTTATTATCTTAAGGTTATCAGGTGATGAAAAAAAATCCCATGCATCATTCAGTTTAATAGGTAGTTTTTGAGAGTAAGTCAGCTTATTAACTTTCATCTTCTATTATAGATATAATTTTATTAATTACTTGAGGAATAGGAAGTCCTAAAACACTTGTATAGCTTCCAACAATTTTTTCTACACCAATCATGCCAATCCAGTCTTGAATACCATAACTTCCAGCTTTATCAACTGGATTAACCGTCTGAACATAGTGGTTAATTTCACTTGTATTTAAATATTTATATGAAACTTCTGTTGATTCTGTTATTATTTCAAATTTATTGGATGTAAGAAAACCTACAGATGTTATTACAGAATGTGTATTTCCTGAAAACAAAGCTAACATTTCTTTAGCTTCATTTTGGTCTTTTGGTTTACCGAAGCATTTATTTTTAAACCAAACTAGGGTGTCTGCAGTTATTATGATTTCTTTATTAGAAATTATCTTTTTAAAAGGTTCATTTTTTTTAGAAACTATGTGTTCAGAAATTTCTTTTCCAATAAGCTTAGAGGGAAAATTTTCATCAATATTAAATGTTTTAACTGAAAAATTAACACCTGTCATTTCAAGAAGTTGTTTTCTCCTAGAAGAAGATGAACCTAAAATAATGTCATATTTTGAATTATTAATTAAATCCATTTATTATGAATCCTCATAACTTGTTCAATAACATCTCTAACACAACCTTGTCCGCCTTTTCTATCTGAAATATAATTACATACTTCTTTAACATCTACTGATGCATCTGAAGGACAAGCTCCGATTTTAACAGCTTTTAAAACTTCTATATCAGGATTGTCATCACCCATGAAAAGTATATTATCAGGACTTATATTTTTCTTGCTTATATAATCATTAAAGATTTTAAGTTTATCAAATGCGCTAAGGAAAACATCTTTTACCCCTAGTGAATTTAGTCTTTTCTCTATATTGTGCTGGGTCCCTCCAGATATAATCACAAAATTATAACCTTTTGAAATAGCATGTTTTATTGCATACCCATCCTTAGCTTCAAATTGCCTGTCTATTTTTCCATCATGCGTGTAAATGATTTTGCCATTTGTCATTACACCATCAACATCTAGGATAAATGTTGTTATGTCTTTAAGTAATTTTTTATAGTTATTTTCCATATTCTTAATTGATAAGATGCAAATTTAATTAAACTTTCATATCTAATTGTTTAGTTTTATTCTAAAATATAAATTTTGATAATTATATTTGATGATTCTATAAAAAATGAAGCTTAAATTTATTCAATATTTTTTCTCTACTAAGTTGATGTTAATCCTTATGATTCTATTTCCTACTGCTATGGGTGTGGGAACATTTCTAGAGAGTGGATATTCAACAGAAGCTGCAAGAATATGGGTTTATAATGCTTGGTGGTTTGAATTGCTTATGGTTTTGCTTGTAATTTGTTTTTTAGGAAACATAGCAAAATATAATTTATTAGCCAAAGGAAAAAGGGCAGTTTTATTAATGCATCTTTCATTTGTATTAATTCTTCTTGGTGCATTTATAACCAGATATATCGGTGATGAGGGTGTTATGCCAATTAGAGAGAATGCAGTATCAAATACATATCTTTCTGAAAAAACATATTTAACAGTTTTAGTTGATGGTGAAAAGGAAGGCGAACCTCAAAGGAAGACATTAAATAAAAAACTTTTGTTATCAGAACATGTCAACAATGATTTTAAAATATCAGATGATTTTAATGATGAAGTATTTTCAATTACATATAAAGATTTTAAAGAGAATGTTTCCGAAGGCTTAGTTTTAGATGCTGAAGGTGATATATATATAAAATTAATTGATGCTGCTGATGGGAATAGACATGAACATTATATTAAGGAAGGAGAAGTATCCAGTATTCATAATATTCTTTTTACTTTAAATTATCAAGTTAAAGGTGCAATAAATATCTCATCAATTAAAGGTGAGTATTTTATTGACTCACCCTTTGAGGGAGAGTATACTGTTATGTCAACACAGACTCAAGGAAAACTAATTGGTAACTTAACCCAGTCTTTAGAATTAAGATCTCTTTATCAGATACCTGGATTTCAATTTGTTTTTCCTGAACCACCTCTAAGGGGTGTTTTTGATATCGTTGATGTACAAGAAACTGATGGGGCTCAACAAGATGTGTTAATTGTTAATATTGAATATAAAGGTGAAAACAAAGAGATTAGTCTTCTTGGAGGTAAAGGTTTTGTAAATAATCCGAAAAAAGTTACTATTAATGGGCTAGACTTTAATTTGACTTATGGATCGAATGAGGTTGAGATACCATTTTCTATAACATTAAATGATTTTATTGCTGAAAAATATCCAGGAACAGAAAACAGTTATTCTTCATTTATGAGCAAAGTAACAGTTGAAAGTGAAAGCACTTTTGATTATGACATATATATGAATAATATTCTAAATCATAAAGGGTATAGATTTTTTCAGGCTTCTTTTGATCCAGATGAAAAAGGAACTATACTATCAGTTAATAAGGATTTTTGGGGAACATTTATAACTTATGCCGGTTATTTGCTTCTTTTCTTTAGCATGTGTGGAATATTTTTTATTGGAAACACAAGATTTAAATCATTATCTAAGCAGCTTAACAGAAAAACTTTATTAGTCCTATTTTTCATGACTACTTTCATAGCTAATGCACAAAATGATAATTATTTAGATAAAACTGAATTTATTGATTCAGTAATTTTTGCAGATTCATATTCTAAAGAACATGCTAAAAAATTTGGTGCAATTATTATTCAAGATAGTGGAGGGAGAATGAAGCCTGCTAATACATTTTCTTCTGAACTACTTAGGAAGGTTAGTAGGTCAGACAATTATAATGGGCTTAATTCAGATCAAGTTTTACTTTCTATAATGGACAATCCATCTTTATGGTTTAATGCACCATTAGTTTACTTAAAGCCGGGTCAAAAGGGAGATACTATTAGAAAGATTATTGGCGTTTCAAAAGATTTGAAAAAAGCCCCGCTTGTTTCCTTTTTTGATGAGCTAGGTAATTATAAACTTGCGTCAAATCTTGAGAAAGCATACCTGTCAGTAATTCCAACTCAAATAGAAAAAGATTTTATTCAAGTTGATAGGAGGGTAAACCTTCTTTATTCTGCTCTAGAAGGTAAGATAATGAGAGTTTTTCCTGTACCTGAAGATGTGAATAACAAATGGGTCTCTTTTCCAGAAATTGATGAGTTTAATTTTACAGATGCGGATTCACTATATGTCAAGAATGTACTACCATTATATTTCCAAACCCTAAAACTTTCTAGAGATTCAAATGATTATATACAGTCTGAAGAACTTTTAGAAAGCATTAGTGGATTCCAAAAAAGGTTTGGAGGAGATGTTATTCCATCTTCAAATAAAATAAATGCAGAAATTGCATACAATAGGTTGGATATCTTTAATAAACTCTATAGATATTACCTCTTATCCGGATTAGGTCTTTTAATAGTTTTAATTTTTCAAATATTTTATGATAATAAGCTCAATTCTCTTCTTGCTAAAGTTTTAAAATATGTTATATATATTTTATTCTTTTTAAATACTTTAGGTCTAGCATCTAGATGGTATATTTCAGGTCACGCGCCGTGGAGTGATGCCTATGAATCTATGATATATGTTGCCTGGTCAGCAGTTATTTTTGGAATAATATTTGGAAGAAAATCAAATTTCACTCTAGCCTCTGCAACATTTGTATCTTCAATTATTTTATCAATTGCTCATATGAATTGGTTGGATCCATCTATTGCAAACCTTCAGCCAGTCCTGGATAGTTATTGGCTTATGATTCATGTTGCCGTTATAGTTGGTAGTTATGGGCCATTTACAATAGGTATGATTCTGGGTATAGTTGCACTTTTTTTAACAACATTATCTAATAAAAAGAATAGAAAAAAAATGTCTAAGAAGCTTGAGGAACTAACAATTGTAAATGAATTATCCTTAACAATAGGTCTTATTATGCTTACCATTGGAAATTTTTTAGGAGGAATGTGGGCTAATGAAAGTTGGGGAAGGTATTGGGGTTGGGATCCAAAAGAAACTTGGGCATTGATAAGTATTATCATTTATGCTGCAGTCCTTCACTTAAGAATTATGCCTAAACTTAAAGGTAAATGGCTTTTTAATTTAATGAGTATTCTTGCGTTCGCTTCAATTATGATGACTTATTTCGGTGTAAACTTTTATTTATCAGGACTCCATTCTTATGCTTCAGGAGAAAAAGTTATCACACCGACTTTTGTTTATTATTCTTTAATATTTGTAACAATTTTAGCTCTAATTTCTTATTTTGCAAATAAGAAGAATAAAGTGCTATAAATGGTTGAGGTAAAGGTAGATAATGAATATTCAACCCTAAAATCAGTTATACTTGGTATAGCTGAAGATATGGGTGATCCTCCAAAAGTTTTTGATGTTTATGATCCTAGATCTCTTTATCATATAAAGAATAACTCATACCCAAATGAAGATGATATAAAATTAGAGTTAGAATCATTTTACAAGATTCTTTTAAAACATAACGTAAATGTTTTACATCCAAAAAACATTAAGAATTGTAATCAAATTTTTGCAAGAGATTTAGGTTTTTCAATCTCAAATATATTTTTCCAATCTAATATAGTTCCAAATAGAGAGGAGGAGCTATTAGGAATATCAGATGTTATTAATAATCTTGATGTTGGAGTTGTTAAATTACCTGATTATATGCATATAGAGGGAGGGGATGTTATAATTCATAATGACAAAATATTTATTGGATCCTATTCTGGGAAAGATTACTCTGAATTAATTACAGCTCGGACTAATCAGGAATCTATAAAGTATCTAGAAAAAATGATACCAAGTAAAAAAATTATGTCAATAGATATCAAAAAATCTAATACTGATGTTTTTAAAAATACTCTCCATTTGGATTGCTGTTTTCAGCCAATTGGAAAACGTATGGCTATAATTTGCCCGGATTCTTTTGTTGATAAAAATGATGTTGATTACTTGGTTAGTTATTTTGGTGAAAAAAATACATATATAGCTTATGGACAAGAAGCTTATATGTTGATATCTAACCTTTTAGTAATATCCCCTGAAGTGATAGTTTCAGATAAAAGATTTAAAAAAATGAATGCCTGGTTGGAAAATAATGGGTTTTTTGTTGAGAAGATTTCATATGAAAATGTATCAAAGATGTCAGGACTTTTAAGATGCTCTACATTACCATTATTAAGAGAATAATATGAATCATTTTTCATCACATATATTAATGGTCTATCCAAAGAATTTTAGAAGTAATGAGCTAACTCTTGGTGACAATACTTTTCAAAAGAACTCTCCTAATCTTTCTCATAATGAGATTAGAAATAAAGCAATACAGGAGTTTGAGTTACTTCATAATAAAATAGAATCACAAGGGGTTAAAGTAACTATTTTTAAGGATAATAGGGATGTGGATACACCAGATGCAGTATTTCCAAATAATTGGATTTCATTTCACAAGGATAATAAAGCTATTACATATCCTATGTTTGCTGAAAACAGAAGATTAGAAAGAACAGATTTAGCAATTGAATGCCTAAAGGACCATGGAAAGGATATATTTGTTGATTATGACTATTCTGACTTTGAGAATAATAATATGTTTCTAGAAGGTACTGGAAGTCTAGTCCTTGACAGGCTTAATAAAATAGTATACTGTTCATTATCACAGAGATCAAATGAAGAATTAGTAAATAAATTTTGTGGAGATATGGGGTATAACCCAGTTATTTTTAAATCATATCACCAAAATAAACCTATCTACCATACAAATGTTGTTTTAAGTATTTGTAATAAATTTTCAATTATATGCCTAGAGTCAATAATTGATAAAAAAGAAAGATTTCATGTAATTGATTCTCTTAAATCATGTGGATTAGAAATAATAGATATTAATATTAACCAAATGTCTTCATTTGGAGCAAATTGTATTCAGCTTAATGGTAATAATGGCCCTGTTTTAGTGATGAGCTCTAAAGCTTATAACTCTTTTAATAGTAATCAGTTAGATATAATTCAAAAAAATTCCCAAATAATTCACTGTTCTCTTGAAAATATTGAAAATAACAGTGGAGGAAGTGCTCGTTGTATGATTGCAGAAGTGTTTTAAAGCTAAGGTATTTTTTATATATTTAATTATAACTAATTAATTTATATAATGAAAAAAATACAGATAATTCTAATTGCCTTGATTTTTTTAATTCCACTTCAAGGTAATTCTCAAAGAAAAAGGAATAAACAAAAGGATGCGTCAAAGACGGAGAATGTCTCATTAAATGCATTTAAACTTAGAAATGTAGGACCTGCTTTTTTATCTGGAAGAATAGCTGATATAGCAATTCATCCTGAAAATGAAAACGTATGGTATATTGCTGTCGGTTCAGGAGGTGTCTGGATGACTGAAAATGCTGGAACTACATGGAATCCAATTTTTGATAGTCAACCAACATATTCGATTGGATCGGTAGATATTGACCCATCTAATCCAAGCATAATTTGGGTTGGAACTGGAGAAAATGTTGGTGGAAGACATGTTGGTTATGGAGATGGAGTTTATAAGAGCTCAGATGGTGGAAAGACATGGAAGAATATGGGGTTGAAAAAATCAGAACATATATCTGAAATAATTATTCATCCTGATAATTCAAATGTAGTTTATGTTGCATCTCAAGGACCTTTATGGTCAAGTGGAGGAGATAGAGGTCTATACAAGACAAGTGATGGAGGAGAGACTTGGAGTAAAATATTAGGAGGTTCTGAATGGACAGGGGTTACAGATATAATGATGGATTCAAGACATCCTAACATATTATACGCTGCCACATGGGACAGGCATAGAACTGTTGCTGCATATATGGGTGGTGGTCCAGGATCAGGTATCCATAGATCTGATGATAATGGAAATACATGGAAAAAGTTAACAAATGGAATACCAAAATCTAATCTTGGTAAAATTGGTATTGCAATGTCATATCAAGATCAAGATGTAGTGTATGCAGCTATTGAATTAGATAGAACTAAAGGAGGTCTTTACAGATCAGAAAACAGAGGAGAATCTTGGAAAAAAATGTCAAATACTGTTTCCGGTGGAACAGGGCCTCATTATTATCAAGAGTTATATACAAGTCCTCACAAATTCGATAGATTATACCTTATGAATGTACAAATATTAACATCAGAGGATGGTGGAAAAAATTTCCGTACACTAGAGGGAGCAAGACAAAAACATAGTGATCATCATGCTATTGCATTTAAAGAAAGTGATCCTGATTATATTATGGTTGGAACTGATGCTGGTATTTATGAAAGTTTCGATCTTGCTCAAAATTGGCACTATTTTTTAAACTTGCCTTTAACACAGTTTTATAAAGTTGCAGTAAATAATGCAGAGCCATTCTATCATATTTTTGGTGGAACTCAAGATAACGGTTCTGCTGGAGGTCCTTCTGCTACAGATGAAGGCACTGGTATTACTAACAAAGATTGGTATAAGACATTATTTGCAGATGGACATCAATCTGCTACTGATCCAGTATATAATAATATAATCTATGCTACAACTCAAGAGGGAAGATTTCATAGAGTTGATCTAAAAACTGGTGAGCAAGTATTTGTTCAACCTCAAGCATTAGAAGGTGATCCACATGAGAGATATAATTGGGATACACCAATTCTTGTTAGTCCTCATAATCCTGCAAAAATTTATATTGGCTCATATCGAGTGTGGGAATCTGAAGACAGAGGAGATAGTTGGACTGCAATTTCAGGAGATCTTACAAGAAATGAAAATAGAATTGAACTTCCAATTATGGGGAGAAAACAAAGTTGGGATAATGCATGGGATGTTAAAGCAATGTCTCAATATAACACTATAACTTCTTTATCTGAATCACCAGTTAATGAAGGGACTATTTGGGCTGGAACTGATGATGGATATATTCAAGTTACAACTAATGGAGGTGATTCTTGGAAATCAATTCCTGTTACTAAGCTTGGTATACCTGAAAGATCATTTGTAAATGATATAAAAGCTGATCTTTATGATCCAAATACTGTTTATGTATCTCTAGATAATCACAAAGAAGGTGATTTATCTCCATATTTATTTATGAGTAATGATCTTGGAGAATCATGGGAATCAATTTCAAATAACATTCCAGATAGAACTCTTATTTGGAGATTTGTGCAAGATCATATTAATAAAGATTTATTTTTCTTAGCTACCGAGTTTGGTATTTACACTTCATTAAATGCTGGTAAAAATTGGCAAAAACTTCCTGGATCACCAACAATTTCTTTTAGAGATATTGTGATTCAGCAAAGAGAAGACGATTTAGTGGGAGCATCATTTGGAAGAGGTTTTTTTGTTCTTGATGATTATAGTGCATTAAGAGAAATGACATCAGAAAATTTATCTTCTCAAGGTAAATTATTTAAGCCAAGAGATGCGAAATTATTTAAGCCAAGAAATTCTTTAGGTAATACAGGAGGGCAGTTTTATGTTGCGAAAAATCCAACTTATGGTGCGGTATTTACATATCATTTAAAGGACGTTCCTAAAACTTCTAAATCTAAAAGAATTCAATCTGAAAGAAAACTTAATACTGAAAAGAAAGATATTCCTTTTCCTGGTTATAATGCTCTTTCAGATGAGATGAAGGAAAAACCTGCTAGCATTATACTTACTATAAAAGATTCAGAAGGTAATCATATAAGAAACGTAGTTAAAAACGCTTCTAATGGTTCAGGAAGAATAGCATGGAATTTAAAACATAAAAGTTATTATCCGGTTCGTGCTGGTAGAGCTCAATCAAACAGGTGGTTTAATCCATCAGGTCCCTATGTTACTCCAGGTGAGTACCATGCAGAGCTATATCTTGAGAATAATGGTTCAGTAAAAAAACTTGATGGCCCTATCTCATTTAATGTTAAGTCTTTGAGAGAAGGTACTTTAAGCGGAGCTTCTCATGAAGAATATAATTCATTTAGAAATAGAGTCACAAAACTATATATTGAAGTATCTAAATATCAAGATGAGTTCAATATGATGGAGAATAAGATTCAGGTTTTAGCAAAAGCTTCTCTAGAATTAGAAGAATTCTCTCCTGGTTTAATGAAAAAAATATCAGATTTTAAATCTAAATATGATGACTTTGATTCTGAGACTGGTTCAAATCCAGCTAGAGATGAAATTGGAGAATGGTACAAACCAACCATTTCACAGAGAATGCAAATTGCTATGCAGGGTCTTTCGACATCGTATGGTCCTACAGATTTAAATAAATCTAATTTAGGTATTGCAGAAAAGTTATTTGACAATCTAGCTAATAAGGTTAAGGAATTAAAATCTGAGTTAGAATTATTGGAAAATGAGGTTAAGGAATTAAATCCTCCTCATCTTTCAGGAAGTGGTATTAATTAACAATATTTTGATTTAGTTCAAAACACTCTAAATTAAAATATTTAACAGAAGATAGAAGGTGGTCAAAAATATCTGAAGTGAGAGCTTCATATTTTGTCCACTCTTTATCTTTTGAAAAAGCATAAATTTGAATCGGTATTCCTTGAGCGGTTGGTTGTAATTGTCTACACATCATTGTTAAATCATCATTAGTATCAGGGTGTTCTTTTAGATATATTTGAATATATTCTCTAAAAATCCCAAGGTTAGTCAAATTCCTTCCATTTATTAACATTGATTTGTCAACTTGATTTGATGAATTATAGCTTTTTATTTCTTTGTCAATATTTTTGATATAATCAGATAATAGATTAATCTTTTTTAACGACTCAATTTCTT
>Ga0315316_10003999_pt1 | contig 10734 bp, 8 predicted proteins | sample M160m3416metaG_FD_203702 | JGI IMG/M metagenome (GOLD analysis project Ga0315316, IMG submission 203702) | Ammonia-oxidizing marine archaeal communities from Monterey Bay, California, United States - M1 60m 3416 | ecosystem: Environmental > Aquatic > Marine > Intertidal zone | place: USA... | reverse complement strand
GTGAAAGATTCTGGTGAGTACTCAAAACGAATATTCGAACCGCTTGCCTTCTCGCGAAGTTCTCTGCATTGCCGGGTTCCGGTAAGGGCAATATCAACAATTCCATCTAGGTCAAGGCCATAAACAACTCGTCGTTGAAGGGTGGAAGTGGGGTTGTATAAGTGAACGATCGCATTTTCGGCACCTGCAATAGCTTCATATGTTCGTTCAATGAGCTCTGGCCGACTTTGAGTAAGCACTTGGATCCATACGTCGTCGGGAACTAATCCATCTTCGATCAACATCCTGCAGAAATCGAAATCTGGAGCGGAAGCGGATGGAAAACCGACTTCAATTTCTTTGAAGCCCATCTCTACTAAGGCTTCGAACATCTGTTTTTTGCGTGGAACATCCATGGGGTCTATCAGTGCCTGATTGCCGTCTCGTAGGTCAACTGAGCACCACAAAGGAGCTTCGCTCGTTACTTTGCTTGGCCATGTACGATCCGATAGCTCTGGCGCGTATGGGTAGTGGATGTACTTGCCAAAAGGCATCGAACTGGGCTGCTGTTTACTTATGCCCTTCACATCTGCCATGAGTTATTCCTCCCTATGTGTGTTGTCTCGTCCCGATCTGTTCTTCTCACCGTCAACCGCCCCGAAAAGCAGAAGAACCCCCCGGCCTTGCGGCACAGGAGGTTATGGCGAGGGCCTCTATGTGTAGCCCTCGCCTATGTAAGAAGGAGTAGTCCGCGTAGCGATCCGTTCACGAATCTAACGATAGCACCGGAATTCTTTTTTGGTACATAAAGGTCTCTCGGCGTCTTAGGGGAACTCAGGGCTTCTAGGCAGCTTTAGGTTCGGCTATCAGCCTCGCAAACAATGCGTCTTTCATCCCAGAGATTGAGACAACAGCGCTGTGCACTCCTAGAGATCTCATGGACTGTCGCAGGATTGTCGCACCCAAAGGCATTAATTCACATCTCTGAGAGTCCATGCCCGGTAGGGCTAATCGACCCTGCGTCGACAGCTCCGAGAAGGTTTTGATTAGATGACCAAGATCGGAACAATTAATCGATAGGCCATCAAGGCTTTCTGGCACCTCTGACCTACGAACTGTGTGTATCAGCTTGGTCAAAGCCAGTGGCATTCCGCCGACAAGAACAACAGATGAGTTTTCGGCCTGGTTGATCGCCGCTGAGACAGGTTTCAGGCTTTCGTTAATGTGGTGTTCAAGTCGAACTCTTGTTGAAGTTTCTATGAAGCCACCGGTCGAAGCTCTCGGCGCGAGAACGCTAGTACCTAGGGGACAACTCAAATTATGTTCCGGGCTTCTACTTCCAAGCCTGCCGCTTGCAACTCCTAAGCTCCCGCCAGTCAGAGCAATGGTGGTTAGACAATCAAGGTTTGGGAAGCGATCAGCTGCAGCCCTCCAGATAAGGGCATTTTCTTGCTCGGGAAGCAACAGTTTGATCTGGCAGCCAGATTCTCTTTCTATATGGGAGGCGACCGCAGCACCATTAGCCGCCAAACGAAATGACTCAGTAGCTACGGCGACGACTCTTTGGCAATTATGGGCCTTGGCAGCTGTCATGAATTCTTGGGTTAGCCGCGTCGCTGCTGAAATATCGTTTTGGGTGAACGAACCGTTTGAACTGACGGAGGCGCCAAGATGGAGGTGATGGCTTCTTCGGTCAACTTCATCACCTGTGTTGATGGTGAGCCGGCAAGCGGTGCTTCCCAGCTCTATCAAAGCGACTCTCACGAGCCTGAGGCTAGAAAGGTTCGCAGCTGTAGTGGTGGACCCGATGGTCGGTGATTATCGAGACAGGCTTAAACCAGTTCGAAAGAGAAGTCAGGAAGCACTTCGACTGAACGTCCTACATGCTCTTCGGTCATCATCGACTCCATAAGTGGTAAGTCGCTGGTACCTGCCCACTGTCTTCCGTTAGGGGTACGCACTGATGCTAAACCACGCTCGGGGCCGTCAGCTCCGTGCATGACTGTGTAGGCCTCAATTGTGCCGCTACCAACGTGTTCAGCGTCCAAATCAACGCTTGGGAAAGCATCGATCTCGACTTGACAGTCCTCGTGCTGGAAGCCGTTGCTGGGAGGGTTGGTGCTGTACAAGCCAAATGCGTGTTTGGTTATGTAACCACCGTTCGCTGAGCATAAACCGATAGTGCCAGCATCTTCTCTCAACACGTTGGCCATAGTCGCAATTGAATGCGTGACGTAATTGTTGAGAGGGCCGCCCGCAAATGTCAGACCACCTGTTTGAGTTAGCTGCCGGTCTAGTCCCAGTTCCATTTCGGTGGCAGCTATTTGCACAGCTGATGGGAAGCAGCTGTATAAATCGATGTGGTCGATGTCGTCGGGTGTCACGCCCGCCAGGGCCATGGCCTTCTTCCCTGCCACCCGAATAGCTGGTGAAGAATGCAGATCGGCTCGATTGGAAACGAAGTTTGTGTCTGCCCCATCTGTACCCGAATGTGGAAATAGCCAACGGTCGCGAGCAACACCAGCAGCTTCAGCCGCCTCAGCTGAGCACACAATAAGTGCCGCTGCTTGGTCCAGGTCCCAGTTCGAGTTCATTGCCTTGGTGTAAGGAAAGCCAACAAGGCGGTTAGAAGTTCCAGGGTCTCGGATCTCTTCAGCGGTCATAGGGTTTTGAACCCACGAATAAGGATTCTCGCAAGCTACGCGATTAAACGTTTCCCAAAGTTTGCTGACACGATCTCGATGCTCGTCGATGGTCTCGCCTCGGGACGCCCGAAAAGCGGATTCGAAGATCGGATAAAAGTTGATAGGCATAGCGAAACCGCGCTCGAGTTCCACGGGATGACTCATCGTCACGTCTTTACCCAAAATTTCATCGGGTTCAACCCCAGCTTGATCTGTGTACGGGATCCGTTCTCCGGCGCGTTTAGCTCGTCTTCGACTCCAGATCCCCTCAGCGCCGGCGATGAGAACGATGTCAGCTTCGCCACTTTGAATCCGCATCGAAGCCTTATTCACGAGCGATTGCGGGGTGTTCCCGCCATCAGTGGAGATACCGGTTCGACTGTTGTTACCGAATGCTTCGCTTAGAAGGGCTGCCGGGTCGGGATATGGCCATGCCCCTTTAACCACCCAAGTATCAGTGGCTTTGTCTAGCAAGGATCGAGCGCCGGCGTCGTCAGCTGCGGCTTCAAGAGCTACCCGCATCATCGCTAGTGGCTCCAAAGCATCCAACGGGTTATCGGGACGTTGCTTGAGTTGGCCTGTGCCAACTAACACCGGAGTACGAGGGTCAACTGAATTCATTGGTTTACCACCTCAGCGATAGTGCGGAGCAGCGGGATAGGGCCGCTTACTTGGAGAGTGGTCACCACCGTATCCTTCCAACGCTGCAGGTCGTCTGCGATCTTGTCAATCGGTCCAACCAAAGCGATCTCTTCGACGAGTGATAATGGGATAGAAGCGGCAGCTTCATCTTTGCGGCCGTTTAAGTAACAGTCTTGTACGTGGTCTGCTACGTCTTGATAACCCATGCGACAAAAGACGTCGTAGTGAAAGTTGGCTCCTTTGGCGCCCATGCCACCCATGTAGAGAGCCAGCATTGGGCGCACCTTGTCAGCCGCTCGCTCAACATCAGCATCAGGAACAATTGAAACGGGACAGACAACTTCAAAGTCGTTTTCTTCAGGGATTCTTCCGTCGGGACCGATTCGTGTTTTACCGGCCTTGCTGAAACCGTCGTTTAAGGCGTCCGCGTAGAACTGGTTGTCTTTTGGTGCAAAGAACAGGGGAAGCCAACCGTCGCAGAGTTCCGCTGACAGGGCGACGTTTTTGGGTCCTTCGGCGCCTAAATAGATTGGAATGTGTTGTCGTAGGGGATGCACCGTCGACTTCAGTGGTTTTCCTAACTCCAAACCGCCCGGGAAAGGCATTTGGTAATGGTCACCTATATAGGAGACCGGTTTTTCTCGCTCGCAGATTTCGCGAATGATGTGCACGTATTCGCGAGTTCGAGCTAATGGCTTCGGGTAGGGCTGGCCGTACCAACCTTCAACGACTTGTGGGCCGCTCACTCCGAGGCCGAGTATGAAACGACCATTGGTGAGATGATCCATAGTGATTGCTGCCATTGCTGTAGCAGATGGCGTTCGGGCGGACATTTGAACGATGCCGGTTCCCAGTTGAATATTTTCGGTTCGGCTACCCCACCAAGCCAAAGGAGTAAGAGCATCGCTCCCATAGGCTTCCGCGGTCCAGAAGCTATGAAAGCCAAGAGCCTCTGCTTCTAGGATCGTTTCTTGAGCATCCGACGGCGGGCCTGCAGCCCAATACCCGGCTCCTGTTGCCAGCTTCATTTCTCACTCCCGCTCTTGAAAGGCTCTCTGAAAGTATGTTTTCTCAACTGCTTCTAGCACATATCGCATTCAATGATGGTGGTAGCGGGCTGAGGTGCTTCTACCCTCAAGCTTGTGTCGTCAAAGGAACAGATAGTCGCAGAAGCAGATAGGCGAAGAACGTTCGCCATAATCAGTCACCCTGACGCGGGGAAAACCACTCTCACAGAAAAATTCTTGCTCTACTCAGGCCAAATCGCAGAAGCAGGTTCAGTGAAGGCTCGATCGGGACGCAAGTCGGCGACATCTGACTGGATGGAACTGGAACAACAACGAGGCATATCGATTACCTCCACAGCGTTGCAATTCGACTATCGAGACCGAGTGCTGAACCTCTTAGACACACCAGGGCACCGCGACTTCAGCGAAGACACCTACCGGGTCCTTGCAGCTACTGATGCTGCGGTAATGGTTCTTGACGGATCTAAAGGCATTGAGTCCCAGACTTTGAAACTGTTCGAAGTTTGTCGGCAACGCGAAGTTCCGATCCTCACCTTTGTCAACAAATGCGACCGGCCCGGCCGGCCCCCTCTCGAACTCGTAGATGAAATTGAAAATATGTTGCAATTGTTGCCAACCCCCATGTCTTGGCCAGTTGGTGTGCCCGGAGACCTTAAAGGAATCGTTGATCGCAGCTCGAACACGTTCGTGAAATACGACCGCACAGCACACGGGGCAACTGAATCAGAAGAACAAGTGTCACCCATCGCTGAAGTTGACCCTGCGATTAACGGATGGGAAGAAGCCAGCGAGGAACTAGAGCTACTGGAGGCACTTGGAACCGAAGTAGACCTCAAAGGATTCCTTGCCGGGGAAGTAACTCCGGTGTTTTTTGGATCAGCGTTGACCAATTTTGGAGTACGACTTTTGCTGGACGCAGTTGTCGACCTCGCACCTTCACCAGCGCCTAGATACGACAAAAATAATGCCCCGAGACAGATTGACGCCCCATTTTCAGCGTTCGCATTCAAAGTGCAAGCGAATACAGATAGAGCTCATCGTGACCGAATAGCTTACGTTCGGGTGTGCTCAGGGCACTTCGAGCGGGGGATGAGCGTCACCCAAAGCAGAACAGACCGCCCATTTGCCACCAAATACGCCCACACCATGTTTGGTTCTGACCGTTCAACCGTGGAAGAAGCATGGCCGGGGGATGTGGTCGCTCTGGTCAATGCCAGCGATGTGCGTGTAGGTGACACCTTGTATGCCGACGCAGAGGTCGAGTTTCCGCAGATTCCGTTATTCGCACCAGAAATTTTTCGAAGGATCCGTGTGACTGACACGAATCGTTTTAAACAGTTTCGTCGCGGTCTAGTCCAGTTAGACGAAGAGGGTGTCATACAAGTTCTGCGCGACGAGGAAATGGGTGATGTAGAACCGGTATTAGCCGCAGTAGGGCTGATGCAATTTGAGGTAGCTATACACAGACTAGAAAATGAATTCGGTGCCCCGGTCGAACTAACCAATGCGCCGTTTTCGGTAGCGCGACGCACTGATACCGAATCAGCTGAGGAATTAAGAAGACTCCCCGGAGCAACAGTTCTTTCGCGAAGCGATGGAGCGTTACTAGCGTTATTCGAAAACGAGTTCTACCTGCAAAGGATCCAAAACGAAAAAGATCACCTCACCCTCGAAAGAGTGTTAGCTGAACAAGAGTGGCTGAGTGACGGAACTAGTTGAGCTTCGGCGTCAGCGGCTAATCGGTGGGTAGCTGATCCGGCATCAAAGGGCTTCTGCCGATGAGATAGGACGCGAGAATCGTCTCGTCGCACACTTTGCATAGATAGACGACTTGAGTAGCAACAATGGACAGTTGGCTACCCCGAGATTTTTCGACGATAGCTTTGACCGCTCCTTCCATATCGTCACCGTTGCAGCGGTCACATGTCGGAATTGCGTTGGGATCGCGTTCCCATTGCTGGTCGCAACTTTGGCAACTGACTTCGATCATGTCGCCTTTTTGTCGACCGAGCAGATCCTCAGTTTCACCGCAAGCCGGACATTGCAACTCTTCCACGACATTACGGTAGTCCCATAGCGGTAGGTTCCCTTGTGGAGAGTCTTTGATCGTGCCGATTGACCATTATGAAACGCTTGGGGTAGACCCACGTTCCGAATACGAAACCATTCGGCAAGCGTGGGTTGCTGGCGCCCGAACCCACCACCCAGATGCCATGGTCGGAGCATCAGAAGACGAAGTCCGGCGGGCAGAAATTCGGATGCACGAGATCAATGAAGCTTGGAGAGTCCTTGGTTCGGAAGAACTCAGAAAGGTCTATGACAAGGAACGCAACCAGAAAAACAAAATTGCGGACATTGAGCAAGAAAGGTGGGAAGAACAGTGGTCTGAGGACGAGCTCGACCTTGACGACCTTGAACACCGGGGATTCGAAGTACGAAGCCCGGTAGTCGCCTTGATCTTGCGATCGATTCCTTGGCTACTTATAGCGGCGACGGGAATCACAATATTTGTTTTCTCCGCGTTCGCAACCAGTAGCGCTCCAAGGCAAATGCCGACACACGGATGCCTCGCTCAGTCGGAAAACGGTGAGATCACGAGACCATTCGACTGCGACCAAGACGGTGCATTGCGCATCGTGGCCGAACCACCGGGACCCATAGAGAAATCTTATTGCCCTCAGTTTGCACGGCACCCGAATTCCTACCGCATTCAAGACCCTCAGGAAGCGAATAAATATTATTGCGTCGAGTTGATCGGCGACTAGCGCGTCTAGAAAACGATCTTCTCGTCGAACAGTTCTTGTATGTCTTGTGCTTCCAGGCCAGCTTCGGAAAGAATTTCAGCTGTATGTTGACCTTGTGATGGGGCTGGGCCCTTCACCGACATCTCCGAACCTTCCAGCGCAAACGGTGGAGAAACAGTCCGAAAGGGGCGACTTGCGCCGGGGACTTGTTCGAATGCCTGCAACGCTTCCGCCTGAGGGTCATTGATGACTTCCTCAAGGTTTTGTATAAGACCCCACACCATTCCGGCTGCATCTAGCCGTTCAGCCCAAATATCAGACCCGTGGGAAGCAAAGATCTCATCACACAGAATCATCAACTCAGGACCATGATCAGCGCGGCTGTCGGGGTCAGCAAATCTTGGGTCCTCTAACCAATCGAGTTGCCCCACAGCTACGCAAAATGATTCCCAATAGCGATCCGCGGGCATCGTCAACATGATCCACCGATCATCAGCGCAACGAAACCTCCCAACTAAAGGTGATGGTGTTTCAATCCTCATAATCGGACCAGGGACATCCCCAGTGGTAAGCCCTACTGACAGGTCTGAACTCATGGTCCATATGGCGGTATGCATGAGTGCGACCGAAATGTTTTGCCCCTCGCCGGTCAGATCACGTTCTCTAAGGGCTAGCAATATCGATGAAAGAATTGCCAAGGAAGTTGTGTGGTCTCCTTGCCCGGGACGACCCGCTGGTGGTGTTTGGCCTGGTTCGCCCATTGTGTTGATCACACCGCCGCGACTAAAAAAAGCGGTGTAGTCGAAGCCGAGACGGTCCTTGTCTGGGCCACTATTGCCGTAACCCGTGAGAGTCACATGGATCAGTTCTGGGTGATCGTCCCTTAAGTCTGATGCGCGTAGCTTGAACTTGGACTGGCGTTCGGTTGTGAGATTGGTGACGAAAACGTCACATGATGACGCAATTTTGTGCGCTACCTGAATTCCCTTTTCTGTTGTTAGATCAACGACGACGCCCCGTTTCCCTCGATTGTCTAACTCCCACCAAGGGTCGGGGCCGTCTTCTACAGTGACTAACCCCCTCAGCAGGTCTCCTTGTGGGGGTTCAAGTTTTATGACGTCAGCCCCTAAGTCAGCCATCATTGCGCATGCACTTGGGGCAGCGATCATCCCCGCAGCATCGAGTACGCGTACACCTGCTAGTGGTCCCCCCGGATTAGGCATAAGTCGTTTTATGGTTGCCCGTGAAGGTCACGTAGTTCTCGTTTGAGGACTTTGCCTGTTGCGTTGTGGGGGATTTCGTCGATGAAGATTACTGACTGTGGGACTTTGTAACGAGCCAAGTTTTGTCGGCAATGATTGATGATGTCTTTCTCCGATGCATCTTCGCCGTCTTTGAGAACCACTATTGCGCGACCCACTTCGACCCATTTTTCATCGGGAATGCCTATAACTGACACTTCACCTATCTGGGGGAGTTGGTAGATGACACTTTCAACTTCGGCGGGATATACGTTCTCGCCGCCCGATATGTACATGTCTTTCCAGCGATCGACGATGTAATAGAAACCGTCCGCGTCTTGGCGTGCGGCATCGCCGGTTTTGAGCCACCCATCTTCGAAAGACTCTTCGGTGGCTTCTGGCCAATTCCAATAACCAGGGGTGATATTTGGTCCTTTGCACCAAAGTTCACCGGTTTCGCCCACATCGGCTTCGCGGCCGTCTTCGGTCACGATGCGCACTTGTGTATGCATCCCAGGAACTCCTGCAGACCCGATCTTTGAGGTGCACTTGTCAGCGGGTAAAGCCAGAACGAGAGGGCTTGTCTCTGTCATCCCGTATGCCTGCTGCAGAGGCATTCCCTTCTCGGCCCATGCTTCTATAAGCGGTACTGGAGTAGGGGAGCCGCCGACAGCGGGAGCGATCATTGTCGGGAATGACGAGTTTTCGAATTCAGGTAGTTGACTCATGAATAGCCAGTTGGCGGGTACTCCAATGGTGTGCGATACGGCCACTTCGGGGTCACTGAGTAGTCGCAACGCTTCTGCTGGTTCGAAGGTCTTCATCACCAGGTTTGTTCCACCGAAATGGAATGTCGGGTTGGCGAAAACGTTTAGTCCGCCGGTATGGAATAGGGGCAGGAACGCCAAATTGATCATTGACTCTGCGCAGCCGTAATACTCGACGCAGTTCACGGCATTCCAGAAGGTCATTCCTTGAGTGATGATCGCTCCTTTGGGGCGACCAGTTGTGCCGGAGGTGTACATGATCGTCAATATGTCGTCGTGGGTGCAGCTTTCACTCCCAACGAGGGGTTCATGGCTGGTCAACACCTCTTCGTAAGTAGCTGCTTCCTGAGTGTCTGAACCCCAGCTAATGCGGTGTCCGATTTCGCAAAGTTCGGCCAGTTTCGTGGCGTTGTCGGCGAACGCGTCGTCGTGGATGATGACATCAGGGTCAGCGTCGCCAACGATGTATTCGAGTTCGGGGATTGATAGGCGCCAATTCAATGGAACGAAAACAGCTCCGAGTTTCCAGCAGGCGAATTGGACCTCGAAAAAGTTGCTGTCATTTTCAGCTAGGACTGCAACTCGATCACCACGGTTTATGGAGAAGGCTTCACGTAAAGCAGATGCCAGGCGGCTGGTCCGTTCGTTCATCTCGCTGTAAGTGAACGTTCGTCCACTATCGAGGTCGTGAACTGCGAGTTTGTCGCCACGTACTGCTGCGTGATGGGCGATCCAATCATAAGAGGGGCTAGTCATGGGGCAAGAATCTAGCGTTATTTAACTAAAGGACGCTTATCCACAGGCAAAAAACTGTGATTGAAATTCATTGAGATTCATCAACAAACATATGTAAATGACTTGAAATGAAAATTTAGGTGTGCTAACTTTTATTTCCACGTCGCCCCAGCGGGCGGCTTTTGTAGTTTTCGGGCCTGTTTCTAGCGAATTGCGTAGTCAAGGCACATCTTTTTCTTCTCTCAGCAATGCTGGCGCCATAAACCAGCAGCTATCGTGACCGCTTCCGGGCGATTGGCTCAGTTGGTTAGAGCGCTGCCTTCACACGGCAGAGGTCACTGGTTCGAATCCAGTATCGCCCACATAGAGAAATAAAATATGGTGCTAGGCGGTCTCTGGTTCGTTGCAAACCAGAGTAATTCTTGCAGATCGCGAGCGCGAATTTTGAGAGCGCCCGCCCTGCAATGTTTGCCCTAGCCGGTGGTGTCGATGGCGGTGGTGTTGGGGTTGGTGTGAGCTCTGAGCACGGTGTTGTGTTGGGCGCCGAGCATGTCGAACAATCCACCGTCAGCACCCAACGCGCACAAACCTGTGCCGGCTGGGGTGACGTCGATGATGTGTGCATTCAACGTGTCTGTGTCGAAGGCTGTGCTGGTGGCTGTTGTGATGTCGGGGGCGATCTCGATATCGCCGAAGGTGTGAATGGTTCCGGTTGCGGACAACAAGTAATAACCGCCTGAGATTAGGTGGCCGCCGATGATGTTGGTGATGCCTTGCCCTCCGAGCGATCCTTGGAACAGATCAACTCCGAAGTTGAACACTGAACCATCAGCACCAATCAAAATCCCTGATCCGCTGTCGGTGGTTTTGATGTCGACGATGTTGTTCGTGGTGACGTATCGCGATAAATCGAC
>Ga0315316_10003996_pt1 | contig 10738 bp, 8 predicted proteins | sample M160m3416metaG_FD_203702 | JGI IMG/M metagenome (GOLD analysis project Ga0315316, IMG submission 203702) | Ammonia-oxidizing marine archaeal communities from Monterey Bay, California, United States - M1 60m 3416 | ecosystem: Environmental > Aquatic > Marine > Intertidal zone | place: USA... | reverse complement strand
TGATGGGCCGTGCTCAAAACACTTCGGGCATGTTTGGGTTGCGTCTTGGATTCGGGCGTGCGGTGACACGTCTATGCTTTTTGCTGATCTGGTGGATTCCTTTCATGCGGGAAGTGCCGAGAGATTTTCTCGGACGGCTTGAGTCTGATTTCCTGTTTTCAAATAAGGATGCGATTGCGTTACAGGAGGGGAAGTTTAGGCGCTTCTATCCCTGAGTGAGCTTTACGTCCTCTAGCTTTGGCGCACATTCATGATGATTGGGATAGGCGTCTTATTGTTTGCCGGCTCCTGCCTCCTGACGTTTGCCTGCTTACACGCTCTTTTACTTATGAAGAGCCAGCTGTTGGTGGGTGACCACCCCACCGAGAGAGGGCTTCACTACCAGATGACGCCACGTGGCGGGGGGATTGCTATTGTCCTCTCAGGGGTTTTATGCGGTCTAGCGGTCAAGATGTTTTACGCTGACTTGAATCTAAATCTGGGTTGGCCAATTGGTCTCGCTGTTATTGGCGTCGCGGCAATGGGGCTTCTGGATGATCACTTCGATCTAAGCGTCCGGTTGCGATTGTTAGTGGGACTCGCTCTCGCAGGTGCTGTTGGATTCGGGTCTCTTGGTGATGGGCCCTGGGTTCTGTTCGGTAGAAATTATGAGTGGCCATTCGAGCTCGTGATCCTGCCGGTTATCGTGGGCCTGGTTTGGCTAATGAATCTTTTTAACTTTATGGATGGAGCCGACGGCGTGGCCGGAGTTCAGGGGATGATTGGAACGGCTGCCTTGGCAGTGTGGTTTGCCGCGTCAAACGAGATACCTTTGGCCTTGCTAAACATTGGCGTTGCGGGGGCCTGCCTCGGATTTTTGGTGCTGAACTGGGCGCCCGCGCGGGTATTTTTGGGGGATTCAGGAAGCCTGCCGCTCGGCCTCTGGCTTGGTAGCATGACCTTGATCGGAGTCACTTGGATCGGGATCCCTCTGGAGACATTTTTTATTTTATTAGGATTTTTCCTTTTTGATGCTACGTTTACCCTGGTTCGGAGACTGATGCAGGGGGCACCGATTACGCAGCCGCATCGGGAGCATCTTTACCAACGGCTCATCCTTTGCGGCTGGAGTCACCAACATGTGGCAGCGGTTAGCGCCGGAATGGCCCTATTGATGGCCGTACTGGGCTCAGCAGTGTTTCTAGCGCCCCAATACGGCCTATGGCTCTTTCTCCTGGCGCTTGTTATTCTCCTCGCCTACATGATTCTCGTGATGCGGATTAGCTCGGTACGGAGTCCGGCCGAGAAAACCTAGGATGGTAATGGAACGTTCGCTGCTGGATCGATTGCTCGCCGCTGCACGGTACCTACTAGGCCGATGGCCGGTCCTTTTGCACGATGCAATCGCGGTTTGTGTAGCGTGGCTAGGCGCGTATTGGTTCCGTTTTAACCTAGATCGTATTCCTGATGTGTTCCTCGACCAGTCCTTGGCAGTTTTACCGCTGGTGGTGTTCTGGAATCTTGTATTTTTTGTCGCTTTTGGCCTGCACCGCGGCGCCTGGCGTTTCACTTCGACCCATGATCTATCAGTAATACTGAAATCTGTGGTGGTCGGCACGGCTGTAGTAGCGTTTTCAATTTTCCTAGCGACCCGTCTGGTCGCGGTCCCGAGATCTGTCTTTCCGCTTCATGGTGTTTTCCTGGTAGGACTGCTCATCGGAACAAGGATCCTTTATAGACTTTTCCGCGACCGACAGGTTAGCCGGGGAAAAGGGAAGAGGGTCTTGATCGTAGGGGCAGGGGCCGCCGGAGATATGTTGCTGAAGGATCTCGGACGAAATCACGAAATCCACTATGAGGTGGTGGGATTTATCGACGATGATCAGACTAAAAAGGGTCGAGAGATTCAAGGTGTGAGAGTGCTCGATCGGTGCGCAGCGATTCCTCAGTTGGCTCGACTGCTGCGGATCGAATTGATATTGATTGCCGTTCCGAGTGCAAGTGCCGAAGCGATGCGGTCTATAGTCGACTACTGTGAGAGGGCGGCAACGCCGTTTCGCACCCTGCCAAAGGTTCAGGATATTCTGGATGGTGCTGCGTCCAGTGCTGATCTCCGCTCTGTGGAGTTGGATGACCTCTTGGGGCGCGACCCCGTCAGCCTCGACTGGGGAGCGATGGCTGGAATGATCAAAGGGCGCCGGGTACTGATTACCGGAGGTGCCGGGTCGATCGGGAGCGAACTCTGCAGACAGGTTGCCCGATTGGAGCCGGCAGAGATTACGCTTTTTGAGCAAAACGAGTTCAATTTGTATTCACTTGCGCTTGAGCTCGAGGAGCGGTTTTCCTCGGTAAAGTTTAGGCGTCTGTTGGGGGATGTGTGTGACCCTAAATCCGTAGGCTATGTCTTTAGAGAATATCGGCCTCAAATTGTGTTCCATGCAGCCGCCTATAAGCATGTTCCAATGCTGGAGGCCCAAGTACGTGAGACGATTAAAAACAACACCGTCGGGACTATGGTCACAGCCGATGCGGCGGTGCGGACGGGGGTAGAGAGATTTATCCTGATCTCGACAGACAAAGCTGTAAATCCAACGAGCATGATGGGGGTAAGCAAGCGATTGGCGGAGATGGTGGCACAGTTGAACAACGCCGAATCCAAGACGGCCTTCATTACGGTCCGATTTGGCAACGTCCTTGGTTCGGCGGGCAGTGTCGTTCCGCTATTCGAGCGCCAGATTCGGGCTGGAGGACCCGTGACGGTTACAGATCCGATGATGACGCGCTACTTCATGACTATTTCGGAGGCATGTCAATTAATTCTGCAAGCGTGCGCAATCGGCAAAGGGGGTGAGATTTTCGTCCTTAATATGGGCGAGCCAGTCAAGATTGACTACCTGGCCCGGCAGATGATCCGCTTATCAGGGAAGATACCGGACGAGGAAATCGAGATCAGGTATACCGGACTGCGGGCCGGCGAAAAATTGACCGAGGAACTTTTTCATCCGGATGAAGGTCTTACTCCGACCTCCTACGACAAGATTCTGCTTGCCCGAAGTCGGGGTATAAACGGTAAAGAGCTGATGAATCAGCTGGATGAATTGCGCAGTTGTGTCGAGGACTATGATCATCAACGGGCTCGAGAGATTGCCGTTGATTTGGTTCCGGAATATCGGGAGGAGACTGTCGACAACGGTGCGCAATCGCCGACCCAGGCCGCCTGAGCAGGCTCTCAATCTGGATACGTCGCCACGACCAGTACCCCAAACCGGGGATGATCGATATAGTTCGTTTCGCCAACCTTGATTTTCCGCGTATCTCGAATCACCCACGACGATTGAGGTCGATCGCTGGCAGTCTCGTTATCAACGTTTGATCGTGAGCCTGCGGGAGCATAAACGATGGAGGTGCTGAGCCGGGGAGTATTCGCCCCACGCAGTTGAAAGTACACCCGGATATCTGATGTCGCGCTTCCCCTCTTGACACGGAATCGGACTGGCACGAAGTCGCTTTCCTCTGTTCTCCGGGCCTGCGCGTGAAGTATCACCCGGTAACGTGAGCTTTGGTTTAAACGGTTCTTGGCTAGCGTCAGCGCACTGTCCTCTCCGACTAGCGAGTGACCCTGTCCGGTTGGTGTCGTACGTCCCGAAATCTCCGTTAGTACCAACAACTTATTGTGGGGGTCTTCAGGAGTGGGCGATTCATTCGGAACCGGCTCAAGCCGGAAGATCAAATATTCCAGACCCGTTTGGTTATCGGCTACGGAGATTGATGCGCAGGCCAGAGTAAGCAGAACAGTGGAAATCAACGACGGGATGCGTAGGGACCGTTTCAGACACGACTGAGACGATTTCTCCCTCATCAGCCGGAATCCATCATCAAGTCATGCGGAAGAGGGGAGAGCGCTACATGTTCGTCCAAAACGTTCAGTATCCACTCCACAAGTGTCGCTCGATGTTCCGCAGTCGGTAGGGGAAAACGAATGGAAAGTTCGACGGGGCTTTTCATTGAGAAGATCTTGGCATATTGCGTGAGCAGGATTGAGAACCGTTCTGGAGAGATCTGAGCGTCGTGATGAAACACGATCTGACCGCTCCTTGGGCCGCACCGTATTTGTTTGATACTGAGGGCGCTGCTCTTAGCGCGCAAGGCACTTAGATGAAAGAGCATTTTGGTCTCTGGAGGCAGCAAGCCAAAACGGTCGATTATCTCCAGCTTAAGTTCATAGAGTGAGGACTCCCCCTCGCAGTCTGAAATCCTCTGGTAAAGCATTAGACGGGCGTGGACATCAGGAATAAAGTTCTCCGGTATATAGGCACTTGCCTCGGTATCAACTTCGGTTTGCAAAAGGTTAGATGCTGGCACCGGAGCACTCTGGCCTGACAGGTCCCGGATTGCGCGATTCAAAAAATCGGTATACATTGAAAAGCCGATCTCTTCGATGATGCCACTTTGCCCTTCGCCGAGTAGTTCCCCAGCGCCACGGATTTCCAGATCGTGATTGGCGAGTGCGAAACCTGAGCCCAGTTCAGTCAAGTTTTCAATCGCGTTAAGTCGCCGTTTTGCTGATTCGTTAACAAAATCAGGGTCCGGGACAAGCAAGAACGCAAAAGCCTGGTGACGGGATCGGCCAACGCGACCTCGCAACTGATGCAATTGCGCAAGGCCAAACTTATCGGCCCGGTTCATGATGATGGTATTGGCGGTAGGAACATCGATTCCGCTTTCTATGATCGTGCTACAGACCAAGACGTCAAAACGTTGATGATAGAAATCTCTCATCACTACCTCTAGTCCGCCTTTTGCCATCTGACCGTGACCGATCTCGATAGAGGCCTCAGGAATAAGTTCTCGCAGGTCAGCGGCGACGCGCTCGATGGTTCTGACATCGTTATGAAGAAAGTAAACTTGGCCACCTCGATGAATCTCCCGTAGGCAGGCTTCCCGGATCAGGTGGTTCGAATAGCGACTTACCGTCGTTTTTATCGCTACCCTTCCTGGTGGTGGAGAGCCGATCAGTGAAATGGATCGCAGTCCTGCCAGTGCGATATTCAGAGTTCGGGGGATTGGCGTGGCGGTGAGAGTGAGAACGTCGACCTCCTCGCGGAGTTGCTTTAGGCGCTCTTTTTGACGAACACCGAACCGATGCTCCTCATCGATGATGACGAGACCCAAGTTTTTGAAGCCCAGATCGTGCTGGAGCAGACGATGCGTGCCGACCACGATGTCAACCCTTCCCTCCTGGATGTTCTTCACCAGCGCAGCATTTACGGCTTGTGTTTTGAATCGAGAGAGGATCTCAATTCGTACTGGATAGTCAGCGAATCGCTCGCTGAATACGTCGTAATGTTGGTTGGCCAGTAGGGTGGTCGGTGTCAGGATGGCAACCTGATGCCCGCTCTGCGCGACAACGAAGGCCGCGCGCAGAGCCACTTCAGTTTTTCCAAATCCCACATCACCGCAGACGAGTCTATCCATTGGTGCAGGTGCGCCAAGATCCGACAAGACTTCTTCGATGGCCCGCTCCTGGTCTGGCGTTTCGTCGTACGAAAATCCCGCCCGAAAACCCATATACTCATCTTGGGGGGCGGTGTAGATGCGGCCCGGACGGAGGGTGCGCAGGGCCTGCGTCTTGAGTAATTCGGCAGCAGCGTCGTGTGCACGTTTCTCAGCCCGGGTTTTTACCTTTTTCCATTGATCGCTGCCCATCCGATGCAGAGGAGCAGTCTCTGGATCCCCGCCAATATACCGAGAGAGAGCGTTGATATTGAGCACCGGTACATAAAGTTTTCCATCGTCCAGATAGCGAATAATGAGGAACTCGTTTTTTTGCCCGTTGACGTCTAACCACTGAAGCCCCCCGAACCTGCCGACCCCATGATCAAGATGGACGACTGGGTCCCCGTCGTGTAATTCGGCAATTGAGCGGATGATCGCATCCGGGTCCTGGATTCTTCCTTTTTTTCGTTGATGGACCCGTTCGCCGTAGAGTTGGGATTCGACAATGATTTCGACAGAAGGATCGAATACGACGAGCCCTCGATCCAGTGGGGAGGCAGTGATGCCGGAACGGCCTATGCTGTCTTTGACAAATTCCGACCAATTGCTCACCTCCTCCAGGTGAAGATCGTGGCCCGCTAGAAGTTCCTGCAATGCCCGCGCCCGGGCGGAAGTTTCGGTACTCAGCAGTACTTTTGGGCCTGATGAATCGCTAAGTCGCCGGATCAAAGCTGAAAATGGGGCAGAGGATTTGTGGTCGACCGGGTAGGGCGGAGGGGGTCCTGCAAATGCCGGTTTCGACGGATTGGCAGCGGCTAGAGCAACTTCAACAACCCCCGACTGGGATATGGTCTGCGACGCAACTTCTGGATTAACACATAAAACCTCAGGAGAAAGAGGTGGTCGATCTGGGTCAAGGCCGGTCTGCTGGAATCGATCATTGATTCCGGCCCATTCCGAACTGAGCAGATCCCGCCAGCCTTGCGGAGTGATCCACTGAGCATCTTCTGAGAGGTAGTCAAAGAGCGTACTCGAATTTTCGAAAAACAGCGGAAGATAAAACTCGATACCGGCTGGAAGTCTCCCCTGGGAGACTTCCCGGTAAATGATCGAAGACTGAGGATCTCCGGAAATAAAGCGTCGATAAGACTTGCGAAACTGTTCAATCGCGGCTTGGTCTGTCGGGAATTCGCGCGCGGGAAGGACGCTCAGTGCTTGAGTCTCACCGGTTGACTTCTGGGTCTCCGGGTCAAATAAACGGATTTTTTCGATTTCATCACCGAATAGATCCAGTCGAAAGGGCGAACTCGCCCCCATGGGAAAGACATCAATAATGCCGCCGCGGATTGCATATTCCCCCTCGGACTCAACCTGAGAGACGCCCAGGTATCCGGCGTCCGAGAGTCGACTCCGGAGGCGTATCGGATCAATTGCGGTGCCGCAGGAAAGATTAAAACTTGAACCTGAGACGAAACTCTTCGCAGGGAGGCGAAAGAGGATTTGTTCAGTGCAAAGCAGGAGAATGACCGGATCGGGACGGCATAGGCGCTCCAAGGTTTGAATCCGCTGAGACGTAATCTCAGGATGGGGAGAATAGCGATCGTAAGGAAGGCATTCCCAACCCGGCAGGGTACAAACTTGGTTGGCGTTGTCGGCTAGGAAAAAGTGGAGTTCATCTACCAGAAGGTCGAGTTCCCTAGCGGATGATGCGACCACAACGAGCTGACGCTGAGTCTCGCTCAGTCGGGCGATTCTCAACGCTAACGCTGATCCTGGCGAATGTGACCAACGAACCGTGGGCGTTGTTCCTTCCAAAGCCGACAGCACAGCAGATGATGATGACACAGGTGACGTCGACGAAAGCAAAACTCTATTTTATCGTAAACTTGTGGTTGATCTGTCACCACTACCTCGTGAAATCAGTAATCGGTGAATACGAACATCTGGGCAATCGTCCCTGCGGCCGGGATTGGTAGACGCTTCGGCAGCGAACTGCCAAAGCAGTATTACGAACTGGGTGCAAAGCCCATTATTATCCGGACTCTGCAGCGGCTGGTGGGCGTCGACAGAGTCTCGGGCATTGGCGTTGGACTCTCACCGGATGATATAACCTGGGGCAGGGTCGCCCCGGATCTTCCTGAGACGGTGTGGTCGTTCGCAGGCGGCTCAACGCGGTCGGAGACGGTCAGTAACGGTCTCGATGAATTGGTGAGTCGGGGTGAAGGAGACGCCTGGGTCTTGGTCCATGATGCGGTTCGGCCCTGCGTCTGTGCCGAGGATGTGAATCGGCTGATCGATGCTGTTGATTTCCAGCACCCAGGTGGACTGCTGGCGTCCCCCGTCAACGACACTCTAAAGTCAGCGGATGAGGCGACGCAGGTCACCCAGACGTTGCCTAGAGCAAATCTTTGGCGCGCACAGACTCCGCAGTTGTTTCCGGTGCGGCTACTCCAGGAGGCCTTAATCCAGGCAGTAAACCAGAAGCGCGAATGCACTGACGATGCGCAGGCTATCGAGCAGTTGGGATTACGCCCTAAGCTAGTTGTCTGCGCGGACCATAACCTCAAGATCACGCATCGATCGGATCTCGCCCTAGCTCGTGCGATCCTCTTACAACAGGAGTCAAATACATGTTCCGAGTAGGGCAGGGTTATGATGTTCATCGCCTGGAGGCAGGGCGTGACCTTTGGATTGGTGGTGTCCAGATCCCATTTCCAATGGGACTTTTAGGGCACAGTGATGCGGATGTTCTGCTCCATGCTATTTGCGACGCGCTCCTCGGGGCCGTCGCATCCGGAGACATTGGGGTGCATTTTCCTGACTCGGACCCGGTGCAGCAGGGACGGGCCAGTCGTGAGTTCCTTCAGGAGGTCCGCGAGATCGTAGTCACTGGGGGCTGGTTTATCGGGAATATTGACGCCACCGTGGTTGCGGAAAAGCCCAGGCTTGCGCCCTATATCGACGAGATGCGCACGAATGTCGCGGCCGATCTGAAAATCGAGGTCTCCCAGGTTAGTATTAAAGCGACCACCACAGAACGTCTCGGCATGACAGGCCGGGGCGAGGGGATCGCAGCGCTTGCCGTTGCGATGGTCACGAGCGAATCTTCCGTGTGAGCACATAGAAGGCTCCGGTGCCGCCATCTTTGGGGCGTGCCCAGCAGTACGCGTGAACCCAAGGTTGCTTCTGAAGAAGCTCCAACGCGGCAAAGCGTACCGGCGAATAGCCTTCCGGGGAGTGTGAGCCCTTGCCTGTGATCACGAGCAGGCATTTGGGATCGAAGTCTGTATGATGTTGAATAAAGTTGATCAGTCTGCTTTCTGCCTGTGCCACGGTCTGCCCGTGAAGGTCAATCGTCGCGCTGGGCCGCAAATAGCCCTGACGTAATTCCCTGAACGTGCCTGTCGGCAAGTCGGCACGGTAGAATAGTTCTCCCTCTTCACGGGAAACCCCTTCGGCTACCCGTTGGTTGGTTTTTGGCAATCGTTTCTCCGGTTTCTCTCGAGGCTGCGAAACACGTGGCTCGTGATCCAACCGATGAACTTTGGAAACCGCGGCCCGGAACAGTTCTGCATCCTCCGGTGAGAGTTTGGGACGGGACCGCGACTTTTTGGTCATGAGCGTTTTAATCCATTTGGTCGAGAAAGCGTTTCGCATCCAAGGCCGCCATGCACCCGGTAGCCGCAGAGGTAACAGCTTGCCGGTAGACATGATCCATTACGTCACCTGCTGCAAATACACCGGGGATGCTGGTGGTCGTCGCTTCTCCATCGATCCCGGATTTAACCCGAATATAGCCGCCGTTGATCTCCAACTGGTCAGAAAAGAGTTCCGTGTTGGGTGTATGCCCGATGGCAATGAATACGCCGTGAACGTCGAGTGTGCTCTGATCTTTTGTCAGGGTATCCTTAAGTTGAATGCCCGTGACGCCACTGTCGTCACCGAGAACCTCGCTTAGGGTGTGGTTCCACGCAATTCTAATATTCCCACCGTCGCCGGTACGCCCAAGTAGCTGGTCTTGAAGAATTGCTTCAGCGCGCAGACTGTCCCGGCGGTGGACCAGGGTGACGGTCGAGCAGATGTCCGAAAGGTATAGCGCTTCCTCAACCGCGGTATTCCCACCCCCGATTACGGCAACAGGTTTGTCCCGATAGAAGAATCCATCGCAGGTGGCGCATGCCGACACACCCTTGCCTTTGTAGGCGTCTTCCGAATCCAGACCAAGGTATTGCGCGGAAGCGCCGGTAGCAATGATCAAGGCATCACAGGTGTAGGTCCCCGAATCCCCATGAAGCGTGAACGGACGTTGATCCAGTTTGGCAGTATGGATCTGGTCAAACAGGACCTTTGTGCCGAACCGCTCAGCGTGTGTGAGCATTCGGGCCATCAGATCAGGGCCCTGTAACCCATGTGGGTCCCCTGGCCAGTTGTCTACGTCGGTAGTCGTCATCAGCTGACCACCCTGGGCAATTCCGGTAATTAGTACCGGAGAAAGATTTGCGCGCGCCGCATAGACCGCAGCGGTATAACCGGCAGGCCCAGACCCGAGAATCAGTAGGCGACAGTGTTGCTGGGAAGCCATTTCATACTCCTTGAGTAATTTCGGACCGTATTCTCCCAAGAACTGGGTTGGGAATCCATAATCCGGGTTGAAGATTTTGATTCTTAGGAATAACACCAGGATTCGATATAATTCGGTCTTAGCTTGGTCCAACGACCAAGAGGTCGACTTTCTTTGGCTCAGGCAAAAACGAAAAACACCCGAAACCCTTCTGAGCCTGGTATCCCCCCTAGACTCGTTCGTCTCGGGCGAGAGGTGCTAGTCATTGCTTTGGTGGCGTTGACGGGGTATCTGCTCATTTGTCTGGTTTCTTACTCCTCGACTGATCCAGGTTGGACATCTACAGGTGACGGAGGCCCGATTCAGAATCTCGGAGGGCGGTTTGGTGCGTGGTTTGCGGACCTTTTTCTACATGCGTTTGGGTATTCGGCCTATCTCTTTCCTCTGATTTTCGCGCTCTTGAGCGCCCGGATTCTCAGAAATCGATCTGCACCGTTAAGTCCCCAAGTAAGAACCGTTCATGGGGTCGGACTGATACTTACCGTGTTTGCGGCGTGTGGAATCGGGTTTCTTCATTTCAGCAGCGCGGACTCGGTATCGGGGTTTTCCGGTGGCGGCTGGCTTGGGTTAGTGGCCGGGGGTTGGTTGCTGGATGCTTTTGGCGCGGTGGGTGCGACCGTTTTGCTCCTTGTCGCCCTGATT
>Ga0315316_10003995_pt1 | contig 10738 bp, 7 predicted proteins | sample M160m3416metaG_FD_203702 | JGI IMG/M metagenome (GOLD analysis project Ga0315316, IMG submission 203702) | Ammonia-oxidizing marine archaeal communities from Monterey Bay, California, United States - M1 60m 3416 | ecosystem: Environmental > Aquatic > Marine > Intertidal zone | place: USA... | reverse complement strand
CGGGATCATACCCGTTGTAAGAGCGAGATGCCCGCCAGCGGAATTGCCAGAAGTAACAATACGGTCACGATCGAATCCATACTCATCGGCGTTCCTTCCAACCCAGCGTAGCGCACAAAGACTGTCCTCGACCGCGGCAGGGGCAAGCGAAACATTACCAAGTCGATACTGAACATTCACTACTGCCCAACCTTTCTCTAGGTAAGGGATTAAGCGCAAGACGTTAGCTTCTTTGGAGCCGGCAACCCATCCTCCCCCATGATAATAAATAAATGTGGGTGAAGGATTATTCTGGTTTCGTGGTTGATAGATATCGATTTTTAACTCTATACCGTTCGCTCGGCGATAGGTGATATCGGGGATAACTCTGAATTCATTTTGAATCCTGCCAGCCCAGTTTGCGGTCTCATTTTGCTGAGCTATTGCTGAATTAAAGTTTGTGAAAAGTAGGGTCACACTAATTATTAGAGGGGTGAGCTTTATCATATCTAGGCCCTTTCTTATTTATTTTTAGAAGCACATGTTAGTGAATTATCTTGTTACGAACTTTAACATGCAGTAGCAGGATAGTTTAAATAAGCCGATAATCAACAAATATTTCTGGAAATTAAACAAAAATCGAACCGCTTTCTATGAAAAAATTGAAGTTAAATCTAGGATCCATCCGTTTTAAATTAATCCTGGTGATTTGGAGTCTGTCTACTGGAATCAACGCTCAAAGTGTTTCAGAGGACGAGACAACCGTTACATACCCGGCCTCATTCTTCACTCAATATGGATCTGTGAGCGCTAAAGATATGATGGACCGCATCCCTGGGGTTGGCTCAACGACTGGAGGCGGTTCTAGCAGCAGCGGTGGATTTAGGGGTGCTGGGGGTGGTCGGGGAGGCCGTGGTTTTGGATCGGGAAGTGGTTCCAGTGAAATCTTGATTAACGGTAAACGCACAGCCGGAAAAAGCAACGCGACAAGTGGTGTATTAGATAGAATTAACGCTGACCAGGTGGATTATATACAAATCATTCGCGGAACCTCCGGTGAACTTGATGTTCGTGGTAGTGGTCAGGTCGTAAATATTGTACTTCTAAATGAATTAGATGAATCAAGCCTGACCTATCAGTTGAACGCGGATCGATATCGAGATTCTTATTTTCAGCCTGGTGGCAATCTTTCTTATTCTAATCGTATCGGTGCACTAGATTTTGTGTTGAGCGCTGTCGCTGAGCCTCGTTATGGGCATACTGAAAGCGAAGAATTTTCAATTTTGGGAGATTTTTCTCCAAACGATAGAGTTGTGATGGATGAAATTCGCGAGCAGAGTAGTTATGACGTTACGGCTAATTTTGGTTATGAGTTTAGCGATACTTCTAGCGCGAGACTTAATACATTGTTTTCGCAAAATGATAATCCTACGAAAGTTGATCGTAGTATTACTGATTATACGCTTACTCCCAATGTATTAAAGGTACAAAAGGAAAATATCCCTGGGAGACAGCATAACTGGGAAATCGGCGGCGACTACGAAAAATTCTTTGGAAATAATAGTCGCTTTAAAATGCTCTTTGTTTTGAATCAGGATAATAGAAGTTCCACTCGAGAACGGTTTGATATTTTTAGTGAAGGTGAAGAAGATAAGAATCTTTTTCTGAAGTCAGTTAGCCGTACATCAGAAGAAATTTTTCGTGGCTCGTATACATTTGATATTTTTGAAGACCAGGATGTTGAAATTGGGGGGGAGCGAGCTGTAACGACGTTAGAATCTAAACTGGCCTTGGGTGTGCCCATAAGCGGAGGAAGCCCCTCCGCTGCTCTAGGGGGCTTGGTGTCGGTGCCAGTTAGTAATGCGAATTCTACAGTGGAAGAACTTCGCTATGAGCCATTCATTATTCATAACTGGACTATTAACTCTCGAATGTCATTGGAAAGCCATTTGCTTTACGAATATTCAGAAATTGAACAATGGGGTGATGTTCGAAATAAACGAGATTTTAATTTTATTAAACCGAAAGTAGATTTCCGCTATAACATGACGCCAAATCTTCAGTTGCGTGGCTCTCTAGAAAAGGTAGTTACACAGCTGCGATTCAGTGATTTCGTTGCAGCGACGGACGACCAAGACGATGATTCTAATACGTTCGCGGGTAACGCGAACCTCCGTCAAGAGTGGTTCTGGAAGTACGACTTTATTACTGAGTATCGTTTACCTAATGATATGGGGGTTGTAGATGCAAATTTGTTTTATCACGATCATCGAGATGTGATAGAGCGCATTGATGTCACGTCAGATGAGTCAAACCTTCTATCTGCAAATGGTAATATTGGCGACGGAGAAATGTATGGACTAAGAATTAATAGTAGTGTCCGCATGAACATGATCAATATGCCAAATCTTTTAGTTTCTTCAAATTGGAGTGTTACAGATTCGAAAATTACTGACCCATTTACTGCTGAGGAGAGACGCTTTCAATTCTATGGTCGAGGCCGATGGACTTTGAGCTTCCGGCATGATGTTCCCAGATGGAGCGTGAATTGGGGTGGAAGTTGGAGTAACCGTTTTGATGGAAATCAGAAGCTTTATGATATCGATGATGTAGTGAGTACGCTTGGCGAACCCAACGTATCTTTATTTGCGGAATACATTACCGATGGGGGGACTAGTTGGCGTTTCGACGCGCGTGATTTAACAAATAATGAACAGTGTCGCGAACGTATTAGATTTGTTGGTCGTTTGTCGAATAATGTTCTGGAAGAAATCGAAAATCGTTGCAGTGTCAGGGGCTTGGTAATGTCGTTGAAAATCACTGGGACTTTCTGACTTGTTCTGTCTCAATTACACAGAAAGGTATGGCTCCTAAAATTAATCTGACGGTTTTAGGAGAGAAGACTACGTTAGAAACGACATACAAAACCTTGTTACCCCAGTAATTGCCAGAAAAACTGGTAAGCAGAAGATAATGAAGAGAGAAATATTCATTAGAATAAACGTATAGACTGATCTCTTTATTACCCCATAAATTACGAGACCACAGGATATAGTTGTTATTATTGCCCAAATAGTCGCGTTATTGCAGGCTATGGTAGCGCCGTAGATTATTGCGTACTGAATGAGCGCGAAGCCAAAGGCTCCCGCATTGGGATCGTTCGTAAGAGACTGAGCCCAAACGTAAAAAGCGAAAAATGAGATTGCCGGGAAACTCAGAAACGAGACGAGTATTTTTGGCTTAGTTATGATCATGCTGCAACCTCTAGCTAAAAAATTCAGGGCTTCTCATCCTACAATGATGTCTTTATTCAGAGGTAATCTGAATAGAAGCAAGAGCGTTCGCGCTGGACGAAAGATCATTATCACCAGCTGGGAATTCGTTTGATTGCAGTATAAACGCCAATATTGCGGCATAGCTTTGTTGAGAGAGGCTGCCAGGCTGGTCGGTTGGCATCTCTGTGCTCATTTTAGTAAACAGCTCTCCCAATGTACGTCCTTCCCATATAAACATAAAGCTTAATCCGATTAAGCTTGGAGAGTTACTGTTGCCCCTTAAGTCAGCGGAGTGACATGAAGCACATCTCGCCGCGTATTCTTCTGCTCCACGGGATGCTTGTGATTCTGTGTAGAGGCCATCTCCAAGAGATTGACCCAGGATTGTGTTTGTATGCAGTAAAGACAGCAGAGCCAAGGAGTTTAGCAATAAAGTTTTAATTGGAAGGGAGTGCGAAGACATGTATTGAGTTCCCATTACGAGGTCGATTTAATTCAGGCGCAAGTTCTCGAGGTAGCATTCCTGACCAGCTAGCGCCGCCAACTCCGGCAGGCATGGCGACGTATTGCGTATCGCCGACCATATAGGAGATAGGAAAGCCTTGAGCAGAGGTGGTGACTCGTGTCTGCCAAAGTTTTTCTCCTGTTTCTGCATCAAGGGCATAATAGTAGCGATTCCAGTCGCCAATGAATACCAGCCCTCCAGCAGTTGTTAGCGCAGCGGTGTTTATGGGAGCCCTCTGTCTATAACGCCACTTTATATCGCCTTCAGGGATGTTCATTACCAAGAGTTCCCCCAGATTATCTTGCGCATCGATATGTGGATAGTTGATACGTCGCACCGGCCCAGTGCCTCCTCCGCCTAATACCTGCTCAGTGGGGCCAAAGGTAGCCAGTTCGCAATTGAGTGTGATGGGGATGTACATTGCCTCCGTTATCGGAGAGTAAGCCATCGCTCGCCACCCCTTAAATCCTGATGTACTGGGGCACATATCGATCTGCTGACCAATTCGAGGAATCATTCCGTCTCGATAACTGACGTTACCGCTCACTGGGTTAACGTTAATAATATTTTGATAACCAACATCAGTGGCTTTTATTATTTCGCCTGATTGTCTATCTAGTTGCCAAAGAATCGCCAACTTACCCATTTTGAAAATTGACTCTCGCCCATCGATATCAACTAAAACAGATTCAAAAGTTTCATCCATGTCATGAGTATCGCCTGGGAGATGCTGGTAATACCAAGACATCTCTCCGGTATTGGGGTCTAAAGCGATCGTGGAGTTCGTATATAAGGCGTCACCATCGGTTCCCCTTACGGCGCTTGCCCATGGCTTGGCCTGAGACGTGCCCATGTAAACCAGATTCAATATCGGGTCATAGCTGCCGGCCTGCCAGGAATCGCCCCCAGCACGGAAGCGCAATGGTAGATCACCCCAGGTGTCTCCGCCTGGTGTTCCTGGAGCCGCGACTGTGGCAAAGCGCCATAGTTCATCTCCACTCTGTGGGTCATGGCCAGTGAAGAAACATACCTCCTCCTTATAGCGCTCACATCCAGTAATGCCAGTTACAAGCACTCCATCGGCGACAATGGGCCCGGCAGTGTAGAAGTATCCTAGCGCAGGATCGGCTGTCTGGGTTTCCCATGCTAAGCGGCCGGTTCTTGCATCTAAAGCTCGTATGCTCGCGTTCTCCGTAGCGGTGTAAATCATATCTCTGTATACCGCAATATTTTTTAATACGCCGCGGCCAACGCCGGCAAATGCGGTCGCTGGCATCGCTGCATCGCCCAGATCCTCTGCCGTAATTTCTCTATCTGTGTTGTCTATTGATGGAGTTATACCAGGGCGGTATTCCCAAATTAGATCACCATCAGCTGCATCAAGCGCTTGAATGACTCCACGCGGTCCTGGAATAAACATGACCCCATTGTGAACTAGCGGGGCCGCCTGAGCTGAGCCTGTGTCATCGAGCGCCCATGACCAAACTAATTGCATCTGGTCAACGTTGTCCGTGTTTATTTGATCCAGAGGGCTATAACCCCAGCTTTTTGGAGTTCCGCGCCAACTTAACCAATCTTCAATCGGGGGTTCTTGGAGCAGTTCATCAGTTACGATCTCAAAATCAAGAATTTGTGTATTAGCAGAATTATGTGCGAGAAAAATAATGGCGGTAAAAGCAAGAAAATTTAGTTTCATAATTATTTTTGTGATGAATATTTAGATAAGAGATGAGAATAAACAGTCTAGACGCCTTAGTCCACATTTGCGGGACAATCTTTAGTCCGTCAATCTCCTATCTGATATCGAAATTTAGGATGAGGAAAGGTTCTTCCGTTTATGCGATATGCATGCATAGATTTTAATGGTAGCTCTTTGTATTTGGATTATTGCTGGGTAATAAGAATTATTGCCAGAACCAACCATTGTGTCTGAAAATTAGACACATTTTGTTTCATTGATACCAATTTGCACGGTGTTACTCCCCTCGAAGGTTGTGTAGCATAAGCCAACGGGACTAATGCGAAAAATAAAAATGCCGCTGCTAAGCATACTGAATAAATCTGCTGTTAAAGTTGTTGGGTCGTTGTCGGCGAAGGCTGCCACCTGGTTCCTACTTGCCCTCAATACCGCTCTAGGTCAACCGCCCATCGAGGTAACCGAAGAATTAATGCGAGAGGTGTTCCCTGGTGCTGACAGTTACTCCTTAAAAGAAGGTAGTCCGCCAGTCTATCGAGCACTTGCAAATAATTCTGAAAGTTCTGAATTAGAAACAGTGGGTTATTTATTTGAAACCCCTGATATGCCGCCTGAAGAGATCGGTTATTCAGCGCCAATTGATGTGCTTGTTGGAATGGATTTAAAGGGCACTATTACAGGCGTAAAAATACTCCATTACATTGAATCGTATAAGAGTATTCGTGGTGATTTTATTAATAGTGAGTATTTCCCTAATCAGTTCGAGGCCAAAAATATTGTTGAGGGTTTTCGGATAGGGCGTGATGTTGACGGCATATCGCGGGCTACCATAACCAGCTGGGCAGTATCTCGCGGGATTAGAAATGCTTCAAGGCGTGTGGCTGAAGCATATTTAAGTGATTCTGAGTTTGTTGCGCTTACCAGCGCTGATGCTGTTGCTTTGCAAGTGCTATCTGCCCAGAGCTGGGAAGATATGATCGAAGGTGATTTGGTAGTTAATTGGGTGGTTACTCAGCCAGATGGAACAGAATTACATCTCACGCTCGCTTTTATGGGGCATGATGGACTGGGTCAATTACTAGTAGGGGACGTTGACTATTCTCGAGCTGATCGGGAGGCTAGTGCTCGGGTTAGAGATGGAAATATGCTTCTAGTTGGTATTGATGGAAATTCCTCACAACCTTTTCGACAGGAGAGACTGGCAATTCAGCAAGGAGACGAAGTTTTTCCTGTTGAAAGGCGTCGGTTCGTTTACGTTGGCAGTGCAGACTATGGAAAAATTGCAGACAAAGTTCGTTTTGCTGGTGCTATCGTTTTGGATCCTGCGGTTGATTTAAGCCAGCCGTTTGACGTCCTTTATAATACTGGGGGCAGGGTTGGAGAATTTGGGACTATTGCGCAAACTAAATACAGGGTGCCGCCTATTCCCTTAGCTTTATCAACGGGTCAGCCCATTCCTCCAGAATTACTTCCCCAGTTTGATGATGATCTAACCGCGTATGAAAACGAAGGGCTTTATGCCAGCTTGATCAATAATGCGCCGTGGCTAGACGTAACGATCTTGCTACTTCTTCTAACCATGGTTATGACTGCATTTCTGCGCAAGAGCGCGAACATCCGATGGGCGACTCTCTTTTTTACCCTGATTTACTTAGGCTGGATGGACGGTGGTTTCGTTTCTGTTTCTCACATTACAAATTTCGTCAAGCTCGGTCCGTCTATGTTCAGGAGCGATCTTCCTCAGCTGTTAATCGTTATTTTTACGGTGGTGACAACCTTGCTTTGGGGCAGAGTGTTTTGCTCTTCGTTATGCCCTTTTGGAGCGCTCCAAGATTTCATTACGAAATACACACCAAAGCGATTTCGCAAGGAATTACCACAGGCTATTCATGATAAGGCCATTTATTTTAAATATGCTGCAGTTATATTTTTAATTGTTATGTCAATCTCTTTTGCAAATTTGAGTTTATTCCAGTATTTTGAACCTTTTGGTACAATATTTTATTTTAGTCAGTCTTATGCTCTTTGGGCAATTCTGGCTCTGTTTATTCTTGGTTCGGTATTTATCTCGCGATTTTATTGTCGATATGTCTGTCCATTAGGCGCTGCGTTGGGAATAGCTGCGCTAATCTCTCCTTGGCGCATTTCTCGTGTGCCGCAATGTGACGTCTGTAAAGTTTGCGAACACTCCTGCCCGACTGGGGCTATTCGCGGACCTAAGCTTGATTTTAAAGAATGCGTCCGCTGCGATATTTGTGAAACTAAGCTTATCAATCGAGCTGGTGTTTGTAAGCACGATATGGACACCGTTGCCGTGCGCATTAAGGATTGGAGCCCTGCGGGAACTTAAAAAAGTTATTGTTGTCTGAATGGTCATATGCATAAATGATCTTTATTATAAAATAAGGTTAAGGTGACATTTCTTTGCCGAGTGGAGTTATATACGGGGAAAATGAATAGATCTTATAGTTCCATGGCGAAGTGGGTGCACTGGGCGTTTATCGGAGTGCTTGCCTACGGTGTTATAAATCAGGTGGACGAGGTTGAGGAGCTTGAGAGCTCGGCGCTTCTTGTGGAGGAGGTCGTTTTTACCATGATATTTCTCTCTCTGCTGCTTTTCCGATTTATGTATATGCGCTCTGCGCGAGCAGCCATGCCACCATATGATATGCCTAAAAATTTAATTGTACTTGCTCGAATTGTGCATCTGGGAATGTATGTAAGCCTCGCGCTGATCGGGATAACGGGTTTAATGATTGGAGGTTTGTATTACTCCGGCGTAAAGGAAGGTTTAGTGCTGGAAGCTATCCTTTTGGCGCACGAGATAATTTTTTGGACAAGTGTAAACCTAATGGGCCTGCACATTGCTGGCGCGATTTATCATCGTTTACGAGGGGATGGCGTCTGGAGCGGCATGGTTCCGATATTGAAGGAGGAGTCTGATTAGTGGCTTTGCTTCTGAAATACTGCAGATTTCACTATCTAAACATGGACCTCTGCCACATTCTCGAACATTAAGATAAAGGAATTATTCGGCAGTTTACGCGAACACAGAAAGCTTCTGTTATCCAGCCTCACACAAAAATCAAATTCTAGCGCTGCGCCTGTTGCTCTCCCGCCCGCCCTGCGCTGAGTATATTGGGTATAGCGTAGTTTCCTTCATGGCATGCGTATTCATACATTACGTATTCATCGTCTCGAGTAAGCGGCATCGAAATTGTGAAGGGTTGAGTATAAATCTCAGGATCCGTGATGGTCGCCGACCAGATAACGGTGCCCTCACTGACGCGGGTAAACCTTTCTACCACATGTAGGTTTTCAGTGACTGGAACTCCCTTTAATCTAGCCCCAGCACTGCTGCTAGCGATCATGCCCCTGTCGTTATAATTTGCCGTCTCGACCACCAAGGTATCACCTTCCCAATGGGCGACAGAGTCTCCCATAAATAATTTAACTTTATCGTCGATGTGCTTGTCCTTATTTAAATGGATAACTCGAACGTCATGAATCATTTCGTGGACGATAGTAAAAGTGTCTGGTGTTTGGATAAAACGATAAGCGTTGTTATAGCCTGCGGGCAGCATAGAGCCTGGTACGCCCCTAGTAAGGCATCTGTCCCAAACTGTATGATAAATATAATGATCTTCAACATGAGCAAAATAGTAATCGCGAACCGCTGCAGCAGACTCTCTGAGAGGCGCTCGCCCGTTCGGTGGATCAACTATAAGTGATGTTTGACCCGTGGAGAGAACTGTATCGCCTGAATCTAACCAGACTTGGTTGTAGCCGCCAATATTTCCGCCAACCGTAACTTCTATGTTGTTGTCAGCATCTGTTCTTCGTTGGGATAAACTTTCTTCCATCGCCGCTATCTCATCGTCTGTTAAGAATGCGCGGCCTTGCAAGGATGCAGGTCGTTCCATTGGTGTAATCGTGTCGTTTGTCCAAACGCCTTGAAGATCAGGTTGTCCATCTGTCGTCCTTGGGACTATGTAGTCTTGCGATTGAGCACCCGCAAGGGATGCTCCGGCAAGCGATACGATAAAGAGAATGCTAGTTAATGGCTTTTTAAATTGTTCTTTTTGCATCAGGAGTATCCTCACTGTTTCTCATCATTTGGATTTATTCGATATAATCAGCGTCTTAATATTTTAAGGGCTGTCTTCGGTTAACCAAGAGAAATCATCAGCGCTCGGATCGAACAAATCTGCCCGGTCTCTTCGAGCCATATCCTCGGTGGCGGCCCTATTTAAGACATCTTCTGGGATCGGTTCTCCGACAACTAGTCCACGAGGTGTAGTAGGCGCATAATATATGCGAGCATTGGCCATTTCATCAGTAGTTTCCGGTCCGTATACCACATCTTGAGTAGGGTCTGGATTAAAGCGGTTACCTTCAGAGTTGTCGAACCACCAACTCATGTGCATAGTCGATCCCGCAGGAATTAATTTTGGTTCTTCATATTCATAAAGGAATTGCCAATTGAAGTCATAATCTGGCACCCAAAGTAAAACTTCCCTCTCGCCATCAGGGTATTCCAGCTCATACCGCATCGCCTTTCCTCGATAGTGCATATGAGGCCCCATAGATAGGAGATAAATATCTTCTTCGATGTCATACGTATTGTTAACCTCAAAGTTAGAATCACCGGCGGGAATAGTCCAGCCACGGTGGGGCAATAAGTTTGTTTCGACAACGTGATCAATTACATCGCCTTCCTCATAGAACTTGAAAGCGGCGCGGGTCAAATCTGTTACTGCGGTATTTTCACCTGGGTTCTTATGGTAGTGCATATTTACGGTGATAAAGGGGTCCTGTGGCAGGAGAACTCCCCAGCCTTCCGGGTATGTGAACGGCCCTCGGCCAGGAACACCAACACCCATGTGGCTGGATACTATGTGATGGACCCACGGGCCGCCGGGATCAAGTTCGGCCATAGAAATCCATTTTGGATTTTCGTGAGCGCCCTCTGGAACCGGCATCTGAACAGTCGGTTGCCAATCCATAACTTCGTCCGGAACGTAGACCTCGTCTTCAAATTGAACTACCAGATCAGGATCGCCAATCCACCAGCCAGACTCTGGCAATGTGGTACCGGCACTGTTATTTGCAAGAGCATCTTTACTGCTCGCATCAGAAAGATTGCCTTCTAGTGCGCCACTATCTACCCATGCTATGAGGAGATCTTTTTCCTTTTTATCAATATAGCGTTCACCTTTAAATTCCCCTCGATGGCGCTCATGAGCACCCCAAGGAGGCATATAATTTGTGATAAGGGCATTT
>Ga0315316_10003992_pt1 | contig 10742 bp, 12 predicted proteins | sample M160m3416metaG_FD_203702 | JGI IMG/M metagenome (GOLD analysis project Ga0315316, IMG submission 203702) | Ammonia-oxidizing marine archaeal communities from Monterey Bay, California, United States - M1 60m 3416 | ecosystem: Environmental > Aquatic > Marine > Intertidal zone | place: USA... | reverse complement strand
GACAGAGCCGGAAAAGCTCAGTTCTTCACTGACGAAGGCGCTTGCTCGGTTCTGCCACTCGACGGAAAGTAAACGCGCATGAGGCCCAGCCCAATCGGTAATGAACTGGGTGAGCCAAGAACCTTGAAGAGGCCCATGCACGACAATGTCCTGATGGCCTTCGTAGTTGGCGTACGCCCTATCGTAATGAATGCGATGCGGATTGAAGCTAGCGGCGCTGTAGAGGAACAGTTCGGCTTCTTCAGCGCGTTTGTGCATAACAGGTAACTCATCGCCCACTTTGATTGTGCTCATGTCGGGGTATTTACTCATCGCGCAATTCCTATCTGACGGGATCGTGCCACTACCTGTTCATCTTGATTGGTGAAAGTAGTTTCCCGTACCAATCGAACGAAAGGACCTTTCTTTCCCTCTTTCTGATCAAGATCTAAGAGTCGTGTCGTGCCCGTGATCTCATCTCCGACGCAGACTGGTTCTAGAAAGTCCCATTCTTCGCCTCCGAACATCATTCGAGCAACTTTCAAGACCACACTTGTCGAATCTTCGTACAGGCCGTCGGTCCTAAGCTTCGATGCCGGTTCAGGAGCCACGAGTGCATGAGTAATGAACAACGGCGGAATGGTCAGGGTCCGGTATCCAGCTGCTTTAGCGGACTCGTCATCGAAATAAATGGGATTTAGATCTCCAACCGCGTACGCGTAACGCTGCGATTCTCGACGATCAATTCGTACAGTGACAGGGCCAGCCAAAATTTCGCCGACACGAGCTAACGACTCTGGTGGGATCAAAGAACTAGACATGCCGTAAGGCTAGGTGAGGGCGGTGCTTCTTTGCCTGCGCTGGTCTAATCTGAACCCGAGGTACTCATTATGTCGTTGTGGAGTAACAAGCTAGAGATGCCAACTATGGAAACAGCGCTGCCCGGTCGGGAGCTGGTTATGCCAGTTCCGTCTGCTCACGAAGTACTGGGTGAGTCCTTGATGCCGCCGTTCCCAGCTTCGAGCGAACGCATCGTTTTTGGGATGGGCTGTTTTTGGGGCGCGGAGCGAATCTTTTGGAACGTATCCGGTGTGGTGACCACAGCAGTTGGTTATGTGGGTGGCTTTACTAAGAACCCCACCTATGAAGAGGTCTGTAGTGGGCTTACCGGACATAACGAAGTTGCTTTGGTGATCTATGACCCTGGCGTCACTAGTTACGCAAAAATGCTTGAGTTGTTTTGGGAGAATCATGATCCAACTCAGGGGATGCGCCAAGGAAACGACATGGGTACCCAGTACCGGTCGGGCATCTATGTGTCTAACGAGCAACAGCGCAATCTCGCCGAATCAAGCCGGGTCGAGTTTCAGTCAGCGCTCAGCGAAGCTGGGTATGGCTCAATTACTACAGAAATTCTTGATGAAGGCCCCTTCTACTACGCAGAGCACTACCACCAGCAGTACTTGCACAAAGTACCCAACGGTTATTGCGGTATCGGTGGCACTGGTGTGAGCTGCCCGACTGGGATTGCCATCGGCGATTAGCTAGCGATTTCTAGTCATTAATCGCAGCCATTGCCTCCAGTGTTAGCTGTGTTACTAGTTTGCGATCTTGTCCCCAGGGCATCGGCATGAGAATCGGGTATTGAACGCCAGCGTCTAGATAGCTAGTAGCAAACGCGGCTACTTCTTCTTTGTTTCCTATGAAATTGATCGCTTGGATCATTTCTTCACTTATCGCTGCTAGAGCGCCTTCGCGGTCTCGTTCTTGTTGACGTGAACGCAGCTCTTGAACTTCATCTTCGAAACCCGCGGAGCGAAACATGTTGGCGTAGCCATCTGCCATCGCATAATTGAACAGGTCTTTGCGAGCGGAACGTTCCGCCTCCTCGAAGTCCCCGACAGCGGCATGAATATTGCTCATAATGAGGGCGTCGCCCCCTGACCTGATGTGTTTGACGGCGTCTGTCACATGGCTGGCTGGGATGTAGTTCAAGAGGACAGCGTCAGCAATTTCGCCTGCCAATTTTAACATTTGGGGATTGAGCGCGGCAACGACGATTTTCGGGGTTTGCTCTGGGGTTCGCATAGCTAGCCGAAAGCGCTTGACCTGCCAGAAGTCCCCTTCGAAGGTGACAGGTTCGCCCGATAAACATTCCCGCGTTAAGGCCACGTATTCGCGCATCATCGCGATTGGGCGATCTGGCGCTTCGATTCCGTGCTGTCGAAGTACACCGGGAGCTGAAACGCCCAGCCCTATCCAAATAGTTCGTTGAGGGTTGAGTGACTGAAGTGTTGCAGCTGTCATTGCTGTCAAAGAAGGACTGCGTAACTGAATAGGCATGATTCCTGTCGCCAGATCGAGCTTTGGCGCTGCTTGAGAAACTGCTCCCAGAAGACTGACGGCATCGGTGCCGGTTGCTTCTACTGTCCAAAATGATTGGTATCCAGCAGCAACAGCTGCTTGCGCAATTTCAGGAACTGCTGAAGGCCCTAAAACACCGAGACTTCCGTAGGTAACTCCTAAAGGAGTTTGTGATTCTCTGCTCATTTACTTCAACATACTCCTCAGATGAAAGTTCGTTCTTGTAGCAAATATGTTCGTTGTAGAGCGGTTGACAGCGCTAGGGTGAGAGTAGGACCTGGTTATGCCAACCAGCGGATTGGAGCATCTGGTGACTGAACCTCAGGACATGAAGATAGTCGTCCCGGAAAACGTCAAAGAAGCGCTTTCTGTGGTTGACCGTGCCTTGGGTAGTTTCATGCATCGAGAGTTAGTCTCAGCGAGCGAAGTAACTGACGTGCTTCTGGACATTCGGACAGCCTTGAGTCGGGCTGAGCAATCGGCAGCGGATGTGACCATCGACCTTTCCGAAGTTGAGACCGAAATGGAAGTTTCAGCTCAGGCTTAGGTCCGTAAGATCGATCAACCCCAAACCCCTGACCTGCACAAACGCCCCGAAACCGCTTCTGGCCGGCGGTTCTGGTTGATCACTGGTTCAACGTCGCTCATGCTGTCATCCCGGAGAGACCCAGGAATCCTCGGGCCAACTCGATTTCACCCATGTGGCGTAGACCGTGCTGGTAGTGCCAGCACTTGAACGCATTGAGCACCGTGACCACCAGGACCGAAGCGTTGGCGGCCGACGGCCAGGTCCAGCTGGCGATGCACGTCATCGACCTTGTGGCGCTGGGCCCCAACGACGAGCAGGCCGTCATCGGGGCACGCGGGATCAAATCGGATCTCTGCCGGACCCGCTCGAAGGAGATTGAGCCGTATCCCAGCAAGGGCCTGTACAAGTCGAGCGCCACGCTGCTGCGGGAGGGCACCACTTCATGGGAGAGTGTGGCTCAGTGAGCGACCGACAACCCAACCTGCTGTTCATCTACGCCGACCAACACCGCGCCGACGTCATGGGCTGCGCGGGCAACGACATCGTCGTGACATCGCACCTCGACCGATTGGCGTCCGAGGGTGTCCGCTTCGACCACGCCTGGACCGAAAGCCCGGTCTGCCAACCGGCACGCGCCTCGCTACTGACCGGCCGCTACCCGAGTGACCATGGGGTGCTAGGAAACTTCGCCGGCGACTGCCAACCCGAATGGGACACCTTCCCCCGCCGCCTCCAGCAGGCCGGCTACACCACCGCCACGATCGGCAAGACCCACTTCGATGCCTGGCCGCAGGGAGCCGCGCCCGGCACCCCCGCACCAACCGACGAGTGGATCGGCAGCTTTGGGTTCGATCACGTCGTCGAGGAGTTCGACAGGTACGTCCACCTCTTCGACGTCGAGACCCCGTACATGCGGTTCCTGCGCGAGCACGGTGCACTCGAGCCGTACCAGAAGGTGGTGCAGGCCAACTTCCGAGGCGGCGACGGACACTGGAAGGGCGTCACCTCACCGTTGCCCCAGGAGCTCGATCTCACCTGCTTCCTCGCCGACGAGGCCCAGCAGTGGATCGGCCGGCAACCGAGCGATCGGCCGTGGTTCCTGCAGCTGTCGTTCGTGCAACCCCACGTGCCGCTCATGGGCGACCCGATCTGGGCCGACCACTACGCCAGCTCCAAGATCGAGCGCACTGCTAGATCCGAGCCGACACCGACGACAGACGAATGGGCCACCCACCTGAACGGGCTCCGCAAACACTCACACAGCGAGCTGCTGACCGATGACTTTGTGCTGGCCGGCGCCCGCCAGTACTACGCGATGGTGTCGCTAATCGATCAACGCATTGGTGACCTGCTGGCCCAGTTGGAAAAACAGGGGCAGCTCGACAACACGTGGATCGTGTACTCGGCCGACCACGGCGAGATGCTCGGCGATCATGGGCTCATGGCCAAGATGAACTTCTACCGGTCCTCGGTCCGGGTGCCGCTCATCGTGCGTCCACCCGCGGGGACCACCGGCCGGGTCGAAACGGCGCCGGTTCAGGCCTTCGACATCGCGGCCACGATGCTCGATGCCGGATCCGCCGCGGCGCTCGATGGCGCGCCGTCGCGTTCGCTCGTCCCGTTCGTAACCGGCGACGGCGACACTGCTCGCGAACACGTGGCGAGCATGATCCGAATTCGACCCGACCTGCCGACGTGGCAGGCGATTACCGACGGTCACTGGCGAGCCACCATCAACGTCGACACCGGCGAGGCCAGCGAGTTGTTCGACCTCGACACCGACCCCGATGAGGTGACCAACCTCGTCGGTGACGCGGCTTCGGGCGAAGCACTTGATCGCCTCGGAAAGGCAGTCAAGGGAATCTTTCAGGCCCCCACTTAGGCCCCTAACGCGACTGCAGGCCAGACGGTGCTTTCAAGAAACACCACCTGACCTGCACGTTGGTGGTCAGGCTGGGGAGATTTGAACTCCCGACCTTCGGTCCCCTAAACCTAGATAGCAATCAACAGCGAATTAGTCCTTGGGTACAAGCTTGGATAGCGCTTTTCCTAAGAGGAAACCGACAGAAGCGCCCGCCGCCACATCAGATGCATGGTGAAGTCGAACATGTATACGCGAACACGCGACAACAGCGGCGACCAAATGCCAAAGATTCCCAAATCTTGAGCGCCGTGAAAGAACAGCCGAAGCGCAAAATGCCGCAGATGCGTGCCCAGACGGGAAACTCGAGGTGATCGGTTGACGCAGTTGGTGTGCCGTGGGGTTCTCGGACGCGGATCCAGGACGACTTCGCCGAAAAAATCTCTTGACCCCTTGGTTGACCAATAGCGACTCGACTCCCATTAGGGCGCTGAAGCCAACGGCCGCTCTGGGCCGTCTTCCTGGTGGGAGCGCACGAATTCCCCCAACAATGTGCCAGATAAGACTGAAATCTCCGAGGTTGGATGCAGCGTAGAACAAGCGGTCGACTGATGGCACTCCTCGCCAACGCTCCCACCACTGATCGACTTGTTTATCCAGTTCGTCGATTTTTAGACTGATCGGACTTGTTTCGTTCACGTACGCCGTCCCCGTAGAGCGCAATTACAGTTACACGTCAGCCCCGACAAATCCAGGCACCCCCTAGAAGTATTGCTATTGCGCTAGCGAGGTGGTCGGTTCAAGAGTCGGCAACAAAGGGTCCGTTGGAGGTGAAATAGTCAACAACGGACCATCCCCTTCACTGGGAGGAGGTGGAATTAGGAGCACCTGTCCCACATAGATCATGGTTGGGTCGGCGATGTTGTTCTCGCGTACTAAGTCGTTCAGATGGATACCGAATCGATCGGCGATAGCTATCAGCGTGTCTCCTCGAACAACCGTGTATCTCTCACGAAACTCCTTAATTTCTCGTGTTGCCTCTTTCGTTTCTGCTGAGGGTGACGTGTTAACAACGGGTTCAGGTGCTCTGGCCGAAGTGCACCCCAAAGCCCAAATTGTTAATAGGGACAGTGACGCAAAGTAGCGCAACCTCACCATCAGCCTTAGTCGGAGCTTTCATCGGAAGGGGGAGGAATGAACAGTGTTTCCCCTATACCTAAGATCGTGTCTTCCTTGCCGTTTTCGCGCATAAGTTCGGACACAGTTACCCCGAAACCTTTGGCGATCTTGCCAAGAGTGTCACCGGGCTGAACCACGTACGCCATTCTTTGTACGACTTTCTCAGTGGTCGTTGTTGTGAGTTCAGGGCGAAGTGTTGTTAAGACCGGCGTCGTAGAAGGGATTGGGCGACTCTTAGGTTCATTCGCGCACCCAAGTGTCAACAACAAAAGTGTTGCAAGAACCCCCAATACCATTCGAACTTGCATAACTGCTCTAATCATTCGTGGTCGTCTGGCTGACAGAAATAGTTTGAGGCCAGTCGTTGGGGCTCCCATTTTGAGTAAAGGGCTGGCTTTCGTGTTCCTCAACAGTCAGTATCTCAACGCCGTCTTCTTTAACCAGCACGGTGTGTTCGAACTGGGCTGTCCTACTCAAGTCTTTGGTAGCAGCGGTCCATCCATCGTCCCAAAGGTTGGCATTAGGCGAACCGATGGTGATCATGGGCTCAATCGTGAATGTCATCTCGGGATGAAACTCAAATTGAGCTGAAGGTTCGTAGTAATGAGGGATATTTGGTAGGTGGTGAAAGACCTCACCGACCCCGTGGCCTATGAATTCTCGAACTATGCCGAACCCAGCTGATTCAGCACGGTCTTGAATCGCTCTGCCGATATCGCTCACTCGTCCACCAGAACGCACAGCTGCTATACCCAGATAGAGACATTCCCTGGTTACTTGGATGAGTTCCAGTGACTGCTCATCAACGTCACCGACAGCAAAGGTCTCGCTGTGGTCTCCATGCACACCATCGAGGAAAATGGTGACATCACAGTTGACAATGTCGCCATCCTGGAGTGGCCGACTGTCTGGAATTCCGTGACAAATAATTTCATTGATTGACGTGCAAAGCGATTTTGGGTAGCCGTTGTAATTAAGAGGACTGGGGTAACCCCCTTCGTCAATACAAGCCTCGTGACAGATTTGATCCAGATGCTCTGTTGTTACGCCAGGGGCTATATGAGTGGCGACCCTCCGTAGGACACGCCTCGCTGCAGAGCCTGCTAGTCGCATCCGTTCCACAGTTGCAGCGTCCTTTCTAAGATCAGCTGGAGCTTTACGGATCGGCACTCCCTGTTCGGCGTAATCGGGACGAGGTATCTGAGCGGGCACAGAACGCATCGGTGATACGTGGCCCGGCATAACGGGATCTGAGGTGTTTATAGGTCGACGCATCGCTGGGCGTCTCTTCTTGCGCTTCGCCATTACGGTGAAACTACCCGAGGACATGGCGAATAGGGAGACACAATGGGGTCTGGCATGACAATCTGGCACACATGAGTCTCGAAATTCATGGAACCATCAGCGACGGCTGGGAGCCTTTACTGGAACAGTTTGAATCTAACTTCGAGCGTTTCGGGGAGTTAGGAGCATCAGTTTGTGTCACCTACGAAGGAGAAACCGTAGTTGACCTATGGGCTGGTGACAGAGACACCGAAGGCAATCCGTGGCTAGAAGACACCATCGCTATCGTCAATTCTTGCACCAAAGGGGCAGTTGCACTTGCCTGTCATCTGCTTGCAGATAGGGGATTACTTGACCTTGACGCACCAGTAGCTGAGATATGGCCAGAGTTCGCTCACGGGGCGAAGGCAGATGTAACAACACGAATGATGCTGAATCACACAACCGGTGTTGCGGCATTCCGCGACGATTTACCAGAGGGCGCCGCTTTTGATTGGGACTACATGTGTGACCGGGTTGCCGCCGAAGAGCCATGGTGGCCTCCGGGTACTCGCAACGGCTACCACTTAATGTCTTTCGGTTGGGTGGCTGGAGAACTTGTTCGACGCGCGTCCGGACGTAGCCTCGGCACGTTTTTTCGAGAAGAGGTGGCTGAGCCTGCAGCGTCGGACTTTTGGATCGGGTTACCCCCAACAGAACACCATCGTGTCTCTGCGTTAAGGCCCTTTAGGCCAAATCCAAATGAGGAGTTTTCTGCCTTCACTCGTGCTTTCATTGCTGATTCAGACGGACTGCAAGGGAGAGCTTGGAGGAATCGTGGAGGTGCCAAAGGAGATTCTCCTGACGTCTGGTCTGCTGAATTGGGTGGCGGCGGAGGAATCACAAACGCTCGAGGCCTTGCCCGGATCTACAAGTCGTGCGCGGTTGGTGATTTTGTTAGTGCACCACAATCAGAACGAATGAAACGTGTCTCTGTCGCGAGTGAATGCGACGCGATGCTGCTATTACCGACACGATTTTCGGAGGGCTTCATGCTCAGGATGGACAACAGAAGATCCTTCGGCGGAGACACTGACTCTGTGAATATCCGTGAAGGAGCTTTCGGCCATGTCGGTGCGGGCGGATCTATAGGGTTTGCCGATCCGAAGATCGGTCTTTCCATGGGCTATGTCATGAACCAGATGGGTAAATCCGTGCTGCTCGATGCGAGAGGCGAAGCCCTGGTGGACGCGACTTATCTATGTGTAGATCGGCAGTCTTAAAGTTGAGATCTCGTTTTTATTTTGATCGTTTCAACTGTTGAATCGGCCGCGAAGATTCTCTATTTCGGAAAGAACTTCAGCAGTATGTTCACCAAGCCGAGGGGCTCGACGGTAAATCCCAGTTGGGGTACCGGTCATCTTTATTGGTGAAGCAACTTGAACGATCGGTCGTCCGCTTGGCTGGTCGACCGCCACCAGCATCTCCCTTGATTGAACGTGCCGATCCGAGAAAAGATCTCCTGGGAGATTCACGGGTCCACATGGAACCTTGCCACCTATCAGATCCAGAATTTCCTCGTTTGTCCTTTCGAGAGCCCATTCAGTCAGCGCTTGATCAATAGGTTCTCGATTCAACACCCGGGCACGAATCGTGGCCTTATCCTCATCTAACCCCCATTCAGGGTGACCCATTGCCGTAGCAAGTTCCCGCCAATGCTTGTCAGTAGGAGCGGCTATTGCCACGGAGCCATCCTTTGTCTCGAATACATCGAAAGGGACGGCAAAGTCGTTCCGATTACCGCTTGGAGGCGTATCGGGCCTACCAAGGTATGAATAACGCATCACTCCCATTTCGGCGAGAGCCATTATGGAGTCGACCATCGCCACGTCAACGAACTGTCCTTCACCAGTTCTTTGAGCATGAAATAGTGCTGCCAGCACGCCCATTGCACCAATGGTGCCCGGATATATGTCACCTATAAACGGTCCAACTTGAATGCGATTATTAGGTCCGTTTCCGTTCTGGGCTACGAGACCGCCCATAGCTTGAGCGATTACGTCATAGGCAGGCCACTCAGCATGAGGGCTCTCTCCTGTCCTGGGATCTCCGAAACCCCTAATCGCTCCGTAAACAAGACGCGGGTTACGTTCTCTCAGGGTTTCCCAACCTAAGCCGAGACTGTCCATGACTCCCGCCCGCATATTCTCGACAACGGCGTCGGCACTCTCGACGAGGTCGAGGAACTTGGCCCTGTCGTTATCGTCGGTTAAATCGAGAACAATGCCTCGTTTATTTCGGTTGTAGGTGGAAAATGAGCCGCCATAGGAACGTTCTTCGTCTTCGCGGGTATAGGGCGCCATCGGCCGCTGTAGGTCCCCTCGAGGGGCCTCAACCTTGATTACATCGGCACCAAGATCTCCCAGCATCATGGTGGACCACGGACCGGCAATTGCCTGAGTGCAGTCCAAAATCCGGATGCCCTGAAGAGGTCCCGTTGGGCTCGGCGACATGGGGGTTGCTTGCTCGTGTGCGGTGAGATGTTCGTCCATCAAGGCGCACATTATCTGCACGACGGAAGGTTCGTGTCACCAAGGTGCGAGACAGCTAGTGGGAATTAAAGGAGACTACTTTCATGACCAATCAGAATGATGCGGTTCTTGAAGCTTTGTCTCTGGCCGTCGCCGCTCGAATCCCCGTCTTGTTATGGGGGCCACCGGGAGCTGGTAAGAGCTCAGCTGTTGAAAGTATGTGTCAATCGATTGACGCTACGTATGAGGTCGTTATCGCGAGCATCCGAGAGCCCAGTGATTTTAGTGGGCTTCCGGTAGTAACTGATAACGGAGTTGAGTTCGCGCCGCCTCGGTGGGCTAAACGACTATCAGACGCCGGCAGTGGCGTGCTGTTTCTCGACGAAATTTCAACAGCTCCACCTGCTGTCCAGGCAGCATTGTTGCGTGTGGTGCTTGAACGAGTAGTGGGCGACCTAACTTTGCCAGATGATCTGGCCATAGTCGCCGCCGCTAACCCACCCGACCAGGCTGCTGACGGTTGGGACTTATCGGCACCGCTTGCAAACCGATTTTGTCATCTTGATTGGCGTGTAGACCCAACAACTGTCGCAACGGGCTTAGTGGCAGGTTTCCCTACCCCCTATATTCCACGGCTTCCTAGTGATTGGCACAACCAAATCCCTATCACCGCGGGGCAAGTCGGTGGTTTCCTCTCCGTGCGGCAGTCATTGGTGATCCAACCGCCAGTTGAACGTGCTCTTGCCGGGCGAGCATGGCCAAGTCCGAGAACTTGGGAAATGCTCTCGCGCCTCCTTGCTGCGGCGATTGCTGTCAACGCATCTTCAGAAACCAGAAGGAATTTGGTGATCGGGTGTGTCGGGGATGGAGTTGGCCTCGAATTTCTCACATGGCTCCAAGAGCTTGACCTCCCAGATCCGGAAGCAGCTTTGATGGATCCAGAAACCGTCGTGTTCCCGGACCGCGGTGATCGTCTTTATGCCGCGGTGTCGGCAGTAGCCAGCGCGGTTGCGGCAAACCCAACACCGGACCGTTG